>Ga0302127_10001918_pt1 | contig 12539 bp, 6 predicted proteins | sample CB4_SCM_MG_FD_204452 | JGI IMG/M metagenome (GOLD analysis project Ga0302127, IMG submission 204452) | Marine microbial communities from Western Arctic Ocean, Canada - CB4_SCM | ecosystem: Environmental > Aquatic > Marine > Oceanic | place: Canada: Western Arctic Ocean | collected 2017-09-24
GTCCACTCCAGAAAACTCACTTTTTCTGTCCTGAGCATCCTTAAATAAAACTTCAGCAGTCTGCAGCGTTTGATCATTCTCTTTAATCTGCATTCCTGTCTTTGAGACAAGATCACCAAAAATTTCTGAGTAACCGCCAACCCCAGTACTCTGGTTATTTAACGACGCTGCCAGCATATTCTTTAGGTTATTTGCGTCACCAGCATTCGATTTAGATACCAGTAGCCTAAAAGTATCACCTGCCTGAGCCTGGCCTTTAAGATCTATCGCCAAGCCCTGAAACGTAGCACTATTATCGCCAGCTATACTACGTGTTCCAACAATGTCGCCAGAAACGTAATCATAGAAATCCATCTTACTTGGGTCTTCGCTATTTATTTTAACAGAATAATCGCGAGGGGTATCTGTTATATCTTCAATAGCTTTTCCAAGAATTATGGGTTGGCGGGTGCCAGCTGAGGTAAATATTAAATCCTCACCTCTTGCGCCGTTTATTGATAGTACTTCACTTGCGAGAGAGTTAATTGCCACGGCAGATTTAACCCTATTATTACCAATATTTATTAATTGTAATCCATCAGTGGTGACAGAGACTTGGGCAGAACTTGTGGCAACTCCAAAACTTGCGGAAGACGCACTTGCCTTAATACGAATATTTTTGCTTGGAGATTGATCTGTTGCCGTAGCTTTTATTCGATATTGTGTGTTATCGGCAGGATTGACGACTGTCGCCACAGTTAAATAGGCGGGCAAAGCTGGGGTCGATGCCACAGCATTTGTAGTAGTGTCAAAATCAATAACATATTCTGTCGCACCAATTAAAACACTACCTATGTTGGCATTTGTGGCGTTCGCCTGAGAAAAATATTTAGAGTAAATTTCAGTCTGAGAGGTATTTGAAATATGAAAATCTGTCTTGACTTGACCTAAGTTGGAAGACGCAAAAGTTATCCCATGGCCACTGATAACGCCATCATTTGCCACCGCACTCAAACGAATGCCTGGCTGGCCACCACCTGTTGTTGCCGCCTCAAAATTAACTGAGATACGATTACTTTCTGGACCCATTACCAAGAACTTTGAGCCGCTCACTAGCTTAGCTAGAGCGGCGACTCCAGTGAGAGTCTCAGTTCCCACCTTAACCTCGGCACCTTCAACTTTGATGTCATTAGCAATATTAAGGGTCGCAACATATTTCTGATCACCAATCGTGAACCCAATCGTGGAGCCCTCACTGGGGAACCCACTCGCCAGAGCAAATGCATCACCATAAAAAACCGTCGAGGTTGCCTGACCACGCAAATCTTTCACTATTGAGGCGCTCACAGCAGCAGAGGTAAAATCAGTTGGTATTTGTGGTTTGACACTACCAACCAGTGAACTGGTGCCATCAGACAAAGTCAGGCTGTAGCTGGAATTTGAGGCGACCGCGTTTCCGTTTACAGAATTTGAGGCGTTCGTGTCCAAATCAGAATTTGTGTAAAAACTTAAATCGGTTATATTTTCCTCCAAATTAAAAGTTTTAGTTGCAAAACCCATCTCAAACTTTGAGTTAACGCTATTGCCAGTTGCGCCATTACAAACCACTGAAAAGTCCTCAGTGCTTTTGAATTGAACGTTGCCACCAACAATTAAATGCTCAGTATTGCTGAGAGTTTTGGATGTTGTCAGTAATCTCTCACCAAATTGGTCAAGTTGGTTGATTGATATTGTGGCACCACCAGCAAGGCTCATATTTTTTAATGTTATATCAGCTGCGTCAGCTTGATCTAAGACAATCCCAGACCCTGATGACATATATGCCGTGATACCAGTTTCATTCGTAAATTTGTTAATTTCATCTACTAAATTTGTGGGCGATAAGTTAGCCACAGTGACGCTAATCGCTTTTGCTTCTAGATTTTTACCAATCAAATCAAAAGCAATCAAACCATTGGGAATATTAGACAGTTCCACTTTGTTTGTTGCAACAGCACCCATTCCAAGTGCATCCAATTCCTTTGACAACTGCTCCGCAATTTGTCCCGCCATCATGCTATTTGGAATTGTAACTGTAGCACTGCGTCCACTTTGCGTTTGAACAGTTATTGGTGCGGTTAAAGAAGTCCGAGATGTGGGGAATGCCCCAGCTGCAAGAATGGCTACATTATTATTGTTACCATCATCCAAGCCCGCCGCCGATATCGCAACGTACTCTAATCCATCAGTTGTCCTTCGGTCAACTGATGTGCCAGCAAAACTTTCACTGGTGGAAGTAGGAATATGACTTGCGCGATAAACCGCATCAGCAGAAAATCCATTTTCTACTGTAATCAATTCTCTGGCATCGGCCTCGCTAAGAGTTTTACCTGAAATTTGAATGCCTTCACGTGTAAAAATATTTAGGCTTGCATCCCCAGTATCAGCAGCATTCAAAACACCCGCTGTTGCGGCAAGCGATCCAGATTGAAGCTCACTATATGCACCACCTGGTTGGTAGGCGGAACTGATTAGAAGGCTTGAACCAGATGCTATAGCGTGGAGACCAAGGTCATTGAACGATTTTAATGTGCCTGCGGACCTTACGTCACCATCATTTAATACTGCAGCTAATTCGCTCATACTACCTAGGTCACTAAACACGCTTGAAAGGGCAAATTGAAAATTTGCTCCACCCAAAGTTAAGGTTAGATTATCTGAGGCTGAGAGGTCACTGACCGTTGAAAAAAATGTTAATTTCGATTGCTCGTCCAACATGGAAAAATCTTCAAGCGCGCCAACGTTTTCAATAACTCCCAGCACACCAGCCGAAGTGAAGGCGATTGGGTTCGCCGCATTTCTATCTTGTGAAAATAACTTTTTAAGATCTGTAATATTACTATCATAAGGAGCTTCAAAGTAGCTAAGGTCAAGCTCAGCATTCCCAATATTTGCGATATCTGCTTCAACAACATGAAGACCAGCTGCAGCCAATTTTCTTTCGTCTGTAATTAATACTCTCATATCAGCGGCAGAGGCATCCGATATTTCGACGGAGAAACTATCTCCACTTTGCGGTGTGCCCTCGATCATGAGGGACAGACCCATTAATTCTAAATTTGATTCAAATTCAGAAGATGTATCTTTGGCTTCAGTAGATAATTTCCAAGTTTTGCTGTCACCGTCAAAGGCTACATTTAAAGTTGATCCAGATAACTCATTGGCATAGCCTTCAATTCTCATCGAAGCTGTCCCCAAGTTTTTAGGAGATTTAATTATTGAAGCCGTTTCTAGACCAAACATCTTTCCACCACGTTCACCGTCCTTATTGAGGCCCATATGGTGTAGCGAGTTCATTTCAGTAACAAATTTCTGAGCTAACTGATTAAGTTCTGCGATTGTTTCACCAGTAGAAACATCTGCAGAAATAAGCCCCGCCATTTGTCCCGATGAGAAATGAACACTGTAACTCACTCCAAAGTTATCTTTAACAAACGTTTTCACTCCACTCATGTCAGACTGAACCGTAACTTCATTAAATTTGGCACCCTCCAAAAGAGTACCAACAGCTCCCAGTTTTCCCAATGAAACAGTGACACCTCCGTTTGCTTGATAATCTACTGAAATATCTGCAATTTCACTGAGTTGCTCCAAAAGCGTGTCTCGTCGGTCTAATAAGCCATGAGGCGCACCACTCTTAGCTGAATTTCCTAAGATTTCATTTTGTACGTGAGATAAGTTTTTCAGCGTACTGTTGAAGTCAGCTACCGTGAGTTCGAGGGTTCCGTGCGTGACAGTTCTCAGATCAGTTAGCCCACCGTGCAGTTCGGATATTGAAGTCGAAACTGCATTAGCACCCGACAGCGCAAGGCGCCTTAAATTAGCACTGTCCGGATCCTGAGCCAGATTTGAGAGGCCATCAAAAAACTCCCTAAGTCGCGTTCCCACAGTTGCATTTTTTGGAATTAGGGTCCTTTCCAATTGATCGAAAATTTCTGATTTGGATTTTGCAAAGGAATAGGATGACGTTGAGCTTTGCAATTTAATATCAAGAAATTGATCAAATGCCCGGGTGATTTCTCCCATCCGGACACCCAAGCCACTGCTATTTGATATTGACAGGATGTCTGCACTTGAAGAGCTTAATTCTTCAATTTTAACATCACGACGATTGTAGCCGTCGGTATCCACATTGGCAATATTTTGTCCAGTGGTAGCAAGCGCACTCTTATAAGCGCTAATCCCAGCCTTTCCGATATCAAATAAGTCACCCATCAGAAATACCTATTTGACTACATGTGGTTGAAGTTGGCGGACAATGACGTCTGCAAGTCCCAAATTCATTGAGGAACTTGAGCTTTTGGACAATTCACTATCAAACATTTCCTGGAACGTATCACTTGCTGAGGAACCCAGAATGTCATCACTAAGCTTGGCATCTCGCGCTTGATCCAAAAACATTTTGAGGAAAATTGCCTCAAATTGAACGGCAGCTTCCTTAAGCTCGCCAGACCTATCTATCGAACCACCGTCGAGTGCCCTGCCAGTATTTTTAATATTACTGATCAAGGAATTATGAGTTGTGAGTGAGGATATTTCTGACATCTCTCTGCAAGCCCTAAATTACAATTAATTCAGCATTGAGTGCGCCGGCTTCTCTCAAAGCCTCTAAAATTGCAACGAGATCTGATGACGTAGCGCCCACTGCATTTATAGAATCCACCAAATCACTCAGTGACACACCAGAGTCGAACAAAAATGCCCTGGCAGTATCCTCTTTAACCGTAATGTCAGTGTCTGGCGTCACTATTGGAGTAGCGGGACCTGCAACAGCACCATCGCCAATAGCAGTGGCGTCAGCCTGGTTTACGTTCAAATTTTCGGCAACTTGCACTGACAAAGAACCATGCGAAACAGCCGCTGGTGAAACTTTCACGTTGCCGCTTATTACGATTGTCCCAGACCTTGAGTTGATTATAATTTTTGCTGGTGGTTCAGCCCTAGTAACTTCCAAGTTCTCCAGCAAAGCCACAAAACTAACTTTCTGAGATGGGTCAGCTGGGGCTCTTACTCTGATGCTGTTTTTATCGAGCGCGACTGCCATATCGGGCCCAAATTCGGCATTTACTGCTACCGAAATATTATGGGAAGTAGAAAAATCTCCACGGTGAAGGTTTAAAATAACATAATCTGTATCTAAAAAAGCTGTGGGCACTAATTTCTCAACACTGGCACCTCTTGGAATACGCCCAACTGTTGGAATATTTACAGTGATTGAGGAATTATCCGCACCCTCAACGCCCAAGCCACCGACGACTACATTACCTTGGGCTATTGCGTATGTTTCACCATCAGCACCCAGCAGGGGCGACATCAAGAGAGTTCCCCCCTTGAGGGATTCAGAGCCTCCAATGGTAGAAACAGTAACATCAATTGCTTGACCCGGCTTTGTAAATGCCGGGAGATTAGCAGTAATCATTACCGCTGCCGCATTGTCGCCATTCATACCTGCCGTATCTGAAGTTATACCAAACCGAGCTACCAAAGACTGCATTGATTGCAGAGTTATGCCTGTGTTTCCATCACCAGTCCCAGCAAGGCCCACAACTACGCCATATCCGACAAGTTGATTACTTCTGACACCTGCCAGAGACGTTAAATCTTTAATACGATCTGAAAAAGCTGCGGACGTCCATAAAGGAACGGTGCCAATTAGCAGCAATAAGACTATTGATATTTTTTTCATCTTAATTCCTTAAGTTGGGTCAACCGTATCCAAAATCTTTGAATACCAGCCCTTTATCCCCGACGACGCGATATCGCCGGCGCCGATATATTCTATGTTTGCATTGGCTATGCGGTCAGACGATACCACATTTTGAGAGCTAATGTCCTGCGGTCTTACTATGCCATGCAGGCGGATATACTCATCACCATTATTAAGCGTTAGTTTTTTCTGGCCTAATATCTCAAGGTTTCCGTTAGAATATACCCTCACAACGTGTACTGACACTTGGCCCGTTAATGAATTAGACTGGGCCGTAGACCCACTACCTGTAAATGACTGGTCGCTTGCAGCACCAAGGCTTGTCGAAAGGTCAGCCGCAGTAGCCCCTGTTATAGCCTCTATAATGCTTGGCAGTGTGACTGATGAGCCCGACTTTTTAGAGGTTGCAGCGTTCTGTGATTTAGTTGCTGCAAAGCTCTCTGCAAACTGAACAGTGATTATATCGCCAACCATTTGAGCTCTGCTCTCCATTGAAAACAGATTGCCCCTAGCTGGATTAAAAATTGTGCCTGGATTATTATCCGTATTAGCGAGTTTAATTTCCGGCTGATAGAGCGGCTCAAAATTAACAGTTTGCCTGTCGGCCGTGTAGCGACCGCAGCTTGCCAGTATAAAAAGCGCAAGAAAGAGGAATTTATTCATTTTTAACCTACAAGTTATTTGAGATGTAGCGCATCATTTCATCTACGGCGGTGATTGACTTTGAACTAACCTCGTAGGCACGTTGCGTCTCAATCATATCCACCAGTTGCTGCACAACATTGACGTTGGAGCTTTCCACGTATCCCTGCAAAACAGAACCAAATCCACCGTCGAGAGGGACGCCTTCCTGCGGCTGCCCGCTTTCAGAAGACTGGACTAGAAAATTTTCACCAATTGGGATCAATCCACGGGGATTGCTGAAATTAACAAGTGAAATTTGATCAACTTCCTGGGCGATGTCGTTGCCTGGTGTTGTAACACTAACCGCACCATTTGCCGCAATGTTAATGCTGGTCGCATCTTCAGGAATTTGAATTTGCGGCTGCACAACATATCCACTGGTCGTCGTCAGTAAGCCCTCAGCATTTCTAGAAAATGCTCCCGCGCGGGTGTATCCCACGCGACCATCTGGCAGTAACGCCTGAAAAAATCCAGATCCATCAATTGCGAGATCCAAGGAGTTGTCTGTGCTTACCAAACCACCTTGGGTGAAAAGTTTTTGAGTGCTTACAATTTTGACGCCAGTACCCACTGCTAGTGGAGAGGTCAGCGCCGTATCATCAGCCGTCTGCGCCCCCGCATTTTTTACAACTTGATACATCAATGTTTCAAAATTTGCGCGGTCGCGCTTAAAGCCAGTCGTATTTACGTTTGCGAGATTGTTGGCAATAATTTGCATCTTGAATTGCTGTGCGTTAAGCCCAGTTTTAGCGACGTGCATTGCGGAAGTTGACATTTTGTAAACCTTTGTAATCAATTATACAAAGGGAATGCAAAGACTGTGCCAAACGCTAATTAAGTTGGCAAACTCATTAATCTGGTGCCAGCTTTATCAATATCTTCGGCTTTCTTAATGAGTTTTATGGCCATTTCAAACTGTCTCTGCATGTCCATATTCAAGACCATTTCTTCAATGGCATTCACGTTTGAACCCTCAAGCATACCCTGGGCAAACTTACCAGTTTGGTCAGGATCTGGCACCGTTCCATCTAGATTGCGTATTCTACCGTCTAGGCTTTTGGTCAGCAAATCTGGGCTGCCAGTCGCAGTGGCGAGAAAGGCAATACTCGTAAAGTCACCTGGAACAGAGCCAGGTTCTTGCACCAAAATTTCTCCGTTCTCACTTACTTTAAGTTCTGAGAATTCAGGCAGAACTATTGGCGCTAAACCGTCAGATAGGACAACATCACCAGCTCCGTTTACCAATTGGTTCAAACTATCAATTGAAAAATCACCACGCTTTGAGAGGGCGACGTCGCCTTCGGCCGGCTGGATAAACAAAAAGGCTTCATTTAGAAGCGCGACGTCTGTCTCCACCCCAGTATTTTGAAGTTGTCCAGTTTCGTTCGAAAAAATGCGTTCCCCCGTTTCGAGGGGGAAAACTCTAGCCGTCGCCTGATTTAATGCAGATAGAAAACCCGCATTACCCTCATTTGGCAAATCTTTTCTAAAGCCAGGAACATTAACGTTGGCTAAATTATTGGCTAAGTCAAACTTTAAGTCCTGTAGCCCTTTAAGTGAGCTCAGTGCGGTTTGAACCATTCTATCCATAGTTAAAAGTTCCTGATCTTAGTTTAGAGTTTACAGTCTAATATTGATAATAGTCTGCGTCATACTGGTCGTCGTTTCCATCGCCTTCGCGGCCGCTTGATAATTACGCTGTGCAGTAATCAAGTTTACCAGCTCCTCCGTGATATCCACGTTAGATTTCTCCAGAGAGCCAGACAGGATACTACCGTAGCCATCCTCAGCCGCCTCACCAAGTTCCGCGGCACCACTTGCAGCGGTAGCAGAGAATGTGGAGTTACCAATCTGTTTTAGACCACTATTATTTGTGAAATTAGCAATAATTATTTTTCCAAGTGTCACATTGGAGCCATTAGAGTAGCCAGCTTTCACACTGCCGTAGTTGTCAATTTCTAGATTTGTTAATCGACCTGCTGCGAAGCCGTCTTGGCTTGCACTTTGAGCCGAAAAGGGCTGCGCATAGTTGGTCGCTTCAGAGTAATCTACTGTTATATCGCCACCAGTTTGGCCCTTGTAGCTTACCTCTGTTATCGGGCTAGTTAATTCGCCCAGTTGATTAAATGTAAGTTCGCCATCATCCAAGTAGAGCGGATAAAAATCTGTTACGATATTATCGGCAAACTCATCAGTGCGGGGCGTAATTTCCCCAGATGGCGATACAAACAACGGCCTTCCAAATTCGTCTTTAGCCTGTACTGGAGTTCTAACCATAGCTGTCTCACCAATTCCAAGTGGAACATCTCTGAGTCCAAACCGTATGTCGCCCTCAACTTTTAGCGTTGACGCACTGCTCGCAGTGCCTGAGGTAAAACTTAGGCTGTTTGTCGTCTCGTTGTAAATGGCTTTGACCCCACCAATTGGCATTCCACTAACAGGATGTACCATTTGATTTATGCGTTGTTGCAGTCCTGCAGCCATTGTTTCGCCAGTGTAGTTACCCTCAGGGAGTGTTATGAATGCACTTACGCCATCCGCCACAACGGTAAACTTATTCTCACCGCCAAACGATGTGAGAGTGAACGCCTCTTTCATATTTACAAGAGCTTCAGTACCAGCGGCAACGGCAGGTTTAGATGCCAGGCCGGTAGGGTTTACATAACCCAATTCACCAGCTCTGGGGAAACCCATAATTTGGTTAGTTCCAGCTCCAATCTTATGGGCAGAATAAACCTCCCGATCTACCGGGTCTGTTGTCCCAGTTAACGTCAAATTCTTTCTGCCGACACTCACATCGGACGCAGATTGATTAACAGTAACACCGACTGCACTATTTTCAGCAAGTTGTTCGCCAGTCTTACCACTCTTTATGTCGAACTTATTATTTACAGTGTCAAAGTATACCTCCATGCCGTAACGCTTATTTGTTACCATTACATCAGGCCCATCATTTACAAATGAATTACCGAGTAGCAGGTCTTCTGTCTCAAGACTTACATCCTTATTATTACCAAAAGCGGGGATGCCTAAATCACTTTGACCAGAGTCTAGCGCCGCAGAATATGCCGTGAACGAAGACATTCCAATTCCTGTACCAAGGCCAAGCTTGGCATTGTCACCGTCAAAGGTAAGGCGTTGCTCTTTTTCGTCATAACCAATTTTTATGGGTGGATTACGATCATCTACCCAGTTTGTAGTTACTATCGAACCCACGGTAACAGGAGTGGTTCCATCGGCATCGTCATCCCATGAAATGAGCCCATAAAGCCCCAAGGAATTCGCTGTGCCAGATAGAGCATACGACACGGTGCCTTGCCATGCAAGCGCACCATCCGCAGCTGTCGCTGCGCCAGCGGCTAATCTCGCTGCAGATGCTCCAACCTCTTGAACCACAATCTTGTTAGAATACGCAGCTTCTTTCACACCCTCGACAAGGCCCTCTGTGCTCTCAAAATATGCCTCAACGTCCTGTGATGGCTTTGCCAAAACGGTAATTGGGTCTTGTCCAGCAGCTGACGCCGGTATAGAATTTGCTCCCATGTCAAAATCCATCGTAACTCGCCAGTGAGTAGCTGAAGCAGGATCCGTTACGCAACTTTTAACAGCAATTTCTTGCGTTCCAAAGAAGTCAGTCCAGGCTGTTCCTGCACCACCAGTTTGCATAAATCGGACAACCTCGGGCTTTTCTGGAAAATTAGGATATCCAGCAGCAGCAGTATCTTTCAAAACCCGAATATATGGGTTCTTACTAGCATCTATCCCTGTCTCAACATTTAGTGTCGCACTGGGTACCACTATCGCTTTTACATCATAAGCAGCGACCGTAGGTTTATTTTTTTCACCATATTTTTCAACTGTGAAATTTGCCTGGGTTGCCGGAGGGTTTGACCATGCTACAAACCTTTTATTAGTAACGCCAGCATCATCGATTTGGTTGAGTTCCAAAATATCATAGCCTGTTGGGGGCAATGTGGTGGACTGAGTAATGGAATCTCCAACGATCTTCTTAAAAAGTTTACCGTCAGCACCTTCAAGAGCGGCTACCCTTGTAGCGTCAGGTCGCTGTGGGTTTGCGGTGTCCTGTATATATTTATTCATCTCTTCGTTCATCCGCACTTGAGCGTGCTGAAGGAATGTAGGCATGTCCATGCCTTCGGACGCAACGTTACCAGCAGAACCATCTAATACAAAGCTATTGGCGTGCAAATCTATAACTATCGGGGTCGACAATCCTGATGACAGGCCATCGCCAGTGCTCTTTTTGAGGTCAAGACTGAACGAGTTATCTTCACCAGCTTCAAGTTTAATTAATTTATCATCACCAAATGCATTTCGAGTAGCAATTTCAACGGCTTCAGCCAATTGAGTGCCATTATATGTTCCAGGAGGTATATCTATTGAAACCGGGCCACTCTTATCAAAATCCAATATTAAAAAATCTTTGCCCCAGAAGGTTCCAGGAGTTGGCGATGCCGTACCAGCCAAAGTTTGGTATTCCATAGTCGACTTAAATTCACCTGGGTCTGTGGTAATCTTTACCGTCCGACCGTCTCCCAGAAATGACTCAAGAGCATTACCTGATAGTATAGCAGGGGTCGACTTGACCGCCACACCGAGGTCATCTGCCTTATAAAGGGGAAATCCTTTGCCCGGTAGTATGTAAGCTGGGTCAGGCATATCAGTTCTGGTCGTCTCCTGGCCAAACTTGTCGATGAATAAGGCTTCCTCTTGCGGATTAACTGCCTTCGTTAAATTGGGTTTAATTTCCACACCATCAACAAAAACTTTAGTATCATATTTGAAATTAGGTTCCAGATCAGTAGCCTGCTGCGTCTTTAGATAATAAACAGTTGCCGATTTTGGATTTCCTGCACTATCAAAGATTGTAACAGCTGACGTAGACGAATATGTGTCTGGGTCAGTCGTAACAAAAATGTTATCCGCAGACAGAACCTTATCGCTTGAGGAGAGGTTTACGCCCATCGAAATATTCTCTGTGCGCTTCGGCTCACCAAACTCTGATTTTAATTCTAATTTAGTTGCACCAGCCAGCGTCTTGTCCGCTACTGCGCCGTCGCTGTCCACCGGGTAGCCCAGGAGAAACTGTCCGTTACTGTCCACAATAAAGCCACTGTCATCCACGTTGAATGAACCGTTGCGCGTATATACTGTTTGAGCAGCAACGCCGCCAGCCTCCATCGCGAAGAAACCTTGCCCTGAGATGGCCATGTCAAGTGTATTTGACGATGTGGTAATGTTACCCTGATTAAATTGTTGAACAATACCCTTGGAAGCTGTACCTTGGCCCACCGTCTGCGATTGCAGCGGGGTTGATCCGAATATGTCGCCAAATTCAGCTCGGCTCTTCTTAAATCCGTTTGATCCAACATTCGCAATATTGTTCGAAGTTGTCGCAATATCGGTTTGAGCGCCCTTAAGGCCAGTTAGTGCAGTAAAAAAGGACATTTAGTCACTCCTCGTAAAAACTTTTTCATTCAATTTCTGTTTGCAAAAAACATGCCAGAAATCAGTTACAATTAAATTAATAAATTTCAGATACTTACCTGAAATTAATCGCCTTATCCACATCCATTTCTCCGAAGTCTTCAACATCAAGCAAGACGTTCTCAGATTCACCAGACCCTACTGAAGCCGAAAGTACGCGGGCATAGACAGATGGGTTGAGTTGCTCTGGGCCATTCCCAAAATCAATAGTAGCGTCAATTTTTAAACGCTTTTTCATCTCAATAATGTCCGCTGGAATATCTTTCCAAGCGAACCCTACCAGTCCTGTGCCCTGAGCACCCAGTTCAATAACTTTCAATTCTTCGTTGGTATCTGCATCGGTAATCACGATCTTGGCCATGCTTGAAGCTTGCGGCAAATCTAGTACTCCGTGAAGCTCACCATCCTCGTCTGGTCTTGAAATATTGCCAGGAACCAAAACTGAGTGACCCAGGAGGTTTGCGGCTGTCGCAATACGTCCCTGATCAAACTTTCCACTAATACCAGTTAAGGACTCGTTCACCTCAGTAATTCCCGTAACAGTCGAGAACTGAGCCATTTGGGCAATAAAGTCACCGTTGTCCATTGGCTCAAATGGATCCTGATTTTGAAGCTGTGTAGT
>Ga0302127_10001919_pt1 | contig 12538 bp, 10 predicted proteins | sample CB4_SCM_MG_FD_204452 | JGI IMG/M metagenome (GOLD analysis project Ga0302127, IMG submission 204452) | Marine microbial communities from Western Arctic Ocean, Canada - CB4_SCM | ecosystem: Environmental > Aquatic > Marine > Oceanic | place: Canada: Western Arctic Ocean | collected 2017-09-24
CGGCATGGATAGTGTTGGCCACCATGCGACCGGTCTGAACCACGGCATCGAAATCCACATAGGGAAACGTCAACAACCGAAGCTGGTCGAGGCCAACCGGGCACCCTTCGCGCCACGACGTCGGAGTCATCTCATTGGCGAGTTCCTCGTCGATCTCGACAACGTCCAGAAACCAGACCGGTTGCGGCGTCGGAGTGGCGGTTGGGATCGCGGTCGCAGTGGCCACGGGAAGGCTCATCGGTGAAGGCGCTGGGGTCGAGGTCGGCTCGGCCCCAACGGTTGACGTGGCTGACCATTGAGTCGGAGCCGGGTTCGACGCAAGGTCAGCGGATTCTGCGACGGGTGTCACCGACGAGACCAACGCTGAGGTGTTGGACCCGGCGGTACAGGCGGCGCCGAGCAACGCTATGGAGACACAAACCGCCCCGAGCCGCACAGCCCGACGCTTCTGTGCCGTTGCGCTCAGGTCCCGCTCACATGCTTGCGAATCGCCGACCCGCTGCCGTCCCACTCCTCGTGCGCCGACCGCCACCGAGCGAACGTGGTTGCGATGCGGTCGGTCAGGCTGTGTAGCTCGGTGTAGCAGCCAATCACCGCGCGGGTATCGAGATAGGCGGCGTCGATGTCGTTTGCGTGCAGCTCACAAGCGAGTTCGAAACCGAGGCCGGTGAGCCGATCACGCTGGACTTCATAGTCAGCAACCAGCCGAGCCACATGGTGGTGGCCGTAGTCGCCCGCGGCGAACATGTCCCGATAAATCGATCGGGTGTCGTCATGTTGTTCGATGAGTTGGATCTGGACCTCGCCGCAATAGGCAAACGCGTAGGACACATCGGCCTCGACTGGTTGACCCTTGTATGCGAACGTGTCTGCGCGATGGTGCTCGGTGACGAAGAACGGGCCTGCGCCAACCGTTTGGGCCCAGTGCTCTGCTGATTCGTCGATCGACTCGACCAGGTATGCGTACTGAAAGATGGGTGCGAGGAAGCTCATGCCCTCGACGCTACTGCCAGGCACGCTGTCGCCGCTGGGCCCCGGGACCTACGCGACGGCATCTAGGCTGCATGTCAAGCACTGGGCGGGGCAAGCCGAACACAGATTCGGCCTGGCGGTGCACGACCACTGGGCAACTCTGCCCCTGCCCAACGGGCAATTGTTCGGGCACTATGGGGCCAGCACCCAACAACCGCACAGAATCAAGGTTTCGTAGTGACAACACGTAACCCCCAGCGCCGTCGCCCAATAAGCCCGGCCAGAGCCGCCCTGGTCCTCATGGCCCTTCTTGCGAGTCTCGTCGTCACGGCGTCGCCCGCAGCCGCTGCCACGTTCTGCCTGATCGGCACGGACGGCGACCCCGTCGTCCATGTCGACGAGGCCACCCCAGGCGCAATCACCGAGATCGAAATCCGGGCGGGCGTAGTTCTCGTCAACGACGTTGTGTGTGGTCCTTCGGGCCGAGCGCTCACGGTCATTGATGTCGGCGACCCGAAAGTCGACCACGTCAAGGTCAACCTCGGACCCGGCGCATTCCGTGCCAATGGCGAATCGGTGTTCGTCAACATGTTCCTCAACGAACCCGGCCCGACCGGCACCCTGGACCATGTCACGATTCGCGCGACGTCAAAGGCCGACCAGGTCTACCTGCATCCGGCGTTCGTTGGTGTCACGCGGGCCACCAACTTTCCTGGAGCAACCGACGCGTTCCGGCTGAGAATGGGTTTCGACCCGGAGACAGTGCGGCTGTATTTCAACCTTCGCGGCGGCGATGATTTCTTCCAGATGCTCAGAGACGAGAACCACAACTGGTACGACGGCTTTGTCTCGGTCGGCGGCGGCGCCGGAGATGATGAGTTGATCGGCGGTCCACGTCGCCAGCGGTTCCGTGGCGGCGGCGGGAACGACGAGCTCAACGGGTTCGGTGGGGGCGACATCTTGAAAGGCCAAGCCGGCGCGGACTTCATCAGCGGCGGCACCGGCCCCGACCAGATCTTCGGCGGCCGCGGCAAAGACGTGGTCCGTGCCGGCAAGGGCAACGACACTGTGTACGCCGATGACAACGAAATCGACGATGTGTTGGGGGCCAAAGGCAACGACACGTGCGACTGTGACCCGAACGACATTGGCGCCGGCGCGTTCGAGAACCGCATCTGACTCCTGCCCTTTCGTATCCCCGGGCTCGGCCAAGCGAGTAAGCCAAGCTGTTGCAGGCGCAACGCGAGCTCTTCCCCCGGTTGTGGCGAGACCGACCGACATACGCTCGGTAAGCGGACCCCCTCGGCCATGTGCAGGGACCGACACCGGACCCCACCGTGCGTTCCTGGACACTCATTGCCTCCGTGGCCCAGGAAGGGTTGATGCGCCAGATCGAGTCGAACAGATCCTGGCGGAGCAACGCCGCAAGCGCCGCCGATCACAGGTCAGACCAACAAAGGGGATGCGCTCCCCCAGCCAGTGACGGTCGGTGCGAGGCACGAAGCGTTAGGGGTTCAGATGGGACTGGCCGAGTCTCGGGTTAAGCCCCCAAGTCGAGACCGGCCAGGATCAGCTACGTTGTGGGTCGACAGCTTTCGAGCAAGGAACAAACGGGCCGATGAAGCAACTGGGCGCACTAGTCCATCGTGGCTCTCCTCATGGGAGGGCTGTCGCTCTCAGGACCCGCAAGTGCCCAGGCTCCGAACTGTTTCGGGCAGCCGGCCACGATCATTGCCAAGCCCGGCGGGGTCACCAACGGAACCTCGAAGGGCGATGTGATCATTGGATCCCCGGGCGACGACGAGATCAACGGTCGTGGCGGCCCCGACGTGATCTGCGGCCGAGGTGGCAACGACCGCATCCGAGGAGGCAATGGCCGCGACACGATCAACGGGGGTGCCGGCGCCGACGTGATCTGGGGAGGCAAGCGCGGCGACAGCATCATGGGGGCGACGGGCGCCGACCGGATTCATGGCGGTCGCGGGCGGGACAACCTCGCCGGAGGCAAGGGTGACGACATCATCCACGGAGGACGAAACAATGACCGCCTGCTCGGCAAGGGCGGCGCCGATGAACTCCGCGGCGGACCAGGCGACGACGAACTCCACGGGGCCCCGGCATCGACATGTGCCGTGGCGGGCTGGGCGCCGATCGCCTGTTTACCTGCAACCAGACATTGCCCACTCCGACCCCTCAACCACAACCAATCCCTCAACCGCAACCGCTTCCGCTGGCCAACGGGTTGTCGGCAGGATTCTCACACTCATGTGCCGTGGATGCTTTGGGCATCGTCACGTGCTGGGGCGACAATGGTGAGGGGCAGTCATCGCCGCCCAACGACACGTTTTTGCAGGTCAGTAACGGGTACCTGCACACCTGCGGCCTCGCCGGCGACGGGTCGATAAAGTGTTGGGGCCGCGATGAGAACGACAGGACCGAGGCTCCGCCCGGTCAGTACATCCAAGTCAGTTCGGGCTTTGGGCACGGCTGCGCGGTCGGGATCGACCACGCGTTGACGTGCTGGGGATTCGATCTCTACGGCCAGGCCACCCCACCGGAGGGGTCGTTTGTCGAGGTCGCTGTAGGCGACCACCACGCCTGCGCCATTCGTGTCGAGGACGACACCGTGGCCTGTTGGGGACAGAACCAGGCAGGCCAGGCAACGGCCCCCGGCGGCAGGTTCAGTCGCCTCGATGCCTCGACCTACCACACGTGCGGGTTACGGACCGATGCGACCATCGTCTGCTGGGGCCGAGCCTTCCCGGGCGGAACGCAGCCACCGAGTGACCCCATGGTCGCGGTAGCAACCAGACTCAGTCACGGTTGCGCTATCCGCGCCAACCAGAACGTCACCTGTTGGGGGGCGAACACCAGCGGCCAGGCGTCACCACCGAGCGGAACATTCACACAACTCGCAGCTGGTCAGGCCCGCACATGTGGCGTGCGGACCGATGCGACGATCATCTGCTGGGGCGCGAATGGTGCAGGGCAAGCGTTGGCTCCCGGCGGCTCGTTCGCCAGCTGAGCCCCACCGTCTCGGCGTGCCCGGTCACCGGGGGCGCCACCAGGTGTGACAAACGACCACCGACGGTTTCCGTGTAATCGGCGTACAGTCGCCGACTGTTGCTTGACGACCGCCGGTTCGACCGTGCCACGTGCCAGAACATCGGCCGTGACAACCATCGTCGCCCCATTGCAATCCTCTGAGCTTCTCTCCTTCAGCTATACGCCAGAAACAGGTCGTTGATGTCCTCCCCCGAAATCGTCGAGCAACGCTCGCGCACGCGCGTCGAAGCATTGCGTGAGACGTGGTGGTCGAACCCGCGATCTGATCTCCTGTCCGGGCTCGTCGTCGCTCTCGCGCTGATTCCTGAGGCCATCTCATTCAGCATCATCGCCGGCGTCGACCCCAAGGTTGGGCTCTACGCATCGTTCTCGATCGCCATCATCATCTCCATCGCCGGCGGGCGGTCGGGCATGATCTCGGCCGCGACCGGCGCGATGGCCTTGGTGCTGGTTCCGCTCGTTGAAGAACACGGCGTTGCATACCTGTTTGCCGCCACCGTGTTGGCCGGGATCATTCAGATCGGCCTGGGTTACCTGCGAGTTGGCGAGTTGATGCGGTTCATTCCCCGCACAGTCATGGTCGGCTTCGTCAACGCCCTTGCCGTCCTCATCTTCCTGGCTCAGGTGCCCCACATTTTCTTGTCTGACGGCGAGCGCGAGCCGGGCCAACTCCAGTTGAACCTGCTGTTCATCGCGATCGGCCTTGCAATCATCTACGGGCTGCCGCTCATCACCAAGGCCATCCCTTCCCCGCTGGTGGCAATTGTCGTGCTGGCGGGTGCGGCCATCACCATGGACCTGAACCTCCCCACCGTCGGCGACATGGGTGAGTTGCCCTCGGCGCTCCCATTCTTCAGCCTCCCTGACGTGCCGTTCTCATTCGAGACGTTCCGCATCATTCTTCCGTTTGCGATCACGCTGGCCCTGGTCGGCCTGCTCGAGTCGCTCCTCACCGCACAGCTACTCGACGACATGACCGACACCACCTCGGACAAGAACCTCGAATCACGCGGCCAAGGCATCGCCAATGTCGCCACAGGCTTCCTGGGCGGCATGGCCGGCTGCGCCATGATCGGCCAGTCCATGATCAACCACCGGTCTGGCGGCCGCACACGCTTGTCGACGCTGGCCTCTGGCCTGTTCTTGTTGGTGCTGATCCTCGGCCTGGGCGATCTCGTGGCCAAGATCCCTATGGCCGCCTTGGTCGCCGTCATGATCATGGTCTCGGTCGGCACTTTCAACTGGCGCAGCATCCGTCTCAGGGCTCTTCGATCCACCCCGCGGACCGAAACGGCCGTGATGGCGGCCACCGTCCTCATCGTTGTCCTCACCCACAACCTCGCCTACGGCGTTGCGGCCGGTGTTGTCCTCTCCGCGGTATTCTTCGCCCGCCACGTCTCCAACCTCGTCAAGGTGACCAGCGTGGTCGACCCGGACAACGTCGAACGGCTCTACTCGGTGTCCGGCGAGCTCTTCTTCGCTTCCACCAACGACTTGGTGCACGCATTCGACTACGACTCAGTCAGGGTCAAGCGGGTCGAGATCGACCTCAGCAACGCCCGAATCTGGGACACGTCAGCGGTCGCGGCGCTCGATACGGTTGTCGCAAAGTTTGCAGATCGTGACATCGAGGCGGAGCTCGTCGGCCTCAACCGGCATGCTGCCAGCCTGCACAGTCGTACGACTGGCCAAGTCGCGTCACACTGATTCCACCCCTTGGCTGTCGGCCGACGGGACGAACCACCTCGCTGGCATGATGGACGCCGTGTCCGAAGATTTCACCGGTGGCCTCGATGAGGAGACGGCAACGAACGTCGAGTTCGCCCCATGGGACGGCCGCCGCGTACCTGTCACCCTCCTGGGCGGCTATTTGGGTGCGGGCAAGACCACGGTGATAAACCAGCTCCTGGCTCGAACAACGCGCCCGATCGCTGTGCTGGTCAACGACGTTGGAGCGGTCAACGTCGATGCCGCTCTGATCCGCCAACGCAGCGGTGACACCATTGAGCTCACTGACGGCTGCATTTGCTGCAGCCTCAACGCCGGCCTCGCGGATGCGTTCGACCAGCTCCGAGCGCGGCCGGACCCGCCCGACCATGTGATTATCGAGCTCAGCGGCGTGGCCGACCCTCGTCGGGTCATGCCGTGGGGCAACAGCGCTGGCTTTCGCCTGGACGCGGTCATTGTGTTGGTCGATACCGATCGATTCCTGGAGCTAGCGTCGGACAGCAGCATCTCGCCGTATTTGGTGGCGCAGGTGATCTCAGCAGATCTCTTGGTGCTCACGAAGACCGATCTAACAAGCGCCGAAGATCGATCCGTTGTCCGGGCCCGATTGAGTGCCCTCGCTCCCGACGTCGCCGTGATCGACGTCGCGGCCTCGAACGACCTGGCGGGCCTCCTCGACGCGGCAACGCGCCAGCACGGCGGTGTCGCAGACACCCCGCCTGCCCAACTTTTCGACAGACACCGCACTCATATTTTACCGGTGCCTGACCCGACCACCACAGAGCACATTGACGCGTTGATCGCAACACTTCCCGATGACACCGTTCGCGCCAAGGGTGTCGCCCGCTTGGTCGACGATTCGTTGGTATCGATCCAGCTCGTCGGGCGGCGCTGCGTCATCGATGTCCTGCCCTACGCCGAACACCAGGAACCAACGGACTTGGTGGTCATCACCATCGATCGACTCGATCCAGAACAACCACGCTGACCCGGCTTCGCTCTCCCCCGCCGGTCACCCGTGTGAGACCACCAGACTCGCGTTCACATAGCTCGCCGTGATTGTTGGCTCGCCGGCATAGGGCGGTGATGGCCCACCGATAGCGTGGCGGGCAATGGCCGGCAAGACACGACCGGGAACCGCCCGAGATGCCTGGGCGCGCCCCGACTACCGACGCATCTATCTCGCCTCCCTGTTCTCAAACACCGGGCGCTGGATGCAGAACACGTCCCTCGGCGTGCTGGCCTGGGAGCTCACCGAATCACCGACCTACCTCGGCGCACTGGTCTTCGCGAACCTCGGGCCTCTGGCTGTCCTCAGCCTCGTTGGCGGCTCGTTGGCTGATACAGCCGATCGCCGCCGCCTCCTGATCGCCACCCAAGTGTGGCAGATGGCCTCAAGCTTCGTCCTTGCCGCAATGGTGCTCGATGACCAGATCGGAAAGGGCACGTTGCTCGCACTCGTGTTCATCATCGGGCTGGGCCAGGGCATCTATGCGCCAGTCTTCACCTCCGTGCTTCCAACGCTCGCCGGCACACACAATTTGTCGGCGGCCATCGCCATGAACTCAGCGCAGATCAACGCGGCAAGAATTGTCGGGCCCGCGCTCGGCGGGTGGCTCACCAGCCGCGTCGGGTTCGGTGAGGTCTTCGCGATCAACGCCGCGACCTATGTCGTCGTGATCGCAGCGCTGTGGATCACCAAATTGCCGGCCGCGAACGCCGTCGCCAGGTCGTTTAACGATCGCATTTTCGGAGGCTTCCGGATTGCGTACCGTGCCCGCCAGGTCGGGCGGCCACTCGTCATTATGACGACCTTCACCTTCTTGTGCCTCCCGTTCATCGGCCAGCTTCCTGCTGTCGCAGAAATCAATCTCGGTATCGACGCGCAGAGCACCGAGTACGGCTACTTCTACGCCTTCTTCGGCGTCGGAGCGCTGGCTGGGGCCCTGGTGTCAAGCACGGTCTTCTTGAGGATCGACCGTAATGCGTTGCTGCGATTCACCTTCGTCGGCTTTGCGGGAGGCCTGGCCTGGCTGTCGATTGTCGACGACATCGCCGTGGCCTACTGGGCTATCACCGTGGTGGGCTTCTTCTATTTCATCCTGCCTGTAGTGCTCTCCACCGCATGGCAAGAACATGTCGACAACGCCGTGCGGGGCCGTGTCGCTGCCCTGTGGGTGCTTTCGTTCGGAGGAGCTGTGCCCATCGCGAACATCATCGCGGGACCCATCGTCGAAGCCACCTCGCTGACGGCCGTCATGTTGTTCGGCGCCGCGGCTGCAATGGGACTCGCCGTCTATGCGCGCCTCCCCGACGGCCCAATCGTGGGCGAAGAAGTCCTGGATGCGCCGCCTGGCGCATAGGACGACGCTGGCCATGCATAGCAGCGACAGAACAAACTCGAACTCGGGCCGACCAACAGACCCGGACCCGGAGAATCAGGACCGGCGCTACGCCAAGAGCCGCCGGGCAATGAGCTTGAGGCACAGGGTCTCGTCGGCACCCTCGAAGATCGACAGCACCCTGGCATCCACGAACAAACGGCTGATCTCGTATTCCTCGGCATACCCATAGCCGCCGTGAATCTGTAGCGATTCGCGAGTGACCCACTCGGCCGCCTTACAAACAAAGGCCTTGGCCATGGCTGCTTCGGCTGCGCCATTGCCATCAGCCATCAGCCGGGCAACAACGTATGCGTACTGCCGGCTGATCTGGATCAACGCGGCCATCGTTCCGAGTTTCACCTGCGTGAGCTGGTACTGGTCGAGGCTTTGGCCGAAGACCTTCCGCCCCTCGGCATATTCGACCGCAACCTCATAGGCACGTTGCATGAGCCCAACCGATCGAGCGGCCGTTTGCACTCGGCCGTTCTCGAATCCCGCCATCTGGAGATAGAACCCACGCCCCAGCCCGTCCTCGCCACCAATCAGGTTGTCCCCCGGCACAAACCAGTCCGAGAAGCTGACCTCGAATGAGTGCATACCGCGGTAACCGAGGGTCGGAATAGCCCGTCCCTCAAGCGTGCCACCGTCGGCCTCGTGGCGGAACGCGTGACCATCGTCTGTGGGCTTTTCGACAATGAGGATGCTGAGACCGCGATGGCCGGCATCGGGGTCCGGGTTGGTCCGTGCCAGCACCATCAGAACTGTCGCCCGGCCGGCGAAGGTGCACCACGTCTTGGTGCCGTTAAGCAGGTACCCGCCATCGGTGGGAGTGGCTGTGACCTTGAGGCCTGCGACGTCGGATCCGTAGTCGGGTTCAGTGACGGCAACGGCGCAAAGGGTCTCGCCCGACGCGATGCGCGGCAGCCAGTGGTGCTTCTGTGCCTCGGTGCCGCCACCCTCCAGGGCACGGGCGAGAATTTCGGGTCGAGTGATCAGTGACCCGCCGGCCCCGAGCGACGCCCGAGACAGCTCCTCGGTGGCGATGATCATGGCGAGATAGTCGTCTTCGGTTCCCTGCGCGAACCCGCCGTAGGCTTCCGAGATCGACAGGCCGAAACACCCGAGTTCGGCTACTCCCTCGATGATGTCGGTCGGAATGTCGAGATCACCACGGTGGATGTGTTCGGCTTGGGGAGCGATCTTGTCCTCGCCAAACCGTTTGAAGGTGTCGGCCACCATCGCGAGATCGTCGCGCAGATGCCGCTCGCCTTCGGTTCGCGCGGCGCCTGCCACGAAATCACCATCGGTCGCGGCCATGGCGAAGGGCTGTGCCGGAGCCAGCGCGTCGGCGGCAACGCCCCAGCGTTCGTGCGCGGACCACAGAGTGGCCCCGACTTGACTGATGACCCGGCCGATGAAGACCTTGGCCAGAAGCTCTTCCTCGGCACCGTGGTCGGCATAGGACAGTGCTGTCGCACACATCGATACCCCCGCGGCGGCGTGGGAAAGGTCGTAGAGGAAGACCTGGTCGTCATGGGCGGCCGGGCCGAGGCCCTTGGCCGTTGCAATGGCCTCGTCAACCACGGTTTGGGCACAGGCCACGGCCTGGCGTGCTTCGTCAAGAGTTGGTGCTGAGCTCACGAGTCGAGAGGATACCGCTCACCCACCCTTGAGAGCCCAGCCCACTAGCCGACTTCCATCTCCGCAATGGCGGCGGCAACCGCAAGGGCGCGGCGGGCGCTCTCGACGTGGAGGTTTTCGATCATGCGGCCATCAACGGTGATCACGCCTCGTCCTTCGGCCTCGGCCTCTTCGAAAGCGGCGATGACCTTTTGGGCATGTTCGATCTCGCCTGCATCGGGAGCCCAGATCTCGTTGGCTGGCCCAACTTGAGACGGGTGCACCAGCGTCTTGCCATCGAAACCCATTTCAAAGCCCTGCAGCGCCTCAGCTTCGAACCCCTCGGCGTTGGCGATGTCGTTGAACACCCCATCGAGGATGATCTTGCCTTCGGCCCTCGCGGCCAGGATCGCAGTGGCCAGGTGCGGCACCAGGGCGTGGCGCCCCGGAGTCTGCACCGCGCGCAGTTCCTTGGCCAGATCGTTCGTACCCATGACAAGAACCGACACGCGGTCGAAAGCTGCGATATCGCGCGCCGCGAGGATGCCCTCCGGCGTCTCGACCATGGCCCAGATCATGGTGTGCGACGGGGCCCCGGAGGCCTCCATAGCACTCGCAATCTGGCCGAGGTGGCTGACCCCGGTAACTTTCGGGATCACGATCGCCGATGGGGCGGCTTGTGCTGCGGCCGCGATGTCGGCTTCGCCCCACGGCGTGTCCAACCCGTTGCATCGGATCGTGATCTCCCGATTCCCGTACTCGCCGGAGGCCGCAGCAGCTACGGCCTGCTGGCGTGCGAGGTCCTTCGCATCGGGCGCGACCGCGTCCTCCAGGTCGAAGATCAGCGCATCGGCCGCGATGGTCTTGGCCTTCTCCAGTGCACGAGCATTGGCAGCGGGCATGTACAGCACCGAGCGCCGGGGGCGCAGCTGAACGTCCATGAAAAAGTTTCCTTCAGTCAGTGAGGCATCGTCGATCCGCAGCGCTCCAGGCAATGGAGCCGCGATTGCGGCAACGCATGACGATCGGTCTCAGTCCTTCAACCCGTACATCTCGGCCAGCTCGGGGTCCCGTGCGGCCAAGGTCTTCGCGAGTTCTACGACGACGCGGCACTGCTTGACACTCGCGTCATCTTCCATCTTGCCGTCGAGCATCAAGGCGCCGGTGCCGTCGCCCATGGCATCAATGACCCGTTGGGCGTGGGCAATCTCTCCGGCGTCAGGGCTGAAGACGCGCTTGGCAATCCCAATCTGCACGGGGTGGAGGCTCCATGCACCCACGCAGCCCAAGAGGTACGCGTTGCGGAACTGGTCCTCGCAGGCCGTCGTGTCTGCAATATCGCCGAAGGGCCCATAGAACGGGAGGATCTCGTGCGCCACACAAGCATCGACCATACGAGCCATGGTGTAGTGCCACAGATCCTGTTGTGCCGTGGCCCGAGGCGCATCTTCGTTGTCGGGGTCCGGATCGTCACGGACCAGGTAGCTGGGATGGCCGCCGCCGACCCGGGTGGTCTTCATGCCGCGGTTGGCGGCCAAGTCAGCAGGCCCCAACGACAAGCCCTGCATACGCGGGCTGGCGCCGCAGATCTCCTCGACGTTCGCAACGCCACGGGCAGTCTCGAGGATCGCGTGCACCATGAGCGGCTTGGTGAGACCAGCCTTCGCTTCCAGCTGCGCCAGAAGCCGGTCGACGAAGTGGATGTCCTCGGCGCCCTCGACCTTGGGAATCATGATCACATCGAGCTTGTCGCCGATCTCGGTGACAAGGGTGTAAAGGTCGTCGAGGCCCCATGGGGAGTCGAGACTGTTGGTCCGAGTCCAGAGCTGGGTGTCGCCCATGTCGACCGTCTTGCCGACCTGGACCATTCCTGCGCGGGCTTGCTCTTTCTGATCAGCGGGCACGCCGTCTTCGAGATTCCCCAGCAAGATGTCGACCGTTGGGGCGATCACGGGGACCTTGCCGACCATCTTCTCGTTTGACGGCGGAAAAAAGTGGATCACTCGTGACGGCCGCACCGGGATCTCACGAAGCGGCTCGGGTGCACCCACCGCGAGCGGTTTGAAGAAGTCCTTCGCGCTGCGCATCAGTCGGACCACACATCGTCGTAGGGCCGCTGGCGCACGGGACCGGCTTCACGCTTCCAGATCAGCACCTTGCGAGTGAAGTAACAGACCTCTTCACCGCGTTGATTGATGCCCTTGGTCTCCACCGTGACGATGCCGCGATCGGGCTTCGACGACGATGCCTTCTTTTCGAGCACCCGGGTCTCGGCGTAGATGGTGTCGCCATGAAATGTTGGCTTGGCGTGACGCAGTGTCTCGACCTCCAGGTTGGCGATCGCCGCGCCGCTGACATCGGGAACCGACATACCGAGCACCAACGAATAGACAAGGTTGCCGACGACGACATTCTTGCCGTGGACGGTCTCGTTCTCGGCGAACCACTGGTTGGTGTGCAGCGGGTGATGGTTCATCGTGATCATGCAGAAGAGATGATCGTCGTATTCGGTGATGGTCTTCCCGGGCCAGTGCTTGTAGATGTCGCCTGGCTCGAAGTCCTCGAAATAGCGCCCGAAGGGCCGTTCGTGCACCGTCATTGCTGGTCCTTTGGTTCTTGTCCGGGGGGACGACGGTGCCCACGGCCGGTAGGCAGCCGGATGACACAGTCGGATGACTCGAACCATCGTGGCACGACCGGCCTCGCGACGCCGAAGCGTCCGCCCGCGAAATCAGGGTTTGTGTCTATGCGACTGAAATGCGGTTCCG
>Ga0302127_10001921_pt1 | contig 12536 bp, 10 predicted proteins | sample CB4_SCM_MG_FD_204452 | JGI IMG/M metagenome (GOLD analysis project Ga0302127, IMG submission 204452) | Marine microbial communities from Western Arctic Ocean, Canada - CB4_SCM | ecosystem: Environmental > Aquatic > Marine > Oceanic | place: Canada: Western Arctic Ocean | collected 2017-09-24
TCCTTAAATCTGATAGTTGTCACGCCGACCGTCATTCCAATCGATGCCGCAGTTCGGTACACGATCCCAGGCTCACGCTTGGTGGTTTCCGGCCGATATTTCACGCAGATGCGTTCGCGCGAGAGCCACGGAATTTCACTTTAAGCCGGGAGGACAGTATGTCTGGTCATGCACAAAATAAGGGTTTTACGCTGGTCGAAATGATCGGAGTATTGGCGGTTATTGCTATATTGGTCTCGGTTGCCGCGCCGAAAATTTTCGCCACGATAGAAGATGCAAAGGTTTCGGCATATGTTTGGCAAGTTAATACGCTGACCCCAGCGGTCGCGAAATATTAAACAGACACCGGCTTGTGGCCAAGACATATTCGAACCCATGCGAGTGTGCAGGACCACCAATTGATGGTGAATAGTCTCGACGGCACGAACATAATTCCAGGATGGCAGGGGCCTTAATTTAGATAAGGAGATGACCCACTATTTGAGCAAAGGCACCTACCAAGATCTGTTTTTAGCCGCTAACAACGATGTGAACTGGGCGTGTGACCTCGACGGCGATGGCAATACCGACGGGCAATTCATTGTTTACCGAAGCGACGGTGTTTCTGAGCGACTGGCGGTCCGCCTTGCAGTTACTTCAGATCGCGCACGACCACCCAATGGTGACATTGAATATTGGCATCACCAGCGCGGCCTTGGGACTTGTTGATCGTGCAGGGCTTGCGGATCGGCGGTTCCTAACTCAAGCCGACGGGGAGCGGGTCTCGAACGTTGTCCGCTACGATGTACTCAATCATTTGAGTTTCAGTTCGGGCGCTACAAAGATCATGGCGCCGACCGTAGTGGCTCCAGGAACGGCGGCGCAGTATGTTGTTGATGCGGACGATTAGGGGTTGGGGATCCAATTTATAGAAGCCGGCGTTTGCCGGCTTTTTTCGCATCGACGAACTTCACGCTAGGCGGAAACAATGGCGCTCAATCCTTGAGCACTCAAAATTTCGATCCAATATCCGTCCGGATCCTTAATGAACGCTAGCCCTTTCATTTTTCCGTCATCCGGTCGTTTAACAAATTCAACATGGTGTTCTTCAAATCGCGCGCAGGCAGCGTAGACGTCGGGTACGGAAATACCGATATGGCCAAAACCTTGGGGTTGGGCATTACCATCATGATAACCGGCGAACTCTTTATCGCTTTCCGTTCCCCAGTTATGCGTAATTTCGACCAGCGCCGGTCGGCCGAAAACCCATTTAGCACATTCCGCCTTGTCCTCGGGAATCGTTTCACCGTCAGCAAGGTAACCCATGAAATACAGTGAGAATTGCATATCCTCGAAGTCAAATCGCGCGAGCTGAGTCATGCCAAGAATGTCGCGGTAAAACGGTACCGAAACTTCCGGATCTCGAACTCGTAGCATGGTTTGATTCATTACATACCCTGCGGTCGCAGCTTGGTTTGTCATGGGCAGTTGTCCTTAGATGTAAAGTTAGATCGCAGGCGATGTTACCTCATTTATTCCGCGTAGCGGGAACTGCGGACCGGCAACATCCGGTGGTATTATTACCCATCCAGTAATCGGCGAGAACGACTATGGCTAGCGGTAGCGTCAATATTGCATTCATCAATGGGCGGATAATTACCGTCGATAAATTATTTTCGGTAGTCGAGGCATTATGGGTCTGCGAGGGTAAAGTTGCAGCGCTTGGCACGAACGACGAGATCACTGCGCAATGTCGAGACGCACGAGTTATCGATCTTGAAGGTAAATCCGTCACCCCCGGTTTCATCGATACGCATGGCCATATCGCCTTGTTTGGACTGGATGAATTAAAAGTTCAGCTGGAGGGGGCGGCGACGCGCACCGATATTATCGCGCGAATTGCCGAGGCGGCGAAAACGGCCCCTTCTCGGGAGTGGATTATCACAACCCCAATTGGAACCGCACCCTATTTTCTCGATTTTGAATCGCTTCGGACTGCGGGACAGCTGCCGAGCCGGTCTGAGCTTGATCAGATTGCTCCAGATAACCCCGTCTATATTACTGCGCCGACCAACCGCGTGCCGAATTCCGCGATATTCAATAGTGCCGCCTTGTCTTTGGCTGGCATCGAAGCTGACACGCAGACTAATGCGCCGATTGAAATTATCCTCGATGGCGATGGCTCAATGACCGGCGAACTTCGCGGCGCAATGCAGCCTTTATATAATCCCTACCCATTCTACGATCGGATCGCGATGCTTATTCCTAAAGTAACCTACGCTGATCGCCTAGAGGGAATTCGCGCCCTCGGACCACAGTTTGCGGCGGGAGGTACGACGACATTACTCGAGGCGCATTTAACCCACCCGGAGGAGTTGCGCGCTTATGGCGAATTATTCGAGCAGAATGCATTGCCGCTGAGGATATTTTTTACCTTTGAAATTGATGGTAATACGTCCTTAGAAGAGATCGAAAATTTCCTCACAACTCTGAGATTCGCTGCCGGCGATGGGTTTGGTACACCGCGTCTGAAAGTGGTTGGGATTAGCGCGGGGCTCGATGGGCCTTACTGGCACGGCGCCGCCGCAAACGATAATCCTTACCCGGGCCCGTTTGGCGAGATAGTGAATCCGTCGACCCTGATGCCGGCCGAAAAGTACGCTGAAATCGTTAAACTTGCTGTGCATCACGGATTTCGCCTACATACAGAATGTGCCGGTCGCGCGTCGATTGAGTTAACCCTGCAAACGCTTAAGGACGCAGACACTCGCACGTCGATTCGTGACAAGCGTTTCGTGATCGAGCATTGCGAATTCCCGACAAAAGAACAAATTGAATTGTGCGCGGACCTTGGGGTCATAGCGACGACGAGCACTAATTTTATCTGGGGGAAAGGCGCGGAAGTCTACGAACAACGCCTCGGCGCGGATTATGCGGAACGCGCGATTCCGCTGCGAGATTGGTTAGATGCTGGCGTGCCGGTTTGTCAAAGTACCGACTGGGGACCCCGTGACGCAATGTTTACCCTATGGCAATCACTCGTACGCCATGCCGGGCTAACAGGAAAATGTATCGGTGAGTCACAGCATATAACCCGCGCAGAGGCGATTCGAATTTTTACCATTAACGGTGCATTTGCATTGGGCATGGAAGATGAAATCGGTTCCTTAGAAGTTGGGAAATGTGCCGATTTAGTGGTTCTCTCGGGAGATGTTTTAGCTTGCCCAGTCGATGATGTTCGAGACCTCGAAGTCTTACTGACCTTACGCGACGGCGAAATCATCCACGTAACTAATAACGCATCGTTGATCTAGCGGGTCAGTAAAGAGTCGTGTTAGTCGCTACTAGCTACAATTGAAGTCGGAGCATAGAATCGGCTCGCGCGGTTGGGTTCGCAAAATTTATTCGCGGACGAATTTTTAATCTATTCAATTCACGATAATTTTCGGCTCTATGGATAATAGTCATTGCTGCGCGCACGATAGCGAAGGTGATCAAACCTCGATCGCAGCTAGCGTGGCGAAACCGGGGCAGTTCACGTGCCCGATGCATCCGGAAGTTGTCGCCGAGATAGCAGGAGATTGTCCTGCTTGTGGTATGGCATTAGATCCCGTATCGGTCGATAAAGTTGCATTGCAGGATGACACTGAACTGCGTCATATGCGGCGACTGTTTTGGATAAGCCTGCCGTTTACTGTCAGCGTTTTCATCCTCGCCATGGGCGACTCAATTCCCGGATTAAATTTTCGATCAAGCCTCGGCGGTCAGATGTTCGGGTGGCTTCAGGCGTTACTAACTACCCCGGTATTATTCTGGTGCGGCGGATTGTTTTTGCTCAGAGGGTGGCGATCAATTGTCGGCCGTGCGCCGAACATGTGGACATTAATTTCAATCGGAACGCTCGCGGCCTATGGGTTTTCGCTTGCCATACTATTGTTTCCCGACAGCTTTCCTACAGATGTTCTAAATTCTGCGCACGGCGCGCCGCTTTATTTCGAGGCAGCCGCTGTAATTATTTCGCTTGTCTTACTCGGTCAGGTTCTCGAACTTCGCGCACGAGGCCAAACTTCATTGGCGTTATTGGAATTACTCGATCTCGCGCCGCCGATTGCAATACTAATAGACGACGATGGTAGCGAGCGAGAAGTTGCGTTAGCCGACGTAGTTGTCGGTCAACAATTACGCGTTAAGCCCGGCGGCAAGATTCCGGTTGATGGCGAGGTAGTACAGGGCAGTGCAACGATCGACGAATCAATGCTGACCGGCGAGCCGCTCGCGGTGGAGCGCAGCCCGGGCGATGCGGTGAGTAGTGGCACATTAATTCAAAGCGGCAGTATTGTTATTCGCGCTGTGCGTGTCGGAGAGCAGACACTGCTCTCGAGAATTATTGATTTGGTCGCTCAAGCACAACGGTCGCGGGCCCCGATACAACGATTGGCCGATATCGTTGCGGGGTGGTTCGTGCCGATCGTGGTTGCGGCGGCGCTAGCGGCCTATTTCATCTGGATGGCGGTTGGGCCGCAACCAGAAATGATTTATGCCTTGGTTGCAAGCGTGTCGGTACTCATCATTGCATGCCCTTGCGCACTAGGACTTGCGACCCCAATGTCGGTGATAGTCGGCATCGGTCGCGGCGCACGCGATGGCGTGCTGATTCGCGACGCTGAAGTTCTCGAAACCTTTCAATCAGTGGATGTGCTCGTGTGTGACAAAACGGGGACATTAACCGAAGGATTGGGATCACTCACCGCGATAGAGACATTCGGCGCGATTAAAGAGGACGAATTGTTACGTTTGGCGGCTACTGTGGAACGTGCGAGCGAGCATCCTTTAGCCGATGCGATCGTTCAAGCTGCCATTAAGCGAAGCCTAGAACTCGCAGCAGTGACGGATTTTCTATCGATTGCGGGGCAAGGAATTCAAGCCAAGGTCGAAGACCAAACGATTGTGATCGGGAATGCGGCGCTATTAGGTGAACACGAAATCGATGTCGAAATCGAAAATGCTCGAGCCGATCATCATCGTGGCAGCGGCGCAACGGTCGTGTGGGTTGGTATAGATGGACAACTGGTTGGGTTGCTGGTTGTTGCGGATCTCATCAAAAATTCCACTCCAGCCGCATTGGCCGCGCTACGTAAATCGGGCTTAAGAATATTAATGGCCACCGGTGATAATCGAAAAACTGCTGAAGCAATTGGTCAGGAATTAAAAATTGATGAGATTCACGCGGAACTTAGCCCGATCGCGAAACATGATCTCGTTAAATCGCTGCAAGACAAAGGACTCGTCGTTGCACTCGCGGGAGATGGTATCAACGACGCGCCTGCGCTTGCCCAGGCAGATATTGGTATTGCCATGGGGACCGGTACCGATATTGCGATGGAAACGGCGTCCGTCACGCTAGTGAAAGGGGATTTGCGTGGAATCGTTAAAGCACGCAATCTGTCCGTTAAAACGATGCAAAATATTCGCCAAAACTTGTTTTTCGCATTCTTCTACAACGCGCTGGGGGTGCCCATTGCAGCGGGTGCATTGTATCCGCTATTTGGTTTCTTACTGTCGCCTATGCTTGCTGCTGCGGCGATGAGTTTGAGTTCTGTATCGGTGATCGGGAACGCACTTCGTCTGCGCCGAATCGATATTTAGAGAACCACTATTTAGGCCCGATTCCTGGGCCTAAATAGCCGCTGGTTCGCTTACGCCGCGTGACCGTGGCGCAACAGTTTCCCTGGTGTTGCATTCGTGCACGTTCCGCCTTCGAACGTCACTTCACCATTAACCATGATGTAGTTGTATCCGACTGCCTTCTGCACCCGTCGCCATTCGTTGCCGGGGAAATCATGGGCAATCTCTGCTGGCGTCGAATGTAATCCGTCGTAATCATAAATAACAATATCGGCTGGCCGACCTTCCTCTATGGTTCCCCGATCAGATAGCCCCGCCATCTTGGCCGGCAGACAGGACAAGCGGTAATGCGCTTCTTCGAGACTTAAGATGTCTTTCTCGCGGACGAAATCAGCGATGAATTCCGTCGTATAGCGACCGATGGTGACGAATTTTGTATGTGCACCGCCATCTGAAACTCCTGGAACCGTAATCTCGCTCGCAAAAATTTCTCGATTAAGTTCGACGTCCGTATTGAAAGCGGGGGTAAAAATTACCGTACGCAAGTCTTCGTCAACCACGAGGTCCAGCATCGCCTCTATCGGGTGCCGACCTTGTGCTTCCCCGAGTTGATGCAAGGTCATGCCTTCCCACTGCTTATTTTCTGCTTTCACGGTCTCTTTGATGATGAATTCTTTAATCGGCCCGCAAGCAATCGGCATCCGACCGTTGTCGTAGTCTTCACACAACCGTGCGCGCATCGCAGGATCCTGCATTTTCAGCATTCTCTCGGGGACGTCACCGAGGGTGACTTCTCGCCAATCTTCTTGACCGTCCAACAGGTTGAAATCTTCGAACGTATAGGTCAGATCATTGCCGACATTGACCGCCTGTAAATACACTTGATTGCCGCGCCCTTGCGCTTTTTCAGCCCAGTCAACTAGGCGGCGGCTTTGGCGTGGATGATAATTATTTGCTGATACGACGTTAAACAACACGGGACGTTGTGATACTTCTGCAAGTTTTTCGACGAAAATGAGATCTTCGCGAATGTCTTCTTGAGCTTGGGTAATTTGAATGCTGCCTTCACCCCGTTTGCGTAAGACTTCGGCAAACGCGAGACAGGTGTCATCGCTCATACAATCGGTCACCATCGGCGTACCATCGTAATCGCGCTGTATGGATGTGAACCCATCTCCTAGGTGTTGGACAGACCAACCGCAAGCGCCTGCATCCATAGCAGTGTCGATGAGGCGGCACATTTCGGCAAGTTCTTCGGCGGTTGGGTCGCGATCTTTCGCTGCATCTTGACCCATGACCCAGATCATCAAGGGGCCGAGCGGCACGTATGAGACGACGTTAACGCCTTTTGGGATTCTTGATAATGTGTCTAGCCAGTCCGGAAACGTAACCCAATCCCACAGCATGCCTTGTTTCATCGATTCGAAAGGAATCGCTTCGACGCGAGACATGCTCAGCATTGCACGCTCGCGATTCTCAGGCGCGCACGGCGCAAATCCAAACCCGCAGTTACCGAGGACCAAGGACGTGACCCCATGCCAGCCGGACAGGGTGCAATACGGATCCCATTGAATTTGTGCATCGTAGTGCGTATGCAAATCGACGAAGCCGGGTGCGACGATTAACCCGTCGGCATCGATCACTTCGTCTGCGTCGCTCGCGTCTAACCCTGATTTTGAGATGGCAACTACGTTGCCATCTTTGACACCAAGGTCGCCGCGAAATCGCGGCGTTCGCGTACCATCTACGATTGTTCCATTTTGGATCACGACGTCGAACTTAGACATGACTTTTTCTCCTTTTGGTATCGCGCAATCGGAATCGTCGCGCGTCCGGTGTTCGGGTTATCACACGCCAAGGCTTGCACGCGAGATAGATTGGGTGCTTTACCTATATGTGAATCTTACTCCACGATGTCACTAGCGTAAATCTGCGCCGTAGGAGCGATGTGGTCGGCCCGGTGTGCCCTTGGCTGGGAGGATTTGCTCTAGGTCTAAACTGAATCGAAGTGGCGATCGGATCCGCTGCTGCGTCGCAATAAATTACTGTCGCAGGCCATCTAAAGTGTTTGAAGCATGGCCCTATCCAACTACCGGTGGTGCGAGTTTGGACGCTGTGCGACGAGCGTAATGGACGGTTCGTTTTTTCAGGCAGCGATTTCGCTCGTCACTGACACCTCTGGCGATTGCCGAATCGTTTGCAACACGACGCAATACCGCTCAGTTAATTCTATTAGTTTTGCTAGTCGGTCTTGCGGTTCGTCGCTATCGAGTTTAAACGTCAATCGGATGTTCTTGAGTCCAACCGGTGCGTCTTTCGCGACCGCTAAAGTGCCGCGAAAATCGATGTCGCCTTCAGCGCTTAATTGCGCATCACGCAGGTTAATTTCGAGCGATGTCGCGACCGCCTGCAACGTGACCCCGGCGCATGCGACAAGTGCCTCAAGCAACATGTCGCCCGAACACGCCTGCATACCTGTTCCGCCGGTCGCAGGGTGCAAGCCGGCTTCGACGATCGCTTGTCCGGTGGATACCTTACATGCGACACCTTCAGAAGTGCGCCCTTCGGCGCGTAGTGTAACGACCGCAGCGCCAGGATCTTCTCGGTATTGTTCTTTAAGCGGGTTTTGTAGTTTTTTGAGATCGGCTGCTTGCATCGTAAAATCCCTCGTGTTCAAAGTTTAAATACGCGTCGCGCATGGGTTATTTTCATTGAATATTTTAGTCTGCGCTACCAGTTTGTAGGGTTTCGATCCGTTCTCCCGCGGCGCGTGCACGTTCGCGTAACGATGCTTCATCGTTGGCTAAAAACCGTGAGGCAAGTGCGATCATGATCGCGGCGCCGAGATTAGCCCATAGGGCGACCTCCAATCCATTGCGCAGATCGCCGGTGAGATCGGATACCAGACCGACCGTAAATGGTCCCAGCGCCAACCCGAGTAACGTCACTGTTAGGATGTACACGGCCGTTGCCGTGCCGCGCATCCTGGGTAGGACAAGATCAGTCACAGTTGAACCCGCGACCCCAAGCCATGTTGCACCTGCGAGCGCGACAATCGCGTTCAGCGCGAAAGCTAACATCGTTGACTCCGTGTGCAACATTAGTAGTCCTGCTGGAATCGGAATAAGGGCCGCACAAATTGCCAAGTAGAGGCGGCCGCAGGGATGATATTTGCGCCATAAATCCGCCAGGGCGCCGCCCGAGGTCGCGCCAATAAAACCAAATCCAGCAGTAATGCCGCCCAGCGTAAAGCCTAGCTCGTCGATCGGAACGTTATGGTAGCGAATGAAAAACGGCGCGGTGAAAAAAGCTAATCCGAATGTTGAAAACGCCAGCAATGACAAGCCGAGGACAAACAATACCCACGCTTTGGAGCCGAGGATTAACTGCGCTGTCGGTGGATCGCGCAAGACTAACCCTTGCGCCCATGAGGTCGTCGCGTAAAAACCAATCGCGAGTGCGATCCATTGCGGAGCGTTGCCAAACAACCTAGTTAGCCACCAAGCGCCGCAGGCGAGGCCAACGAATGTTAATCCATTGCAGGCAATGGTTAGCGGGGTCGCACCGAGTCGCACTAAGTTTGCTATCGAAAGCCCGGGCAATACCGCGCTCAATTCACGACCGAACTCTCGAAACGGGTGCGGTTCATCGATTGATTGGATGCCATCTAATTTGCCGCGCTTTGGTTCACGCAGCGTTCGCACCCATAGGGCCAGCAACAAACCCGGCAGACCGACGACGAAAAACGCGATTTGCCAACCGGCGAAGCCAAACGGGGCACCGCCGAGCGCGAATGCAGCGTCCCATCTCGAGACGACTTGGCCGCCAATGAACGTACCCAGTCCGGCGCCAACATAAACGCCGCTAGCAAGAATCGCGATCACCGTGGCGCGTCGTGCGGGTAGGAAAGAATCGGACAGCAATGAATAGGCGCAGGGTCCAGTGCCGGCTTCACCGACCCCGACCGCAATACGAGCAATTCCTAATTCTAAAAAATTGCGCGCAAAACCCGACAAGACGGTCGCTGCACTCCAAAATGCGACCGCATAAGCGATAAACGTGCGGCGTATCCAAACGTCCGCTAGTCGCCCAAACGGGATACCAAACAAGGCATAAAATACGGCAAAGGCCGTGCCAAACAAAAAACCCATTTGTGCATCAGTTAAGGCGAGGTCGCGCTTAATCTCCTCATTGAGGATCGCGAGTATCTGTCTATCGAGGAAATTGATGATGTACACCAATGTGAGTACCCCAAGCGAGTAGCACGAATAGCGGAATTCCTCTGGCGTTTGACTAGGGGTATTGCGTGGCACGTTGACAGTAGCGAACCTACGATTCGAAGCGGGCGTCAAGTATAGGCGACATTTAGAGCGTCGATGAACCGCTGAAAGAACTGACCAGATCGCGAACTTTTCGACGCGCGGCAGAGATACGACTAGGCGTGGCGCCGTTTAACGAACATTCGCGGAGCAAAGCTGCCGCTATAAACTTCACGTGGAAGACCGCGGTTACAGGTCGTGAGACAACGAGCTACATGGTCCAATGGTCCGTCTGAACGAGCCGTTGGCGCACGACTTCGGGCGTCGGGATCAGGTTTGTGGCTCATTAGGCCTCGCTAAACCATTGACGTCGTTGCCATATATGGTAGTGTGCTCCGCCAAAATCCACGATCATGAGGCCATATTTATAGTGATGCAAGCAGACGACGAGATTCAATTGCAGGTCTGGAAAGACCTGGCAATCAGTAAACAGATGTTGATACGCGGTGCCACAGATGCGCTGGGGCTGACCGAAGAGTGCAGCACTGAAGACCTTAAAACAGCCTTGAACGAGGCCATCAAACGCACGCAAGATGCGGACGCGAATATCGTCAATATGCGCGAGCAAACGGACAGCGAGCTGTCTGAGATGAAAGCGCAGGTTGCAACCAGCGACGAGCGTCGAGTGGCTGCAGAAGAGCAAGCCGTCGAAGCCACGACACAACGCGAAACTGCGGAACGGCAACTCGCGGCCGGTAGAGCTGACAATGCTAAGTCCTTAAAAGACGCTAAGGCCGACGTGCTGGATAAACAAAACAAACTTAAAGCGATTTCCAAGGCGCTCGCCGATACGCCGGAAAATGTCGTCAAAAAGCTAAAGACATTAAAAAAGCAGAAGCTGGACGAAGCCAAGGTTCGCACCCAGATCGAGAGTAAACTGCGCGCAACACGCAAAGACAAAACCCGACTTGAACAGGAAGTCAGCACGCAAAAAGAACAACTCGAGCAACTCGTGCCGTTAATAACCCAGGTGCGTGAATTGCGTGGTCTGTGCGAGCAGGCGAATAAGACAATCCAGCCATTGAGCGAAGACGATACGCTACTACTGGAAATTCCGGAGCTCGATGAGGAGCTGTTGGAAAGTCTGGAAAAAGCACTGGTACCAGAGAAAAGTGATACCGAGGAAGCAGTTGAAGCAGTTGAAGCGGTTGAAGCGGTTGAAGCGGTTGAAGCGGTTGAAGCTTAACGTCTGCCGTCGGTCATTTGCCAACTCTCTCTAGCTCGATCCTCCGTTTCTATACGGCCTTAACTGTCATTAACCAGACAGACGTCTTTACAGTCGGGAAGCGCGCGGCTCTGCTTAGCTCACGCACCACAGACCGCGAAATCTATAGGAGTCCTAGTGTCGTGCCGGTTAGACGCAGCCGACCCATTCTTTCATAGCCTGCGCCGCTAACGTGCATGTGTTGGGTTACGACATGCACGTCACGAAAATACCGTTGCAAGGGACACGTATCGGCGATAGATGTCGCCCCTGCGGCGTTATATAGAAGATCAACAGATGTTGCCGCACTCGCTGCTGCATGGGTGCCGGCAAGACGAATGCGGCGCCGAGCATCTTCGCTAGCGGGTTCCCCGCGCTCGACGCTTGTCCACAATGCCTCAACGGTTTCGTATAGATAACTGCGTGCCGAATCCATCAGTGCTTCGGCGTGCGCCAGGTCTATCTGGGCCGCACCCTGCTCGCGCAGCGGAGTCGTAACCCCGACCGGTACTTTACGTGCAGCAATGTCGACGAAGCAATCGTAGGCAGCGCGCGCAATCCCTAGCGCGACCGCGGCAACGGCCGGTGGAAATGTGCTGATGATCGGAAAGCGGAATAATGTTCCGCCGGCACGCGTTGGGTCATTCAAGCTCAGCCATCTGCCGGCAGGCACTCTCGCGTCGCGGATCTCCACATCGTGGCTGCCGCTAGCGCGCAGACCGGAGACCCGCCAAGTGTCGAGGATTTTAAACTGCGTGCGATCGAAAAACGGTAAAAGAATTTGCGGCGTGCCGTCTGCGTTCTTCTGCGGTTCTCCATCGGCGTTAGTAATTACAACGGTACCGAGCAGCCAATTCACGTTGTCACATCCAGACGCAAAGGCCCAGCGTCCGTTTACGATCAGATCGCCATCAACGTAATGTCCTTTTCCGCTCGGCGCTAAGACCCCTCCCGGGATCGCACGCTCCGGCGCGGCAAAAATTTCTTTAGCGCGCTGCGGCTCGAGTAATGCCGATACAAATGCCGTGGTTTGATAATTCATCAAACACCAACCGGCCGACCCGTCCGCATAAGAGATCTCTTCGATGACACGTAAAATGTCGATAAGGTGACTTTCAAGCCCGCCGTAGATCGCGGGGATGGCCATTTGCACCAGGCCGGCGTCGACCATGGACTGAACGCAATCACTCGCCAAACGCCGTTCCCGCTCAAACTCTAGTGCGCGCGCGGCAATCTCCGGAACCAGAACTCTAGCTGCAATAAGCTCGGCGCATTCCGTTGCCTCAGGTCGCATAACTCGGCTCTTCGAGATCGAGGATCGCGACGAGGTTATCCCACGCATCGTCGAGGACACCGCTGGAGAGGTAAACATTACCCATTTCGCCGACACTCTTAACCACGTTCGGTTC
>Ga0302127_10001922_pt1 | contig 12531 bp, 8 predicted proteins | sample CB4_SCM_MG_FD_204452 | JGI IMG/M metagenome (GOLD analysis project Ga0302127, IMG submission 204452) | Marine microbial communities from Western Arctic Ocean, Canada - CB4_SCM | ecosystem: Environmental > Aquatic > Marine > Oceanic | place: Canada: Western Arctic Ocean | collected 2017-09-24
AGGTACCACAAAACGATGGTCTCGCCGATCATCCACCTGCATATAGGTACGCGCCGGCATATGACAATTAACACACAACGCGCCCTCACTACCGGTCTCATGATTATGGTGCTCCACAACATCAAAGGCTTGCGGTGCGTGACACTGACTACACAGCTGGTTGCCAGCTACTTTCACTTTTCCACTGTGGGGGTTGTGGCAATTACTGCAGGTCACACCTGCCTGATACATTTTACTCTGCAGAAAAGAACCCAGTACAAACACCTCATCTTCGATCTGTCCATCTGCGAAATACAAACCGTTACCCAAAGTTTCCAGTGCGAATTGTTCAACAAAATGCTCGCCATCATCCGCGCTTATTGGACGGCGTCGGGAATGACAGCCACCACACATATCGATTTCATGCGTCGATGGGGCCCCGTTTGCCGAAGCGATCGCACTACCCTTCGTGAACGACCAGACAACAGGTGATTGCGGCGACTTGTATCCCGTGCCTTTTTCAGCCGCATCAGCTACAGCCAGCAGGTGTTGCTGCGCCGGACCATGACAAGATTCACAGGCAACGTTCATTTCAGAAAATGTTGTCTGATAGGCCATGGATTGCGGCTGATAACCCTCCTTCAGATTAGTGCTATGGCAGGCAGCACACCGGGAATTCCAGTTCGCGAAATGACTACCCCAGAAGAAAGGATGTTCAGGTGTGATCGCCTCATCCGGTTGCAGGTGAAACCACCGCTGCCCACCAGAATCTGCGGGCCTTGCATCCCAGGCAATGTTCAAAGCCTGGAATCGCCCCATCTCAGTGGCTACCAAATACTGCTGCAGCGGATCAAAACCAAATGTGTACAGAATTTTAAAGTCTTTATTGACGCCACTGACATCAACGGTGTTGATGTAAAAGTCTTCACCACGACGAAACAGGTGACTCTTTATTCCGTGAAAATTTAAGACCTGATCGTTAAAATCGCCGAGAATAGTACTTGAATCCGCTTCCTGCATGGAACGGAAATGATCTGAGTGTTGCCACTCGCTGACGATATCCTGATGGCAGCTTTGGCATTGCTTTGATCCAACGAATTCACTCGCGTGACTCAAAGAGCACAGCAATAAAAGCACTGTACAGGCACTGGTTCTAACAGCTCTATCAAAAAACACTACAACATTACTCCGGCAAGCTCATCATCAAAAATCCACAATATGCCGCACTGTTCGGCTTTCTGCTTTTATAGCATTTTAGTGACACTTTAGAGTGCACCAATATGCAAACGGACTCCAAATAGAAATTAGCGAATCGCGAAGATTACTCTCGTCAGTGGTGTCAGCCCCAAAGAAACATTAGTATTGACGCTTTTGCAGGACAAGAAGACAGCCTATGCCAGATCCAAATAGATTTCAGACCATACACGAGATCGTGAAAGCAGCACGATTGAATCTCAACCAAACACATTGGGATTACCTGGTTGGTGGTACTGAAACTGAAACCACCTTAAAGAGAAATCGCAGTGCCATTGATTCTCGCGCGTTAAACCCAAGGGTGCTCAATGATGTATCCAAGGTTGATACCTCTGGCACTATCATCGGACAACACCTCGACATGCCGGTCTTGCTTGCCCCAATAGGGTCTGTGCAGGTTTTTACACCCGAAGGTGGTGCAGCCGCAGCCAAAGCTGCTGCTGAAGCAGGGATAATGAGTATCGCCAGCTCCGTTTGTGAGCCATCACTGGAAGAAATAGCCGCCGCATCCGATGCACCCAAAATTTATCAACTTTATGTGCGGGGTGATGAGAAGTGGGTGGATGATACTGTCCAACAAGCGATTGACTCTGGTTACAAAGGTTTCTGCCTGACCGTTGATTCCGCAGTAGTCAGCCGACGCGAACGTGACATATCCAAGCGGGTTGTACCGACTACCGCAGTTTCTGTCCCAGGAGACCATTCCTACCAAGCGACACTAAATTGGTCTACTGTCGAACGCATCAAGGCAAAGTACGATATTCCGCTGATCGTTAAAGGCATACATCGCGCCGATGATGCTATCAAAGCCGTCGAATGTGGCGTTGATGTCGTTTATATATCGAATCATGGTGGCCGACAGCTTGACCAGGCGCCGGGCACACTCGACCTTCTGCCAGACATTGTTCAGGCAATAAAAGGCAAAGCAGAAATCGCAATCGATGGTGGCTTTTATCGGGGAACGGATATCGTAAAAGCCATTGCCATGGGCGCTGACGCCGTCGGTATCGGGCGGCTCGAAGCCTGGTCACTGGCAGCGGGGGGCGCGCCGGCACTAGTCCGATGTCTGCAGATACTCAGCACCGAAATACGGATAGCACTAATCCTTTGTGGTGTGACTTCGTTTTCGGAACTAGACGAGTCATTTGTATGCGCCGGGCAACCGGTCGTTCAGCCCGATATACTCAGTGCCTTTCCATTGATTGATGTGACTGACCCAGGATACTGATGACAGCACCGATGAGTGCGTTCAAAGACGAAGACACTTTGATCGAGGCGCTGATAAACAAAAGCGAAGCGGCATTTCGTCATGCAGTCACCGAGTGTCAACGGTCAATGCTCTACCTCGCCCATTCGATGGTAGGCAATAAACTTGCCGATGAAGTCGTTCAGGAAGCCTGGTTCTCTGCCATGCGCGCGCTGCCCAAATTTGAACGACGCAGTAAATTGAAAACCTGGTTAATGCGTATTGTGGCCAATGAGGCAAAAACACGAGTACGTCGTGAGAATCGGCAGGAGTCTCTGGACGCCATGTTAGAACCAGACGCCGCCATGGATTCTCGTTTTGACACCAAAGGTCACTGGCAGAACAACCCCTTGGACTGGGATGGTGATTCGCCTGAGGCGCTACTGACTTCCGATGAACTACGCGCCTGCATCGATGAAATGATAGAGACCTTACCAGACCTGCAAAGCGCCACGCTAAACCTTCGTGAACGGCAAGGTTATTCTTTAGATGAAATATGTAACATCCTCGATGTGAGTGAGTCTAATGTTCGTGTGTTGTTACACCGAGCACGCAACCGAGTATTTAGATGCATCGAAAATTTTCAGGACAGTGGTGAATGCTGCACAATTTAGGAGAGGTGAATTTTGCTAACCTGTAAACAGGTCAGTGATACTGCCAGTGATTTGTTGGAGGGCCCAACAACTCTATCTCAAGATATTAGACTGCGCCTTCATTTAATGATTTGCATACACTGTCGGCGCTACCTAAAACAGTTACGGCTATCTACGGGTGTTGTTTCTAAGTCTGGTAGCGCCCCTGCCCCATCAAAAGAAGATATTGAAACGCTAGTTTCAAAATTGAGTGATCAAGACAAATAACCTTTATCAGCCACGGCGAAAGCTGTGAAACTTCTCTAGCAAATCAAGCGCCCAATCCGGTTTATGATTCTTTCGCCATTCGCTGGCAGCAAACTTATTCATTTCAGCCAGCGTTGGATAAATGTGAATAGTGCCCATAATCTTTTTCAAGCCGATGCCCTGTTTCATCGCCAGCACATATTCACTGATCAAATCACCCGCATGGTCTGCGACGATCGTAACGCCTAGTATTTTATCTTTGCCTGGCACCGTCAGTATCTTCACCACACCATGGGCTGCTTCATCCGCAATGGCTCGATCAAGATCAGCGACGTCAAACCTCGTGACCTCATGGGCAATGCCCTCAGCGATAGCCTCGTCCTCACTTAATCCAACGCGTGCCACCTCAGGACTACAGAACGTACACCAGGGAACTACAGAATAGTCGACCCTGAACTTCCAAAACGCACCAAACAATGCGTTAACCGCGGCATACCAAGCCATATGCGATGCGGTATGGGTAAATTGATACGGACCAGCCACATCACCTACGGCATAAATATTGGGATAGTTCGTTCGCAAATAATCATCGACCGCGATGGTTCCGCGCTCTGTCAATTCAATACCGAGTTCCTCAGCCCCGAACCCGGTTACATTTGCCCTGCGTCCAACAGCGACCAGCAGCTGATCAAAAGGTACGTAGACTTCTTCACCGCTCGTAGAAATACAAAGCAATGTATTGTCTGGCAGCACAGCCTGTACGCGGTGTCCGGTAAGGATCGTTGCCCCATCGTATTGTAGCGAGGCGGTTACCCTATCCGACACTTCAGGATCTTCTCGAGTCATTATTCGAGGCGCCAGCTCCACCTGCGTCACTTCACTGCCAAGACGGGCAAACGTCTGCGTGAGTTCAGTGCCTATCGGGCCCCCGCCCAGAACGGTGAGCCGTCGGGGTTGATCACGAAGTTCCCAAACGGTGTCTGAAGTGAGATACGGCACCGTATCGATGCCCTCGATAGGTGGCACGAACGGTTCAGCCCCCGTAGCTATAATGATATTCCGAGTCGTCAGGATCTTACCGTTTACACTGACTTCCCAAGGTGAAACCAATGTCGCTTCCCCTATCTCGACATCGACGCCCAAACTTTCATATCGTTCTACTGAATCATGGGGCTCAATCTCAGCAATTATTCGCTGCACACGTTCCATGACATCACTAAAATCAAATACCGGTGACATCGCCTTGAAACCCAATGTGGTGGCGCGTTGCATATCTGCTGAGAGTTTCGCTGAACGAATTAGTGCCTTACTGGGGACACAGCCGGTATTTAGACAGTCACCCCCCATTTTATTTTTCTCGACCAGCGTCACTCTGGCCCGAACGGTCTCTGCGATCAGCGCTGCAACCAGCCCACCAGAACCTGCACCTAGGACAATCACATCCCGGTCAAAAGAAGCGGGTTTCTTATACTGACTGTAAACTTTTCTAGATCGCGCGATATCGACTAATTTTTTTGCAACAAGCGGGAAAATGCCAAGTAGCGCAAATGCCAACAACAACTGAATGGAAAAAATATCAGAAATCGTTTCGATATTGGCAAGCTGCGTACCGGCGTTAACAAAAACTGCGGTGCCCGCGAGCATACCCAGCTGACTGGCAACAAAGAACGTCAGCACGCTTATTTTGGTCAGACCCATCGCCAGATTGATCACAAAAAATGGCACGGCGACCACCAGTCTTAGCGTGAAGAGATAAAATCCACCTTCCCTTTCGATACCGCTATTAATTGCCACCAGATGTGTGGCAAAGCGCTGCTGCACCCAATCTTGCAATAGGTACCGGGAAACAAGCATGGCAAGTGTTGCACCGATAGTTGAGGCAAAAGATACCAGGACAAATGCCCACCAGAAGCCAAACACTGCACCACCGGCAAGCGTCATCACAGCAGCGCCCGGCAGAGACAGCGCTGTAACCACAACGTAAATGACAAAATAGGCTCCACTCGCCACAAACGGCTGCTCGCTGACCCACGCCCCAATTGACTGTTGCTTTGCTTTAATCGCCTCCAGGGTCAACACATGGTGCAAATCGAAATAGAAAAATCCGACAACCGCTAAGCCTAGACCAGCGAGCAATAATAGCTTTTGTTTATTCATTAAGAACTCTAACCATGGTCACTAGATTCGATAGCGCCGTCTTTGTTACATCGTTACAACTATAAAATCCTTTAGCGGCGCACCCTGACTATATTACGTGAAAACCCAGACTTACATAGCGCACTTAACGAAATAGGATCCCAACCAGGATTAACGGTTGCCACAAGACGATTAAGCTGGCTTCTCGACATCTTCTGCAAGCGACGCTCCCGGGTGATCGCTTCATTGATACCTCTAACTGCTTCAACATATACCAGTTTCTGAAGCACACGGCGTTTGCGCAGGCGACGATTGACACGAGTACGCATCGTACGAACCCCCTGATCCAGTTCCACACAAACATCAATGAATATGTGGCGGCGACGACGACTGGCAAGAACAAAGATATAGTAAGTTTTCATGCCCGCTATTGTGTTAGTTGCGAACGTCCGCTCGCCAGCTACAGAAGCTTCAATAGTCGTAAGCAAGCGACTGTAGCCCATGTCAGTGAACGATATACCGGACCTTGGGTTATACTTCACAAATGGTTACCTACACATGAATAAAGTCTACAACCCCTCAGACACCGATGCCTGGCGAACATTACAAGAGCTCGCCAGCAAGCACTGCGATGATTACATCCTGGATTATTTTGATGGGGATAACGAACGGGTTGACCACTACAGCATCGATCTTGAAGGGCTATATGCAGATTTGTCAAAGCACCTGGTTAACGATGAAATCAGATCTCACCTGCAGCAACTAGCAGAACAGTCACCGCTCTTCAAACGTCGCGATGCGATGTTCGCGGGTGAAATCGTCAATAACACTGAAAACCGTGCAGCACTGCACACGGCCCTTCGAGACCCAGATTTTGACAACGAAGACATCGCGACACTGATCGTCAAACAACTACAGCAAATGTCAGATGTTGCCGACAAGATTCGCACCGGAAAATGGCTGGGAGTAAACGGAGACCCCATCAAGCACATAGTCAGTATTGGCATCGGTGGTTCAGACCTTGGGCCAAAAATGGCGTTGGAAGCCTTACGTGAATTCGCCGATACCGAGCTCTCATTTCACTTCATCTCAAATGTCGACGGTGAACCACTAAAAACGCTTCTAGGCACACTGGACCCAGGCAACACTTTGTTCATTATCTCCAGCAAGAGTTTCACCACACAAGAAACCATGCTGAATACCAACACAGCAATCACATGGTTTAAGCAGCAAACAAACATCGCGGAACCCCTTGGCACCCCAAATTTCGTCGCTATCACCTCATCCCACGATACCGCGTTGAATTTAGGTATCCCCGAGCCACAAATTCTCAGCTTTGCTGATTGGGTGGGTGGACGTTATAGCCTATGGTCAGCCATAGGACTATCCGTGTGTATAGCCATCGGTCCAACCCGATTTCATGAGCTACTCGCTGGCGCTGAACAAATGGATGAGCACTTTATGCACGCGCCAATTCAGGAAAACCTGCCAATACAGCTCGCCCTGATCGGTATCTGGTACAACAACTTCCTAAATGCAGAATCTCTGGCCGTGATTCCCTACTGTGAACGACTCACATTCCTCCCCGATTTCCTACAGCAACTCGATATGGAAAGTAACGGCAAGCAAACGACAATAGCCGGCAACCTTACAGACTTCGATACCGGCCCCATCGTCTGGGGCCAAACCGGCACCAACGGCCAACACGCTTTTTTCCAACTACTACACCAGGGCACCCGCCTCATCCCTGTAGATTTTATCGGCGTAGTATCCGACACCATGAGCGACGACACCCACCATCGCACACTCCTGGCAAGTATGCTCGCCCAATCCGCAGCACTACTGACAGGTGAAGACAACGAACAACCTCACCAGCAATATCCAGGCAACAACCCAAGCACAACAATACTCCTGGACACCCTCACGCCCTACCACCTGGGTATGCTACTAGCACTTTACGAACACAAAGTGTTTTGCCAGGGTGCCATCTGGAATATCAACTCATTCGACCAATGGGGCGTCGAACTAGGAAAAAGAATCACAACAGAACTGCTCAGTAACCCAGAAAACCCACAACTGGATCCTTCCACCAAAGAGCTTCTGAAAAGAACCAATCTCGATTAGTTGGTTCTTGTCCCCAAGACCGCCTGCGGCACTCTTTAAAAATCACGAATCAATACGTTTCGCTTCAACGACAATAGCGTTTCTCTCAGCCAATTCTAGATCACCCTCATTCAGCTGACCTTTCTCCAAACGAATATCGTGATACACCGCATCCTGCGGAAACAAACCCAAATACTGAATCAGCCACTTCCTCGTATTCTCGGGATCATTGGTCGCCTTGGCCTCGTACATCACGTCCTTACCAGCGATTCGTAATGTAACTAGGCTGCCCTCGCGGAGATTACGCCACCACTGGTTTTCAGAGGATGTGAAACACCGCACAATGCCATCGTTACAGATATACCGCACTGGTGTCGTAAAGGACCTACCGCTCCTGCGGCCAGTGAACGTAATGAGCATCAGACTGCCGCTCCAAAACCCATGCAGCGGTGAACACAACAGAATAGCCATGAGCGGATTGATAACAGCAAACAATGGTTCAGGCAGCTTGATTTAGAATATTCCTATGACTCTATTATTGGACCGTCAAAAACGACAAAGATTTCCGTTTTATCCTTAATCAGCCTCGGTTAGGATGAGACCTTATTGACTTCCATGAGAACGCGATGCTTCGGCTTATCCAGTCGAACCATATGCCGGTACTGGCACAGTTGTTCTGTGAACAAAGCCAGCAGGTTGCCGACCCATTTATTCCAACCACCGTCGTAGTTCAAAGCTTCGGCATTGGTCAATGGCTTAAGCTACAATTGGCTGAACATCAGGGGATCTCAGCGAACCTTGATTGTATTCTTCCCGCCAACTACATCTGGCGACTTTACCGAGAACTTCTCCCAGACACCAAACTGCCCGAAGAATCCCCCTTCGACAGGGATCGCCTTGCCTGGCGACTGATGCGTTTGATCCCTGAAATGCAGGAAGACGTATTCAAAAGCTATCTGTCTGCAACTGGCGATCCCGATATCCGGCTGTTTCAGCTAAGTTACCAGATTGCGCAACTGTACGATCAATACCTGGTATACCGCCCTCAATGGCCAGTGGCCTGGGAACGCGATGTCGCCCTGTTGGATGAAACCACCCTCGCCCACCAACAATGGCAGATTAAGTTATGGCAACATGTCATCGCTGATGCCCCGGGTATAGCGAATCTACATCGCGCCAGACTGCATCAATCACTACTGAATAGAATCAATGAACAACCCTCGTTGCCCGATGGGGTCTCAAATAAACTGTCGATTTTTGGATTGTCGTCGATGGCGAAAATGCAGCTGGATACTTTCCGGGCGCTGGCCAGAATCATCGATGTCGACGTTTACTTCCTTAACCCCTGCCAGCACTACTGGGGCGATATCGTTGCCCCTAAAGATAAAGCAAAACGCTCTGTGCGCGCGCTTTTAAACACAGAACAGACATTATCAGATGAAGATTATCTGACCGTAGGCAATCCCCTGCTCGGATCTCTCGGCAAACAGGGCCGCGAATATCTGGAGTTACTGTTGGAAACAGATGACATATCCACACATGAGCTATTCGTCGACATCACCAATGATTCGATATTGGGAACAGTAAAGACTGACATTCTGAACCTTGAATACGGAGGTTCATTCGATGCTCTACCTGCGCAACGGCCGCTACCCGATGGCAATAGCATTCAAATTCATGCCGCGCACAGCAGAATGCGTGAGGTTGAAATTCTCTATGACCAATTATTGGCCATCTTCGACCGGCAACCAGATATTGTGCCAAAAAATGTCATTGTCATGGCGCCGGACATTTCCGCATACGCACCATTCATCAATGCGGTATTCAAAGACAAAATCCATTTTGGGATAGCGGACCGAACGCTCATTCAGCAATCGACGCTTATCGCGAGTTTTCTCAAAATTGTCGCGCTACCCGGCTCACGACTGACCAGCGTTGAGGTCATGGATCTTCTAGAAGTGCCTGCGATCGCAAGACGATTCGAGCTAGACGAGGAAGCGCTAAATAGAATTTCGTCCTGGATCCATGAAGCTGGCATACGCTGGGAGGTTAATGGTGACGCCAAGGCAGACCGCTGGCAGCTACCACCAGAGAATCTAAATACCTGGCAATTCGGCCTGGACCGAATGTTGCTTGGCTACGCCATGGATGCCGATGAGGGACTATTTGCAGAGCAGTTAGCGTTCCCTGTGGATACTGCCGACAGCGAGCTACTGGGTAGCCTATGCCATATTATCGACCTGCTGACACAGACCCGTGAGGCCTTATCGCATCCGCATCGCGCGGAGAACTGGCGGGTTCTGCTAAATAATATCCTGTACAAATTCTTTCTACCCGCTGATGCTGAAGCCATAGAAGTCACCCAACTGCAGAGTGTGCTCGACCGGATTGAGCGAGACACAAAAACCAGTGAGTTCGAAGATGCATTTTCCAATCAGTTGATGCGTTACTGGCTGGAACAGCAACTTTCATTAGCACATCAGATACCTGGGTTTATTACAGGCGGCATCACCTTCGCGACGTTGATACCCATGCGCAGCATTCCCTTTGACGTAGTGTGTCTGCTTGGGATGAATGACGCCGATTTTCCCAGGGAAGAGCGACCATTGTCCTTTGACCTGATGCATATCGATGGTGCCAGGAAAGGAGACCGTTCAAAACGTACAGATGACCGCTATTTGTTTCTCGAAGCCCTGTTGTCTGCACAGCGGACGTTTTACATCAGCTACGCAGGAAAGGGAGCGAGGGACAACTCGGAACGCCCACCCTCTACTGTTGTCGGTGAACTACTGGATTACATTACAGGCATCTATCCCGATTTTTCAGTCGTCGAACATCCTCTTCAACCATTTTCTCGGCACTACTACGATGGGACACTACTTTCTTATCAAAAAATATGGTTTAACGCACTGCAACAACCGCCAGTTGTTGAACCCTTTATTGCCGGCGAACTCACGGTAAAAGAAGAACTCAAAGCTGAATCCATGGAACAGCTGGCCTCTTTCTACCGGCATCCTGCGCAGTACTACTTCCATAACTGTCTCGGGGTCTTTTTTGGACAGGACAACATCGAACTGAAAGAGTCTGAGTCGTTTGTATTGGATGCATTGGAAAAATACGAACTGACAGACCTGGCTTTGAAGGCCATGTTAGATGATGTCGATGCAAACGAATGGCGCCGCATGATGGTCGCGGCGGGAAAAGTCCTCAACAATAATTTAGGGGATAGTTACCTCGACCAGCAGCAAGCCATCGCCCGCGACATCCACACAGAAATTCAGACGCTGGTTCAGGGGACGCCATCATCCCTGCGGGAGCAAGTCGCCCTACAGGATAACAAGCTGTCTTTTTCTATTCACAATATCTATGACGAGCAACGGATCGACATTCGCCCGGGGACATTGCGCAAACGGCAATTACTGGAGATATGGATCAAGCATTTATGTTTGAACGCCAATGAACACCACTATCAAACGCTCACACTTTCAAAGGGCAAGCATCGCGCTGCGCATTCAATCTTCAGTCCACTGCCTGCAACCGACGCGCAGCAGATACTGCAGCGGCTGCTCGAAAACCATGACGCCGGTATCCTTTATCCCCTGCATTTTCTACCTGAATGCAGTTTTACTTTTGCATCAGTAATAGCCAACGGAAAATCTCGAGAAGAGGCGTTCCAACAGGTTAACAAGGTCTGGAGCCAGGATATGCCTGGGACCGAAGGCCAGGATCCCTATTGGCGACGGATCACCAGCTCCAACAACATTTTCGACGAGTCTTTTGAGCATCTTGCTATAGAAACCTATACCCCGTTACTTGCCAGTTGGACTGAATCATGACGGATCTGGCGACTGGCTCCCTCCCCCTCGTTGGAAACCAACTTATAGAGGCAAGCGCGGGCACCGGCAAGACTTACACGATCACCAATCTTTACATTCGTCTACTGTTGGGACGGGGGCGAGACAGACCGCTCCGCGTTCAGCAGATACTGGTGTTGACCTTTACTATCGCCGCGACCGAAGAATTGAAGCACCGGATACGCAACCGAATTGTCGAGGCAAAACGTGTTTTTAGTAACGTTGGAGATCAATCCGATGAATTCCTGGAATCCCTTAAAGCCGGTAGTCAAGATGCTCAAAGGGACCTAAAACTGATAACTGCAGCCAGTCTGCTGATGGATGATGCATCAATTTTCACCATCCATGGTTTTTGCGCACGGGTGCTCGATGAGCTGTCGTTCGAAACCGGTGTGTTGTTCGACCAAAACCTGAATGCTGATCGGGACTCGTTGTTGCAGGTTGCTGCTGAGGACTGCTTTCGAAAACACCTGATGGAGTTACCTACCTTTGAACGGCAGATCGCGATAAATAATTGGCCTAATCCAGAGCAGCTCATACAAAAAACCAAACCGTTCCTGTTTAGGGAGCAATTAAACTTAGGCCCCGCAACGCGCGACGTCAGCGATGAATACACTACACTCACGACGAAAATCGCTGTTATCAAGCAGCGTTGGATTACAGACAACCTATCTGAAATCATTAGTAATGCAGGCTTCGGCCAAAATCGTAAGGTCATGACCCGTCTCAATCTCATGACCGATCTCTGCCAGGCTGCAGAGCCTATTGAGCTAACCGCTGAGATCTGGGAAGTTTATAGTCAGGCAAGTTTACAGGGCGCACTAAAAAAGAAATTCAAACTACCAGAGCACCCGGTACTGGATCTAATTGACGAGGTTTGGCAGTCGGTAGCCTACGTTGTGCAGCAGATAAATATCAATCTTTGGCAACTCGTCACGCAATCCCTAAAGGAGCAAATCCTTCAACTTAAGGCCAGCACTAATGAATTGACCCTGGATGATCTGTTATCACAACTTAGTCGTGCGCTGACCACCAACCCTACGCTTGCCCCCCAGCTGTCACTGCGCTGGCCAGTCGCGATGATCGATGAATTCCAGGATACGGACGATCTACAGTACGG
>Ga0302127_10001926_pt1 | contig 12523 bp, 9 predicted proteins | sample CB4_SCM_MG_FD_204452 | JGI IMG/M metagenome (GOLD analysis project Ga0302127, IMG submission 204452) | Marine microbial communities from Western Arctic Ocean, Canada - CB4_SCM | ecosystem: Environmental > Aquatic > Marine > Oceanic | place: Canada: Western Arctic Ocean | collected 2017-09-24
ATTCGAGCGCCACAATGCAACAGATCGAGATGGGCCGGATCGACACGCGAGCCAACCGGCGCGGCAGCGTCCCACGTGTAGCTGAAGCCTGTCGACACCTACAGGATCCAGTCAGAGCCAGCCGCCTTATGTGATCTCGAGCCTCTTCAGCCGACTTCGCGCAGCTCTCTCTTGAGGTCCTTGATCTCGTCTCGGAGGCGCGCCGCGTATTCGAACCTGAGATCGGCAGAAGCGTCGGCCATCTCGGACTCCAGAGTGTGGATCAACCGCTGGAGCTCCTCGCCCGGCATGTCCGCGAGACCGTCCACCAAACGACGCTGAGCGTCTTTGGACCGCGAGCGCGAACTTTCACCCGGGACAGGCGCTTTGTCGGCAGCCGGGCGCATCATCGCCAGGATGTCGGTGACGGCCTTGCGAATGGTCTGCGGGTCGATCCCATGTTCCTCGTTGTATGCAACCTGGATCTGACGCCGCCTGTTGGTCTCGGAGATCGCACGCTGCATCGAGTCGGTGATCCGGTCAGCGTACATAACCACTTGACCTCCGACGTTGCGAGCCGCACGGCCGATGGTCTGCACCAGCGACGTCTCGCTGCGCAAGAACCCTTCCTTGTCGGCGTCGAGAATGGCAACGAGCGACACCTCGGGAAGATCCAAGCCCTCACGCAGCAAGTTGATACCGACCAGGACGTCGAACTCGCCCAGCCGCAGGTCTCGCAGGATCTCGATTCGCTGAATCGTGTCGACCTCGGAGTGCAGATAGCGCACGCGAATACCCAACTCGAGCAAATAGTCGGTGAGGTCTTCGGACATCTTTTTGGTAAGGGTTGTGACCAGCACGCGCTCGTTGCGCTCGGTCCGTCCGCCAATGAGCTCCAAGAGGTCGTCGATTTGACCCTTTGTTGGTTTGACGATGACCTCGGGATCGACCAGACCGGTCGGGCGGATGATCTGCTCGACGATCTGATCGGACACCTCGAGCTCGTACTTACTGGGGGTTGCCGACAAGAACACGACCTGGTTGAGCCGCCCCATCACTTCCTCGAAGCGCAGCGGGCGATTGTCTGCCGCCGATGGCAGGCGGAAACCGTGGTCGACCAGCGTCTGTTTGCGAGACCGGTCGCCCTCGTATTGCCCATGCAGCTGGGGCACAGCGACGTGCGACTCGTCGAGGACGCAGAGAAAATCGCTGGGGAAATAATCGATGAGGGTAAAGGGAGGCTCGCCGTAGCTCCGGCCATCGATGTGCATCGAGTAGTTCTCGATGCCATTACAAAATCCCACCTCCTGCATCATCTCCAAGTCGTATTCGGTGCGCATCCGCAAACGTTGCGCCTCCAACAACTTGCCCTCCTCCTCGAAACCAGCCAGTCGCTCTTGGAGCTCGACTTCGATGCCTTTGACCGCACGTTGCAGGCGTTCGTCGCCCGTGGCGTAGTGCGTAGCCGGGAAGATGACGAGCTCGTCGAGGGTGTCGATGCGTTCGCCAGTGAGGGGATCGACAACAACAAGTGCCTCGACCTCGTCGCCAAACAACTCGATCCGGACGACGTTCTCCTCATAGGCGGGGTGGACTTCGATGCTGTCGCCCCGGACGCGGAAGTTGCCCCGCACAAGATTCATGTCATTGCGGTCGTACTGCATGTCGACCAACCGGCGAAGTATCTGCCGTTGTTCGTGCTCCTCGCCCTTGCGGATAACCAGAAGCTGCCCTTCGTACTCGTCAGGAGAACCAAGGCCATAGATACACGACACCGACGCCACGATGATGGCGTCTCGTCTCGTGAGTAGCGCTGATGTGGATGCATGCCGGAGGCGATCGATCTCGTCGTTGACCGACGAGTCTTTCTCGATATATGTGTCGCTGGCGGCCATATAGGCCTCGGGCTGGTAGTAGTCGTAGTAGCTGACGAAGTACTCGACGCGGTTATCGGGAAAGAACTCGCGGAGCTCGTTGGCCAACTGCGCAGCGAGCGACTTGTTTGGAGCAATGACCAGCGTCGGGCGCTGAACCTGCTCGATGGTCCACGCAATCGTTGCGCTCTTGCCTGACCCCGTGATGCCCAGCAGCGTCTGGAACCGGTCCCCGCGCTCGATTCCTTCGGTCAAGGCCGCAATCGCCGCCGGTTGATCGCCGGCCGGTTCGAAATCAGCGTGCACTTTAAAAGGGACACCATTGGATCGCTCGACCATAGAATCGAGCCTAGCGACGGGGTATGACACTTTCTGCCGAGGTGGCGGCCATGACCGGTCTGGCCTCTACCACGGGTCGGCGCGAGCCGACGGACCTCGCGCTAGGTCTGCACAACAGACTGAAGCCACGCCCAGCACATGTCGAGTTGTGGCTCGAGAGCCCCAAGCTCGCCACTGTTGTCGATGACGTGATCGGCAATGGCCCGCCGGTGTTCGCGGGTGGCCTGATTGGCGATTCGAGCGCGAGCATCGTCTTCGTCAAAACCACGGAAACGGACCAAACGCTCGACTGCCACGTCGACCTCGCAGTCCACGATGACTACCCCCAGCAACGCGTCGTATTCCTTGCGCGTGGCTTTGGAGCCATCGGCGCCAACCAACAACGGGATGTCGGCAATCAGAATCCGATCTGTGCCTTCGAGTTTGCTGCGTTGGGCCGTGAGTTCGTCGAGCACAGCAGGGTGCACGATCTTGTTCAGCGCGGCAAGCTGCGCCTCGTCGTTGAAAACAATGCCGGCCACAGCTTGGCGATCCAGCTCGCCGGATTCGGTCAGAATCGCTTCACCGAAGTGGTCAACCATCGCCGCCAGGACGATTCCTCCAGGCTGCTGGAGCTCCCGAACGATTGCATCCGCATCAATCAGTGCCGCCCCGCGGTCGACCAACCCCGCAGCCACGGTGCTCTTTCCAGAACCAATACCGCCCGTGAGACCAAACTCGAACATCGCGCAACGCTACAGGTGGGCCAGGCGCCCATCTCCAACACCACCTTCGCAACCCGAACATTGGTCCCTTCCGGCAAGGACTGCGCAGCCGCTGGCCGCCCGGCGCGAATCCTGACACCGATCGGGACCCCGAATATAAACGTCGGCAGCACGAGACAGACGACCCTGTGGACAACACATCGAATCCGCAGGCCACACGCTGTCCCCCAGCACGACCAATTTGTGACAAGCCCTCAAACAATGAGGCCTCAAGCCGATGGAGCGTCACCCGCAAGGGATCCAGATCGACAGCTGGCTGCCGCCCCAGTCCGCTTCGATCAATTGACCACGAGCACAGGGATAATCGATGGGTATTCGACTGCTACTTGCAGATGATCACCGGATGGTGCGTGAGGGCATCAAGCGCGGCCTGGTGGACCATGGCTTTGAGGTCATCGGTGAATCAACCGACGGCGACGAAGTTGTCCGCATGGCCAAGGAGCTCACGCCTGACATCGTGTTGCTCTCGACCAATCTTCCCGGACAAACGGGGGTTGATGCGTGTCGCCAGATCCACGCGGCGCTCCCTCGGACTCGGTTAGTGATGCTTGCGCCTCACGCCAATGTCGATTCGTTCACCAACGCCATGCAAGCAGGAGCCAACGGCTACCTGGTCAAGGCCAATGCGCTGTCCGAGCTTGCCACTGCGTTGCGACTCTGCGCCGCCGGCGAGACCGTCATCGCTCCCCAGATGAAGTCCGTGATGCTCCGCGAAGCCTCACGCAATCGTGAGCACTCCAAGGTTGCGGTGGCCAGCGGGACCGTCAAAGCCAGAGGCCTCGTCACGAAGCGTGAAGAAGAAGTGCTCCAGCTGATCGCCGATGGGTGTTCGACCCCCGAGGTCGCAAGCGAGCTCTACATCAGCCAGAAGACGGTGAAGAACCACCTGGCTTCGATCTATCAGAAGCTGGACGCCCGAGATCGTACCCAGGCTGTGCTCACCGCCATGCGTCTCGGGATCGTTTCGCTGAACTAGACGAGCTCACCGAAAGCAAATATCGCGGTATCGGGGCTGTGCCCTGACCCAAGACACAACGACCCGGGCCTGTGGCGGACCCGGGTCGTTGAAGTTTTCCCACGTCTCATAGCTGTTCAGAAGTGTCGTGTCTGCCAGAAGAGGGCCGCACGCATGGAACACGCGAAACGGCCCCAAGATGGATCTCGGGGCCGTACTCGTAGGTCTGTGTGACGTGGCTCGACATGTTGCCAAGCCGAGAGAAGCCCTGTTACTCGGCTTCTGTTGCCTCGTTGGCCTCTTCGACAGGAGCAGCCTCAGCTACAGCCTCTTCGACAGGAGCAGCTTCGCTTGCTGCCTCTTCGGCGGGAGCGGCCTCAGCGGCCTCTCCATCCGCAGCACCCTCGGTGCCGCCGGCCGGGTCGGGCAATGGTGCAGATGCTGCAGCCGCTGCTTCTTCCCCACCGTCTTCGTAGTAGGCATCCCAGGCTTGGTCGGCCTGCGCCTGAGCTTGGGGATTGAGTTCGACGTCTTCGTCTGACTCTTCTCCCTCTTCAGTCGCGGTGCCGATGTAGTTGCCTTCGGTGTCGTAGTTCTGCTCACCAAAGTGTTCTTGGTACTCGGCGGCGACGATGCCACCTTCAGCGGCCTGCTTGATCGACAAGCTGATCCGGCGGCGTTGAAGATCGATATCGATGATCTTGACCCAGAGCTCTTCGCCTGGCGTCACAACTTGCTCGGGGAGCTCGACGTGATGCGCAGACATCTCTGAGATGTGCACCAAACCTTCGATGCTCTCGCCAACCTGCACGAACGCACCGAACGGTACGAGCTTGGTGACTCGGCCGTAGACGAGTTCGCCCACGCGGTGACCGCCGGCAAATTCTTGCCAAGGGTCTTGCTGAGTTGCTTTGAGCGACAGGCTGATGCGCTCGCGGTCGAGATCGACCTCGAGAACTTCGACATCAATTTCGTCGCCGACGGTGACCACCGACGAGGGATGGTCGACGTGCTTCCACGAAAGCTCCGAGACGTGCACGAGTCCGTCCATGCCGCCCAGATCCACGAATGCACCGAAGTTGACGACCGACGACACAATGCCCTTGCGGCGTTCGCCAGGCTTGAGATTGTCCAGGAACTCTTCGCGCTGTTCCTTCTGTGTCTCTTCGAGCCAAGCACGTCGCGACAGCACCACATTGTTGCGGTTCTTGTCGAGCTCGATGATCTTGGCTTCGAGTTCCTTGCCAACGTAGGGCTGCAGGTCGCGTACTCGACGCAGTTCGACAAGCGAAGCCGGCAGGAAGCCACGCAGACCAATGTCCACGATGAGCCCGCCCTTGACGACCTCGATGACCATGCCCTTGACAACACCTTCGGCTTCTTTGATTTCTTCGATCTTGCCCCAGGCTCGCTCGTATTGCGCGCGCTTCTTGGACAGGATCAGGCGACCTTCCTTGTCTTCCTTTTGGATGACAAGCGCTTCGACCTTCTCGCCGAGGCTGACGACCTCGCTGGGGTCGACGTCGTTGCGAATGGAGAGTTCGCGGCGGGGGATGACGCCCTCGGACTTGTAGCCGATGTCAAGGAGGACTTCGTCGCGATCGACCTTGACCACCGTGCCATCGACAAGTTGGCCATCTTCGACCGAAACCATGGTCGCGGCGTAGGCGTCGTCGATGTCTTGACCATCGAGATCGTCAAGGACGATCACACGGGGCACGTAGCCCTCGATGTCGGCATAGGGGTTTGGGTCGGTAGTTGTGTCGGACACAGAAACTTCTTTGGTAGTGGATACAGGTCTCGAGCAACCCGGGTTGGTCGCCGTCCCGCTGTATTGCCCCCCGGCACGACACATGTCGACCGGCGGACTGCCCCCCATCGTCCAGCGTCGAGACACCGGGCATTCGGGCGAGCGAACAGCGCCATGCAAGGGTAGTGGGGTCACGGGCAAATGCGGCGTCACTCGCCTTGCGCATCACCCCTCGGGGCGGCTCGCGATCATCAAGAACTCAGGTGTCTCGATTGTTGGGGACTGACGCCGGTACTTCCCCGGCGTAACGGACCAAACAGCACCGAGCTTCAATCCCGACGCGGCGCTCAACAACCGAAGCTCACGTGGCGTGAAACAGCTGGTCCACAGATCGGTCTCCAGCGATTCCGCTGCCTCGTTGAGCAACGAAGTCCGTTCGTGGTTGACACCGTGATCAGCATCGAATGCATCGCGATCCTCCAGGTACTGCACCTGGAAGTAGGCGGAGAATGCGCTGACCGCCAACAGACTTCCCGGCCGAAGCGCTTGGGCCATCCTGGTGAGGATGACCCCATCCGGATCGAGGGTTGGCACGGGCCCGCCTGGCATCGCCGCGAGACCAAACGCTCCTTGGCACAGCGAAATGGCCGCATCGAACTCCGCGTCGAAGCGCATCGAGCGGGCATCACAGCGTTCGAAGGTTGCCCCATCGATGTTGGCAGCGTTGGCAATATCGACAAACCGCTGACTGATATCGATCCCGTGAACCAAGATGCCCTGCGCCGCCAGGGCCGTGGCATGACGACCCGGGCCGCAGCCCACGTCGAGGACGCGCATACCCGGTTCGAGACCCAAGACGTCCACGAGGAACTCGACTTCTTGGGCACTGCCACGGGTAAACGAATACCGAAGGTAGGCGTCGCCGAGATGATCGGCCATGGCCTCAAACCAGTGGGAATCTGCGCTCTTGTTGGCCACGGATGCACCTTAGAAGCTCGGCGGCAGCGATTTGTCCAGCCTCGTCGTTGCGATACTCGGGCACCCGCCAACGATCGGCGGCCGAGCTGAGAGATGGGCTGGTCAGCCCATGAGTGCAATCACACCATGCGCTCCGCGTTGTGATTAAAAGCGGCGCAGTTCGTGCCGTGTCCAACCCTCACAGCACACGAGGTGCCACCCAAATGCGACGAACCCTTCTGACACTCAGCCTTGGGCTGCTCTTGTCATCCATGCTTGCTCTACCGGCAGCGGCTGCCCAACGCGACGGCCAACGCTCCGACCGCACCCCCGGCGAGCTGGAGCGCCCCGACGTCAAGCCGGGGGTCCGTCCCGATGTCCGTCCTGATGTCCATCCCCAGATTGAACGGCTCCATCTTGAGTGCGCTGGACGCACCACAGACGCTGGCCGCTCTGGCGCCTCGTGCAAGTGGAGCCAAGCCACCAGCGACGCAGCGGCCGGCTATGTCCTGGTCCGCACCACAGGCGATGCCCATGGTGTGGTGTTCCGCACCAATCAGGTAACAGCCACCAGCTTTATCGATGCCAACATCCGCGTCGGCGTCGAGTACGGCTACCGGGTCGCGGCGGTCAACGCAGTTGGTGAACGCGTTGGCCTGAGCGCTTGGGTTCGCGCCGGCGTCCAACCGCCAGAACGCGACGTGGAAGTCCTCGAACTCGGCTGCGAAGCCGTCGAAAGTGACGACGGCGGCCAGGGTGCGAACTGTCGCTGGTCACCTGCGACCAATGAGGCCGCTGCCGGCTACCAGCTCTGGCGGATCGTCAGCAGCGGCGAACGTGAACTCGTGCTGCGCACGGGACTGGACAAAACAAGCCACACAGATCGAGTCGCCGACGATGCCCGCTACGCCTGGTACACGGTCCTCGCTGTCGACTCGGATAGTGAAATCGTCGGCCGAAGCAGAGCCGTCAAGGTCACCTTCGTTGATCGCGAGCCACCAGTCGTCGACCAGGTCGATCCCGTCGACTTCTCGGGCGACGCACTTCGCCGGCCCCTCCGTTCAACCGTCGATTGGGCGAGCTTGCGCCAGGTGATCGTCAGCCAAGGCAGCCTCTCGATGATGCTCCGGTAGCTGGCCCGCAGAGCGTTGCTACCCGTTGTGTCCACCCTCGCGATCGTTCCACGAGCAAGGCTCGTGTCGATGACGCAGGACGACCCGCATCCCGCTGTCGACGAACGAGAGCTCGTCGAGCAAGCGAGGGTGGACATTGACGCCTTCGCCGAACTCTACCGGCGATACCTGCCACGCATCCACGCGTTCGCTTGGCGACGTACCGGCAGCACCGAGGCTGCCGAGGATGTCTGTTCGGCGACGTTCGAGGCTGCATTTCGCAGTATCGACTCCTATCAGTGGCGCAAAGGTGGCATCGGTCCATGGCTGTTTCGTATTGCCGGCAACCAGACCGTCGCTCACTATCGCCGCGAGGGTCGACCCGCTACCGCACGAGGGCAAGCAGCCATTGCTCACTTGTCCGAGCGCACCGACCAAGGCGATCTCTCGGAGATGTTGGCGGAAGCAGTTCCCGACTACGAGATCTCGAACCTACGCTCAGCGCTGGACAAGCTTTCGCCTCGCTACCAGCAGGCCATTGCCCTCCGCTACCTTGCCGATCTCGACCCCGCCGAAGCCGCCAGGGCCATGGGGCTGGCCAAACCCGCGCTAGCAGTTGTCCTGAGCAGGGCGCTCAAGGCGCTGAGACGAGAACTCGATCGGCTCTCCGAAGCCACCACCATGGGAGGTGACCCCCAATGAACGACGATATTGAACGCCGGCTCGAGGCCTGGGGGTCTGCATCGGCCCCCGATCCGGATCCCGCGTTCTCGGCACGACTCGAAGCCGATCTCCGCTCACAGGCGTACTTCGGTTCCGGGTCTCAGGCACCGGACCCTTCACCGCGGAGACAGGTGTTCCGGCCTGCTGTTCTGGTGTTCTCAAGCATCGTGTTACTGGTCGGCGCACTGGTGTTTCTCCGCGATTCGACCTCCGCCGAGGTCATCATGTCGGCCGCGAGTGGCACTGAGGTGACCCTTCCCGACGACACCGTCGTCACGGGCACCGCTGGCCTGGCCCTGCCCGATGGCTCACAGATCTCCGTGGACGCCGCTGGATCGGCCGTGGTCGACGGCGTCGTCCTCGGCGGTGGCACCCGGGCCCAAGTCACCAATGGGCAACTCGAAGTCCTGCTCACCCGGCCAACAGCGGTACCGCTCCCACAACCCCCGGACCGCGCAAAGACGCGTCCGACCGTCGGGCCCACGGCTACGCCCGAGCCCACGCCAACCACGCCGCCGGTGCCCAATCCCCAGCCGCAACCCACCCCGGTCTCCACTGCCACTCCCCCGCCACCACCCGAACCCGAACGCACGGTGGCACCCGAGCCCACCCCGACCGCCGCGCATGACCGCGATCGACCAACCAGAACTCCGACGACTCGGCCCATGGCAACTCCCGGCGAGGTCGAGAGCGTCACCGTCAGCTTGTCGATTGAAGCGCTCGGTGAGGAACGAGCGCTGTTGACCTGGTCAGTCTCGACGGACACTTTCGTCGCCGGGTGGGAGATCATCGTGACCAGCGGAGACCGGAGTCGAGCCATCGCTGTCCTACATGACCCAACGGTTCGAGAACTCCAAGTAGAGCGCCTCGAGAACCCAAACGCCACGTATGCGGTTCGTGCCAGTGCCAGCGGCGGTGCCGTTCTCGGCCAGAGCAACGGGGTGCGGTTCCCGCTCGCTGATTGAGCCGGCCGCTATTTTGCGTCAGCCCAAGAATGCCCGGTCGACAGGTTGACCTCCAGCGGCACGCGAAGGTCGAAGGCATCACCCATCACGTCGATGGTGAGCTTTCTGGCTTCGTCGATCTCATCTGGGGGAACCTCGAGGATGACCTCGTCATGGACCTGCAAGATGACGGTCGATTCCATGGCCCGAGTTTCGAGCGCGTGGTCCAAGTTGACTAAAGCAACCTTGAAGATGTCAGCGGCCAGCCCTTGGATACCTGCGTTCATGGCCTGACGTTCTCCAGCTTGACGGATACGGAAGTTACCGGACGCCAGTTCTGGGATCTGTCGCCGGCGGCCAAAGAGCGTCTCGGTGTAGCCACGCTCTCGGGCCTCGTTGACCGTGTCTTCCATGTACTGCTGCACCGCGGGGAAGGCCTCGAAATAGGCTTTGAGAATCTCGGCAGCTTCGCTGGTTGGGATTCCCAGGCGCTGACCGAGACCGTAGGCCTCCATGCCGTAGGCCAGGCCGTAGCTCACCATCTTGGCTTTGGAGCGGTATTCGGTGGTGACTTCATCAGGGGCGACACCGAACACGCGAGCGGCGGTGGCGTTGTGGATGTCGTCGCCAGCTTCGAAGGCAGTGATCAACCCAGGATCTTCGGCGAGGTGTGCGATACAGCGCAGTTCGATTTGGTTGTAGTCCGCGACCAGCAGCTCAAACCCGTCGGCAGCGACGAAGGCCTCGCGAAAGACACGCCCTGTTTCGGACCGCACTGGGATGTTGTGGAGGTTGGGCGCGTCGGAACTGAGCCTTCCGGTCCGGGCCACTGTCTGGTTGAAGGTCGCCCGAATCCTGTCGCCCTCGCCGACCTCGGCCAGCAAGCCCTCGCCATAGGTGGACCGCAGCTTCTCGACTTCGCGGTATTGGAGGAGATGCTCGACAATGGGATGGTCGTCGCGCATCTTCTCGAGCGTTTGGGCATCGGTCGAGTAGCCCGTTTTGGTCTTCTTCTGCGGGGTGAGCCCCAGGCGTTCGAACAAGATCTCGCGCAACTGTTTGGTGGAGTTGACGTTGAACTCCTCGCCGGCATCTTCGACAACGAGACCCCGCAGCCGGTCTGCCTCCGAAGAGAGCTCGTCGCGCAAGGCCGTCAGCCGCGCAACATCGACACCAACACCAAGATGCTCCATCTTGGCCAGGACCCCGACCAGGGGCACCTCGATGTCATCGTTGAGCGACCGCAGGCCCTGTGCGTCGAGGGAGTCGAGCAGAGGTCCCGAGAGCTTCGCAACGGCCAGTGCGTGGCGGGCCGCGATCTGCGCTGCGGGCGTGGAGGTCCCGTCTAGGTCCAGCTGACCCTCAGCAGCGGCGGACTCTGATGGCAACTCGAAGTTGGCGTAGCGCAGCACCAGCTCGTCGAGGACGTAACGCGACTCGGCAGGATCCAGCAGGTAGGCCGCGAGTTGCGTGTCGAGCACGAGGTTGGCCACGCCCAGCCCTCGACCGAACAGAAACCGCACAAGCGGCTTGATGCCATGGCCGGCCAGGCCACGCGGCGAGGTGGCGACCTCGGCGAGCGCCGCGGCGACGGACTCGTCGTTGATGAGTTCGCCAGACAGCCAGGCAACCTCGGCGGCGTCGGCATCAGTGACGAGCGCAACTCCTTCGAGTTGCCCTCGTTCGTCTTCGCCAACCCAAGCCGGAGCCACCGCAAGCGGTCCTTCGCCGAGCTTCAGCTCAGCCAGCAACTCTTGTGCCTCAGCAATCGAATCGATGTCGGTGCGCTCGGCCTCGAGCACTTCGGCGTTGGAAGCCGGAGCGCCGAGATCGGTTTCGAGGACCTCCGCCAAGCGGTCATACAGCGTCCGGAACTCCAAGAAGTCGAACAGTTGACGCAGTTCCTCCGCGTCGAACTCGCCCATCTGGAGATCGGCAATGCCGACCTCGAGTGGCACATCGCGAACCAACACCATGACGTCTGCGTTGAGGCGGACCTGATCCTCGGCCGCCGCCAAGTTCTCGCTGAGCTTCGGGGTCTGATCGCCGACGGCAGCGTAGATCTCGTCGATGCTGCCGTATTTGTTGACCAGCTTCGCCGCGGTCTTCTCGCCAACGCCCGGCACGCCCGGCAAGTTGTCCGACGTGTCACCGCGCATTGCCGCGTAGATCACATAGTCAGAAGGCTTCACCCCCGTGCGTTCCTCGATCCCGGCCTCGTCGTAGAACGCGTAGTCCGACACCCCTCGCTTGTTGTAGAGCACCTTGACCAAGGGGTCTTCGACGAGTTGGTACACGTCTCGGTCGCCGGTCACCACGATGACATTGTCACCGGCGTCTCGGGCCTGGGTCGCGAGCGTGGCCAAGACATCATCGGCTTCGAATCCCTCGGCCTCGACAATGGGAATCTCGAGCGTCTCGACGACTTGGCGAACCAACCCCATCTGCTGGCGCAAGATGTCTGGTGTCTCTTTCCGGCCGTCTTTGTAGGTGGGGATGCGCTTGTGCCGGAAAGTCGGCGTGGGCAGATCGAAGGACACGGCGATGTTGTCGGGGCGGTGGTCTCGCATCAGGTTGATGAGCATCGCCGTGAAACCGAAGACAGCGTTGGTCACTTGTCCGCTGGCAGTGGCCATGTCGGTGGGCAATGCAAAGAACGCGCGGTAGGTGAGCGAGTTCCCGTCAATCAACATCACAGTGGGCATAGCGCGGAGGTTATCGCAGGCCGCTGACGGCCGAGGCAACCCCGTTCAGGCGTTGAGAACCTCGTCGGCGACCACACGCATACTCGACCGTTCCTCCATGGCGCGTTGCTGAATGAAACGGTAGGCATCACCCTCGGTCATGCCTTGTTCGTCCATCAGTCTGCCCTTGGCGCGGTCGACCACCTTGCGGGTTTCGAGGCGCTCTTGGAGCTCGGCAGCCTCGCCTTCGATGGCGCGCAGGTCACGAAACCTGCCCAGCGCGAGCTCGATCGCCGGCACCAATTCGCTGCGCTGGAACGGCTTCACAAGGTACGCCAGCGCGCCTGCCTCTGATGCCTGCTTGATGAGATCGCGCTGACTGAACGCTGTCAGCAACAAGACAGCGGCCAAGCGGTCTTGGTTGATCTCGCGGGCTGCTTCG
>Ga0302127_10001927_pt1 | contig 12517 bp, 12 predicted proteins | sample CB4_SCM_MG_FD_204452 | JGI IMG/M metagenome (GOLD analysis project Ga0302127, IMG submission 204452) | Marine microbial communities from Western Arctic Ocean, Canada - CB4_SCM | ecosystem: Environmental > Aquatic > Marine > Oceanic | place: Canada: Western Arctic Ocean | collected 2017-09-24
CTGCTGCCATGTCATTTCTTTCCTCTACCATGCCTTCTACCCCAGATTCTCCATCACCTCTTCTACGGGATGGTCTAGTGCTTATTGTAATCCCTTGCTCAGATCCACCTTCTCTTGCAACGATACTTTTCTCTTTTATCTCGTCCAAAACATTTGTTATATAACCTACTGTCTAACCTTCTTCATTTAGCCTCTCTTCTATGGACTCCCTAAGTAATGCGTAAGCTTCCGGGAATAGCTCGGCCGTTAACCTTAAATCATCGCCCATCTCCGATGCAAAGTCTCCTTCAGCATCCCTAAGCCAACTAATCATTGCTCTACTAACGTCGTTTGTGTCCGGAGATAACACATTATTTTCCGGTATTACTGCACCATTTATTAATAAATGGAACATTACACCTAAATGCCCCTCCCTTGATGCTATAAATAAAGGCGTTACTCCCTTATTATTAGACTTGTCTACATCTGCCCCATTGGTGACCAACTCTTTTACTACTGCCAAATTACCCCTGTGTGATGCCTTCAATAAAGGAGTTGCTCCACCACTATTAGCCTGATTTACATCCGCATGATGTTGCAACAACAGTCGTACAATTTCTAAAGAACCAGTTTGTGATGCTGCAAACAAAGGAGTTACCCCTCTAATGATTCCAGGAGTTTCCTCTCTAAGGGTTCCAAAAGGTGTTCCAGCATTTACATCTTCCCCCTCCTCCTCGATGAGTCTCTTTACTTCTTCAAAACCCCCTGTTAACACCGCCTCTATTAATTCATTCATAATACTTCCCTAATTAAGTTACGGGAGAAATCGTAATAGAAATGCAACGGTTGCACAACCTATAATATAGTAATAATAATGAGTAGTGATACAGATTATATTATAAATATATTTAACAATAGTGTTTTCATACATCCATTAATCAACTTCCCACAGAAAATATATAAAATGCTTATTGTTATGCCGCTAGGAATTAGGATTGATACCCCCTAACTAAGGAGACAGGGTTTGCCACTTATGAAATTAATTCTATACCCAGCTTAATTGCCCCGAAGCTTTATGATTTTATGTATCTTCTGGTAAGGCCTGATTATACAAATCTATTAGCTCCTCTGTCATTTCTGTCTTGTTTTTTATTTCTAGCTTTCTAAACGCAGATATTTTTCTTATAATTTTTTTAGCAATAGGGTCATCTAATGCGCAAGCAATCCTTTCAAGTATAGCCAAAGGAATAAGAGAAAAACCAGACTCATACTTAACAATTTGTTGTTCATTTTGATTAATCTTACGCCCTAGCTGCATACGAGACATTTTCTTCCGAACCCGTAGTCGCTCTATCTTATCACCTAACATGATATTTGATCTTGTAATAGCCATATAGTTTATTTCTACCTATGTTTAACTCTGTATCTAAGGGGGCTCAGGATACTTTTACCACTTATGAAATTAAATTTAAACAATTTGGTATTCGGGAAAAGTAACCTAACCCCTTTGCTTTGATTTCTTTAGTTGCTTTCCTTACGGCTTTCTTTGCCAAAATAGGCGACGTTTTTTAGCGAGTACCGGAGGTTTGGTATCGACATTATTATCAGATCTTTTCTTATCAACATTATTATCAGAGATCTTCTTCTTGTTAACAGATTTTTTTCGCGGTGCTTGCTCAGGTTTATTATTTGGGTTAAGCAGGCGTGAAATAGCTTTCCATTCAAAGCTTTCTGCAGAACTGATAAAATTAATTGCATTACCTTTCGCTCCAGCACGTGCTGTACGACCTATACGATGTATATAATCTTCTGGATTTTTGGGAAGGTTGAAATTTATCACATGCTCAATATGAGGAATGTCAAGCCCTCTAGCGGCAACATCAGTGGCAACTAAAATGCCAAACTTCATATCACGAAAATCAGCAATAACACGGTCACGCTTGCTTTGACGCAAACCACCATGCAAGGCTTCTGCGCTATGGCCAGACTTTTGGAGTTTACTTGCCATGCGATCTGCACCTTGTTTTGTTTTAACAAAAACGATAATAGAACCAGTTCGTGACTTTAGCTCTTTGACAAGGCGTGGAAATTTTTCAGCATCCTCAATCATGACATTTTCTTGCTCTACTTTCACAGCAGGTGCATGAGCATCTCCTACAGCAATGCGTACAGGGTCGGTTAGGTATTTACCAGCTAGTTTCTTGATGTTTTCTGGCATTGTCGCAGAGAACATAAGTGTTTGACGTTTTCTTGTGAGAAAACGAGCTATCTTATCAAGCTGAACACCAAAGCCCATATCAAGCATCCGGTCTGCTTCATCAAGAACGAGGAAGTTTGCCTGATGTAACATCAGCGTACCGCGCTCCAGATGATCATGTACCCTCCCAGGGGTACCAACAATCAAGCGGGGGTCTAAGTTTAATTGTCTAAACTGCTTTGGCATTGCCTCGCCACCAATTAGCAAAGCTGTTTTGATTTTACTATTTCCAATGAATTTCTCTAGCTCAGTCAAGACTTGCGCAGCAAGCTCACGTGTTGGCAATAATACAAGAGCTATCCAACGTGTGTTATTGAGCAGTTGAGTTACTAGCGGAATACCAAAAGCCGCAGTTTTTCCAGTACCAGTTTGAGCTGATCCCAAAATGTCCTTCCCTAGTAGGGCTGGCGGTATAGCCTTCTCCTGAATTGGAGTAGGGGCAATATATCCCATCTGCTCAAGGCGATGGAAAAGGGGCTGGGGAATCCCATCTATATTAAAACTTTTCATTATAATGTTTCCTTTAGGCGAGCAAATATATTTGCAGACCTAAAGACAGCCCCGCTTCTCGCAATAATTAATATTAAAGTGATTGGTTGTTACGGCTAGTTTTAAGTAGCCGTACTATCAATCAAGTTGTAAATCAGTAGCTGAAGTTTTACCTTTACCTTGATCTACTGCTAGTTCGTAACTAACACGGTCACCTTCATTAAGACTTCTAATACCAGCAGCTTCTACTGCGCTAATATGTACGAATACATCTTCGCTACCTTGTTCAGGTGTGATAAATCCAAAACCTTTGTCGGTATTAAACCATTTTACTGTTCCTTTTGCCATTTTTTTTCCTTTTATTATAGGATTAAAGTTAATTCAAAATTAAATAACTTATTAAATTAAGAGATCTTACGCGCCGATAAGCAACATAAGATAGATTACCAGATACTCTTATTTACCCTCCCTTAAATCAATCCATAATAGATAGAAATCTGCGCCTTTTTGCCAAATAAATAGCAAAAAAGTACAAGGAGTAGTTAGATAACTTAACAACAAGATACATACTTGGTAGCAATAAGCAAACTGAAATAGCGGATTGCCTACTACATCATAGGACAATGGCAACCTGGATTGTCTAGCACTGCGTCCTGAAGATCCACCCATAATCCTCCGCCACCCTCTCCTCTAGGGGGATGTCTTTGTATAAAGGATTGAATAATATTTGCCTCCCGGTGTTCAATAACGTCTCGATTCTCTACTTCATTAGGCTGATCTTTTTGCGACAAAGTTAATGGATTAGCTATTGGATTTTTATAATGACCCACCAACCTTTTTGAGGCTGAGGCTAGAATAGAGCCCTTTACTCCTACATATTCTGCTATTAAAGTTTTTGGCAAATCGTCAAGGCCTTCAGCGGCTGTCGTAACCCTTAAAAACTCTATCATGTTTGCATAAGGTGTATCAAATCTAGATATTAATTCCTCTACTATTTTAGGAGATAATTTCTCTACCAACTCCCCCAGATAATGGCTTTGATGCTGTCCCAAATGGGGAAAGAGAAGAGCTGGAAATCTTTCAGAGCCACATAAATAGCAAAGGGCCAAGGCAGAGCTACAACTCTTTTGGTTAAGAATGATCTATACACAAGTGTTATTATGCGAAAAAACCGACTTGACGCATATGAACTTGCTTGATCAAATCAGGATATTGCAACTTTACGTATAAAGAATTTTAAATATATAATTTGAAAGAGAAGAGGTAGAGTTAAAGCAGGTTTAACAGTGGCAAAAAAGGTTTTGAAGAGAAATATGCATAAACTTAAAGCTATAATTTTTGATATGGACGGCCTTATGCTAGATACGGAGAGATTGGCCATACCATCTCTGCGTAAAGCCGGCAATATTGTTGGACTTAACCTTACCGATGATATTATCATAGGGATGATTGGTTTAAACGAGGATGACGCCTACATATTTATGGAAAAATATTTGAATAGGAATGTACCAAAAAAAGAATTCGCGGAGGCTTTCTATAAGGATTACGAGAAAACTCTTTCTACAAAAGGAGCCCCTCTTAAAGATGGGGTAATCGAATTAATAGATTTTTTAGAAGAAGAGGACATAAAGATTGCAGTTGCCACATCTACAAAAACTGATTTAGCTTTAAAAAAACTACAATTAGCTGGAATTGGAGATCGATTCAAAATAGTTGTTGGCTCAGATCAAGTAAACAAGGGTAAGCCTGCACCTGATATATATTTGAAAACATCTAAAATCTTAAATATCCACGTTGATAATTGTCTTGCACTTGAAGATTCAGACAATGGTGCCATGTCAGCATTTGCCTCAGGTATGAAAGTAATTGTAGTTCCCGATATTAAATTACCTTCAAGTAATACAGAAGATATTGCATTTGGAGTATATAACTCTTTATTTGAGGTAAAGGAATATTTACAAACAGCTACGCAGGAAAATGGGATAAACCTTTAGCTAAATATTTTCATGTCACTCCCAACCTGAGAATAAGAATACTAAAAAACACAATGATAGTGATAGTAAATTCTAGAGCAATATTCTACATCACATTACAACGAGACTTGGATGCCTTTATCTCCACATCTCCACCAAATGGTATCTCCACCCACCCACCATCGACCGCAGACCCTTGCTCTATTATAGAAGCAATTACTGACGCCCCAGAAGATGCACCGGACACCTTATCGCTAGAGGAAGAAAGCTTTAAGCCGGATAAGTCCAAATTTCTATGGGGCAGATTCTGATAGGCCTCCAAAATTCTGAGCACAGCCTCCGCCCTATTCTCATCTGACAATTGTTCTGGAGAATCTCTCCAGATTTCCAACGCCTCTTTGTATTCTTCTGTAAATCTTTTTACCAATATACTACCCCTCAATAGTTTGTTAGTAGAGTACAACACTGTAGTGCTATATTAAATATTAGACATTTTTCATATCAATTATTATGCGCCAAAATTAGAATGAATAGCTAACTACTTCAGCTACTGGGTTCGGCATTAGAGCTGCGGTATGCACGCCTAACACTCGCCTTGAGGATGACTGATCCATCTCTAGACTCTCTATATTCTGACTATACCGTTCCACTTCTTCTTCTCCATCAGACATACCTAAAGCTTCGGCAGGCTCACCTACCGCTAAGCTTGGGGGTTGCTGAGCTATCTCTATCACATCATCTTGATTCTCTATATCCTGAAGATACCGATCCATTTCTGCTCCAGCAGGAACTCCTCCAGTTTCGTCCGCCTGTATTTGATGCTGTCCACGACGACATCTATTCACCACAGCAGTATATAAGGCAGCTCCCGCAGGTATTAATGCAAATTCTCCAAATAACCTGGTTCTAGGACTATCTCCACTCGTTATATATTCCGCTAACGTTGCCACTCCTTGACCTAAAGCCAGTAGCGAAAACATATACGGCATTCTTCCATAGTCAGTGGTAGCGTTGTTTCTCTCATTCATCATCTCATCTCCATAAGTTGTGGATAGATTATAGCACAATAGTTGCAATTAGGCAGCTGCATAAGAGCTTCCGCAAAATAAGCCACAAGGGGCCAGGTCATATTTTTCACATACGGATTATAGTTTTTCATATGAAAAATGCACTCTGACCCCTTTGCTTATAGGCACCTCATCACATGCAATAGGTGTGGGGTCGCTCGCCAATTTCATAGCCAATATTAGTTATGCACATATTGTTTTTATGTTATATTTCTCATAACTTGGAGAGAGGTTATATGGGAAAGAAAGGAGCAAAGAAAAAAGTTCTGCCAAAAGTATAGGCATCTAAAATATCAGAAGAAGCTCACTTAGAAATTAGCGTTCGTCGCTCTTCATTCTTGGAAGAATATGCCAAAAAGGACAAGCCGGTAAAAGAATTCCTTATACAAGCCAATGAAATTCTCGCGTCTTTACAAATACAAGCCAATGAAATTCTAACCTCTTTATACGCTAGCAAACCAGACGTTAGCAACGAAAGAGCAAGTATTGACCGCTTGTTTGCAAGAAGCAGGATAGATAAAATATCTGAGCAATTAAAAGATTGGAAAGGTGTAATAGAGAATATAGAGGCGGACATAATCGCAGAGGACTTTCTAAAAGATCACGAAAAGACATCACGGAAAAAGCGACCTTTATTAAGAAAAGGGGCATGTGAAGATAGCAACAATATGCGGGCAGTAAAAGCAGCCTACTCTTCTACGCATGATGACTTCCAAGGATTTAGTCTAGAGGAGGATGTTGCAAAACACCTTTCTATAAGCAGCGATCAGTGTGAGAAAATGTATGAGAATCAAGAGGAAATATCAGAGGCTGACAAACAAACGTTTAGACAGAGGTATGGTGCATCCAATAAACCCATAATTAAGAGCGCTGGTGCTACAAAAAAACACCCTGCGAGAGTTGGGTGTCAGGCATAGGCGCAAACTCTTCTAGCTTCCCAAGGGTATAGCTGACTATAAGCGCGCATTATGCGACAAATCGTCTGGAAGTGATTAAGCATTTTATGCAATAGAAAAGCTAATATTGTATTTTTACTATACTCCAGAAATAGAACTAGGTAGACGCAAGGCCTACCTAATTCAGAGGAGAGAGATATGATATGTGGACTTAGTATAACATAAAAATATCCACTATACAACCCCTGGTTGTATTATTCTAATATAGTTAGGTATACTGTCCCCAGATCTTGCAGATCTTTTACTGTCCCCAGATCTTAGGTAGACCTTCAACAGAAACGTCAAAATTAACTAGCGTTTTTGATTTTGCATTTTTTCTTTTGAATTAATAGAGGCGCTAAAAACATCTAAGTTTTTACAATAATTCAAATATAAGTTGATTTGTTCTTAGAATAGATTGTATAGATTAAAAGAGCTTTTATTGCTCATTATTAGTTATAATTTAAGGTAAAATATGAAGAACAAATCATTTAAATCAGCTCTTAGCCCAATAGAGATAGGTAAGTTAAATGGTCAGCTCTCTAATATTAAAGCTCAGTTGAGCTCAGAAAGAGAGAGATTAACAAGTCAATGGCATATAAGTAGCGAGGATTTAGGTGGTTTTTCTGTTGATGTTGAAGCAGCTAAACTGGAAATGCAAAACTCATTGCAAAATCTTAGTAGAATTGGTGATATAAAATCTGAAGATCCATCAGTTGCTATTGATCAATTAGTTAATGCCCAAGATAAATATTTGCAAGCTCTCAAATACAATAGTTTGAAAGCTATAGATGATACTTTAAAAGGTTGTGAATTAACAGAGGCAAATATTCATAATATGGATGCTGGTGAATTAGGAGGGGCTATTTTGTCAATTAAAGCCAATCTTAAATCTCTTGAAAATTTGAATGCAATTTCAAGATATGAGAGTGAGCAAGATAATGTTAGCAGATTGGTCGCTTCATATAAATTGCTTGACCATGAGGCGCCAGATATCGATATGGTGGCAAAAAAAACTTTTGCAATTGAGTTAGTTGAATGCGCGACTAAAGCAACAGAGTTTTTTAATAGTAATGATCATGGTGAAGCGTCAATAAAAGAACATTCAACGAATATTGTTCTAGAGCAAAAAACACTTGCTAAATCTTTAGCCAGTATTTCTGCAAAAACAATAAAATCTTTAGAAACAAAATTGGAGGCAGCGCAAAATAAAGAGAAGTTAGCCAAAATAGAATATGAAAACATTAAGCCTAAAAAATCTATATTAAGACTTCCATTATTGGCAAACAAGAAACAGGCTATTGAAAAAGCAAGGCAAACATATGAGGGCGCAAATAAACAAGCTTCAGAAATAAATGCGCAATATGAAAAACAAAAAGACTTTGTAACTAATTATATTAAGAACCAAGCAGTGATAATTACAGCGGCTGAATCTGGTAAAAGCAATTTAAATACGCTAGTTACAGATGAGATGACCAAAGTTGTTGAAAGCAGCAGAGTCAATGAATCCATACAAAAACACCAGGTTGCAGAAGTGGGGCGTACAAATCAAAAAGAAAAATTTATATCACATCTTAGAGAAGATTTAAGAGACCAGTTAGATATTGCAAGGTTAGTTGCAAAAGGCGCAGTAACTCAAGCTAGCACATCTGTAAAAGATCAGGCAGTGGATATGGTTCAAATAGCAGCTGGTGAGATCTCTATACCAATTGTTCAGCAAATTGCTGAAGGAATTATGGCCGCATATAAACATTATGACGAAACAGTTAAAGCGTCAATATGTGCTAAAATAACTGCAACAATGGAGTCAATCACCCCAGAAATAATATTAGAAACTGCAAATTCTCTTGCTGAAAGTTATGGATATTCAAAAGCTGGCAGCGCTTCACCATTAGATGCTTTAACAGATGAAGGTATTAAAACTTTGTCTAATGTTGCAGTTCTTAGGATCATAACTCAAATTAGCAAAGGAGAGATTAGCAAAGAATTATTAGCAAACAAACCAGAACAAACATTAGTTTCTGCTGCTCAAAAGAATATAGGATCGTCATCCATGAAGAATCATGCGCTAAAGGTAAAAGATGTAAGCCAACATAGTAATTGGACAGCAGAGGGTCTGTTATCAAGAACTGCTATTATCACACAAGATGGACAAAAATTTGTTCCAGAAAATAAAAGGCAAGATATGAAATATGGGTTTCGTTTAGGTACTAAAGAAGAAGCTTTATCTCTTGGTTTAGAAAATCAAGTTAAGCAGCAAGGTAAGAGTGGAAGCAATATGGGCGAAGTTGTGTCTAGTGATAATAAATTAGTTTTTGAAAGAAAAGAATTACAGCAACAGCAAAATGAATCGATTATAACTCAAAGCGAGGAAGTTATAAAAGAAATAGTGCGTCAGATAGCAAATAATAGATTTCCTGATGATGAAAAGAAAAGCTCTCAGGAAGCTGGGATTTTAACAGATGGTGTTTTAACAGCGATAGAGGGATCTATATCGTCAGCCCAAGATTTTAGGAAGTTAATCCCAAAGATAGAAAAAATTATTAAAGGCAAAACAGGTTTATTTGGATTTGGTGCAGAAGACAAGGAGACATCAAAATTAAAAAAAATGCTCTTAAACCATGCAGAAAGATTATATTCCACAAAACTTGCAACAAATATGGAGCAAGGGCAGCAGTCAAAGACTCAGGTAAAATCTGTTGATTCTTTAGCAGATAATGTTTTGGATTTAAGGGGGAAAATATTAAAATTAGTTAAAGACCAGGTTAAAGATGATTCTGGAAAGCCATTAACAAAAGATGCGTTATTAAAAACAACTGATTCTTTAATGTCCCTTGCTATAAGTTACTCAATAGAAACTGAGTCAGTAGATAAGAGATCAAATTTAAGTGAGCAGCAAAAACAGAAATTACAATCTAAGTTCGATCATGATTTTGAAAGTAAGTTAAATAAGAAATTGGGAAATAATAGTAAAAAAGTGGCGGGCATAAATATAGGACTTAGTGGTGCAGATAAGAAAAAGTCTGAACAAATTTCTCACAATATAAAAGAAGTGGCTAATAAATGGCAGAATATAAAAATCCTAGATAATGATTATGCTGTTAAATTTAGTCAAAAATTAACCACAAGCGCTTTACATCAGGGTGAAGATCCGGAAATTGCAAAAAAAACAGGAGTAATGGGAGCTTTAGGTGCAGGAGTTGCTGTAGCGTCAGAAGCTGTAGTTGAAACGGCTGCTTTAGCAGAAGCTACAATTGGGGCTGGCCTAGGAGAGTTAATGTCAAGTGGAGTTTTGGAGGCGTTATCGTCAGTTTCAATGGAGAGCACAGGAGCTATTGGCCTTGCAACAGGAGCGGCTTATTGTGCTTATAAAACTGTAAAAGATAAAGCTACATCTAAAGCTGATTTCAAAGATACGGGTGATAAGAAAATATATGGAAAATTTACAGCACAAGCTGTAGAGGGAGCGTCTGGAAGACAATCTGGAGGTTTTGCCAGATAATTTATATGTAGATATCTAAATCACCCCTCCTTCAATCGTACAAAGGGTTAAAGATACTTTTACCACTTATGACATTAATTCTATACCTAACTATTAGTCTGTTTGAAAAATGCAGGCTGAGCCCTTTGCTCAGTAATTAAGTATATATCTCAACAAAGGCGATAGGTCATTTTCTATAAGTGGGTTTTATACGACAAACCGGCTGGAAGTTATTGTTGTTTTCGGGTAATTCATAACTTGAGAAAATTATAAAAGGGAAGAGGGTTGCGGGGGTAGGATTTGAAATATGTGCCTTATATCCTTTATTTATATAGCTCTAGCTAAGTTAGATTTTAGTCTGTACATGAAAAGAAAATATTCTAATAACAACACAAAAACACCATTTTACTTGCACATCAAAATAACGTGTACAAGGAAACGTGTTTTTATGTACATTTGAACCATTAGTTATCCTGTTAACTTAAGATACAGACAATATACTTTAAAAATTCTTAACTTTTTTAAACAGTTAATTACAAAAGAATCTAACTTGAGGTAAGGCAATGAAACAATCTAGCAATAACATCTTATTTCTTGGTTACGGCTATGTTGCTCAGTATTTTTGCAAATCTTACCATTTAGATAGTCTGCGTCTTTCCGCTTCTATCAATAACTCAAAAGAAAAATATTTTAAAACTCAAAACAGTGTAAAAACTATTAATTTTTTAGAAATTGATGGCTCCACTTTAGATGATTATGATAATTTTATCATCTCTATACCACCGTTTTATCAACTAAAGACAGATATAGTAATTGATAAATTTCATGATTACTTTTTAAGTCGCAAAACTCCTTATAAATTAATATATCTTTGCGCAACTTCAGTATATGGAGATCATGAGGGCAAAAAAGTTCAGGAAGATTCAGAGCTAAAGGCTGGTTCTAGCAATGGGCTAGCAAGAATATCGTGTGAAAATAAATATCTTGAATTACAAAAAAATGACTTGGCGAATATTATTATACTAAGACTGGCCGGAATTTATGGAGATAAAAGAAATAGCATACTAGCAATCCGCAATAAAAAAATTACCCAAAACAAATCATCAAACAGAATGATATCTCGTATTCATGTTGAAGATATTGCAGCTATCATTAAAAAGGTTTTTTTATCATCAAAAATCAAGAATCAGATCTTTAATGTTTCTGATAATAACCCATGTCCAACAAATGAAGTTAATAATTATATTTGTGAAGAATTGTTAAAAATAAATAAATTACCAATTGGAGGTGATTTAAAAGAATCTAGACATTCTTCATTTGCCCTGGATAATAAGATTGTTGATAATAGCAAACTTAAGAAAATGCTAAACTATGAGTTTATATTTCCTTCATATAAAGAAGGGCTAAAACAAGTTTCTAAGAAATTAAATTTAATCTAAACGTAACAATGAAAAAAATATTATTCTTGATGTTACTAACAATCCCAAATGTTGCAATGTCTTACGAAACTGCAAAGTATGAAGTTACCAAAGTCATCTCTAAGAAAATAGAAATAAGAGAATATAAAAATATGGTTTTAGCCACTATATCAACAAATGAAGAGTCTCAGAACAATAATTTTAGAACTCTTTTTAAATTCATCTCGGGAGGCAACGAGCAAGAACAAGAGATAAGCATGACAACTCCTGTTTTTAGGCAAAACATCAATAACAAACAATCTATGTCATTTGTAATGCCTGACAGCTTTGCCAAAGGCTCTACCCCAAAACCAAATAATAAAAATATTAAAATTGAACTTCTGAAAAATACTAAATTTATTGTAATCAGATTTTCTGGCAGGTCTGTAGATAAGAATTTCAATAAATACCAAAAAATCTTGGAAAGTGCTATTAAAGAAAATGGTCTAAACGCTGATTTAGAAAATCAAATTAATGCCTATTATAACGCACCCTGGACACTTCCTTTCTTTAAAAGAAACGAAGTGTTATTGAGACTAAATTAACTACTTTATCCAGAGCTCCTTCTCCAGCAAGTCATTAATGAGCACAATTGAATCATCACTATCATTGAGACAAGGAACAAGAGAGAATTTCTCTCCCCCAAGCTCTAAAAATAAATCTCTATATTCCATATCAACCTCTTCTAAAGTTTCTATACAATCGGAAGCAAATCCAGGAGTTATCACAATTAGATTTTTCACTCCTTTTTGCACTAATTCTTTCAAAACATCCGCTGTATATGGCTTTAACCATTCTTTGGGTCCAAATCTAGATTGAAAACTAATATGATTTTCTATTTTGATTTTTTGCTTTACCAACTCTTCATTAAATAAACGA
>Ga0302127_10001928_pt1 | contig 12516 bp, 12 predicted proteins | sample CB4_SCM_MG_FD_204452 | JGI IMG/M metagenome (GOLD analysis project Ga0302127, IMG submission 204452) | Marine microbial communities from Western Arctic Ocean, Canada - CB4_SCM | ecosystem: Environmental > Aquatic > Marine > Oceanic | place: Canada: Western Arctic Ocean | collected 2017-09-24
CTTGGGATAAATGTTCTCGCCGCCACAGGAGAACTGGTCGTCTATGCGTCCCATGAAGAAGTAGAACCCGTCCTCGTCCTTGCGGAAGATGTCACCTGTGTGGAGCCAGCCATCGGTCAGCCGTTCTTCATTTAGGTCGGGCCGGTTGTTGTAGCCTGTCAGCACGGCAGGCGACTTGACCCAGAATTCTCCGTGACTGTCATTCTCTAGGCCGTTTTCTCCGACCATCTTGACCGCAACTTCGGGAGCAGGGACACCGCAACTGCCACGCGGAACGGGGCTACCATCGAGCGGACTGCGGAGCGGGCCACCACCTTCCGTTAGGCCATAGGCTTCTTCGACATCTGCGCTAAAGGCACGTTCGACGGCATTCAACAATTCTGCGCCGACAACAGCTGATCCCATTTCAAGACACTCCAGTCGTGGGAACTTGAGTTCCTCGAGCAATTCTTCTTCGGCGAGCATCATGCGGTACATGGCGGGGACGCCGCCAGTGTCGGTGCATTCGTAATCGGCGAGGGCTTGCAGCATTACCCGTGGTTCAAATCGTGGCAGGATTACTGCTGATGCCCCGGCATAGAGTTTGGGTTTAATCGATACCCGCATGGCATTTTTGTGAAACAACGGTCCTGCTACGAGTGTCCGTTCGGTCGGTTTGCATGGCCAGTATTGTTGTGCGGTTCTGATGCCCCACAGCATTCCTTCATGAGTCAGTAGAACGCCTTTGGGGCGTCCAGTCGATCCGGATGTATAAGGAAGAAAAGCGATTTGTTCGGGTTGAATAGGTTTTGGGGAAAACGATTTTTGCTCTGCCTCTGACAGCGCTTCATTATAATTAAGCCAGCCCGTCGGCACTGATTCGACGGCGATATTCGTATCGAGGTTGTGGCTTTCGACAACATCGACCAATTGTGGATGACAGCCGGGCTCGATGACCGCGCCGCGGCATCCTGAGTCCTTGATAATAAACTCGATAGTTTCCGCGCCGAGTTTGATATTTAGCGGAATGGGGATAATACCCGCCCGCATGGAACCGAAGAATATCTCTATAAATTCGAAACGATTGCTCATTGCCAGCAGTAAGCGGTCGCCTGCTGCCATGCCCAGTGCATTGAGGGTTGCTGCGACTAAATCCATACGCTGGTTTAGCTCGCCGTGGGTGATCAGACGATCAGGTTTGCGCGACAGGTCGATCAGCGCAGTTTTGTCGGGATATGCCTCAGCCGATCGGCGGTTGAAGTAGCCCAGATTTGTATCTCGAGGGTTCATGGACTAGGAGCTTACAGCCGGAAGTTGCGTCTGCCTACGGCAAGCTTAACCAGTGATTTAAATCACTAAATTGGGTTTAGCATGACAAGTTGGGACCCATCTTTGAAAAGTTTACCCAAGCTGATGGTTGGACGACCAGGAAGTACGGCGGTACAGGCCTTGGGCTGGCGATCTCGCAGCAGCTGGTCACATTGATGGACGGCGAGATTGGTGTTGAAAGCACGGTTGGTGAAGGAACGAGGTTCCATTTCACGTTACGGTGCGAGGAAGGCGACCAAAAGAATGTCACCAGCATGGATGGTGAGGGCGAGAAAAATCTCGTTCCGCATGGTGGGCTTAATCCTCGGCAGATGAATTTAATGCGGGGTTGTGGGATGTACCAATTCCGATAACAATTTTGGCCATATAGAATACTCGTCCGTAATCTGGCTTCGAGTTTGGTGTCTATGACGAATTACGGCAAGATAGCGATAGAGTTTTGTTTGTTGTTCGTATTCGGAGAATTAAATGACTAACGCCGTCAGCACATCGATCGAGAATGGAAACACTGTGTTGTGTTTATGCGTTCGCATGGCCCGAACAGTTGACGTCGGTGCGATTGCAGCCGCGGCCGGTTTTGATGCGCTATACGTTGATATGGAACATAGTCCCATAACTGCTGACGACACCTCGGCGATTTGTATGGCAGCTTCAGGATTTGGAGTGACGCCTTTTGTTCGTGTGCCACAAGACGATATTGGCCTCGCCTCAAGACTACTTGATGGTGGCGCATATGGTATAATTTTTCCTCATGTAGAAACGGCGATGCAGGCGGCTAAAGTGGCGGGCGCGTGTTTGTTCCCACCGCGCGGAACGCGATCAGCTGTGGGATCAACAATTCATCTTGGGTTTGAAGGCTTATCTCAAAAAGATTCTGGTGAGCAGCTAGATGCTCTTACCATGACAACGGTCATGATCGAGACGGAACTGGGAGTGGAAAACGCCGAGGAGATCGCTGCGGTGGATGGCGTTGATATGGTCATGGTCGGCACGGCGGATCTCTCCGCTACGATGGGTGTGCCGGGCGCTTTGGGTAGCCCGGAGATCAGGCGCGCCTGTGAACAGGTTGCAGCGGCCTGTCGAAAGAGTGGCAAAATTTTTGCCCTTGGTGGCGTAAGGAATAATCCAGCGCTAGCAGCAGAATATGCTGCCTTGGGCGCACGGTTTATCATCGCCGGGATGGATGCTTCTTATTTTCAACAATCTGCGGGGGCAGACGTTGTTGCCATCCGTAATGCGCTGAAGTCCTGATTATTCTGGAATTTGAAACCAGGCAGGTTTGGTCGCGCGGAGAGTGGTCTCTTCTGTAGCGAGTTTGGAGTCCCCGTTAAGAACCTGGTCGAGTGTTTCCAGTCGTATCATCGCAAGGCCGCTTTCATTATTGGCAGCAAATATCTGACCAGCAGCTTTATCCTGATTTTGGATTACTGCTCCTGGTGCAGGAGCACTGCCATCGAAAATGACAGGGACGAGACGTTTCTTGACAAGTTTGCGAATTTTCATCCGCGTCGTTACTTCCTGTCCAACATAACAGCCCTTGTCGAATGAGATTGCGTTAAGCTCAGCGAATCCGATTTCCAAAGGAAAGGACTGTTTCAGAAATTCGTTGCTGTCGCCATCTGGGACTCCCAAGGAAAATTGGGAGGCCTTATAGGTATCCAGATTTCCTAAACTTAAATCTGCATTGTTCATAATCTCCGTGGCCGTGCTGGCTGGTTGGATCGTTCTAATGCCAAGCTCAGCCAGCCGAGGGTCGACGAACGCGATGCCATCTCCATATTCAGTCGTGGTTCCTGCAGTTCCCGCGAGCCCCGCGAAATTGAGCTTGTTTGGCCCCGCAATTGCAAATATCGCGAAGTCGTCACTGCGGTCCTCAATGTCCACTTTCGCCCGCAGGCGATACATCTTCAGTCGTTTTGTTAATTCACCCAATTGATTCGTTGAGCAGTCCAACAGAAAGGTATCGCCGAATTTTGCAACGAAGAAATCGTGTAGGTATTTCCCCTGCGGAGTCAAAATAGCGGTGTAAATAGCCCGGTTTCCCGAGACCTTTTCTATATCGTTTGTGACGATTCCTTGAAGGAAAGCCAAGCTATCTGCACCTGATACTGAAAGGATACCTCTGTCGGTTAGAGCTGTATAATAAGTGTCATTCATTATTGTAGTCGCCTTGGGCCTATAGGAACGCTTGTGACAGGTTCCTTTTTTTCAATGGTGATGTCAGTGTGATTGATTAGCAAGTGTTGAAGGTAAGAAACAGGACGTCGTTCAGCGGAATAGTATGTTTGCACGCTGATAAAGGGCCCCGGTTAGATCATGAAAATCCTATTTGTAACCTCAACACGTATTGGCGATGCAGTTCTATCTACGTGTCTTCTGTCGCACCTTATTGCGAAATACCCGGACGCGTCGGTCACAGTTGCTTGCGGCCCCTTACCCGCGCCGCTCTTCGAGTCGGTACCAGGGGTTGAGTGGGTTATAGCAGTGCAGAAGAAGCGGTTTTCCGGCCATTGGTTATCGCTTTGGGCGACGGTGATGTCGACGTCTTGGGATATTGTCGTAGACCTTAGGGCTTCTGCTCTTGCGTGGACGTTGCGCGCGCGGAGTCGCAAAACGCTGCGGTCTAACGATGAAGGAGGCACTATTCATCGGGTCGTGGAACTCGGTAGGCTATTTGACTTAACACCACCGCCGGACCCCAAACTCTGGTTGTCTGATGCGTCGGTCAATGAAGCTAAAACGATCATGCCAGACGGTTCTCCCATCATTGGACTCGGCGTGACGGCTAATTGGTTGCCCAAGATTTGGCAGGCACAGAATTTTGTTGCACTGGCAGGTCGGCTCACCGATACCAATGGCGTGTTTCCTTCAGCACGGATCGCTGTATTTGGCGCCGAAGAGGAACGTGCACTTGCGCAACCAGTCTTTGATGGGCTCCCTAAGGCTCAATGTATCGATTTGGTTGGTCAAAATGCTTTGCCGACTGTTGCGGCTTGCCTTTCGAAATGCGCTCTCTTTATTGGAAATGATTCTGGTCTCATGCATATGGCCGCGGCAGTCAGAACGCCAACGATTGGTCTGTTTGGTCCAAGCCCTGCTGTACGATATGGGCCCTGGGGGAAACACTGTGCCGCAATGGAATCATCAGAGTCTTATGCGGAATTGGTCGGAGGCCGGAGTTTTGATCATCGATCTACGGAGAACTTGATGACAGGACTGTCGGTCGAGGCTGTCGAACAAGCAGCGCATGATCTTTGCGCGGAAATTGCGAGGGGTCAGGATGGCTGACATCGTGATGGCTGATGACGGTATCGCTTTTGACGGCACCTCACTGGAACGAGGTCCATTGGGTGGGGCTGAGACCGCTTTTATGTCCTTGGCCGTCGCCCTCGCGAAACGAGGGCATCAGGTTACGGTGTTGAATAAATGTGCCGCCGCGATGGAGAAAGATGGGGTCTCCTGGGTTCCGTTGGCGAATGGGGTGCCGGAGAAATGTGACCTCTATATCGCTAACCGGAGCGACAAATTACTGCTGTTGGCGCCTCAGGCTCGACAGGCCGTGTTCTGGATTCACAATCCGGCACAGTATTTGTTGAAGTTTCGTTATCTCTCCAAGCTATGGCGTCGCCGACCAACGATTGTTTTTTCGGGGAGCTATCATGCAAATAGTTATCCGAATTGGGCGCCAGAAGGTGGGCGTAAAATTATTCCCTACGGTATCTCGGATGAATTTCGGTCCGTTGAGCCACAAGAAGAAGCTCCCCCGCCACATGCCGTGTTTACCTCCAATCCGCAGCGCGGCCTTTCGTGGCTGCTCGATCTCTGGCGTGATCGCATTTATACAGAAATGCCCGCCGCAGAGCTGCATGTTTATTCTGGAGCGGCGACTTATGGTTCACATGGCGCATCACGGGCGGCGCAGATGCAACCTATTCTGGATAAGGCAGTTTCTCTTCGAAGCTGTAACGTTTTTCTTCATGAACCGGTGCCGAAACTAGATTTGGTTGACGTGGTATCCCGATCCAGATTGTTGCTTTATCGGGGCGACCCAGGAGAAACCTTTTGTCTTGCTGTTGGCGAAGCACAGGCCGCAGGTGTCCCTGCTGTTGTGCAGGACATTGGCTGTGTCGCCGAACGGGTGGATAATGGTCGCACCGGGTTTGTCAGAAATAACGACGTTGAATTTGCCTCGGCAGCACTCAACTTGTTGCAAGATGACGCGGTTTGGCGGCAGCAAAATGCAGCGGCTCTTAAGACGCAAAGGCAGTGGAGTTGGGATGATGCCGCATCATCTTTCGAGAGGTTGATACCCTGATGCGTATTATGCACCTCATGGCGGGCGCGGAAGCGGGTGGGGCTGAAACCTTTTTTGGACGCCTTGTTGTTGCTTTACAAAGAACAGAGATCGATCAGAGGCTCGTTATTCGTCCAGCATCTGACAGAGAGACGATGCTAAATGAGAATTCGATCGAATTTTCTACAGCGCCGTTCGGTAGTTGGTTTGACTTCAAGACACCCCAGAAATTAAAGCATGAATTTGGGTTATTCGGTCCGGATGTGGTTATTAGCTGGATGAATCGGCCCACGCGATTTGTGCCGCCGCAGGGCTCCAACGACAGAAAACGATTTGTTCATATTGGTTCACCGCGCGGCTATTATGCGCCGAAATATTACCGGAAATGCGATCATCTGATCGTGACGACGAGGGACCTCGCCAAATTTTACTGTGATCATGGCAGACCCGCGGAACAGATCTCGGTTATTCCGAATTTTGCTCCGGACATTCTCGCTGAGCCAATTGCGCGGGCGCAATTCGACACTCCCGAAAAAGCCCCTTTGTTACTAGCGCTTGGTAGGCTCCACCATAACAAGGGGTTTGATGTTCTGCTAAAGTCGATGCAGGACTTGCCCGACCATTATCTCTGGTTGGGCGGCGTGGGACCATTGGAACAAGACCTGAAAGCGTTGGCATTTACGCTTGGTATTGCGGAGCGCGTCCGGTTTTTGGGGTGGGTGGATGACCCAGCCCCCTTATTTGCCGCTGCCGATATCTTCATATGTTCTTCGCGACATGAGCCGTTCGGCAATATCATTATTGAGGCCTGGCTGCATTCGACTCCAATAATCGCAACAGCAAGTGAAGGGCCTGCGTTTTTGATGGAAGATGGTAAAACCGGATTGTTGGTGCCAAATGAAGACGCGGCAGCGCTTTCAAACGCTATCAGAAAGTTGCGTGGGGACCCGGCTCTTATGGAGCACCTTGCAGTCACTGGGCGGGTCAGATACGAAGACGCGTTTACCGAGGAACAGGTTGTCCGCCAGTACCTCGATCTGTTTGAAAGGCTTATCGGCTGATGTGCGGCATCAACGGCATAATGACGGCTTCTGGCGCACCTCCAGACCGCGATGCGGTGACGACTATGCAAACGGCATTGGTCCATCGCGGGCCGGATGGTGAAGGATTGCATTTCGAAGGTAGTGTTGGCATGGCGCATCGGCGTCTTGCCATCATTGATCTTGAAACAGGCGATCAACCCTTGCGCCTTAATAATGGCATTACGTTGATTGCCAACGCGGAAATCTACAACTACCGGGAACTTAAGGCGGATATGGCCGACGTCACTTTTTCGACGGCGTCTGATTGTGAGCTTCCTCTAAATCTGTATGCGAAACACGGTGAAAACTACGCAGAGCATTTGCGGGGAATGTATGCGATCGCAATACATGACCCGGAACGCCGCCGCCTTGTTCTGTCGCGGGACCCATTCGGTATCAAGCAGTTGTATTACACGGAGGGCCCCTTTGGCTTTGCTTTTGCGTCGGAGCCTCAAGCACTTATAGCCTCTGGTTTGGTTTCTGCGACGGTTCGCCGAAATGCTGCGGAGGAGTTGCTGCAGCTGCAATTTTCGACCGGTCGCGAGACAGTTTTGTCGAACATATTCCGCGTTCTTCCTGGCGAAACCCTGATTGTTGAATCAGGCCGTATTGCGCAACGGCTCCGCCGAGAGGCCTTGCCTGCTGGGCCCCCCGAAGATGTTGATGAAACAACGGCGCTTGAGCGGGTGGAACAGGCCTTGATGGATAGTGTGGATGTCCATCAGCGGAGTGATGTTCCTTACGGTATGTTCCTGTCAGGTGGTATCGATTCCTCGGCAGTTTTGGCGATGATGGCGCGGATGAATGATCAACCCGTCAAGGCTTTCACGATTGGATTTTCGGATACAACAGCAGCTGATGAGCGTTCCGACGCAGCAGCGATCGCGAAATCACTAGGGGCGGAACATATAGAAGTGGATTTTACCGAACAGGATTTCTGGTCGACTGTCCCCCTTGTGACGCGCGCGATGGATGACCCCGTCGCCGATTATGCCGAGTTGCCAACGTATAAACTGGCGGCGACAGCAGGGCAGGATCTGAAGGTTATTTTGTGCGGTGAAGGCGGCGATGAAATATTCGGAGGATACGGCCGTTACCGGTCAGCCATTCGTCCCTGGTGGAGCCATCGACGGGCAATGAGGTCGCGCGGTGCGCTAGATGGAATGAATATTCTGCGCGAGGATTCACGAGATTGGCGTAGTGGTCTTGCCGCGAGCGAAACGATCGCCGCCGCTGATGGCCGCAGTCCATTGCAAATTGCGCAGGCGACAGATTGTGCAGATTGGTTACCCCATGATCTGTTGATCAAACTCGATCGCTGTTTGATGGCAAATGGTGTTGAAGGACGGACGCCAATGCTTGACCCTGCTGTCGCCAACGCGGTTTTTCGTTTGCCGGATTCTCTTAAGGTTAAAGGCCGTACTGGCAAATGGATTTTGCGGAAATGGTTGGAAGACGTCGTACCTGCCGCCAAACCGTTTTCCGGTAAACGCGGTTTTACCGTACCGGTTGGTGAATGGATTATACGTAAGGGCGATATTCTTGGTCCGCTGGTTGCACGCCAGGCCGGGATCGCTGAACTCTGCCGGCCAGACCGCGTTGAAGCGATCTTTAAAAGCACACGCCGCCGCGCCGGTTTCGCGGCATGGGTCTTGTTGTTTTATGCGATTTGGCATCGCCAGCATGTCGAAGGCATCTCGGAAGTGGGCGATGTTTTTACGGTTTTGGGCGATGGATAATTTCGTTAATCGTAAACAGGTCATTTACGCTGAACCGCTATGCTCTGGCTCTTGTTCATGAATTGCTAGTGAGGCCCTCGATACGGCCGGGTATAAAAGTTCTCGTCTAATACTTCCGACATTGCTCGCGGCATTCAGCCTGTTCCAATCCGTATCTTGAGAGGTTTCGAGCCGAATTTGGCTGGACCAAAGCGCGGTTGACGGAAGACGATTGGTTGAAAAGCCGTGACCCCCCCCCTCCCCGACGCGGTCTATTGTTACAAGACTCTGGCCAAACCAAATTGCTTCAAGACTCCGAAGCCTGGTCAAGAACACCGCCTCGTTAGTATATTTGAGAATGCGCATAAAGACGGCAACCAGATCGCTGCGTCGTAATTGCTTGGCTTGGAAAGGTCCGTCTGCATCAAATAGCTCTCGGCCAAGCCGGAAACCTTATTAGGCCGCGCGTTGCTCTCTTTTGAGGGCCGTCAGTTTCGCGGCGGCCTCATGGACGAAGTCAATATTGCGGCGTTTAACGACGCTATTCGCACCACCCTGATTGCTCAGAACTATTTCGAGCGTCTGGTATAGGCTGCTGGCGGCATCGACATTGTTTTGTTCGTAGGCCATATCGAAAGCGCTAACGATGTGGTCGCTGAGACGGCGTTTGATTACGGGGGCTTGGTTATCGGTCACGGCATCGCCTAAAATTAATTTAACGTTGCTCGTAGATTGCCAGAATCTGGCTAACTAACTGTGAAGAGCGTCAAATGACCAGTTTGGTCCAGTGAGACCGCCGATCTTTTCATTTACCCGTTTAGAAAATGTGTCAGAATAACCCTCAAGAGTGGTCATTCCGCTCAACAATTAATTTCTGGGAGGCAACTATGTCAGAATTACCGAAAATGAGTTTTGGCCATCTTGGGATCGATGTGATCGATATCGACAAGATGATAGGTTTTTACACTGACGTCCTAGGGTTTAAGGTGACGGATCGCGGTATGGGCGGCAAAGCGGAGCTGGCTTTCCTCAGCCGTAATCCGGAAGAACATCATCAGATCGTGATGGCGGCGACCCGCAATGACGGGGAGCGGACAACGATCAATCAGATTTCTTTTCGAGTGGATGATTTCAAGCAGGTGCGCCAGGCCTATGATCATGCTGTATCTGCGGGTATCGAGCAGATTGAACCGGTCGATCATGGGTCGGCGCTGTCGGTCTATTTCCCTGACCCTGAAGGAAATCGGATCGAGGTTTATATGGCGACGCCGTGGTATATCGCTCAGCCGCATCGTCAGCTGATCGATTTCGACAAAACGGATGAGGAAGTCTGGAAAACCTGCGAGGATAAATGCTTCGCCGACCCAACTTATCAGCCGATGGATGAATGGAAAGCCGAGTTCGCCGCTTCCTGATATTCCGCGACCATCGTCTCAATCAACTTGGCTGCGGGGAGCCTACGGCTGAGTGAGGCTGCCTGACCGCACCACATCGACATGAAATCCGTGTCATTGGCTGCTGCTGCTGCCTTGCGCAGGCTGCCGGTCAGGCTGTTCTGAAATGGAAATGGCAAGATCGGTGCGTTTGAGGCTTCCATCTCGGTGATATAGCGGTTGCGCAAACCGCGTGCCGGTCGGCCTGAGAATTTCTGGGTCACCGTTGTCGTGTCGTCTTTGCTATCGAGCAGCGCTTGTTTGTAAGACGGGTGGACGCCAGCTTCCGGGCAGGTGAGGAAGGCTGTGCCCATCTGTACCCCGACAGCGCCCAGCGTCAGCGCTGCTGCCATGCCGCGCCCGTCCATGATGCCGCCTGCTGCAATGACCGGTGTCGATAGGGAACTGGTCAGCTGTGAGACCAGACTCAACGTGCCGGTCATGGAATCTTCCCAGGCGCCGACCCAGGTGCCGCGATGGCCACCGGCCTCTGAGCCCTGAGCAATAATAAACTCGATCCCGGTAGCTTCGGCCTCATACCCTTCAGCGACTGAGGTCACCGAGGCGACGGTGACCACGCCAGCGTTTTTGAGCGCGTCGATAGATGATTGCGGCCCTAACCCGAGATGAAACGAACACAGCTTGATACCGCTTTCGATTATGGCGGTGATTTGTTCTTCAAAATTGGGCATGACATTGGTGACCGACTCCGGTACCGGCGCGCCAAACTGCGAGAAATACTCGGCAATGGCGGCGGTCGCAGCGGCGGATTCTTCGTCTGTGACGGCAGGGTCTTCCGGGATAAACAAATTGATACCAAAACCCTTATTGGTTCGGCTCTGTAGCTGGCTTGCCATGTCGCGGATCGCGTCGCCACTGAGATAGGCCGCACCAAACTGACCAAACCCGCCTGCGTCGGAGACCGCGCTGACAAGCTCTGGCGTAGTTGGTCCGCCTGCCATTGGGGCAAGCAGGATCGGAACATCAATACCGAGCGCATTGGTGAGGGGGGTGCTAAAATTCGTCATGGGGACGGAGAGTAGGGTGTAATAGCAAAAAGGCAATTGGGAATAAGGCCGTCGTGGTCTAACCCTCGTCCAACAGTCCCCGGTTTTTGTGCCAGTCTTCGATGCCTTCATCTGAATACTGGTCGAATTGCTGTTTGCCGTCGGCGATGTCGGCCCATGGCACCTTGTGCTCAATCATCATATGGCGGATTTCAGGTGGTGTCGGTAGCGGTGTGTCGATCGCGGAGGCAAATGGATAGATCCAGTCGCCGTGCTTTTTGTTGTAATTCCACAGCATGGTGCCACACTGACCGCAGAAGCTGCGGCGTGAAAAGCCCAGCCCGTCTTCCTCATAGACATCACGGTCGTTCTTGGCGGAGCGGTATACTTTGGTGTGCTCCTCACCCTCTATTTTCATGCTGGCAGTTTCAGCCATGATGTTGATCGTGTATCCGCCACCACCGTTGAGTTTGCGGCAGGTCGAGCAGTAGCATTTGTTGAACGGGTAAGGCGTTTTGGACTCGCAGCTGAATTTTACCTTGCCGCAATGGCATGAGCCTTCGAGATGCATGATGGGTCTCCGTAATTGTCGGTTGGCGCTATTGTGGCAGAGGAATTTTCACAGTCCAGCAACCGTTTTGTAGCGACGTTAACCAGTTCTTTACCAATATAAAGTTTTCATGAGTACTGGGATTGCGCGATTTTTATCGTGCACAGTTGAGAACTCACAAAAGTGGGTAGGGGAGGATGTGTTGCCGTCAGTTTTTCGGCAGAGATTTAATCTTTTGTTCGTTTCATTATTCGTGTTGTCGATGCAACTCTTAGCGCTGCCGATGCACGCTATTAAGGTGCCCGGCATCGCGTTGCCGGGGTTCGAGTGGCGCATTGTCAGTTGTTGTTTTGGCGGTCGTAGCACTGGTCTGGTACCTGATGCGCTTCAAGCATGTACAGCGTCTGTCTGCCCTGCATCTCGCGGCGTTGGACAATATGGAAAATGCCGTATTGGTGGCGGACCCCCGGGGCTAAAACGTTCTGTCCAATCGAATCTGGAATTTGCGGGTTGTCGGCAATAATTCCGAAATGGTCTTGAGGGCCAATCTGGGCTTGGCCGGATTAAAAGGTATTCTATTTGACGAGGAACCGAACCGTCAGGCCTTGCAGGAGTTAGAAGTAGTGGCAGCTGACCATGAAGCGGCGGATCGTGAAATCGCGATTATCGACAAGAACGGCCACAAGGCCTGGTGCCGATTATCAGTGCGTCATGCCGACGGTGATCAGCCGCTGAGCATGTGTTCACTGGCAGATACGGATGTTCGTAACGTGGTTGAGGCCGCTATCGATGCCGAATAAGGGTTGCTGACAGATTTTCTCAACGAGTTTCCCATCAGTTGTTTTCTGCTGATAAACAAGGGCACTTCGTGCATGCCAATGCGACTTTTGCCGAGTGGCTGGGGACGACACTGGAAAACTAATAGGCGGCGGGAAACGCCTACAAGAATACCTTGCGGAGGATAGTCAGGGCGGTGGGGCGCCGTGGAGACTGCTCCCCACGCAGGAGGCCATTGGCTGTGCCAAGGTCGATTTTGTCGCGGGGGACGGTCGACAGTTTGATGCTTTTGCGGCACAGACCATGGTGAGGGATGGGTCGGGTTTACGCACGCGCTCTCTTGTGCG
>Ga0302127_10001930_pt1 | contig 12510 bp, 9 predicted proteins | sample CB4_SCM_MG_FD_204452 | JGI IMG/M metagenome (GOLD analysis project Ga0302127, IMG submission 204452) | Marine microbial communities from Western Arctic Ocean, Canada - CB4_SCM | ecosystem: Environmental > Aquatic > Marine > Oceanic | place: Canada: Western Arctic Ocean | collected 2017-09-24
TGGATTTAGAGAGAAACTTGAAGAATTAAAAGCATCTTATTATTCTGAGATTCTTACAGCAAACAAACTAGCTCCTAATGTTGGTGATGTTATTCTTATTGAGGGTATTAAAGCTAACTGGGCTGATATATCTAAGTCTAAGCAGATTAATAAAGAACGGATAGAGGTGCCTGCAAAAAATAATGGTCCAAAGAAGATACCTTTAAAGGTGAAAACCGAGAAATAACTTTACTTTATTCTTACCTTGTTCGCATGAATAGATTTCTTGCGATTATTTGTGTAGCCTTCACTTTCAATGTGCATGCTTCTTCTCCAACCGGAGTAGATGTAAATGAAATACGATTGAGTATTACCTCTACTGAAATTTCTCAAGAAAGCCAAGCAGTATTTAGAACGACTTCTTGCTGGAGTCAATGGGAAATCAATCACCCTGGATGGATTGCTAGTATGAGTGCGAAAACAGGGTTGCCACACAGAGCATGGGGGTCGGCAATAACGGTTAACGGAGCTAGTGTAGAGAGTAAACACGATGAGTTTGTCGTTAATGAATTAACCCTTTTCGGTATTGATAAGACTCAGCTTTCTGATGATTTTGTCTTTGTCAATTCTGGTTCTCATAGTCGAGTTTTTCAAACCCAAACCATAAGTGGATATCCTGTGTTATTCAGCCAAGTCCAAACTAAGTGGAAGGATGGTAAGCTTGTAATGTGGGGATTAGATTGGTGGAGTGATGCAGAAGTTCCTGTCGGGGATTTGCTCGACGATGAAGTAATTTCTACTATCGCTATAGGAGATATTATTTTCGATGACCTGTCATTGACCTTTGAGGGATGGGCGATATTACCGGATTCATATGCCGAAGGAGAATTCAGACTAGTAAGAAAAATGATGCTTAAGGGGAAGGTTGATGGGCTGGTGAGAAATTACGAGACGTGGGTGGATGCAATAAGTGGAAGGGTTTGGTACAGAAAAAACAACATTGTACACCACCTAGGAAAGAAAACTACTGTGACTATGGGCTTGTTTAAAAAACCAGCATATGAGCCAATGGCTACTGCAGAATTAATTACAGAACTATTTACACAACCTGTAATTTCAGGCCAAATGAACGGCCTTGGACACGCTTCGTATCCCTTCGAAGCTTCTGAACAGTTAGGCATGCCACATCTTCAATTGTTCTTAGACGGTCAGACGTATTACACCGATGAAAATGGAGGTTTTATCACCAATCTTTCTTCCGCTGTTATGAGTGCGAACATTGAGTTGAAGGGTAAGTGGAGCCATGTTTACACTAATAATGTTACGCCTTCCGTTCTCCTAGATTTTGAAAATGGGTATAACATATTAAGCGTGCCAGGAAATCCAAAAGAAGTTAGCGCTTTTAGAAGTGTCAATCTGATACACGATCACATGAGATCATGGTTAGTGAATTTCGATGGCTTGGATTTTCCACTAACGACAAATATTGATGTTGAGGGTGAGTGCAATGCTTATTTCGACGGTAATAGCATCAACTTTTATGACACGGGTGGCGGCTGTAACCCTACGTCTTTAATAGCGGATGTAGTCTATCACGAATACGGTCACGGCATAAACACCTTTTATTACAGCAGCTTAGGTGCTGGGTTTTACAATGGCGCGATGGGAGAGGGGTATGCTGATATTTGGGGTATGTCATTAGCTGATATTGCAGAAATAGGAATGGGTTTTTATGAAGATAATAATGATGGTATTCGCAGATATGATGCTGAACCTAAAGTTTACCCTCAAGATCTCGTTGGTGAAGTTCATGCAGATGGAGAAATTATTGCAGGGGCTTGGTACGACACCCATTTATTATTGGGAGGTGATTGGGACCTAACAATGTCGCTTTTCGTAGATGCATACGCCGGACTTCAGGCTACAGCCCCTGATGGTGATGAGGGACAAGCATTCACAGATGTTCTGCTCGACGTGCTGCAAGCTGATGATGACGATGATGATTTGCTCAATGGCACTCCTAACGCACTTGCTATTATTGAAGGGTTCGCTATTCATGGCATTACTCTTTTCAGTTATGCTACTGTGGATCATTATCCAGTTGATTTTTCGCAAGCTGACGAGCTCATTGAGATTGAGGCTGAAGTTGATATAGTGTTCCCGTATAGCTTGTACTTCGAAGGTGTTTATTTGTCATATAGGACGTTGTATACCGATTCTTGGACTGAGGTTTTGATGGACCAAAACGATGAATTCTTCACCTCTATAATAAATGGCCTCCCCGCTGGGACAGTTGTAGAATACTATATTAAGATTAAGGATGTCTTCGGCGGTGTAAGTGGAGTAACTCCAATGGCTTCGGATTTCTCGTCTAATGCGAATTTGCCATTCTATATCGTTGTCGGTTCTTACCCGTATCTGATAAATGACTCGGATGACTATGCAGATTTCGGGAATTGGGAAATGGGATTACCTACAGACAATGCAAGTTCAGGGGAGTGGGAAGAAACAATTCCTGTGGGTTCTTATGGAGAAGCTGGAAATCCGTCTTCAATTGTAGCTGCTGCAGCCGACCATACTGTGGGGTTTGCTGGTTATTGTTTCTTGACGGGTGTGAGTCCTGGATCCTCTGCAGGTATAGGCGAAAACGATGTAGATGGTGGACACACAACGTTGGAATCACCTGTTATTGACCTAACTATTTTCGATAATCCTGTTATGACTTACTGGAGATGGTACGTGAACGCACCTTCTACAGGAGCGAATCCGGGTGCGGATTGGTGGCAGGTACAGATTTCTAATAACGGGGGTGCAAGCTGGCAATATCTCGAGAATACTCTTCAGCAGGATATGTCATGGAGGCGCAAGGCATTTAGAGTTGCTGATTATTTCGAGTTGACAGATGAGTTCCAAATGAGGTTTATCGCTTCTGACAGCACCACTGTGGGTGAGTACTTAGATGGAGGAAGCTTGATTGAAGCAGCGCTTGATGACATTATTCTTTATGATGTAGTTCCGCCAAATGATGCGACTAACGATATCGATGACTATCCTACGGTATCTGTGAGTCCTAATCCTTCATCTTCTTTCGCTACACTAAATTTCGCTTTGCGATCTACACCTGTCAGAGTATATGATATGGTGGGTGCTCTTGTTTTCGAATCCCGGACTTCTCCTGGCGGTACTTTAACCCTAGATATTTTGAGTTGGAATTCAGGAGTCTACACCATCGAATTACGCGACATAAAAGCTGTTAGACAAATACTGAGATTAGAAGTTATTCGATAGGAAACTATCCGATCTAAATAGGTTCGATCGCATTTGTGTAAACCCAGCCCACGTTACCGTTTTCAAGCTTTATCTCTGTCCAATCTCCATCTACTCCGATTACGTGAGCCCTTGCACCTTCGTGCAATTGAAATAGTTTAACCCCTGCGTCTCCAGGGCCACTCATTACGTTCACTCTTTCATCCATAACGATAGCACAACTTGAATTTGACATTCTATCTACAGTGAAATAAAGCAATGATGAGAATAGGAGTGAGGAGATTAAAAATAAAACGGCACCACTATTAGCAAATGGACTTAATATGCTCTTAGGTCTTGAGAGTTTAATGGCAATTAACGTAAACCCTAAAGTCCAAAAAGCGAGACTAAGAATAAACCACGTATTAAACATTTTACCCGCAAAAATAACGGCAGCTAGTTTATCCAGTCCTACACCAGGCAAAGGTTCAATTTTATCGATAGTTCTCAAATCAGCTAGTAAAATATTCGCCCTTAGATCGTCGTTTAACGGGTCTATAAGTTTAGCTCTTTCGTAGTGTAATAAAGCCTCTCCAATGTTCTCTAGTTTATAATGAGCGTTGCCCAAATTGTATTCAAGCTCAAAGCACCTATGGCTCTGTGCGATACTTTCATATTCTGTAACCGCTACTTCATAATCCCCAGCTAGATAAGCTGCATTAGCTATTTCGAATTTCGAATTCAGATTTTGACTGCTGTAGGAATCGATTTGGGCAAGAGAAATAGCAGGAGAGAAGGCAAGCATAAATATTATCACGTGCATTGCCCTGATTGTTATTCTATCAGAGCTCAATTTGGCGAGTCTTTTGGCCTCAGAAATTATCACGGATAATTCTGGCAACTCACCTGGCACGTACCTAGCCATTTCACATTTCTGTAACAAACTGTCCCAAGCTTCGGCATCGGTCCCTTCCATTTGTCCCTTTAAAACTTCAGCAGCAGCAGCTCGACTAAATTGACTTCGTCCCCAACCAAGTTTCGCACATAGATATACTTCGATAGCTTCACCAAGCTCAGCATATGCTAACGCCTTCGAGTCTATACTGCTGCATCGATCTAAAGCACGGTTAAATATTCGTCCAGACTTCTTACTCATGGTTCCTTTAATATCGCGAAGTTCTAAGACAGTCCTCCTTTTAAACATCAATGCAACTGCTGCAAAAAGAGGCCCTAAAATGTAAAGAAGCCAAATCAATTTCCATAACAAAACCTCATTGCCATCAGCACCCCAATGTGCATGGCTTGTGTTGATGTGTCTGATGTCGTGATTTAATACCTTCACCTTTTCTTTGATGCTGTAGGTAGTTTCATCGCCATCGGTTTTATCTCCTCTTTTGATTAAAATACCCTCGTTGCTAAGTGAACGTGTGATGTATTTGTCATCTTTATAGTCGTAGTAACTAATGCTTACTTCGGGGAGTTGGTACTCGCCAGGGGCTCTAGGTATAACCACGTATTTATATGTCCTACGTCCACTCTCTCCAGCATTGTTAATAGTTATGTTGTCTATAATTTCGGGGTCGAATACTTCGAATTCTACAGGCCAAATCAATTCGGGCTCTCTTATCAGTTTCAGGTTACCATTTCCAATAAAAGTCAATTCAAAATTGAAGGCCTCATTTACCTGAATACTATCGGCATCAGTCTTTGTCTGTATTCTGAGGTTGGCAAAAGCTCCTATGAATCCATCGGGTTCCCCGTCAGGTAAAGGCACCACGTTGATAGTTGCGGATTTAGAGCCAGTTTCAATCTCTTGTTGTTGAAAGAACCCTACGTTTTTATAACCCTGTATGATAAAATCATCTAGAGTAAATGCTCCTGTTTGTTGAGGGAATGCAAGAATTTCTTTAACAATCTTCTCTACATACTCAACTCCATTGATAATCTTTATTGTCTGTTTATTATTCTTGTCGGGCAAGTTTTCCGTCCAAAACCCCTCCAATTCAGGTAGCTGAATTATGTTGTAACTAACTCTACCATCTCTCGCGTATATCTTATATCTAATAATCACAGGCTCACCCAAGTGAACACTTTTTTTATTCGCGACTACAACACTTGTTAGTAGTCCATAATCTGCTTGCCTCCCTTCAATTTTATTGTCTGAGGATATAACCTTTAATATGAATGACTCGGAATTCATAACACCCTTTGACGTAGCCAGCTTAACGGGAGGAATGGTGATGTCGGTTTTTGAAGTGACACGATATGAAAATGTGTAACTGTAGATATATGTAGCCTTGAAATTATAAATATTTGTCTGCTGAGAAACTGATGGGCCACCTATTAGTTGAAGTCCTGGTATTTTTTCTAAGGTTAATTCTCTAGACTTTATTTTACAATTCGTTAGAGTTACTGTTAGTTGTATTCTGTTGTTCGCTCGGGTTGGGTTTTGATTGACAGTACATGTAACGCTGGCATCCTGAGCCACAACAGCACCAGCTGAAAAGATGACAATTGCAAGTGCCATCAGCCAACTAATGAAATGCCTTCCTACTACCATTCTTTCTTAACTTTTTTCTTTCCCGACCCTTTTTGTTTCATCAGCTTAGCTTGAATCTTCTCCTCCTCGTTTTCTAAATTTTCTAATATACGCTCCATTTCCTCCTTTGAAATCTGCTTTTCTACAGGCTTTTCCTTCTGCTGATCATTCTGGTTCTCATCCTGATCTTCTTGCTCCCCGTCATCCCCGTCATCCTCTTGCTCACCGTCATCCCCGTCATCCTCTTGCTCACCGTCCTCACCGTCATCCTCTTGCTCTTCTTCTTGCTCACCGTCCTCACCGTCTTCCCCTTGCTCTTGCTGTTCTTGCTCTTGCTGCTCCTGTAGGAGTTTATAAGCATTTGCTAGATTGTGTCGTGCATCATCGAAGTTAGGATCGAGCCTAAGTGCTGATTTGTATGATTCTATAGCTGTTTCTAATTCGCCCTCATACAATGATGCGTTGCCAATATTATAATTAGATCGTGATTTAAGAATGGGATTGTCACTCAACTCTATCGCCTGCTCAAATGCAGAAATAGCTGATTCTAAATCTTCTGTTTCAAGTAATGACCGACCTCTGTTATATGCTGCTATGTCTTCATAATTCTCAAGAGAACCTCCAGAACCAAATAAAGTTACTGCAGACTCATGTTCTTCTGCATTAAAAGCCTCCACACCATCAATTAAATGTTGCTTAAGTTCTTGTTTGGTTTGGGCGTTAGCCTTAGTAAATAAAACTAATGTCAGCGATATATATACAAGATATTTCATTCGCTTTTTATGGGATGAGGGATGAGCGCTTCTAGTATAAGTAAGACCAAACTAAGTAATATTAGTATCTGAAATCTATGATCGTAATCCGTATATCTGACATTAGTTGTTGCGATTTTTAAGCTTTTATTGAATGCCTCAATAGTGGGGTTAATATTCACGAAACTCTTATTAGCTCTTGTGAAAAGTCCTCCTCCTGCTTGTGATGTGGCGATGAGGCTAGATTCGTCTAATTTTGAAACCACAGGTTTTCCGTCTGAGGATTGAATGAAACCGATTTTTGATCCGCGCCTATTCAATTTAGGTATGGGCCCTCCTTCTGGAGTGGCAATTCCTAATACATGTACGGTAACCCCTGATGCATTTGCTCTCGCGGCTGCTGCTACTGGATCGTCTTCGTGATTTTCGCCGTCAGTTAGAATTAAGATGCTCCTCCCATTCTCGGGTGCGTTTTCAAATGCCTTGAGTGAAATGTCTATAGCTTCTCCAATTGCTGTTCCCTGTGTGGTGATGAGGTTGGGGCTGACGGAATTGAGGTAGGTCTTAAGCGAATTATAATCAGATGTAAGTGGACATTGAATGAAGGCTTCACCTGCAAAAACGACTAGCCCTAATCTATCAGAACCTAGTTTTGAGATAATTCGCTCAACGGTTTGGGTTGCAATAGCTAAACGCGAAGGTCCTAAGTCTTCTGCCATCATGCTGTTGCTGACATCTATGGCAATTATGATGTCAGACCCCTTAGATTCTACTTCTACGAGCTTGCTGCCAACTTTTGGCCCCAAAACAGCGACAAGAGTCATGGAAACAGCCAGGCGCCACACTAAAAATCTCCATGTATCTCGCCTCGGCGAAAACTTCGTGAGTACACCTTTTAGTAAGTTAGTATCCGCAAGTTTTTTAGATGACCCAATCTTCCAATTTATGTGTATTGCGAACGCTATACTTAAGAATGGCAGAATGGCAACTAGTATCAGCCATTCCATTTTACTCCACTCTAAATGCGGTGCGAATTCATGTAATACGATAGTTATAGCGCCCACAATTACCCAAAAAACAATTTCAGCTATGATTAAACCTAGAATTATGGGTTTTAGCTGTTTCATGATAGCGAGCGTATCAAGGTTAATCGCAATGTTTTTTCTAGCAAAAGAGAAATTAACGCCACTAATAAAAATGGAAGGTAGGCCTCGGTTTTACGTTGGTATTTTATTACGTTAAAACGAGTCTTCTCTAGTTCGTCTATTTCGCTATAAATGCTAGAAAGTTTTTCGGCATTAGTTGCTCTAAAATACTTCCCTCCAGTTCTGTCGGCTATTTCCATTAATACGTCCTCATCAATTTTCACATCCACCCAGTCATACTTGTATCCATTGCCGCTAAAGGCTACCGGGCTCTTTGCTTTTCCTATAGTTCCTACACCAATGGTATATATGCGAATATTATTTAGTTCTGCAAGTTGTGCGGCATCACCTGGGTCTATTTGGCCTGCATTATTCATACCATCTGTGAGTAGAATAATCACCCTGCTCTCAGCTTGTGAATTCCTTAACCTATTAACAGCGGTAGCAAGTCCCATGCCTATAGCCGTTCCACCTTCAAGTAAGCCGGGCTGCAGATCCAGGATACCGTTTTTCACCACCACGTGATCAGATGTGACAGGCACTTGAGTAAATGCCTCGCCCTCATATGCTACGACACCTATCCTGTCGTGAGGACGTGCGTCTATAAATTCTATTGCAACAATTTTTGACCTTTCAAGTCGATTGGGTTTGAAGTCTTGGCTAAGCATAGAATGACTCACATCTATTGCTAGTACGAGGTCTATACCTTCACTAGTCATATCCTCTACGCTGTCGGAAGATTGTGGACGTGCAAGCGCAATCACAAGCATACCTATGGCAAATGTTCTTATAGCATGCGGAAATTCAGTTATCCAAAAATTAGAAAAATACCCAAGTAAATTATCCTCGTTTGGTGTTGTGTTTATCGATGCGCGTAATGATCCTAAACGCCCTTTGGAGAAATATCTAAACGCAACAAATAATGCCGTAATAGGCAGCAAATACAGAGCGCGGTGACTATACCATTCGTAATTTAAATCGGCATTTACCCCTATAATAATTACAGCGATGAGAGCAATGATATGTGGTGGTAAAACCTTAAGCCACTTCATCTCCGTTCTCTTTGTTATTGTCATCTCCATCTTCCTCCCAAGTGCTTTCAACGAATGAAATGCATGTGTTTAGGGATTTTTCATGTAAGTCAGTGGCAGCCGTAAATTTCGCGAATTTGATTTGGTCTCCAGTTAAAAGCGCGGCGATCAATCCCTGTTTTTCGCCCTCGCTAACTCCTAATAGATTAATAATTTTAACAGCTTCGCCCGAGGTTTTATCAAGTGATTTAACTTTGAATTTAGCATCTATATAAGTTCTGATTATTTCACTCAATTGAACTTGAAAAGTCTTCCCGTCGCCTTTTTTCCATGCCTCTCTTAGCTTTAATTCCTTGAGTTCTTTGAGCGCAGTGATATGTGCAGGAATTACCTCTTTCTTCTTTTCTTCCTTCTCAGATTTATTTCCTCTTTTCACTTTCTCTATCCCAAACCACAAAATCACGACCACACAAATGCCTAGTAATAACCAAACCGCTAGTGGTGCCCAGCGCCTAATGTTTTCAGAGGTTGTCCACTCGACGTTATATATGTCCGCATGATTTATTAAATCTTTAGAATTCGCTGTTCTTGTCGGTGTCACGCTAAGGCTAAGGCCTGGCAAATCAATTTGACTAGAATCAAAAGCAGTCACCACCCAAGTTTTCTCGACGACATAATTCCAACTCTCTGGATCTAATTCAGAAGGAGAAATGGTGTCCGGACCTACCATGGATATTATTTCCCATCCACCGGGTATAGTGTCTGTCCAGTTAGGCAGTTCGTCAGTTCTAAGGCTATCATTAATGACAGCAAAACCCATTCGTGCAGTTATTGTAGCTCTTTCACCCCAGCTTATCAGGTTAGTATCCGATGAGAAGGTTATTTGTGAGTAAAGCCCAGTAGCAATTATTGCTAGGGCCCAAGTACAGATGATATTTCTATAATACTTACCCACGTCTATCAAATAATTGCATTAATGGTTTCACGAAATCCCTGTCAGTTCTTATCACGGTATGGTCTATACCCGCCCTTGAAAACATCTTATCCAGTGCGTCACACCTTTTTAATTCTGCTGCTTTGTATTTCGTTCTCGCTTTTTTCGAAGAACTCCATATCCAATCTTCCTTATCTGTTTCAGGATCTTTTATAGGTAAAAATCCTACATTTGGAATCTCTTTGTCAATAGGATCGTCTAGTCTTAAGGCCACAAAATCATGTTTTCTTCCTGCCCTTTTCAAAAGCTGCTCAAACCCATCATCCCTAAAGTCGCTCAGTAAAAATGCAACTGTACGTTTTTTCATTGCCGAAAGAAAGTGTCCCAATGCAGCTGTAACATCTGTACCTGCGCCCTCAGATTTAACATCAAGTAGCTCCCTTATTATCCTCAACACGTGCGACCTTCCTTTTTTAGGGGGAATAAATTTCTCGATTTTATCTGAGAAGAGAATAGCTCCGACTTTATCGTTATTTCCTAGAGCGCTAAAGCCCAAAACAGCCGCCAATTCAGTTATACTGTCTCTCTTTGTTGAGCCCCTTGTGCCTAGGTCGATAGAGCCACTTATGTCCGCTATAATAAACACTGTTAGCTCTCTTTCTTCCTCAAACACCTTTAAATACGGTGTCCCCATCCTGGCGGTAACATTCCAATTTATAGACCTCACCTCATCACCATGTTGGTACTCTCTATTCTCGCTGAATGCCATTCCTCGACCCTTAAAGGCACTATGGTACGAACCGGAGAAAATCCGGTCACTCAGCCCGCGAGATTTAATCTCAACACGCCTTACTCTCTTTAAAAGTTCAGAAGTGTCCATGTAATTCCCTAAGGCACTATTATCATGTCCATAATCTCAGTCACTATTTGTTCCTGAGTAATGTTCTCAGCCTCAGCCTCAAATGTCAATCCTACCCTGTGTCTCATTACATCCATAGCTACAGCCCTAACATCCTCAGGCGTTACGTATCCTCTGTGGTTCAGGAATGCATTTGCTTTAGACGCAAGCCCCAGTCCTATACTAGCTCTCGGCGATGCTCCGAAACTGATGAGTTCACTCAAGTGACCGAGCCCTACATTTTCAGGAGATCTAGTGGCAAACACCAGATCAATAATGTATCTCTCCACCTTCTCGTCCATATATATCGAGCTCACAAGTTCTCTAGCTTCTAAAATTTCTTTCGTACTAACCACTACTGAAGGTTTAGGCAGTCCGCCTACTTGCAGATTCGCTCTCATTATCACCTGCTCTTCTTCTTTAGTAGGATATCCTATCACGACCTTCAGTAAAAATCTATCTACCTGAGCCTCCGGCAATGGGTATGTACCCTCTTGCTCTACGGGGTTCTGCGTTGCTAGTACTAAAAACGGATCTGGGACTATAAAAGTCTCGTTTCCTATCGTTACCTGCCTTTCCTGCATGGCTTCAAGTAGCGCACTTTGAACCTTAGCTGGTGCACGGTTAATCTCATCGGCTAAAACGAAGTTGGCGAAAATAGGCCCCTTTTTAACGGAGAAACTTTCCTTCTTCGGATTATAGATCATGGTCCCTACCACATCTGCAGGTAATAGGTCAGGGGTGAATTGAATGCGACTAAAATCAGCTTCAATGCACTTGCTCAAGCTATTAATGGCGAGTGTTTTGGCTAGTCCAGGCACACCCTCTAGGAGAATGTGTCCATTAGCTAGCAACCCTATGAGTAGCTTGTCTATCATTTGGGTTTGGCCTATAATAACCTTACCCATTTCAGCCTTAATGGCATCTGTTATGCGACTTGCTTTCTCAACCTTCTCGTTCAGTTGTTGGATGTCTGGAGCAGTTTCTATCATCTGTAAAAATTTAGAAGGCTAAAATACCTTTTCCGATCGCTTCATAGGTAGTTGTAAGATTTAAATCTTGTTAAGAATTGTTGGGAAACATCTTCGTTGTGTTTTTGGCTATTGGTGCTTTAGAGCTGACTTTCGAGTTATGGAAAATAATTTATCCCTCCAAAATGTCATCTCAGATGTGAGAACATTTCACGACTCTTTTAAGATCCCTAATTCTGATGAGCCTAATTCATCACTGTCTGAGAAGGATTCCTTACTACGTCACAGGTTGATGGCCGAGGAGAATGATGAGTATTTAGAGGCTGCCAAAGCTGGAGATATGGTAGAAATCGCAGATGCTTTAGGCGATCAGTTGTACATCCTTTGCGGAACCATATTGCGTCATGGTATGCATGATGTGATAGAAGATGTTTTTCTAGAAATACAAGCTTCTAATATGTCAAAGCTTGGAGAAGATGGCCTTCCTATTTTACGTGAAGACGGAAAGATCATGAAGGGTCCTGGCTATTTTAGGCCTAATATTAAAAAAGCTATGGAAGACGCCTTGTTAAGTAAAAATACTAATGGATGATGCATAGTAGCACTCAGTACGTATCAAAGCTAATAGCTAGAGCCAAATCAGGTAAGCCTGCCCTGCTTAGTCGAATTATGCAGGAGATTATTCCTTTTAATAGACCTCATAGAATTTCTGTTATAAAGATAAGTTCAGAAAAGTGTCTGGTGAATCTACCTGACCGCAGACGTAACAGAAATCACCTTGGCACCATGCACGCTTGTGCAATGGCTACTGCAGCAGAATTCGTTTCAGGACTCAACGTACTTGAAGCATTCGATATCACTCAGTACCGTCTAATAATGGGTAGGCTACAGGTTGATTATTTAAGGAGACCTAAAGGTGGTTGCACAGCTTCTAGTTCCTGGGGAGACGGGCAGTTGCGGGCAGTTAGGTCTGACATATCTACTAATGGTGTCGCTTCATTTACCCTTACATCTG
>Ga0302127_10001931_pt1 | contig 12503 bp, 13 predicted proteins | sample CB4_SCM_MG_FD_204452 | JGI IMG/M metagenome (GOLD analysis project Ga0302127, IMG submission 204452) | Marine microbial communities from Western Arctic Ocean, Canada - CB4_SCM | ecosystem: Environmental > Aquatic > Marine > Oceanic | place: Canada: Western Arctic Ocean | collected 2017-09-24
TAGCCGATATTTTTCGCAGTTTCATGAAGAATGATTCAATTCTTACTCGGGGAGGAAATTCACCATGGGGTCCAATTCCTCCAGCAACAAATTGGTCTGATTGTGGAAGCCTCGAATGTATTTCATTTGATGATGCTAATCTTACTCAAGACCATATCGATATGGCGGCGGCAAGGATGGCGGCAAATTCTGATGGCGCTTTTTTGCGCTGGTTATCTCTCGATAGAAAGTGGGTTGAGGATTCATCTTCACCTGCGGTTAATCCTGATGGCAGTCATGGTAGATGGAGTTCAACATCTTCTTGGTTGTTGATTCAACTAGATAAGAAACAAATGGAAGAGGCTGGTTGGACTTTTATTTGGAAGGACTCTACTCAATTGACAGAGCCTCGTTTCGTGGATGGAGAATTGAACATTGGAGGATATCGCCTTGTTGACGGAGAGTTTGAACTACGTCCACCTCACTATAACGAGAGTATTTGTTCTCAGATGTCTCAGCCTTGTGCTGCAGAATGGTCGATGCTCCACCTTGAAGGGGTCATTCGTACAACCGATAACCATGTCATTAGTCTATCGATTGGGGATGGAGTAAATATCGAAGTAAATCGTGAAATTCAGTCTTCATTATGGTTGATAATTTTAATGGGTATTGCAATTACTGTCCTGCTTTGGGCTAGTCTACGTCGCTTTTCTGATGTGGTGATTGTTGGGGGTGCGTTGATACTTTCACTTCTCTGGATGCAAGGGGCAATCGGTCATGTTTCGAATTTAGGTAATTGGAGTGGCATCCAGTTGATTCACCGCAGTCAATTTTCTAACTTACTGCCGATTCTAATTCTCGCTCTAGGAATAGACGATAGCCTACATGCATTGCATCGTTACAAGGAAGAGAGAGCCTTGGGCAAAGACCCACGCGAAGCAGCCGAGGTAACAGTTGCTAGAGTTGGCCGAGCAATAATGCTGACATCTGCGACGACAATCGCGGCTTTTAGCTCGAATCTATTCTCTGATATTGCTGCTCTTCGTTCATTTGGATTGGAGGCTGGACTTGGGGTTGCTTGTGCCTTTATGCTGACTGGGATTTGGGCTCCACTGGTTCGTTTGTCATTTGATGAATGGCAGGAAAAGCGTGAGAAGTTGAAAGAGGAGCCCCATGATCAATTGCATTTGGTTCCAAAGAGTTGGTTGGAATGGACTGCTGTAAATTCAGCAGCCAAACCAAATCGATTCATCATAACAGTTCTAGCACTACTAGTTACTATTCCTGCAGCGTTTGGAATGGCTGCCCTCGAAGGTGATTTTAAAGTCGAAGATTTCTTGGATGAAACTTCTGATTTTGCCATCGGCGTTAACCTAATCCAACAAAGATTCACTGAAGAAGGAGAGCCAGCAGCAATTCTAGTAGAGGGTGATGTTGCTGACCCACGGGTATTCGCAGCTATTGAAGAGGCTCGCATCAACATGAATACCACCGCAGATGGCTTCGATGCTAAATTGACAAGAACCCCAAGCGGTAAAGTCGACATCAATGCAATCGATGAGATAATCTGGCTTACAATCGCCTCCATGGCTGAAAATTCAACACCGTTCGAAGCGGCTGGGTGGGATTCATCTGAAGTTGAAAATGGAGTCGGTTGCCCCTCAACTACTGGAATTATTCCAACTCCTGATTTATCCAAAAAGGGCTGCTTACTTTTCTTCTATGGTTTTACTAGTATTTACGGGGTTCCGGCTAGTAATACTGTTCCTAGAATTCCCCCTTCAGTAGTAGCATTGTACATCTATCCCGAACAACAACTCAACGCTTCAAGACCTTGGCTAACAATTGATGATAAAACTCCAAGTTACGAACGTATGTTGTTAAGATTTGGAATCACTAAACCAGAGGATTTCCCTTCAATGGGACCGGCGTTGAAAGAACTAGAAAAGGATTTGAGTCCATTCGCCAACCTATCTGCTACTAATTCAATACGCGAAAGGTTGTCATCTTTTAGCGAGGAGGAGCCTGTTTCATGGGTGATGTGGACTGAACGTCCGATAACCCGCTATGTTGCTTCAAGTTCTATGCAAGAAGAGATGCAATCTAGTTTGCTTTTGGGGATTGTTTTCGTTATTTTGGTCTTGTGGTGGGGATTCCGTTCCTTGACTCATGCACTGTTAACTACAGTTCCGATTTTGCTAGTGGTGGTTTGGCTTTACGGGCTGATTTACATCCTCGGATATTCGCTTAATTTAGTGACTGTTGCTATCGCTGCGATTTCACTGGGTGTTGGTATCGATTATTGTATTCATGTAACAGAACGCTATCGGGAGGAGAGAAGTTCCGGGGCTAACAAGGAGGCTGCTTTGTATGCCATCGGGGGAGCCAGCGGTCTTGCTTTAGTGGGCAGTGCTGCAAGCGATGCAACTGGGTTCCTTCTCATCGCTTCTTCGCCGATGGGGTTGTTCGCATCCTTTGGTTTATTTAGCGCTCTAATGATTACCTTGTCTTTATTCGCAAGCATGGTTCTTACCACTGCAGCCATTGGTTTGATACCAGAAAAGCCTGTTCCTGAAGAAGAGTAGTTTATTCAACTGGTGGCCTGCCCGCTAATTTGTCTTCTGCAGGGTTCTACCCCCTAGAAGATGACATGCGGTGATGTGGAATGACTGACAAGGATGGTACTGGTGAGGAAGAATGGGAAACTATTGCGGATTCGGGGTTCGGCAATACGGACCTAGATTTATGGAGCGATTTAGAAATCGTAGAAAGCAGCATTGAAGAAGAAGAAGAATGGGAGTCACCAGATCAATTAGACACCCACTTACAAGAAATCCCCCCTGCTCCAGCCCCTGGTGGACTGAAGCATTTAGTCAGAATCGGAGCCTGTAATTATTGTCTTGGTCGCTTAGGCGGGCGCTCACTCATCGGTCAAAAGATGGTAGAGGTTGGTGCTGAATTGAGAGCCAAGGTTGAAGAGCGAGACGGCAATATGGCTGGAGCCCGCAGCCGAGAGGAATGGTGCCCCTTTTGCGAGAATCTTTTCGAAGAATCAATTCTACTTGCGGAAGTCATCATGGGTGGACTGGAAGGATATGAATTCAGCCGCTTACAACTGGGTGCACAATTTCCAAAGGACCAAACTGAAAGCGAAGACCAATTGAGAAAGCGCTTCGGTGCTGCAGGTTCAGCGCCTCTGAAGACCTCGCTAATGGACCAAGTTGCAAAATGCCTTCTTGAATTAGATTCAGGTATTGGATTAGTCAACGAAAAGCCCGAAATATTAGCGTTGATTGATCTTCTAACGATGAATGTCAGCCTCGATATTAGAAGCCATCACATCTATGGTCGCTATCGAAAATTAGAGCGTGGTGTTCCACAAACACGTTGGCCTTGTAGATCTTGTAAGGGCAGAGGCTGCAATAAATGCGACGGCACTGGACAACAATATCAGCATTCGGTTCAATCCTTAGTTGGAGACCCATTGTTGCCACTGTTCGAGGCTGATGACCATGCCTTCCATGGCATGGGAAGAGAAGATATTGATGTCCGATGCTTAGGCCGAGGGCGACCATTTGTCATCGAAATGAAAAACCCAAAGAAACGAAATATCGACATGGATGTAGCAATGGCGGCAATCAAGGATGGGGCTAATGGAGCAATTGAAGTCGATAGCATGAGAAGTTCGCAAAGAACTGAGGTAGTAAGAATCAAGGATACGCCGGCTGAGAAGTCTTACCGGATTCGCTTCCGGATGCATTCCCTAAGTGGGAATGACGATGTTGATTACAAAGGGATGAAGAAGGCAGAATTGGAATCTTTATGTATTGAGAAAGGTTTGAAGAAAAGCGGAAATAAGGCTGATCTTATTGAAAGGTTGGAAGGGAAAACAACTGAATTCCAAGATGCAAAAACCATTACAGAAGTTCTTCAAGGGATGGAGGGTTGCGTGCTTGACCAACGCACACCAAAGCGTGTATCTCATAGAAGAGCCGATAAAATCCGCAAAAGAAGCGTTATTTCAGTTTCAGAAATCTCTGTTGAAATCGTCGATGGAGCACCGGAAGTGGAGGTAAATATGCGCTGTGAGTCTGGAACTTATGTCAAGGAAACCGTGCACGGGGACGATGGCAGAACAATCCCAAGCGTCTCTGGGCTTCTCAAGGCCCGCTGTGAAGTGATATGGTTAGATGTTGCAGATATTCATGCAGATTGATAGAGGAGTCCGAGATGACGCGTCGGCGCGCTTAAATGGGCTGGGCAGGTCGGCGGCTTGCTCCAAGTGAGTATTGAGGTGTTAAGCATGAGGAGAAGCAAAGGCCAGAGACAAGGCACACGCAGTATTCTACGCCGCAGTAAAAGCGAGCGTGGTCGACTAAGTATCACCCGTGTTATGCACCAATACGAAGTCGGAGACATCGTAGCAATAGTTCTCAATGGTGGGCAACAAATGGGTATGCCACATCGCAGATTCCAAGGCCGTACTGGTAGAATTTCAGGCAAGCAAGGTGTTGCTTGGGTTGTAGAATTCAAAGATGGAAACATGGCCAAAACCGTAGTAGCTCGCCCAGAGCACCTGCGACCAATTTACTGAGGCGATTTGATGAGTGATGAGACATTCCTAGACTTTGCAAGCGTACGCGACACCTTAGTAGATACTCAAGAGCGCCGTGGTTTTCTAACTTATGAACAAAAACTTGCACTTCAGCATGCTGAGTGGGCAGCGAGTACCAATCGTAATGGTTTCAAGACCGAAACAAAGATTTTCAAACAAATGTTTAAGGCTTTTTCAGAAATTGAGAAGATTTCCAAATACCCGGAAATTTCTGCCAAATTAGCAGAGATGATGCCGGTTCATGCAGATGATGTTAGAGCCGTTCTAGCCAGCAAGAGAATCGCCGTTGATGCTGAAGAAATTGAGCAGATGATTGACATCGTCCGCCAACATATCGGTGTAGAGTGATTTGATTAAATCCCCATGGGGGGGAATAATATGCAACCAAGAAGAACAGGTCCCGGTCGTGAAGACATTGACCTCCTCGAAGGGGAGGATTGGGCAAGAGTGCTTGAGCATTCAGGAAGTGGTGTAATCCTTGCAGTTAGCGAGAATAAACTTCACCTAATTCGCCTTCGTGAAAGACCTGGGGCGGAAAGGCAGATTCTCGGTTCAAGAGTTTATTTCGGTAGTGATGTGAACCAAAGAGAAGCCATTGCAGAACCACTCGGAATAACTCGTTACCGTGATTTATCAAATATGTCAAAAAACAACCTTTCAGTGATTATTACTGAAATTATCGCTGATCTACCTGATGCATTCCTTTCATTCTTCAACAGGGCAGGAAACTTGTCTTTGAAAATGCACGCCTTTGAATTACTTTCTGGAATAGGCCCAAGGAAAGCGAGAGAGATGGTTAGCGCCCGTGGGCGAAAAGGATGGAAGGACATTGCATCCCTTGATTCATCTTGCAGCATTGACAGTGCTACATTACTGGCTGAAAGAATGGCTGAAGAAATATCAGACAGCAAAGTTGAACCTCGTTTAGTTGACTTACTTCTCCGCCAGGAGGCGTGAGTAATGTCGTCTCAGACGACCTCTGAATTGATTGAATCCCTTCTTGCTCTTCGCCAAGCGGATAAGGACCTCGGTCAACATTTCCTGTTAGACGATTCAGTTCTCGATAGGGCGGTTGAACTTGGTAATCTTGGACCAGATGACCATGTATTGGAAGTAGGGCCAGGGCCAGGGAGCCTGACTGCAAAACTTCTAGAAAGTGGAGCAAAAGTAACTGCAGTTGAGTTTGATGAAGTAGCCTTTGAACACCTACAGAATGTATTCTCTCATGAAAACCTTAACCTTGTAAATGCTGATGCTCTGAAGTTTAAAATGCCTCTAGATTTAACAGCAGTAGTGGCAAATATCCCTTACCAAATTTCAAGTCCGCTACTTGATAAATTGGCCCAGCATCAACGCCAATACTCCAATATTCATACCATCGTTTTACTCTTGCAAGAAGAGTTTGCTATCAGATTATGCATGAGTGGGGACCAAAGTAGTCGTGGTTCTCTGGGTATGGTTACTGCAATGGAATGGAAAACAGAAATGGACCTCAAAGTTTCACCTCATGCATTCAAACCTCAGCCACAGATTCAGAGTAGGCTTGTAAGATTGACTCCCGATGACCCGATTAAGAGGATGGAGGATGGAATTCCAAAACCAGATTCAAGGCTGGCAAGATTGATTGTTTCAACTTCTTTTGAAGAGCGCCGCAAAAAAATGCGCAACAGATTGATGCAATCTCCCCAGAGGATTGCCAGAGTAAAGGGCTGGCACTCAAGTGGTTACCGTGCTACTGCGACGCGTTTATTGTCAAACCCAGAAAAAGAAGGCCTGCCTTTAGGTTGGGAAGAAGCACGTCCAGAACAACTCGATTTAGAAGCGTGGTTGGCAATTGCGGGTTGGATGCACGAGCTTCACGACTAAATCAAATATCGCGGGGTTCACATAGGGTCCCCCCCTCGGCTTGACTCGCATTGGTGGGACTTATGGCAAAGAAGGACACCTATTTGGCTCTGCTTCGCAGAGGAATTGATGATACCACGGCTATGCATTTAGCCGACGCAGGTTTGAAAATCGGCGATTTGAAGAAAATTGACAAATCACAACTTGTCGAGAATTACGGACTCAAAACCGATATCGCAGAAGGTGTGCTTACCATAATCAAGGCTGGCCCCCAATCTCACGGGAAAGAACGCTATCTAGCAAAGGTTCTTGCCCCAGAACGAAAGAAGACCGGCAAAATTGAGGAACAGAAATTCCGCCGAGAACAAAAAGACATCTTAGCAGACCTTGCCGAGCAAAAAGACCGTTTGAAGTTAGCAAAAGTAGATGCTTTCAGAAACCAAAAACTTGTCATGAATAGGCTCGGTAAAACTGTTGAGTTAATCGTCAAATTGGAAAATAACCTCTACGATGAGGCCAAGGATGATCAGAAATCAAAGATTCGAGACCAATTAGAAACTCGTGGATTAGAAGCAGCAAGAGATCATGAACTGTTGGACCTAGTAGGGACTCCTCAAGATATTGTTGATTTCAGAAGATTAATGGTTCCAAAACTAGTTCTCCATGCTTGCCCTGAATGTGGCGATGAATTAGACCCCCGTTCCTGTAGAAATCCGGATGATGCAGGTAATTGGTCCTTCATTTGCTGGGATTGTGAAACTCCATTCACTGCAGCACTAGGAGATGTTGTAGATGCTGTTTTCGAAAATGGTTCAAGAATAGTAATCGATGAAAATAAAGCACCCCGAGAGCCTGTTCCAGCCAAACCTGCGAGCAAGGACTTTACAACCGTTAGCCAACTAATTATCAAGGACATGGAAAAGACTGGAGCAACTGCCGATCAGATGGCTGCAGCCACAGAGGCGAGTAGCCTTGCTGGTGGACTGATGTCAATCAACGACTGGATTGACCAGACTTTGGCAGCCAAGGGCCACATCCAAGCCCAAGAAGACCGTGAAGACTTCATCCTAAGGACTGGAGCTGGGGCAACTAAATTCAACAAGTGGATGAAGAAGGCTGGACTATACTTCAACAAGCAAACTGGTCGCTGGACCCGCTACGAAGATAGATGAGGCGATTATTTGCCAGATGTTATCCGCTTCTTCAGGGGCAGCATCCTTCTTGGAACGGCACAAGTCGACAGGATATCCACAGTTGTGGAATTAGCTGAAGATGCTGGAATTGAAATTCCTACTAATTGTACTTCTGGAACTTGCGGAACTTGCATGGTTCGCCTCATCGAAGGTATCATCCCATTAGATGACCCACTGCCAGCTGGTTTGGATGAATATCTTATCGAAGAAGGAGCACGCCTAACCTGCATTGGGATTCCAGAAGGTAATGTTTCGATCGATTTAACGGCACCGCTCTAACAGAGGTTGGATGATGGGGATATCAACTTGGGGGAGCACCGAGTGGGGTTTATTCACCTTCAATTTCATTGCCGTTGGAGTCATTATCTGGGCATTGAGAAAGAAAATACTTAGCAAGTTAGCAGAGGTTGAAGAACGCCAGACTAACAACGCAGAACGCCGCAGAAAAAGCTTACATGCCATAGAAGATGAATAGAAGCCTTTGAATGAAGAAGACTGAGGGCACATCATGGCCGAGTTGAGGTTCCAGAGTAGAGAGGCTGGCCGCCTTGCCAATGCTGATATCTCATTGGAGGGTGTAATAGAACTCGCTAAGGCCTCTTCATGTGCTTGGTTAGATATCTTAAATCCTGACGATGAAGTAAGGAAGTTCCTTCTTGATTACGGGATAGATGAACTTGCTGTGGAGGACTGTTTCGGCGATGCTGCAAATACCGTACAAAGGTTCGATGGCCACGGCCACATCGTAGTAAAAGCGAGAGATGCTGACAATAGATTGGATACTGAGCCTGTGGTAATCTTGACAACAGATCAAATGATGATATCCATCCGACACACACAAATCCCCGCCATCAAATCATTTGCCAATCGTTTCAAGCGTGCCGATGATGAGGAATTGGACCTAGGCACAGACTATCTTCTATACGAGTTACTGGATGCTATTGCGGATGATTGGTCGCCTATTCTCAATGAATATTCAGATGAATTAGACGAATTGGAGTTTCGAGTTTTCGACCCATCAAAAAAGTATGAAAACCTACTTGAGAGTCTGCACGAATTGAAAAAACACTTGAGAGAGGCTTCAAAATCTATTGAATCACTTCAATCAGCATTATTGAAAATGCTAAAGCCAGGAGAGAGAATGGTGGCAAAAGATTCCATGCGCCTGTTCGAGGATTTGCAGCAGATGACTACGACACTGGTACAGAGAGCAGCAAATTACTCAACGGGTGCAACCAGTACTCGTGATACCTATCTTTCTCACGTCAATCTGCAATTGGCTGAATCTAATGCTCAACTAACTGAAGTGATGACAACCCTAACTATCATCGGTGCGATTATGCTTCCACTAACTCTAATCGCTGGTATTTTTGGAATGAATGTAGAGGCCTTTGATTCTGGAAAAGGATTCCTTGATCTCTGGGGAATAGTGGCAATTATGCTTTGTTTCTCTATCCTAATGTTGTCATACTTTTGGCGTAAGGGTTGGATGAAAAGAATCTAGTCGCTACCCATTCAACATCCGTCAACTTTGCAAAAACCGAATCATTTCGGACATTATCCAATTCTGCTCATTTGGCGACAATGTCACTCCGAATTTGAGCGGTTTAGCGTTGTTGAACTTCAATCCAACTCCATGCCTTGGTTGTTTATTCATTCTGTACACCACCATCGACTCGATACTCTGTAAATCTGAAACCAATCGGGTTTTACTCTTGGTCACCCCAAAGAGCGAGCGTGATAATGTAATTCCTTGCCGATTCATGTTGAATGTTGTCGTTCCTTTGAGCATGAATAGAAACAGGACGAAATTAACTGCACCCCCAACCAGAAACGGGATCGCAAATATCTCCCCACCGAGGCCTGCGGTGGACATGGATGCGAAGAAAATAGTGAACCCTACAAAGTTGAATCCAAAAGAAATGAGCATAAAAAATACTGTCATCCCACGGAAGCCATGAGATTGAATCCTGAACCCAATTTCATCCTGAGCCAGGGAGCCTTCTACTTTGGTCCACTCAAATTCATTCCAAACGCGAGGGCTTTGTTCCATGAAAATAGATAAAACCGGCTAGTATTTGAATTGGTGCAAAGGGCATTCAGTGGGCCGATATAGACACTACCCTATACAACGCCCGTATTCGGAAGGGTTTCATGGTGGGTTGAGGTTGCTTGAGTCATGCGGAAGGATATTACATTAGCAGTTTCACCAAGTTACTATGACTAGTCATGACTCTGCTTCAGAATCGAATCCCTTGTTTGAGTTTGAACAGAAAGTGAAGGAAAAGGCAAGAGAACTAGTGGAGCGATCAAAAAATCCACAAGAAAGCCTTGAGCAATATCCCTCAGATGCTCGCTCAATGGAGAAATACTTGGATGAAGATAGATTAGATGAAGTTACAATGTATTTCTGTGATTTAGCTAGATATGAAGATGGGGGAGTTGTTGCATTCTGCGAATGGCTAACCGAAAATTGTCCTAGCATGTTGTATGGTAATCACACAATGTGGATTATGATGGAGGAAGATGGAATTGCTGAAGAAAAAATTCGGGAAATCTATCTAAAAGTTGGTTACGACATTAATAATCAAAAGAAAGAAACTGTGATCGATAGTAACAGTTTGAATATGGGAAAGGGTGACTCTAAAGATAGTGCAATAATGAAGATAATGATTATCTCCGCTTTAGTGATTATTGGAATTAATGTAATTATGTATTTCCAGTACATCGATTACAGAGCGGATATCTATGAAACAGGAGATGAAATTTCAGATGATATGGGAGGTAATTACGCCATTTTCGCCTCTTCAAACACACACGATTGTGAAGAAGATTGGGTATCTGTTAAGGAAAAGGGACCCATGGTCTTCAATTCCAAATTGAATAAGACCGTACAAGTGTGGAGGGCGAATGAAGTGACGGCGATTTGTGATAGTTTTTACAATGGTGACGGATGGATATTTGTTGGAACTGTGACTTTGGAAGACGGGTCAACCTATCGAACCAATGCAAGTGATAGTAGCACAGAAATAGCCCTTCTTGGCGCTCCCTCATTAAGAGCTACAGTCTCAGACGTTCCCGGATACATTACCATACCCGTTTTTTACCTCACACTACTAGCTCTTCCGATAGGGATATACAACGCAATGAAATATCAATGAGATGAATCATTTGCAAGGGTCTATCCAAATACCCATTGAAACGGAAACTGAATTTCAAAGGGGTTTCGGATGACCCCTTGCAACCTATCCGAATCAATTAGTTGGTGCTTTTGGATTCCTCTATCATTTTCCTAATAACTCTGATAGCTAACAGAATTAGGTGAATGGATAATCCAAGAAGAATTATCCCAATGGGGAGGAAAATAGCTAATCCATCATAGCACATCCCCCCACCACACCCCGAGCCATCCTTCGTTAATTCATACCAGATAATGATAAACAAAATTAGCCCAATTATTATGATTGCAGTTCCAATATTTTTTACCCATTTCAGGACATTATCCAATGTCCATTTGGTTCCACTACCCCATGAAAATTCCTTATCACAGTGAGGGCAATCGAACAATCCAGAGGCTCCATCTTTTAATTCAACATCTTCTTCACAATGAGGACATTGAATTTCGACCATGATGGTTCCAGAAACTGTTGCGAAATAAGGGTTGAGCCGGCATCCTGTTCAAAGGGGCCCCCTCTGTATTGACGGGTGTTGGATTGGTACCGACGCGTGGAGTGTCTGTACAATGGGTGTTCAGTCCCCTATGCCTAGCCTTGATTGGCAGTTACCAGTCTTCATCATCCACAACTCTACGTTTTCTTGGCCCCATCAATAACACATTTAGCAAGATCAAACCTGTTCCAGCACAAGCCATCCAAAATCCTTCAGCAATTTCCATATTTAGGAATAATGTCCGTCCATCCCCTAAGGGGTCAACCTCTGGGTATTCTTGCATGAAAGGAAATGAAGTATACCACCAAATGAGAATGGCAATTGCTCCTAATGCGACAATGAAACGGCTTGCTCGAATTGCTCGTCGCCCTCCAATATATCCCAAAAATGACGAGCCAAATGAAAACATCAGCACTCCCCAAATACCGTATCCAGAAATCCTACCCCCAGACCCAACTGCCTCGCAGTCTCCTGCTCCTAAGTCATATCTTGCTGTACCAAAGTCATCATTAGATGCAACGTCAATTTGCATACTTGGGTGTTCACAGGCACGGGCAGAGCGGATCAAAGTCTCGCGTTCACCGTTCTCCCAGTTCTGTGTTGTGGACCATTGCCAAGGGTCTTGAGTGATTCCAAGTGTGCCCTTTCCTTTGACTGGGTCTATGCCGGTTGATGCCACTTCTGTATCCTCAACCCAAGGAAAGTTCAACTGACAGAGAACGAGTAACATGATACCCCCGCTAAAGCAAATGCGGCGAATAAGTCGCTTGCTCATATCTGCAGCGTGTTTATCCTCTAACTTCATCCCATCGGAAGCATAAATTTTGAATGTGAGTACCCTTGGTGGGTACCATGGCTTGGCTTGGTCTGATCGGAAAAGGGATTTTTAGTGGCGTAGTTATTGTTGCTGCGAGTGAATTAGCAAAATCAAAATCCCTCTTTGGTGCGCTCCTCGTATCGCTACCCATGGCCTCTATAATGGCAATTATTTGGTTGTGGAGAGATTCTGGTGATGTAGATAAAGTAGCTGAGTTTTCGCAATCTATCCTTTGGTTAGTATTGCCGTCATTGGCACTATTTGCAGTTCTCCCTTGGTTATTGAGGCGCGGTTGGGAATTTGTTCCGGCTCTTTCTGTTGGGGTTCTATGTACTGTTCTTGCCTATGGAATTGCAATATGGGCAGCAGGTGCAATTACAACATC
>Ga0302127_10001932_pt1 | contig 12500 bp, 12 predicted proteins | sample CB4_SCM_MG_FD_204452 | JGI IMG/M metagenome (GOLD analysis project Ga0302127, IMG submission 204452) | Marine microbial communities from Western Arctic Ocean, Canada - CB4_SCM | ecosystem: Environmental > Aquatic > Marine > Oceanic | place: Canada: Western Arctic Ocean | collected 2017-09-24
CGCTGATGTTTTTAACGGTGCGCGCGGACTGAATGATGCGTTTGATAGGATTAAAAGTGAAGGACACGGAGTATTAATTTATCTGCGCGAGGGCGCCGCCGGCGTTCCAGCTATCCGCCATACCCCAGATGAGAGTGAGAGCGAGAGCGTGGATGGAGATGATGCGTTAGTAGACTCATTTTCGTTCGAGAACACTCAAAGCGATGCAGCTCGGCTTGACGAATGGCGCGATATTGGACTTGGAGCTCAGATACTGCGCGATCTAGAGGTTAGTTCGATCAGATTGCTGGCATCAGGTTCACATCATTATGTTGCGCTATCTGGGTTTGGTATTAAAATAACAAAATCAAATATTCTTGATAGTTAATCCTGTTGGTTGCCATTTGCCTCACAATGCTAAAGTGGATAGCCCTGGGTCTTTTTAGTGTCCAAGTTCATTGGGTTAAATGGACGTGAGTTAGTCTGGCGAGGGTCATGCGTGTGAGTGGCAATCACGATCAGCGAGTGCAACTGCCTCAATATTTTGAAGGTAGCGCGATTTTTCCGGCCTCGTCTGCCGATAAGCATGTGGGGCAAAAGATTGTTAACCCTCGTATTAGGTCAATTTACGGGGCCCTGGATCTCGGCACCAATAATTGCCGTCTGCTTCTTGCCCAGCCCAACGAATCTGGCTTCAAAATTATCGATGCGTTTTCCCGAATTACCCGGCTGGGAGAGGGCGTTTATCGAACCCGCCACCTAAGCGAGGCGGCGATGATTCGTACCATTTGCGCCTTGAAGGTCTGCACTGAGAAGCTTGCCCGGAGTAATGTTCAACGCGCCAGACTGATTGCTACCGAAGCTTGCCGTTTTGCTAAAAATGGCCAGGAATTTGTGACCCGCGTTCATGAAGAAACCGGTTTGCAGCTGGAAGTCATCTCTAGAGAGGTTGAGGCGCAACTTGCTGTTGCTAGTTGCTCTCCATTGTTGAATTTTTCTTGCCGCTCTTCTCTTGTTTTCGATATTGGAGGTGGTAGCTCTGAAATTATCCTGGTGGGAATTGAGCCGGGTGGGACTTGCGCCGAAACAGTACCTTACAAGCCGATCCACAAGATCTTAGACTGGGTATCCTTGCCCGTCGGGGTTGTTTCGTTAGCTGAAAAATACGGTGAAATTGGAATCAATCGGCTACTATTTGAAACAATGGTCAATGATGTTAGCTCGCACCTGATGGCCTTCCGGCAATCAGCGTGTGTTGCTGCGGCAAGCGATGATCCAGAATCAATGCATTTTATTGGAATATCTGGGACCATGACCACGCTTGCCGGTATTCACCTCAATCTTAAGCGCTATGATCGTGCCCGAGTGGATGGCTGTTCGCTTACGTCCGATCAGGTCCGTGATGTTAGCGAAAAAGTATTGAATATGGGCTTTAAGAGGCGTGTCAAATCGCCTTGTATCGGCCCTGGAAGGGCGGATCTTGTGGTTGCTGGTTGTGCAATATTGGAAGCAATCATGCGCGCTTGGTCTTGCCAGCGTATTCAGGTTGCTGACCGTGGATTGCGCGAAGGGATGTTAAGTCAGCTGATGAATGAAGACGGTTACGTAATTAATCCCCAATTATCACTATGCTAGCTTTATTACTGATTGAATTGTACGGCGACTACTAACTCGTCCATTACCTAGAGCCCAGGAAATTTATGACTGAAGATCGTGGATTGAAGGTTAGAGTTAAAACCGCGCGTGGCCGGAAACTCTCATCTACCCTTTGGCTGGAACGCCAGCTGAATGACCCATACGTGCACGAAGCAAAACGCCTTGGGTTGCGCTCTCGTTCAGCGTTCAAGTTGAAAGAGATCAACGAGCGCTACCATCTAATTAAGCCAAATCAGTGCGTATTGGATCTGGGCGCGGCGCCCGGAGGTTGGTCGCAGGTTGCCGCCGAAGCGGTGCGTGCCGGTGAGGGTCCCGGGCGGGTAATTGCTGTGGATCTGCAGGATGTTGCGCCTATGGCCGATGTAGAAATTCTAAAACTGGACTTCATGGATTTTGGCGCGACTGAAAAGCTTAAACAGCAACTGGGCGACCAATCGGTGGATGTTGTTCTTTCTGATATGGCAGCGCCTGCAACCGGACACAAATCAACTGACCATTTGAAGATAATGGCATTGCTTGAAGCCGCATATGAGTTTGCGCTCGATATTCTCACCCCTGGTGGGACTTTCATGGGAAAAGTGCTTCAGGGTGGCACCGAGACGAGCATCCTAGCTGAAATGAAACGATCGTTTGCCAATGTTCAGCACGTCAAGCCCAAAGCAAGCCGCCAGGACTCCTCGGAGCTTTATGTTCTGGGGACGTGTTTACGCAAATCCGATTAATCCCTTCCAACTCTCTCTGAGCGATGCTAAACACTGCTATCCATCGGGCCGACTGCGCACAGCCGCATCGCGGCCAGCTCGTGACGTCATTGTGCGGCCGGGCACCGGAATGATCAGAGAAGCTCTTACGTTTGATGATGTTTTATTGTGTCCCGGCGCATCTGATATTCTGCCTAGTGAGGCAGGAACGGCCACTAAAATCACGAGTAAAATATCTTTAAACATTCCGATCGTTTCTAGCGCGATGGATACTGTCACTGAATCCCGACTTGCTATTGCCATTGCACAGGCCGGTGGTATTGGCGTTGTACATCGAAATTTAACTCCAGAAATCCAGGCTAACGAAGTCCGGCAGGTGAAGAAGTTTGAATCTGGCATGGTGGTTAATCCAGTTACAATCGATCCAACTGCGACTCTGTTCGATGCGTTGGAACTGATGTCAAAACATTCGATCTCTGGAATTCCGGTTGTTGAAAAGGCTGCTAGAGGATTATGTGCTGGCCTTCTGGTTGGCATAGTCACCAACCGCGATGTGCGTTTTGCCACTAATAAAGACCAGCCAGTACGTGAGTTGATGACCAAGGAGAACCTCATCACCGTGCGTGAAACGGTTGATACTGCTGAGGCCAAACGCCTTTTGCACCAGCACCGGATTGAAAAACTCCTGGTAGTAGATGATAATTATCATTGCGTTGGGCTAATTACGGTGAAGGATATCGAGAAAGCAAAACTCCACCCCAACGCTACTAAGGATGGTCAGGGTAGGCTGTGTGTAGCGGCTGCAACTGGAGTTGGAGATGATGGGGTTCAGCGAGCCGAGCTACTGATTGATGCCGGTGTCGATCTTGTGGTGGTCGATACCGCTCATGGTCATTCCAGCAGAGTTCTTGAGACAGTCACACGTATTAGACGTCTGACCAATCAGGTGCAGATGATGGCAGGTAATGTGGCAACGCCGGATGGCGCGAGAGCTCTTATTGATGCGGGTGCCGATAGTGTGAAAGTGGGCATCGGCCCAGGTTCTATTTGTACCACGCGCATCGTCGCTGGAATTGGCGTGCCGCAATTGACGGCGATTATGGATACCGCCGAAGTGACCACTAAAGCGGGGGTGCCATTGATCGCAGATGGTGGGATTAAATTCTCAGGAGATTTAGTTAAGGCCCTGGCGGGAGGTGCCCAATGCGCTATGATCGGATCTCTGTTTGCCGGCACGGATGAAAGTCCCGGAGAGGTTTATCTCTATCAGGGGCGCAGCTATAAATCCTATCGTGGGATGGGCTCTGTGGGTGCAATGGCGCGTGGATCTGCAGACCGTTATTTCCAGCAAGAAGTTACCGACTCGCTCAAATTGGTCCCTGAGGGAATAGAAGGCCAGGTTCCCTATCGTGGGCCGGTTGGCACGGTACTCCACCAATTGGTTGGCGGCCTTAGGGCAGCGATGGGATATACAGGTGCGCGTACAATCGCGGAATTACAGAAAAAGGCGGTATTCCATCGAATTTCATCGGCAGGTCTTCGCGAAAGTCATGCCCATGATGTTTTTATTACTCGGGAATCACCTAACTATCCGACCGGCCTGTGAGACCTGGTGCCCGCGCTTCGGCGGCAATCGAAATTCTGGATGACATCGGTCACTACCACCGTCCCGCGTTTGAAGCTATGCGCGACTGGGGCCGAGCTCACCGGTTTGCAGGTTCATCAGATCGAGCCGCGATCTCTAATCTTGTTAATGCGGCTCTACGCCGCCGTCAGTCGATCTCTTGGTTCATGGGTGAAGATACAGCCCGAGCCTTGGTGATTGGCGCCTTGCATCTTGTCTGGCAGTGGCCAGTCGATGACGTCGATACTCTGGCCGATGGTGCTCAGTTCTCGCCATTCCCACTCAGTCCATTGGAGCGACAAGGGCTCTCGTCGGCGAACTGTCTAAATAATGCGCCGCAGTGGGTAAGGGGTGATTACCCAGAATGGCTGGCAGGCGAATTATTAGATTCTTTTGGAGAGAGATGTGTGCAAGAAGGGGCCGGGCTTTCCGGTCGCGCGCCCCTTGATCTGCGTGTTAATACGCTCAAAACAAATCGGCAGTCTCTATTAGTGGGATTAGCTAAATTTGATGTCGTGCCCACAGATTTTTCTGAGGTGGGCCTACGTGTTGACTTGCCGGAGGGATGGTCTCGTCCGCCCAATATCGAGCGCCAAACCCTGCATGGCCGTGGCCGTTTTGAAATCCAAGATGAAGGGTCGCAGATAGCTGCATGTATGAGTGGTGCTCGGCCGGGAATCCAGCTCATAGACTATTGTGCCGGTGCTGGTGGTAAGACGTTGGCGATGGCTGCGCAGATGCAAAATAAAGGGCAGATTTATGCCCATGATGCCAATGCTGACCGCTTGCGTCCAATCTTCGAGCGTTTGCGCCGTGCCGGTGTGCGAAATGTGCAAGTAACAAGTGATGAGAGTGACTTAAAAAATCTTTTTGGTAAAGCCGATGTGGTGTTGGTTGATGCGCCATGTTCAGGCTCTGGAACCTGGCGGCGGCGTCCGGAAGCTAAGTGGCGGTTGGGCCAGAAAGCGCTGGAGTCTCGCCTTGGTGAACAAGCAGCTATTCTGACCCAAGCGGCTAGATATGTCCGCCCGGGCGGGCATCTTGTTTATGTGACATGCTCAGTTGTTGCGCGCGAGAATACAGGTCAAGTTGATGAGTTTATAGCAGATCATCCGACCTTTAAACTGTTGCCGTGGAAGGTAGCCTGGAGGGAGTGTTTTTCCAGCGATCCGCCAAATTCTGCTGACGGTAGTGAGCAAACACTATTGCTGACGCCGGCTAGTCACCGCACTGATGGTTTTTTTATCGCCATTCTACAGCAGGGTGATAACGGATGAGGCTATGATTGCCGGCGTTCGATTGAACGATGACTCTTGGCAAACGTTTTAATGCGATGGCAGATACGGAATAGTTTGCTAACTTGGCTTACTCCCACTATGCACCGAGACCAACATGTCAGAACATGACCGCATATTGATTGTCGATTTCGGCAGCCAGGTAACTCAGTTGATCGCTAGGCGCGTTCGCGAAGCTGGGGTTTATTGCGAAATTACTCCATTTACAAAAGTCATGGATGTTTTGCTAGACTTCAAGCCGAGGGGCATCATTCTGTCTGGTGGGCCAGATAGTGTCGTTGCTAAGGATGCTCCGCGGGCTCCGCTTTCATTGTTTGACGCGGGCGTACCGGTTCTGGGTATCTGTTATGGTCAACAGGTAATGGTGCATGAGCTTGGTGGTCAGGTAACCGCCTCAACCGGGCGTGAATTTGGTCGGGCCGAAATTAAAATCGTTGACGACGTTGGTTTTTTTGAAAATGTCTGGGAAATTGGCAGCCGGCATCACGTTTGGATGAGCCATGGAGACCATGTGTCTCAGTTGCCGGCAGGCTTTAAGGTTGTTGCAACGTCACCCGGTGCACCCTTTGCCGCTATAGCGAACGATGAAGCTGGGTTCTATGGAGTGCAATTCCACCCTGAAGTTGTTCACACACCTGATGGTGCTCGTCTGATAACGCGTTTTGTGCGAAATATATGCAATTGTTCGGGCGACTGGACAATGGCAACGTTTCGCGATGAGGCAATATTGCGCATCCGAGAGCAGGTTGGTGACGGCCGGGTGATTTGTGGCTTGTCGGGCGGTGTTGATTCTTCAGTCGCCGCTGTCTTGCTACACGAGGCGATAGGCGATCAACTCACCTGTATCTTTGTAGATAATGGCCTGTTGCGGCACGAAGAGGCCAAACAGGTAGTTGCCATGTTTCGCGGCCACTTCAATGTTCCGCTGATCCATGTAAATGCCGAAGATGAGTTCTTAATTGCTCTGGATGGGGTTAATGATCCCGAGCAGAAGCGTAAGATTATTGGACGGCTCTTTATTGAATTATTTGAACGTGAGGCGAAAAAAGCCGATGGCGCAAAATTCTTAGCTCAAGGCACCCTTTATCCCGACGTCATAGAAAGTATGAGTTTTGCCGGCGGATCATCAGTCACGATTAAAAGCCATCATAATGTTGGTGGCCTGCCTGAGCGGATGGATCTATCGCTAGTTGAGCCGTTGCGAGAATTATTCAAAGATGAAGTTCGCGATCTTGGACGTGAGCTCGGCCTGCCAGATACATTTGTTGGTCGGCATCCTTTCCCAGGCCCGGGGCTGGCCATTCGCTGTCCTGGTGCGGTAAGCCGCGAGAAACTTAAGATTTTGCGTAAAGCCGATAAAATCTATCTGGAGGAAATTAGTAAAGCTGGACTTTATGATGAGATCTGGCAGGCTTTTGCGGTGTTACTGCCAGTTCAAAGTGTTGGCGTGATGGGCGATGCGCGCACTTACGAATTTGTCTGTGCGCTTCGGGCTGTAACATCTCTTGATGGGATGACAGCCGACTTTTATCACTTCGACATGGAAGTGTTAGGTAAGGCTGCAAACCGTATAATCAATGAAGTTTCTGGGATTAATCGAGTCGTTTACGATGTAACGTCAAAGCCGCCTGGAACTATTGAGTGGGAGTAAAAAGTTAAGTCATAAAAACACCCTCCACGTCAGGCAGATTTCAGGTCATGAAATCTTTGGCGCCGTAACGCGAAAGGTTTGTTCTCCAGAATTTCATGTTCGCTGAGGCCCTGTAATTCATGGGGGAACACCAGCCATTTTTCGGTTTCATGCACATAGAAATCGGGTGTGGTATCGACTTTGCGTTTGCCCGGTTTGTAATACACGGTTGCCACGTTCATCGAGGGCGTGTTGCGCCGAGATAAATTTCGGATCGTGTCCAAGATCGCCTGGACGCTGTGCCCACTGTCGAAGACATCATCGATGATCAGCAAATTATCCTCCGCATTTACGTTTTCGATGATGTAATGCAGGCCGTGGACCTGCACATTGTCCCGGCGTTTGTCGATGCCATCATATGATGAAGTTCGAATGGCGATGTGGTCGGTCGAGATGCCGTGATATTCCAGTAATTCCTGCACGGCGATTCCAACCGGTGCACCGCCGCGCCATACCCCAACGAGATAGTTCGGCGTGAATCCTGAATCCAGAACAAGATGCCCCAAATGATAGGAATCCTGCAACAGCTCATTGGCGGTGATGAAGTGTTTCTCGATCATATTAGCGCTCTTCAACCACCGAACACGTAATGCAGAACACCCAGCACCGCCACCAGGAACACCGCTGGGCTGGCTTCAGTAATACGCCCACTGGCAACCTTAACGATGGCGTAGGTTATAAACCCGATTGCGATGCCGTTGGCGATGGAAAACGTCAACGGCATTAAAATCGCCGCTAACATAGCAGGGGCGAATTCGGTCGCGTCGTCCCAATCAATCTCGACGATGTTGCGTATGAAGAACGTTGCGACGAACACCAACGCCGCCGCCGTAGCAAAAGCTGGGATACTTTGAGCCAAGGGCGCTAACACGAGACACAGAAGAAACAGCAGCGATACAACGACTGCGGTCAATCCCGTGCGGCCACCTTCCTTGATGCCTGCAGCACTTTCGATATAGGACGTGGTGTTGGAGGTGCCAAATAGCGCACCTGCGATGGTGGCGACGGAATCGCTGATCACCGCACGGCCCACGCCGTCGATTTTGCCGTCAGCGTCAATTTTATCCGCCAGATTGGCGACGCTGGTCAGCGTGCCGGCGGTGTCGAAGAAATCGACGAAAAGAAATGCGAAGACCACGCCTATCATGGTCGCTGTTAACGCGCCGGTGATGTCGAGTTTAAACAATGTCGGCTCAAGGCTGGGCGGCAGACTTGCGACGCCTTGGAAGTCCGCGACGCCTGTGACCCAACCGATAATGCTGACGGCCAAAATTCCAATAATAATGCCGCCAGGCACGCGCAACCGGTCAAGTACAATCATGATGGCGAACGCCGCAGCGAACAGGATCACTGGCAGGCTGGTAACATCGCCTAAACCTACTAGAGTCGCGGGATTATCGACGACAACGCCGGCGTTTTTCAAACCAATGATGGCTAAAAATAATCCAATACCGGCGCCAATGCCCAGTTTCAGAGATTTGGGGATGGAGTTGATGACCCATTCGCGCAGCCCTGTCAGGCTCAAAATCAGGAACAGGACGCCGCTGACGAACACCGCGCCAAGGGCCACTTCCCAGGGTTGTTTCAGTCCCAACACAATACCAAAGGCAAAAAAGGCATTGAGCCCCATGCCGGGCGCAAGCGCGACCGGCCATTTCGCCCACCACCCCATGATGGAACAGCCCACGACAGCGGCCAAAATTGTTGCGACAAAAACGGAGCCAAAATCCATATCCGCCTTGGACAGGATGCTGGGATTGACGACGATAATATACGCCATCGTCAAAAACGTCGCGACCCCCGCCAGAATCTCGGTGCGAAATGAACTGCCTTTTTCTTCAATTCCAAAGTAACGATTTAACCAATCCATGATGTTCCCCACCCCTAGGCTAATGATATTTCTGATATTTTTCATATGATCTTTACGATCAGCTCATGTTATTTTACCAAATTACCACATTTTTTAAAGAGTTGTTTTCTCCAATCGCTCGACATCTTCAATTTTGACGAACTAGCGGCGTTCTAACTTCCATTTCTTGGTAATTTCTGACATCCAGACGCACCTCACGCGTCATTTTCAAATCGCCGTTGATTTCCCCCGGCCTACACTTGGACGGATCTTGGTCATAGGTCAGAGATCAAGGCCAAGATTTTGAACACGGTGACCTCGGCTAATTGGAACGTAATGTACCGGCCATGTTTGACGACCTTGACTCCGATCTTGACCAGCCTCTCATGTAACGTGTTCAATTTCACCCTTACCAGAATATTAGCAAGGGGCGAGGCCGAAGAAGTGGTGTCCATGTTTAAAGATAACTACAAAATCCCTTTGATCCACCGTGATGCATCCGAAATATTCATCAAAAATCTGGAAGGCAAAGCTGATCCAGAAACAAAACGCAAACTCTTAGGCGCCATCAAATCAACGAGATGATAGAGCTAAATGCTAAAAACACGTCAAGGCGCACGGTTTGTAGCACTATGACTGTATGGTTGACAGAATGAGACGCTGGCATAGTGGCACGTGGTTCAAATACTTTGCACTCGATACAACACGTTACCTAAGACGTAGAAAAAACGTGCTTCTCAATCTTTACGTAAATCAATAATATAAGACTGACACTGAACCAACGGAGATGTGAGATGAAAACTTATGACGAGTTGAAAGCTGAAATGGAAGCCATTCAACAGCAAATGGTTGAAGTTAAGAAGAACGAACGTGCTAACGCATTGAAAGAAGTAAAGCGTCTGTGCAAGGAATTTGGCTTTACTGCTGGGATGCTTAAAAGTGCTGTGGCTGAAGGTAGAAAGAAGAAATGAACCTTTCTGAAGTAGAACTGCCTTCCAATAGAAAATTTGGTTTTTTCTTCAGTGCAATTTTTCTAATTGCATGCATCTACTTCTCATTTGAAGATGGTATAACAGCTGCATACATCTTTGCGGCTCTGGCAGTTTTATTCTTTGTCATCACGATTATCAAAGCAGATGTATTGTTTCCTTTAAATAAATTGTGGATGCGAATTGGACTTTTGCTTGGGATGATAGTGAGCCCAATCGTACTCGGCCTTATCTTCTTCACGCTGTTCACGCCAATTGCGATTCTCATGCGTCTGTTTAGTCGTGATGAGCTCCGTTTGCGCTTTAGTGAAAAGAACAGTCATTGGATTAAACGTGAAGCAACAACACAATCAGACTCCTTCAAACATCAGTTCTAAATTTGGAAAAGGTAATGGAATTTCTCAAAGAGTTATTGGCTTTTCTTCGTGTGCGTAAAAAACTTTGGCTAGCACCAATTATCATCGTAATGCTGATTTTTGGTGGATTGCTAATCCTCGCTCAAGGCTCCGTTGTTGCGCCATTTATATACACAGTGTTTTAAAGAAAAGACGCATGTACATATTGGGCATATCAGCTTTTTATCACGACAGTGCAGCTTGCTTGCTGAAAGATGGCGAGATAATTGCAGCTGTCCAAGAGGAACGGTTTACTCGCAAGAAGCATGATCCAGCGTTTCCTTACCATGCCATTAAGTACTGTTTAGAAGAAGCACAGATAGATGCTGATAAGATTGAAAATGTTGTTTTCTACGAAAAACCATTTGTTAAGTTTGAGCGATTGCTTGAAACATACCTAGCTTTTGCACCAAAAGGTTTTGCCAGCTTTGCTAAGGCAATGCCTGTATGGATTAAAGAAAAGCTCTTTCAAAAGTCTGCACTAGTAAAAGAGCTGAAATTTACCTTAGGCGGGGATATAAATTGGCGCGAACGATTACTCTTTTCCGAGCATCATCTTTCGCATGCAGCAAGTGCCTTCTATCCATCTCCCTTTGAGAGTGCAGCAGTACTCACGCTAGATGGTGTTGGCGAATGGACAACTACATCGTTAGCAGTTGGTAACGGAAAGAATTTAAAGGTTGTTAAGGAGATCCACTTCCCTCACTCGCTTGGACTACTTTACTCAGCATTTACCTATTACACGGGTTTTAAAGTCAATTCTGGAGAGTACAAAGTGATGGGCTTAGCTCCATATGGAGAGCCTAAGTACGCAGACTTGATAAGAGAAAAACTTATTACTGTCGCTGAAGATGGTAGCTTTCAGCTTGATATGAGTTACTTCGATTACACAACTGGCTTAACGATGACAAACAAAAAATTTGATGCATTGTTCGGAGGCCCTCCGCGAACTTCTGAGACTGAACTTACACAGCGCGAAATGGATTTAGCGGCTTCTGTTCAGAAAGTTACGGAAGATATTGTTATCCAGATTGCCAAATGTATAGCTAAAGAAACTCGTGCACATAATTTGTGTTTAGCTGGTGGTGTTGCTCTCAATTGCGTTGCGAATGGTATTCTTCTAAGAGAAAAAATCTTCGATAGTATTTGGATACAGCCAGCTGCTGGTGATGCTGGCGGCGCGCTGGGGGCGGCATTGTCTGCGTGGCATCTACATCATGGTGGTGAAAGGAAGGTATCTTCTGCAGGCGATGCAATGAAGGGCGCATATTTGGGCCCAGAGTTTAGTGATGCGGAAATAGAGTCTGAATTGATCGCATGTGGTGCAGTTTACAGAAAGCTGTCTGAAGAAGAGTTGACTGAGGCAGTTGCAGCGTCACTTGCAGATAAAAAAGCAGTAGGTTGGATGCAAGGGCGTATGGAGTTTGGGCCACGGGCACTTGGTGGGAGAAGTATCATTGCCGATCCGCGCTCTCCAGTAATGCAAAAGCAACTTAACCTCAAAGTTAAGTATCGTGAAAGCTTCCGTCCTTTCGCTCCGAGCGTTCTTAGAGAAGATTTAAGAGAGTGGTTTGAGCACGATACTGACAGCCCGTATATGCTTTTTGTTGCTGACGTTCAAAAAGATAAGCGTCGTGCAATGACAGAAGAGGAAGAAGCATTGTTTGGCATAGATAAACTGAATGTACCTCGTTCATCTGTTCCAGCAATTACGCATGTTGATTATTCAGCACGTATCCAAACTGTTCACGCAGATACGAATCCTCGTTATCATGCTGTTATCTCTAAGTTTAAAGAAAAGACTGGCTGTCCGCTCGTTGTTAATACGTCATTTAATGTTCGTGGTGAGCCAATAATATGTACATGTACTGATGCTTTTAAATGTTTTATGGGAACAGAGTTAGACATCCTTGCTGTAGGGAATTATCTGCTTATTAAAGAGCAGCAAGACGAGAGCCTTAAAGAGAACTATAAGGAACGTTATGAGTTGGACTAAGATAGTTTTAAGTACAGTATTTCTACTATTCTAATTTGTGATCTACCCATTTTTCCCAGAAGACTTAGTGTCAAAAGCTGGGGGCATTCTCTTTATATTTCAGTTTTTGTTTGCTTTAAGTTGCGCTCTTATTTGGATTGGAGGAGCTTCAGTTTTATCCAACACAACAGCATTGCTGTTGTTCTTAAATCTTTTTTCAAGAGATTTATTTTTATACAAAACATTGCCACCGAATTATCTATAAAGAAATAGAGGTGGTAGGCAGAACAATGCCGGGGTTCGACGGTATAAATACGATATCAACTGATGAAAGAGGATTCCGCACG
>Ga0302127_10001933_pt1 | contig 12498 bp, 10 predicted proteins | sample CB4_SCM_MG_FD_204452 | JGI IMG/M metagenome (GOLD analysis project Ga0302127, IMG submission 204452) | Marine microbial communities from Western Arctic Ocean, Canada - CB4_SCM | ecosystem: Environmental > Aquatic > Marine > Oceanic | place: Canada: Western Arctic Ocean | collected 2017-09-24
CAAGACAGCACATCTGGCTGAGGCATTTGGCATGAATTATGAAATCCATCACGGCGGCAATTCGCTCAATAATTGGGCCAATTTACATGCCATCCTGGCGATCAAAAATACCACCTATTTCGAGGTTCTATTGCCCGCGGGAGCGCAGAAGTACGGCATCCTCAATGACCTGACGCCAGATAAAGACGGCATGCTTCAGGCTCCAACGGAACCAGGCCTGGGCGCAAACATCGATTTCGATTTGATCAAAGCGAAGATGGTAGCGGTTTTGCGATAAGTAATATTTTGGCCGGTATGTTGGTTACCTATTGCTAATCTTAGGTCTGACTATCTGCTGCTGAACCAGGCAGGCTCTACCAAGCCTTTGATGACCGAGTAAGTTGAGATTGATAGCCCGCGCAGACGCTGTTCTTGAGCCCAAGTATCAGTCTTAGTAAAAATACGAAAAGCATTCTGCATTCGCCTCTCCAAAATTAGAAAGCCCCGGCGTATAGCCAGGGCTTTCCTTCTACATCTTGGCGATGCCTTTAATCGCTATGTCCTTAGCCAGACATGCCGCCCGACATCTCCTCAGTCGCCTCGTCCTTAAGTTCCTCCGGAAGGACCAGATTCAATCCGATAGCCAAGAATGCCGCCGGCAGCAGACCCGAAGACAACAATACCCTAATGGTGTCGGGAACATGCTGAAGCGCGCCTGCCTCGAGCTGTAAACCTAAACCGACGGATAACGATATGGCAAAGATCACCATGTTACGCCGATTCCAATTGACGCCCGAAAGGATGGATACACCAGCAGCGCAGACCATGCCGAACATGACAATGACACCGCCGCCCAGAACCTCAATCGGAACGGTCGAAATAACCGCGCCGACCTTGGGGACAAGACCCGCAATAACCAGGAAGATCGCACCGAAAGTTACGACGTGACGGCTCATGACGCCGGTCATTGCCACTAGGCCAACGTTTTGACTGAATGATGTATTTGGTAATCCGCCAAATATACCAGCGACTGCCGTACCCAAACCATCCGCATAGGTCGCACCCGTTATTTCCGCATCAGTCGCTTCTCGGCCAGCACCACCCTTCGTGATACCGGATACATCGCCGACGGTTTCAACAGCCGATACGAAGGCCATTAAACAAAAACCGATGATTGCCGCAAAGCTGAATTCAAAGCCGAAGTGAAATGGATCCGGAATGGCAAACACGGCGGCCTGAGCGATATTGCCAAAGCTGACCATGCCAAAGGCCATAGCAACGAGATAGCCTACAATGAGGCCGATGAGTACGGCCGCAACTGACCACATGCCCCGGGCAAAAAACTTTAGGCCAAGGGTGGCAGCAACAACACTCAGCGCCACCGTCCAGTTCTGCAAGCTACCGTATTCTGGCGTGCCAATGGCCGGAACGCCACCCGCTGCATATTGAATGCCAACCTTGACCAAGGCGAGGCCAATCATCAGCACGACAAGCCCTGTAACAAGAGGCGGCAGGGCAAAGCGAATCTTGCCGATAAACGTGCCCAGCAGGGCATGAAATAAACCGCCGACAAGCACTCCGCCGAATAGGGCTGGCATTGCCTCCAGACCCCTACCAGCGACTAAGGGAATCATGATAGGCAAGAACGCAAAGCTGGTGCCCTGCACAACCGGAAGCTTGGAACCCACTGGCCCCATACCAATAGTCTGTATAAGAGTAGCTATGCCCGCGAAGAAGATCGACATCTGGATCATGTAGATCAATTCGGGGAAGTGTGGTGAATTCGAACCAAAGCCAAAACCAGCCGCGCCAGCAATAATAATCGCCGGGGTCACGTTTGAAACAAACATCGCTAAGACATGCTGAATGCCCAGCGGAATGGCTTGCGCCAAAGGTGGCGTATAGTTTGGATCACAAAGTTGCTGCGGTGTCCCGATTCTTGAAGAAGCTACCATTATTCACCTCCCTGATTATATAAAAGTAAGCATGGCCAATTTTTTAGTTATTTATTAAAAATACGATGCGGCACATTTTAAATGAATGCAAACATACTTCACACCATAACATTTTTTCATTGGCGGTGGTATGCGGCCTCTTCAAAAACTTGGTTTAGTCACAAACGGTGTCAGCTGTAGCTCATGCGTCCAGCAGGACCTATCTTGTGTATGAAGATAGTAGAACGCCTCGGCAATCTTAACCGGGTTGATGACAGCATCCGGCTCCTTTTTAGCCCTCGGCAGGAGGCGGGTTCCTGGTGAATCGATGAGCCCATCAACCACCACATTAGCTACATGCACTCCATGCTCGGAGTATTCCTCAGTAAGCACCTGCGCCAACGTTCGCATCATGGCGCGTGGGTAATACAGCGACTGCCCTGTCTGTCGCTTACGCCCTCGCAGTGACATTGCATTATTAGTAAAGAAAAATGACCCTGACCCAAGCCTACGCATCGCCGGGAGCACTTCCTTTGCAACCAAGAAGGGGCCGCGACAAGCAATATGCTGTGTAGTTTCGAACATCTCCAACGGGATGTGTTCGAGCAGTTCTTGCTCTTGCGGCAGGTCGCGGCCCTCCAGGTATCCAGCGTTATAAACCAATACATGCGGATCTCCAGCCTCGCGACGAATCGTGGCAAAAGCCGAAGCAATGGAGCCGGCAGATGTCAGGTCCAACTCGACGACCATGCAGACGCCGCCTTGATCCCGTATGGCTGCAGCCAGTGGCGCTGCATTGGCTTCCGCGCGGGTCGTCAGCACAGTGAAAAAATCTTCGTGTGAAAATTTCTGGGCAATGGCGCCACCAACACCCCATCGCACCCCGACCGGTAAGTAGCTATCATCCAGAGCATGGCCGTGCGCTAGCTTAGTATTATGGCCGTCCGACTGCCACTTCGACGTGGCGCCAATTATCACGGCAACTTTCTTTCCAGGCGTATTTAGGAGGCAGCTATCGGACATATCGAACCCCGTCATTAACTATTTCCCCGCAGGCTTAGCCTTCAGGACGCCACCTGAAACTCCCACTAAGTGCACAATAGGCTAGCTCTAGCAAAGCGCTACTTCGTAAAGGCAAGAGGCACTTAACATGACAAATAAAATCTTAAAACTATGATGTTGGTTTGGATACAACGACCCAGGCAATACGGCATGTTGATGTTATACTAGAAAAGGGTATCCAGATTGCTACGATATGCTTATCACACAGAGCGGCATGACCGGCGCGGCCATCCATAGAAATTTTCTGATAACGTTAAGCAAAAAGCAGCTGTACGAGGAGAAATAACCCGATATGGATAGACGAATCATAGGTGGAATAGGCGGATTAGACGTCTCTCTCGTCGGCCTTGGATGCAATGCATTCGGTGGTCGTGTCGATGAATCTGGAACACATGCCGTCATCAACGCGGCCATCGAAGCCGGAATCGATTTTATCGATACAGCGGAAATCTACGGCGACGGCAATTCTGAAATGTTTATAGGAAGCGGCCTAAAGGGAAAGCGTGACCAAGTATTTCTAGCAACCAAGTTTGGCTTCAATAATTCCCACTTGCCCGGCAAAAATCGTGGTGCGCCAGAGAATATTAATTTCGCAATCGATCAAAGCCTGCGCAAATTACAAACCGACCGGATCGACCTATACCAGCTGCATCGGCCCGATCCGGAAACTCCAGTCGCCGAGACCATTGGCGCGTTAGACGATCTCGTAACAATCGGCAAAATCCGCTACTATGGATGTTCCTATTTTTCCGGTGCTGAAATGCAGAAAGCCAACGAAGCTGCAAAACGCACAGGGAAAAAAGGATTCGTCACCGCCCAAAATGCCTGGAATATTCTTGAACGCGACATCGAGGCGGACCTTATTCCGGTTTGCACCGCCAGCGGCATCTCCCTGTTGCCCTATTTCCCAATTGCCAGAGGACTTCTTACGGGGAAGTACAAACGAGGGATTGATGCGCCAACCGGCAGCAGACTAGCGGGTAACGCGGACCTCCCCAAAGCTGATTTTGACCTTTTGGAGCGGTTAGAAGGGTACGCCGGCGATAACGGCTATGACCTCTTGACTCTGGCAATTTCCTGGCTCGCAGCCCAGCCGTGTATGGGCAGCATCATCTCCGGAGCCTCCCGCCCGGAACAAATGGCCGCCAATGCTGCCGCCGCACGATGGAAAATGACATCGAAGAACCTAAAAGAGCTTGATGAAATTTTAGCCCTATAGAGCAAAACGGCTATTTCTTTTCCGCCCCGGCGTTCTCCATCAACTGCTCTAACACTTCGTAAGGCTGCGCGCCGACAACGCCGGCGCCACCGGCGACATATGTTGGCACACCGGAAACGCCCATTTGACGAGATTTAGTCCAATCTTCGTCTACGGCTGTTTCGTACCGACGTTCCTCCAAAACCTTACGGGATTCGCTGCCGTCTAGGCCAGCGCTCTCGGCAAGCTCGACAAGCACATCGATATTGCCAATATTTTTGTTTTCAACAAAATAGGCCTGATAGATTTTTTTGTGCATTGTATCGCCGCCTACCTGGGTGTCTGCCCAAGTGCCAAGTTCTTGCGCAAGGCGGCTATTAAAGGTGTTAACGCGGGTGCCATAGGGCAGACCTTCCTGCTTCATTCGCACCTTCATGGCCACGTTCATGCCTTCAATATCTTTGCTTGGTCCGAACATCGCAGCCAATGTGATGCCTTCTGCAGGGGTATCTGGGTGCAGCGGAAAGTGGACCATTTTGACTTTAACGTTGTAGTTTTCTAGGAGTTTTTCAACACGGACCGTGCTGAGATAACACCAAGGTCAGACGTAATCAGTAAATAATTCTAAAATAATGGGTTCAGCCATTTGGCAAGCTCCTATTCAAAATTCTATCTATATATTATTGGCTTATTACCGCGAAGCAAATACCAAGAGTTTTACAATCGCTTGGCCTTCCGGTGGGTCGAAGTTAGCATTGTATCTCCAGTTACGCCCTCACGCCTGAACGGCCCGATAAAAGACAGGAATCCTACCGATGAAATTTGCAGCCTTCGACTGGAACGGATCATGCCATGTCGGCCGCATAAACGACGATGGGACTGCCATCGACCGTTTTGAAATCCCCGCCGAACAGGTTGTCGAGGCGGGCGTCGCGGCGTTGATCGGTGTCACCCTGCCAGCCGTCAGCCAAACGATCGCTTTTAGCAATGTGACCCTACGGGCACCAATCCCCAGGCCAAGGCGAAATATCTTTTGCGTCGGCAAGAACTATTATGATCATGCTCACGAATTCGCCAATTCCGGTTTTGATAGCTCTGCGGCCCAAAGCGTAGTGCCTAAGAATCCTATTATCTTTTCTAAGGTACCCGAGTCCGTCATTGCACCGGGCACGCCTATTAATTTAGACCCATCTGTCTCAACATCGGTCGATTACGAGGTTGAATTGGCCGTTATCATTGGGATGACGGGCCGCAACATCGCGACGGAAGACGCGATGGCTCACGTCTGGGGCTATACAATTATTAACGATGTCACCGCGCGCGATTTGCAAGGCCAACACAGCCAATGGCTGATTGGAAAGTCACAGGATAGTTTCTGCCCGATGGGGCCATGGGCGATAACCGCCGATTCTATCGACCTTGCTAATACAACGGTCAAATGCTGGATCAACGACGACCTACGCCAGGACTCGAACACTGGCCTACTGATCTTCGACGTGCCAACAATCATCGCCGCGCTGTCGAACGGTATCACGCTGTTCCCCGGCGACGTCATCGCCACAGGAACGCCGGCCGGCGTCGGGCTAGGATTCAAGCCACCAAAATTTTTGAAAGACGGCGACATCGTTCACCAAGAGATCGCCGGGATCGGCGTTCTAGAAAACCGCGTCGAGCAGATCTAACCGATAGATTAAGACCGGAATGAGACCTCAGCAGCCGCCAACGCCGTGATAATGCGGATGATTATAGCCATCCATGATAAAGGGATTTTTTTAACGCATAGGGGACTGCCTGAAAGAAATCTATGAATTCCGCAGACTATACCTACTCTGGTTTATGGCCCTTCACCGTCAGCCGGTAGAACTTACGCAGTTGACTATGGTCAAAATCGATACCGGCTTTGTGCAAGGCAGAACGATTATCCCAGATGAGAAAATCACCCATTCGCCATGTGTGGGTATAGCTATTGTCGGGCTGAATGATTTGGACTAGCAGGTCCTCAAAAAAATCCTGAGTTTCTTCCGGGGTCATTCCGACAATATTCTCAGTCTTTTTCGCCTGGAAATACAGCGCCTTGCTGCCATGATCCGGATGGGTAAGAACCAGGGGCTGAATGGCCGTATGTTGCACGCCACCGCGCTTCATACCGTCCTTCACGATCGCCTTGGCGCCGCGGGCCGCACTGCTGGCCAGGACGTTGACGGTTCGCATCTTATCGATATCTTTCTTCCTTGCATCAGGCAACCGGTCATAGGCTATCCGCATATTTGCAAACGACGTACCCCCACCCGACGACGGCAGATTAAGTGGATACATTGAGGTGTACTTGGGCGGAATTTCGAAATGGGTATGGTCGGTATGCCATTCCGGCACGCCAAGGTCGATACGCCCGTCATAACCCGCCAATTTATTAGATAATTGCCTAATTTTAGGATGGCCTTCGATGCCATAAATTTCGTGCTGATCCTGGTCCATTAGATCACCAAATAGGGCGCCCGCCGCTTCATATTTTTCGGGTGTATCCAAGTTCTGATCGCGGAAGACGAGAAATATATGCTCGTGCAGAGCGTCTATCAGAGTCTCCATCGGCGACGCAGGGACCAGCTGCGTCAGATCGATGCCAGTAACCTCGGCGCCGATGTTGGGGGAAAGTTTGTTAATGGTCAGTGCGGGTTTAACCTCGGTGGTGGTGGTCATGGACAATCTCCTCTCATGGGTCAACGCGGGACTCAACAGGCGTCCCAGCGGACGCGGCACCAAACACCCTTGGGAAGGATAACAGTACGGTCAGTATAACACAAAGTGACCTACTGTTTGATGTCAGCATGAATTTCCGGGTGGCCTGCTTGAGAATCCTCCCATGCTGTCGCAAAATTGATAAGGTTCGTGATGAGGCACGCATATAAATATAGATGAGGCAAACGAACATGGTAAACCTACCCCTACTTGAAGTTCCAGACGTCGATTATGGCGCACAAGAGGGAGCGATGGTGCGCTACCGCGCATCGGGCACCGAACGCGCCCTAGCAATGGATAATCGCGGCCCCCTGGGAATTGCCGCAGACGGAACGGTCGATCCGGTGATTATGGAATCCTATTCCCGTCACGGTTTCTATGTTCTCAAGAATGTCTTGAAGCCAAAAGAATTGGCGGATATTGAGCTCGACGTAGCGGATATGCTGGAACGCGCGCCGATTACTCTGGGCGCCGCCGTTGACCGGCATGGCCGACCAGCACTAGGCGCTGATGGTAAGGCGCGCACCGTAACCATGGTTAAACCACTGTTAGACCCGCTAGGAGGCACCTCAGCAAATAACGGACGCCATCCAGCCAAAATGCTCGAGCCAGAAATTCCCGCTGGGACGCCTGATTATGTGATGCAAGTAGTGCTAGGAAATTTGCAGTTCTCCGAGGCTTGTTTGCGGTTGTATGGACATCCGCAACTTCTGGCCCTCGCCGCGGCGGTCAATGGGGAAGATTTTACCCCCTTCAATGAAGCAGTATGGATCAAGCACCCGCGCCTCGGCGGTTCCGTTGCGTGGCATCAGGATGGCTTTACCCACTGGAATAGCGCTACGTTTGACGAAGGCACACACGGCTTTAACTTCATGGCGCAGCTTTATGGCTGCAATGCAGCCAACGGACTATGGATCGTTCCGGGCTCGCATCACGGCCGGGTAGATATCAAGGAGATGGTAGCCCGCGCAGGCAGTGACCGGCTACACGAAGCCGTACCGTTAGTATGCGATCCGGGCGACGTTGCAATTTTGAACCGTCAGGCCGTCCACGGCTCATTCGCCAACACCAGCCCAAAGGTAAGAGTGACACTAAATATGGGTTTCCACCGCCGCACCTCTGTTCTTGGCGTGAAGGGCGGCGGTATCCATAATCCGGTGCGGGTTTATGATGCTAAACAAATTCAGCACCGGGCGCGAATGATTATGTATGGCATCGATGCCCGCCGGCAGCGTTTCCCCGAGGAAACGCCATTCGTCTACCAGCCGTTAGCCGACGCAGCTGATACATTTCGATGGAACCTGGATGCTCAGGTGTCCATCAAGGACTATAATCTTGATGATCTGGGGATATAAAAACGACCTTCAAGAGCCAACCTGGCTAACTTCATGTTATCCTTTTTGAAGACCCTAGCATTACATTCACCATTTAGGATGCATTGTAGACAGCAAGAAATACGACGACGCGATTGATTATGCCAACTGATAGCCTGGGTGCCTTGTCCGTCATACATTGTGCCTATTATCCATTGTAGAAACATCTAATTTAGAATCAACGAAAGCGATTTCTGGCCCCCATGAAACACGCGCCCTACCCTATCTTCACACAGGCCACTCCGATCTATACTTCGGTTGATGTTTGCTGAAGGAAAGGATCCACAAGTCACCAAGATCCAATGGACCGAGGACGAGAGCCGCACCCACGGTACACTCCTTTGGTGACGCAACCTGTACTGTTCAACATGCAATGGGACGACAAACGCTTTGAGCGGGCCGGGCAGTTTGATCTATTTGATCGGATTGGCTCAATTAACAAGAGACTGTGCGTCTACCCGGACAGCATCTGGACAATGGTCCGAATGCCATTAGTACATAGGCAGATTTTTTGGAGCGTTATTTATAGTTACCTTAGTACGGGCGCTCGCCACGGATCAGAGAGCGATACAACAAGCGGTGCTGGGTCAGGTCTTCTGGATTGTAATCATAATTAGCCTTGTGCATGGCCGAACGGTTGTCCCAAATTAGCATGTCGCCTAGTTTCCATTCATGGGAATAAATGAACTCATCCCGCAGCGCTTGTTCAAGCACAACCTTGAGAAGCGCCTGTGATTCTTCTGGATCCATTCCAACAATGCATTCCGTCTTGTGCGGGTGAAAATATAAAGCCTTCGTGCCGGTATCCACATTGGTCCGCACCAAAGGTTGAAGAACAGGGTCTGGATTAACTTTTTGCTGAGCATCAACGCGGTCGCCATTTAGGTAATTAGAAGCACTACCGGCGATGACGTTTTCGGTTTTTAGGCCATCGATCTGCATCTTCATGGCATCGGGAAGGCCTTCGTAGCCGGCACGCATGTTGGCGATGCTGGTGCCGCCACCGCCCTTGCTAGGAAGTTCAACGGCATACAGGGTTGTAAATTTAGGCGGACGTTCTTCGTTAGTGTGATCAGTATGCCAGCGTGGACCGACCTTGACGACGGAGCCATCCTTGTTGCGATGACGGCTCGATACAGAGTGAACAAAGGGTACATCAGCCAATGCATATTCGCTAAAGTTACGCTCCATCGGCTCACCAAATAAAGTTGCAGCGATAAGAAACTGTTCAGCCGTGAACGACTGGTCTCGAATGACTAGGACAATGTGTTGTACCAAAACATCATGCAGTTTCTGTTTGGTTTCGGCGTCGACAGGCTGGGTTAGGTCAACGCCGCTCACCTCGGCTCCGATATGATCCGAGATCTTCGTGACGGTCATCTTCTGCTTGGCAGCTATGACGTTCATCTACACTCCTCCTGTCGGTTAACCGTGATGGAAAACCGTTTAACTGGCAACCAGGAAGCTCTGCTTAGCCATTTCCAGGCCAATGACATTGAATGAAGCTTTTGCGGGTTAATAAATGTTATGGTAATGCCGAAATTTTAGGACCAGCCCGCTAAAATCGATATTTTAAAAATTATTCAGGGGAAAAATAATGGTCGATGCCGCTTGGGCTGCTTCTATATTGGTAGAATCACATCTCAAAAACGAACTTCTCGACGACCTGCCCGCCGACTGTAAAGCCACGTCGGTAGAGGAGGCGCTAGAAATTCAGATAGCGATACTCAATCACCCGGATGTCCAACATGTCGGCTGGAAAGTGGCGTTAACAAATAAGGCTGGGCAAATAAATGCTGGTGTCACGGAACCCTCCTATGGTCCACTGTTCGAGCAATTTATCCATCAATCCGGACACGCCTTCGCCAATGGAGCGGCCTGTCTTGGCGGCATTGAATGTGAATTCGCAGTACGCTTAGGAAAGGATTTGCCAGCCTCTGGCGCGCCATACACAATGGAACAAGGCGCCGACGCCATCGCCACTATGCATCCCGCCATAGAAATCACCGGAATGCGTTTCAAGACTCGGCCGACGCTAGGCCGCCCTGGGTCGACCATGGATTTTTCAGGCAACTTCGCCTGTATCTTTGGTGAGGGCCGCTCCGATTGGCACACCTTTGATCTACCAAACCATGGCGTCAAACATATTGTCGACGGTACGGTGGTGGCGAAGTCCACCGGCGCGTTCGTGCTCGGTAACCCGCTCAACTCGATCTGCTGGCTAGCAAACAAGCTAGCAACGCGAGGCATGTCGCTGAAAGCCGGAGATTGGATTATCACCGGTGCAGCAACCGGCCCGATCCCAGTAGACCCAGGAGCCGAAGTGGTCGCAGACTTTGGTGAACTAGGCCAAGTTAAAAGCACAATGCCACAAAAATAATACTTATGGGGAGCACTTAGTAACGAATATTTTAGCTCTAGATATATTAGCCATCTATCTGCGACAGATATTTGATACCGCACGGTTAACATTGGCTGGAGGGTTTTCCCTTTTCACGGGTGCCTCCGGCGGCCCCTTAATGGGAGGCTAGCCCCATATGAATTTATCTATTCTACCACGTTGACCAAAAAACACTCCCGTCAAGAGGAAGAAAGTCTATGTTCAAGCCAACTCCACACACAATGCGCCGCGCATTTCAGGAGAATCGCAAAATATTTGGTGTCTTTCTATCTGGACCCAGCCCAGAGATTATCGAGATAGCCAGCACCCTAAAAGATATCGAGTATTTCTACGTCGATGGCGAGCATGGCATGTTCGACCTTCAAGAAGTTGAGGCCTGCGTCCGCGCCGCCGAGGCGGTAGATTTGCCGGTCATCGCCCGCGCGCCAGACCATATGCCTGAGACCATCCAGCGTTATCTCGACCGCGGCGTGCGTGCCATCGTTGCTTCGCATATGTCAGATGTCGCAACCGCCGAGCGGGTTGCCAAGGCGTGCCGCTATTTTCCCCGAGGTACCCGCTCTTTTGGATCGGCGCGGGCCAACCGTTATGGCTTCTACGAAGGCGAAAGGGCAGCACATATGAAAGCACTCGACGATGACATGCTCGTCTGTGCCACTATTGAGGACATCGAGGGCGTTAAGAATCTCGACGCGCTGTTGAAGGTTGACGGCATCGACGCCTGGAGCATTGGCCCCAGTGACCTTTCAATGTCTTTAGGTTATCCGGGCGAGTTCAATCATCCCAAGGTAAAAAAGGTCTTTGATGAGGTCTATGCCAAGATCGATGCATCCAACAAATTTAACCGAGACAAGTACATGGTATCGATCCGCGACAAGATAGCCCTGCGAGATGGTCTAAAGGCCGCCATCGAAGCCAGCTGATCGAGCCCTGCATAGATGACGCTAACTGCGATTTTCTTACGGTTGTAAATAATTCTAAATGTTCGGCAGAAATTTTAATCTAACCTATTTGAGGGTCAGCCGGCTCGATACCCATAGTACTTTAGGAGCTGTTATGAACAATGGCCTTCGACCACACATCCTAATGACCGCGGCTATGCCACCCGTTGCGGCTTTCGACGAGCGGTTCACTGTTCATCGGTTATGGGAATTACCGAACCTCGAAACTTTTTTGGCTGAATTCGGCGAGCACGTTTCCGGTCTTGCTGCCGGACCTCGATATATGGTTGAATCCAAGTTATTGGAGCGCCTACCAAAGCTGAAAATCATCGCCAACTATGGCGCAGGGTACGACAAGATAGATATAGACACGGCGCATCGTCTTGGTGTTACCGTAACCCATACACCAGACATTCTGACTGAGGAATGCGCTGATACTGCTATCGGCCTTCTCATCTCGACGGTCCGGCGATTCCGTCAAGCAGAAGATTATCTACGGGCTGGCCACTGGGTTGATAACACTAGCCGCATGCCACCATCGACAACCTCGTTGCGCGGCCGGAGCATCGGCATCGTCGGCTTAGGACGCATAGGCAAGGCTATTGCCCGCCGCTGCACGGCCATGGCGCTCGACGTCTCATATTGGGGACGCACCAAACAGGCGAACCTTCCTTACACGTATCATAATTCACTGGTCGACCTGGCAACAGCCGTCGATACACTCATCGTTGCCCTCCCCGGCGGCAGCGGCACCAGGGCAGTAGTCAACAAAGCCGTAATTGCTGCACTTGGCCCCACCGGGGTGTTCGTCAATGTTGGCCGTGGCACCACCGTCGACGAGCCAGCGCTAATCGATGCATTGCGCTACCGACGC
>Ga0302127_10001941_pt1 | contig 12474 bp, 11 predicted proteins | sample CB4_SCM_MG_FD_204452 | JGI IMG/M metagenome (GOLD analysis project Ga0302127, IMG submission 204452) | Marine microbial communities from Western Arctic Ocean, Canada - CB4_SCM | ecosystem: Environmental > Aquatic > Marine > Oceanic | place: Canada: Western Arctic Ocean | collected 2017-09-24
TTTTAAATTTTTCAACTTCAGTTAATTCAAAATTAGCTAAGGGCCCTTCTTTTGGTTTTAGTTTTCCTTTTCCACCTAATTTAAAATCCCCTTCTAACGAACTCCATTCCACACCGTTATCCCAGCTTTTCCAATTTTCTACATCAGTCCAAACTTTCCACACTACCGCCTGATTCACTTTCGTTTTTATACTAAATTCTGTTTCCCACATAATTTACAACTCCTCTTTATTAATAATAATAGTAAGCGACAACAAAGGGTTTGATATCCCGTTCCGTTGTGTTGTTATCTATAGGCCGCCCCCTCTTTTTTTCTAGACTTGGCTCTTTGAGTCTAGACTAAGACCTTAGAAGGGGACATAGACGTTATATTATATTACAACAAAACTATTATTTACTATAAAAGACCTCATTTGTATACTACACTCTTTTTCTCGAACCACATTTAACGATTACTATCTATAGTGTGCAACTACACGTGTATAATTACTGCACAATATTGCACAATAATTATTTTTAAGTTCAAATATTTAAAAAACCAACTTATACTTTACGGCTCGCCCTTTACCTAATATTTGTAAAAAATTCTTTTTAACTAGTTTATTTAAAGCATAAATAATGGTTCTTCTAGGTATCTGGGTAGCTTCTATAATATCTTTCGTTTGAAGGTTTTTTTCAGGTTCTTCTTTAAAACAGGTATACACTTTTTTATCTGTTTCACTTAACGTAAAATAGTTTTCATACTTTTCACTATAATAGTTTAAGTTTTGTATACTTTCTTCAAGTATACTAAGCATATAATCCAGAAAATAATGATAGTGGTATTTAATTGGATCTGGACTAAACACGCCTTTAGAACATTTTCTTAATTGTTGATAATACTGAGCTCTTTTTATTTCAATATTTCTATCAACAGCAACATAAGGTATTAAGTTAGCTATATAATCATCTTCAGAATGAATAAGTATGTGTTGAAAAAGCAATCGAGATAAACGTCCATTTCCATCTTGGAAAGGATGGATCGCAAGGAATCTAAATATAAATTCGACTGCTACAGGAATAATCCAAGCTTCTTCTTTTACGCTTTTATTAAACCAGCCAACAAGATCACTCATACTAGTATCTGTTATAACTCCGGGATCAGCAGTAGTTAATACGTTTTTTTGTTTGCCAGTTATGCCATTTATTTCAACTACATTATTCTTTTGTGTTTTATAATTACCGCTATAATGACTAGCTTTAGAATGAAACTTCAAAAGCTCTCTATGAAGTCCTTTTATATCAGACTCTCTTAGTAAATTGTTTTTATTTTCAAAGTCATAAATTATATTTATGGCATCCCTATACCCAACAACTTCTTCTAAACTTCTTTGCTTGTCTTTTGTTAATTTATCTTTAATATACGCTTCTTTTGTTTCGTAAGTATCGCTATCTGACCTAGATAAAATCGTGTTTACCCAATCAATTTCAATATTCGTTAAAATAGCATTTTCAATTCTTGTTGAAGCACCTATATTACTTATTAAGGATTGTTTTTTAATAAACGCTTTTTTCTCTTCCGAGAATTTATTTAAATGTATGTTTTCTTCTACAAAAAGGACATGAATAGCCTTTAATTTTTGTATCTGTTTAGTATTAAGTTTGTAAGATATCATACCTAATAGTATATAATATTATTTTTATTGTGCAACTATTTTTACATTTTATTGCACAATATTGCACACTATTTTTTTTCTACCACTTTCTACCCAGTCATATCGTCTGAAAAAGAAAATCGACCCAACTGCCCGTAGTGAGTGTACACCCAATACTGTTATCTATACTCTTGAAGGTTTGTTGCGAAATTACTCAGATTAAGGGTAAGGTTTTGGTTCGATCAAAAAAAGGTATCGGTCCACCACTACACTCTTTTTCGCCTTAACTAAAATATTCTATTAAGAAACGACGCAGTAATCACTAGAATGATCCGAATGACCCCATAGATCTGGATCATCTTTTTTACTTCTTGCTAGCTCTTCTTCTATTCTAGCTACCACGCCTTCTCTATATTCCTCATTCATTCGCTCGGCTTCATCTTCTTTACTTTCTTCTTCAAGACTAGCCAGTCTGCTTGATTGTTGTGATGGTCGTGTTCGAATTTCTTTATCTGTCAAAGCGGTTAACCATTGATCTTTAAAATATTCAATTGGGGTCTTTAATTCACATACATCATCATCATCGAAAGCATCATTGCCATCATCATCTGCAACCCTTGATACACATTTTGGTGTCAAAAGTTGTGCCGGCCCGCTTTCATCAGCCTGTCCCACACTTGAAGTTGTAATTGATTTCAGTTCTTTAATATATTCTACCTGCCACCCCTTAGTTACAACCGCAATCTTATCTTTACTAATTTGTTTTTTTTTCGAACCACCTAAAGTCTCTCTTACTAAACATGCCATACTAAACCTCATTAATTTTTGTCTATTTTTTCTTTGTCTACAGTATATTTATCGATATATTTATCATTTAATTTCAAAAAAAATACCCATGCCTACTGATAACTTCTTTTTACTATAGTTGAAGGTGTACGTTATACGCTTTTAAAAAATGGTTGATTAGGCATAACCTATGCTACGATGGATTTACAGTCATGACGCCTTCAAAAATACCAGAAATCTACTCTGTCTTCTTCAAACTTGGCATTACTGCTTTTGGAGGTCCGGCTGCGCACATTGCTTTAATGCAAAACGAAATTGTTGAAAAACGACGATGGCTGTCTGATCAGGAATTTTTAGACTTACTAGGCGCTACCCAATTAATACCGGGCCCAAACTCTACAGAAATGGCCATGCACTGCGGTTACAAACGCGGTGGCTTTTGGGGCCTTATTGCTGCTGGCGTGGCGTTTATATTGCCTGCTTTTTGTTTAACGTTGGCGTTAGCTTGGGGATATGTGCAATTTGCAGCTATTCCTGTTTTAGATCCATTTTTATTTGGCATCAAACCAGCCATGATAGCTGTGATATTTTTTGCTCTGCTTAAATTAAGTAAAAAAGCATGTAAAACAGGATCTACTGTATTAATAGGTCTACTTGTTGGCGTGGCTATTCTTTTAGGTGTATCCGAAATTTTGGCTTTATTTATGGGTGGGTTAATAGGTGGCTTTTATGTGGCTTTTAAACGCTCTCGAACATCTATATTAAGTGTAAGTATTTCGGCCTTGCCTGTACTTTGGGATCAACTCATATCATCTAAATTAGGTCGGCTGTTTTTTGAATGCTTAAAAATTGGCAGTGTATTGTATGGCAGTGGCTATGTGCTTATTGCTTATGTTGAAACTACGTTTGTACATCAACTTGGATGGCTTACGCCTGAAGCGTTGTTAGATGCTGTTGCTATTGGGCAATTAACGCCAGGTCCTGTATTAACTACGGCTACAGTTATTGGTTATTTTTTGTTGGGTTATAAAGGGGCTGTTTTAGCTACTATTGGTATATTTTTGCCATCTTTCTTTTTTGTGCTGGCTTTAAACCCTTTAATTGCTAAGCTACGTGGTGTGCCTGTTTTGTCTGGGTTTTTAGATGGGGTTAATGCTAGCGCTGTTGCTTTAATGGCGGTTGTTACGCTAAAGCTATCTGTTACTGTTTTAACACAATGGGAAAGCATGGTTATATTGGCTTTTGCTTGTTTGTTTATGGGTATCAGAATAGTTAACGCCAATGTGCTTTTGTTAATAGGGTTAAGTTCAGTTCTTGGCTATGTATTACTGATTCTTTAGTTAGGACTTTTGAAATGACAAATGAACTGTGATGCCACCTGAGTCAGTTGTAATCCAAATTTCCCCACGCATTTTTTAGATTTTTGCTTTTATCAATGTAAGGCCCAAACCTATTTTTGTTTCACCAATTTTGCTTGGGTGAAGGTGCTTAAATAATTTAAAACAGTTTCTACAAACTCATCTTTAATGCCTATGCCATTAACTTTAAATTGAAATTCAATAGCATCAGCTGTCTCTTTAGCTGAAATTATTAGCTTTTATAGTTGGAATAAGATTGGTTATTTGAATGTTTACATTTGGGGTATACTTTTTTGTGTACATATCTGCAAATTTTCCATCGTCTCTCTAATGGGTATAGGTTCTAATGAAATTTCTACCATTTGAATTTTTATAATTCGTAAATAGCATCTGATTTAGACACATATTTTTGCACAAATTCTAAAAGAGATAATAATTTCAACGTTTAATCTTCATCTTTTTTACAATAGCCGATATCACAATACCCATTAATCTGATACTGGTTTGTGTCATGATTTAAATAACATATACTCTTCTAATAGTGATAATAAAGCCTCTGATTCTATAGTAAACGTACTAAACACATGCCCTTTTCGTATACAAAATAAAATGGGAAGGGTGTTTATATTTTCTTTTAATTTTATTGTTTAAATAAGTAATGCGAACTGATGTCTTTTTGACTTTCATCTATAATAATCATATCGGGTTGTTTATCTCTGGCAACTTGAATGCCTTGCAACCCTAATTGCCGTCAAAGAACAGATATTACGCGATTTTCATGTACTAACGGTATTGTTACAATAAATTTTGTTTCAGCCTTGCCGTTACTACTAGCAGATAGCCCCCCTTATTAACCAACATAAATTTTTCGATATCGTTAACCCAGACCCATCTGAATCATGCTGTAGCATTGTTAAACGTTTTAATATTATAGGTATGTTGTCTTCTACAGAAAACAATAATTGTGAGTGGTCGTTAACTTCTTTTAATTGAATTTCTATCGTTATTATTCCATCATCAGTGTTTAAAAATTTTGTAGTAATATGAATTAAACTATAAAGCACAATATTTAGCTTGTCTTTGAATAGCGTTGCGAATTATTTTTTCTAATATGTATGGTTCGTATCTAGGATTCACGACGTAATCTTGCACATCTAATTTAATAGTCACTTTTTACATTTCAAATTTATCGTTTCCTGATATAACAACTATGGGACACATTGTGTAAGTTCTCTAATAGCAACGACTGTTTTTCCCCTTTGAATCTAATATAATGACATCAAACTGATGGTCTTTTAACTTTACTATAGCCTCTTTTAAAATACGCTTTTAGTAATAGTTGTAGGCATTACTTTGAATTTTGAAATTTCATTTTTTAATATTTCGAAATCTGTTTCATTATCTTCTATACTAAATAAAAACAAGTCATCTGGGGCATAATTTTTGTCAACTAATCATAACCGACAATCATAACCCCAGGCAACACAATCGTCACCTCGCTCAATTAACACGAATACAACAGATAAATTTGTTTATTTACCGCATAACTCTGAGTATAGTACTAAGACACTTATACTGCCCCCAGTTAAGAAATGAAGTAAAATAAGAGAGTCTCAATAGATAAAGACCCCCCCCCTAAAAGCCCATAAGCTTAAGGGCTTTTAGGGGCGTCAAAATCATAAAATTGAAGGAGACTTTTAAATGAAAAACAAAAAATGGACAGGCAAACAAAAACTACAAATAGTGATGGAAGGGTTTAAAGAAAAAGCCCCTGTATCTGAACTATGTAATAGGTTCGAAATAGGACAAAGCCAGTACTATAAATAGCGGGATCAATTCATTAAAAATGGAGCCAGTATATTTGATGATAAACCAGATAAAAAAATAGTATATTTAGAAGCTAAAGTAAAAAAACTAACAAGCTACGTGGGTGAGCTAACAATAGAGTTGAAAAAAACAGAGGACGAGTTGGAGTGGCTAGAATCATGACACGAAAACGAGCTGCATCTAGAGAGGCGTTAGATGCGCCACTATTAGACCGAATAAAAGTGATTAAGTCTGAGCATCCACTCTGGGGATATCGCCGCATTTGGGCCTATATGCTCTATAGAGATCATGTTGTTATTTGAAAAAACAGAGTCTACCGACTCATGAAATAACATCGATTATTAGTCTCCAAAAATGATAGATTAAAGGCAAAGCGCTATTCTACTCGACCTAAACCAAGAGCCTTTGTACCTAATCAATTTTGGGGGACCGATATGACTAAAGTTAAAATTCATGGCTGGGGTTGGGTTTATGTTCATATCGTTCTCGATTGGTACACTAAAGAAATTATTGGCCATTATACCTCTCTTTCTCCTAAGGCCTCTGATTGGTTAGAAGCTCTTCATATAGCTGTTAACAATAGGTATCCAGATGGCATTTTATCTGCTCATGGTAAGCCTAAACTTATTTCAGATAATGGCTGTCAGCCCACCTCTGAAGCGTATATGAAAGCCTGTTCTCAGTTGAAAATTAAGCAAATATTTACCACCTGGAACAACCCTAAAGGCAATGCTGATACCGAGCGTGTGTTTCGTACCCTAAAAGAAGATCTTGTTTGGACTCATGATTGGGCCATGCCTTTTCAGTTTCAACTAGATTTTGATCAATGGATTATCGACTACAATACCGATTTTCCTCACCAATCTTTAGACTACAAAACGCCTGCTCAGGCTATGCAGCTCTTTGTTGATAGAAAACGGCATAAGGAGGTACTCAAACATAGGAATTACTCCCTTATTTCTCGTTGACTTAACTTGGGGCATTACATGCCATCAAATTTCAACTCCTATATAATTCATCGAAATTAAAATCGCCTGTAAAAGATAATGGTATAGGTATTAAAAAAAAATACCACGAAAAAACCTTAACTATCTTTAAACGAGTACATACAACTAAATATTACGTTGGAAATGGCGTTGGGTTAGCTACATATAAAAAAATAGTTAATTTACACGGTGGAACATGTGAATGGATTCAAGAATAGAAAATATACCACACTTAATATTTATTGATATTAATGTGCCATGAATAAATGTATCGAATTTATTGAATCACAAACAAAACACCTAAGTACAATCAGCTTACAGCTGTTATTTTTGTTTTAACGTCATCATTTTTAATAAAGATCAAGATCGAGCGCACTATCAACCTATTATTACGAAATTTCCACAAAGCCATTAACGGCTGAAAAATTAACTCGATAACCTCTACGCACGTTTCATAATCATTAAGCAACCATCGTATGAGACCAACATATAATGGAAATCCAATCTAAAAACTTAGTTAATTTTAAAGTATCAGTAATTTCATATCCATTCAGATAAGATTATACTAAAACTAGAAGTATAATATCATGCATAATTTGTTTTACTTTTTTTAAGCTATCACTTCCTGTATTTGAATAAGATAAGGATATATTTTTGTCTGTTAAGATTTTTCTCCTGACTCAAAAATCACAGGGCCATAATCAATTAGTAAAATCTTAGTTTTCAACAATAGATAGCACAACAACACCATCGTTAAAAACAAATTTACATTCATTATGAACTACAATAAATAGTTTTTTTTATCAATTAGCCATAGTTCTTTATTATCAAAGTCTACAGCTTCTTCGCACAAAATCTCACAATTAAACGTAGGTTTTAAAATCAAATAACATCATTCATCAAAGAAGTAATCGGCATTGGTTCTTTTTCATTGCCTAACCACCATGCACAATCTCGGATAAATCCAAAACACTTTCAACAAGCTTTTAAAGCCTTTCTATTTAAGAGTACGTCATTGTAAGCATTCCATTTCTTATTTTTAAAATTTAAATCAAATACATATCTAAATGTGATAAGTTTCCGTTTATAATGGTTAAAGGGTTTTTAATTTCATGAGAGATTATATCAACATATTCAGATTCTAACTGTATTAATTTATTCATTTGAATATTTTGGGCCTCAAGGTTGTTGTTATTTTGATCGTTCAATTGAATGCATAATAGTACGTTTAAGTAGGTATACCACAAAGAACCTATTTTTAAAAAAAGCACTAAACGCCCATCTTAACTGTTTTTAATGCAATTTATCACAACTAAATCCAGATAGCACAACGGTTTCAATTCAGGATGAGTTTGGCAAATTTAAATCAATAAGAATAATATCAAACGAATTACGACTCAATAATTCAATAGCATTTTCTACTGTAGAGGTCTATTCTAAGGTTATTGATAATTCAGATATTTCTATCTTAAAATTTCGACAGCTTCTTCATTATCCTCTACAACTTACATTTTCAGTTTGTGTGTAGGCACACTCATTATATATCATTTATATTTACACAAGTAGTGATTACATAGAAAGTAGTATCCATACGGCTACACTATTAAACAATTTTTTATGTCGTTTAAAGTTATTATAACTTAGTATTAATTTAGTTATTATTTGTTATTTGAAATTGAATAATTTGGTGTAATGGTGGGCCTAGATAGACTCGAACTATCGACCTCACGCTTATCAGGCGTGCGCTCTAACCACCTGAGCTATAAGCCCCTTAAAAAGGTAAACATTGAATATTGAATAACAAGCCTATTAGAATGTGAAGATCGACCTGGTCAATTCTAGTTTTAAACTAGTTGACCTATCCACGACATGTTTGAACTGATAAATCAATTCAATACATCTTCAACAATGTTGAAGGTGGATAACTCCTTTGAAAGGAGGTGATCCAGCCGCACCTTCCGGTACGGCTACCTTGTTACGACTTCACCCCAATCGCCGACTCCGCCTTAGGCAGCTGCTTCCGAAGTTAGCGCACTGACTTTGGGCGTATCCGACTCTCATGGTGTGACGGGCGGTGTGTACAAGGCCCGGGAACGTATTCAACGCAGCGTAGCTGATCTGCGTTTACTAGCAATTCCAACTTCATGTACTCGAGTTGCAGAGTACAATCCGAACTTGGGCCGGTTTTTTGAGATTGGCTCCACCTTGCAGTTTCGCGACCCATTGTACCGGCCATTGTAGCATGTGTGTAGCCCAGGGCGTAAGGGGCATGATGATTTGACGTCATCCCCACCTTCCTCCTGCTTTCCACAGGCAGTCTCTAGTGAGTTCCCACCATAACGTGCTGGCAACACTAGACGAGGGTTGCGCTCGTTGCGGGACTTAACCCAACATCTCACGACACGAGCTGACGACAACCATGCACCACCTGTCTTGCAGTTCCCTTGCGGGCACATTCCTGTCTCTAGGAACTTCTGCAGATGTCAAGCCCTGGTAAGGTTCTTCGCGTATCGTCGAATTAAACCACATGCTCCACTGCTTGTGCGGGCCCCCGTCAATTCCTTTGAGTTTTAATCTTGCGATCGTACTTCCCAGGCGGTTCACTTAACGAATTATCTGTGGCACTGAAGGGGTCGATACCTCCAACACCTAGTGAACAACGTTTACGGCGTGGACTACCGGGGTATCTAATCCCGTTCGCTCCCCACGCTTTCGCACCTCAGTGTCAGGATCAGTCCAGAAAGCCGCCTTCGCAACTGGTGTTCCTCACAATATCTACGCATTTCACCGCTACACTGTGAGTTCCGCTTTCCTCTACTGTCCTCTAGTTTCTTAGTTTCAGACGCAAACATTGGTTGAGCCAATGCCTTTAACATCTGACTTAAGAAACCACCTACGTGCTCTTTATGCCCAATAAATCCGGATAACGCTCGCCCCCTACGTATTACCGCGGCTGCTGGCACGTAGTTAGCCGGGGCTTCCTTTAGAGGTACTGTCATAATCATCCCTCTTGACAGAGTTTTACATCCCGAAAGACTTCTTCACTCACACGGCGTCGCTGCGTCAGACTTTCGTCCATTGCGCAATATTCCCCACTGCTGCCTCCCGTAGGAGTCTGGACCGTGTCTCAGTTCCAGTGTGGCTGATCATCCTCTCAGACCAGCTACTGATCGTAGCCTTGGTAGGCCATTACCCTACCAACTAGCTAATCAGACATAAGCCACTCCTTAAGCGCCGTAGCTTTCATCTTTAAATCAGGTGAAAAAAAGATAATATCTGGTATTAGCTTTCCTTTCGGAAAGTTATCCCAGACTTAAGGGCATGTTACTTATGCATTACTCACCCGTCTGCCACTAACCCATAGGAAAAATCAACCGAAGTTTCAAATTCCAAAGGTTCGTTCGACTTGCATGTGTTAGGCGCGCCGCCAGCGTTCATCCTGAGCCAGGATCAAACTCTCAATTATTTAAAAAAAATGTTCTTACTTAAAAAAATCTCGCACATTCTATATATAGGCTTGTTATTCAATTTTCAATGTTCATTTAAGATGTCTTTTTCTCTGAAAAGACAGGCAAATAGTTTAACGAAATTAACAAAAACTGTCAACACTAATTTTTACACTATCTCTTCAACATCAGTGACATATTAATCAAAAACACTACCACTAAGGAGTAATTTCTTGAATATTTATTTTTATTTATATATTTTTAATGTGTATTTTATGCATATTTATCAAATCAGCATATATTACACAATTTATTAGACCGATATATAGAGTAAATAACTATCTAAGAATCTAAAGACATGTTTATTTAACGTATATAAAGATAGTGAACTAATTGTGAAAAGTATTAGGGTTGGCGTCTACCATCAATTAAGGTGGAAAACTATGGATATAGCTAGTTGAATTAAATATAAGATAGGCATAAAGGCGTATTTTGATTTAATATAATAAAACTATGGGTTATATATTAACTATCTTAACGTTGCCTTTAAAGGTTATATGGCGCTTGATCATAGATTTTGATCACTTGATAACGCTATGCTCACGTAAAATACTTCCAGGAAAGTTTATTTTAGTAGGAGCTTGTAAAAAAAGAGGGCTTTGTTGTAAACGAATTGCCATATATGTGCATCCAAAATGGTTAAATTCACATAAATTACAAAATTGTATTAAATGGGTATATCGATTTTTATATAACTTTGAGTTTAAAGAAAAGGATTCAGAAAATTCTGTACTACTATTTAAATGTGGGCACTTAGGTGTAAACGGTATGTGTACTATTCATTGGAGAAGACCTATGATTTGCCGACACTACCCGTTAATACATCGCTACAAAACACCTACTTTGTTACCAGGTTGCGGTTACAAAGTGTTTACAAAACGCTAAATACATAAAGATAGGTTAACTGAGTAAACGTGTTCGTATAACGCCTGGTATGGCATTGATTTTTTCAATAATTTCAGGAGTTGGTTTATTTTCTACATCTACGATTGTATATGCCATTTCACCACTACTCTTATTTAGCATATTAGAAATATTCAACGTTTCTTCTGCTAATACACCCGTTATTTGACCAACCATATTTGGTATGTTTTTATTTAAAATACATAATCTATATAATGTTGATCTTGCCATATCACAATTGGGGAAATTTACAGAATTAGTTATATTGCCATTCTCTAAGTAATCCTTAATTTGATTACTTATCATAATAGCGCAATTATCCTCAGCTTCTTTAGTTGAAGCACCTAAATGAGGAATTGGAATCACCTTTTTGTTCTTTACTAATGCATCCGTTGGAAAATCAGTTACATATCGTCTTAGAGTCTCTGCATTAAGTGCATCCAAAACATCATTATTATTAACAATTTCTGGTCTGGATAAATTAATTACTACAGATCCAGGTTTAATCTTTGAAAGTTTTTCTTTGTTTAAAAATTCTTTAGTACTATTTGTTAATGGCATGTGTAGTGTAATAAAATCTGATTTAGATAATAAGTGATTTAAATCAGATGAAGGTTTAACATTTCTTGATAGTCCCCAAGCTCTATCAACGGATATAAAAGGATCGTGTCCTAAAACTTTCATACCTAATGCAGCTGCGGCATTTGCAACCATAACACCAATGGCACCTAAGCCAATAACACCTAGTGTTTTACCTTGAATTTCAATACCCTTAAAGTTCCCTTTGTTTTGTTCAACTAAAGGGCTTACTTGATCCCCTTCATCTGAAAGTGAAGAGACATATTCAATTCCACCGATTATATCTCTTGCAGATAATAATAGTGATGCAATACATAATTCTTTCACAGCATTAGCATTAGCACCCGGTGTATTAAAAACAACTACACCATCTTCTGTACATTTATCTACAGGTATATTATTGACACCAGCACCGGCTCTTCCTATAGCCAATAAACTTTTATTTAAAGGAATATCATGAAGCTTTTGACTTCTTACTAGTATAGCATCTGGATCCTTAACATTGTGTGAGACAGTAATGCCAACATTTGTTAATAGCGCCAAACCTTCTGGTGCAATTTTGTTATATACCTGTGTTTTAAACATATGTTTATCGTTTTCTAAACTGGTAACCTTTTCTCGCTTTTTTACGACCGTATTTCTTACGCTCTTTAACACGAGGATCACGAGTAATATAACCTTCTTCTTTTAAAGGAGGTCTAAAGTTTGCATCCATTTGTAAAAGTGCACGAGTTACGCCAAGTTGAGAAGCTTCTGCTTGCCCCACTAGGCCGCCTCCGTTACAACTTATTGTTACATCGTACTTATTTTCTAATTTAAGTTTTTCTAATGGTAATTTAATTGCATTAACTAGTATATCGCTTCCTAAATATAATTTAGGGTCTTGCTTATTAATA
>Ga0302127_10001943_pt1 | contig 12468 bp, 9 predicted proteins | sample CB4_SCM_MG_FD_204452 | JGI IMG/M metagenome (GOLD analysis project Ga0302127, IMG submission 204452) | Marine microbial communities from Western Arctic Ocean, Canada - CB4_SCM | ecosystem: Environmental > Aquatic > Marine > Oceanic | place: Canada: Western Arctic Ocean | collected 2017-09-24
TTTGCTGGAATGTGGTCCAGCGGAAGGAAATAAAGTTTTTCAATAGAGTGCTGCGAGAGGAACGAAGCGAAAGCTTCTCGGAGCGGCGAGGACAAGAGACTGTGAGAGAGAGAGAGAGAGAGAGAGAGACAGAAACAAACAAATACACAAAATACTTAATCACCATGTAATTCTACTATATCTATACATATCATTCTCACTCACTCACTAACTATGCGCTCGACCTCGAAAGGCGTCCCCCCACTTCTCCTCCTTCGTTTGCGTCTTGGTGAGCACCCATTGCGACTCCCCCGCCGAATTTATCGTTTTGACTCGTACGTGGAACCGCATGTTCGGTTGTAACTTTTCGATGAAAAAGCTCCTCTCCGTCCCTTCGTATATTGGCATCCACGACAGAGACCCGAGCGCTTCTTTAATCTCTTTCCTTTGCGGTTCTATCTCCAACTGATAATAGTCACAGTTACACTCCGACGTCTCTTCTCCGCTTTCCCAAGATACTTTTAACGTTGTCGAAGTTGCCTCGACGCGCACGTATTCAGGCTCCCTGGGAGTAACAGAGTACAAGTGCGAGAGCGCGTACTTCTTCATCTTTCGATACGCTGTGCCTATACTATTCATGCTCTACTACTACTATTATTACTACTCCTGCTACAACTCAAAAGGTACAAAAAGAGGAGGCACACAGCTGGGATGGATGTTTGAAGATTTTTAGTCAAACAACAAACACTTTTTGTGACATCACTTTTTTCTTTCTTTTCATCCAAACGACAGACGACAACGAGCGGGCGGGCGGGTATTTATTACGACCCTCACCTCACTTAAAATGTCTTCTTCGAGAAGAAAATCAGAAATAGTCACCTTACAGTTTGGCGAATACGCCAATCACGTCGGCGCGCACTTTTGGAACTTCCAAGACGAGCTGATTGGATTATCATCGTCCACATCCGGAGGAGACGAAGACGACGATTCATCAGACGACGAGGAGAAAAAGAGGAAAAATGTATTAGCGAACCAAAACCGGTTCAACGCGATCGACCACGAGTGTTTATACCGCCAAGGGGAGACGAGACGAGGGGAAAGAGTACAAACGCCGAGATTAGTCGCGTACGATCTGAGGTCGAGTTTAGGTGGCGTCAAGCAGTTGGGGTATCTCTGCGACGAAGGAGATGATTTTTTTTCTTCAACTGTTTCTTCTTCTTCTCAAATTGCGCTGAAAACGTGGACGGGCGAGATGCGAGTGCACGAACAACCGCGAGCGAAGAAGTCGGAATATCTGAGACGATTAGAAGAAGAAGAAGAGGAAGAAGAAGAGGTAAGAGGAGAGGAAATAGATGTTGAAGAAGAGAAAGAAATAGAAGAGGATGATGATCGAGAAAAGAGGAAGGAGAAGAACGGTCGCGTGGCTGTAGTCGCGGCGGATGACGTTGAAAACAACGGCTCAGATATCGACCGGCTCGTTGAAGCGGCGAAGAAGCTCAAACACGACGCAATGCACTGGACGGATTTTGTGAAAGCGTTCTTTCATCCAAGGACGGTACAAGTTGTGGATGGAATCTTTGAAACGTCGTCGGAGGGAGTGAAAAGCTTCGCTGGATTTGGCGAAGGCGCCAGTTGGGCAATGGAACTCGATCGAAGAGAAAATCTCAGAGAAGACATCAGAAAGTGGGTCGAAGAGTGCGATTATTTGCGCGGATTTCATGTTCTTGTGGACGATCATTCAGGATTCGGAGGTTTATGCGAAAAAGTGCTCGAAGAGGTGAGAGATGCGCACGGTCAAGGCGTTTCCATTCTGACGTTTTGTTGCCGCAAACCGCGCAACGATGAAGGAAGGAGAAACCATGAAGAAATCAAAATAAACAACGACGGGGACGACGACAATAACGAATTTTTAGAAATCACGCAGAAACGAAACGATGAGCGACGCCGCATGTTAAACGACGGATTATCGCTCGCGCGAATCTCGCCTCTCACGGACGCGTACATTCCTCTGTACGGTTCGCAACCGAACGGGCAACAGCACAGCGCGTATCAAACGTCTGCGAGAATTGCAACTGCTCTCGATACTATCACGACGCCGTGGCGACTTAAATCCACGGATGGATTTGAATCTTTCGTCGGAGCAGAAACTGTGGCAACGTTTATCGGCCGCATGCAATCGCAAGCCAACGCACCCTTCCTCCAGACGTCCATGTTTACGCGAAGAGGCGACTTTGCGTTTGAAGAAGACAAAATATCCTTAATGGAGCCGCTTTTTACTTCTTCTTCTTCTTCTTCTCCACAACGAAGAAGAAAAGCTTCAAACGAAAGCGATGGAGAAGATGAAGACGCAGAAGAAGCTTTGGCAGAATCGCACGTCATTCGTGGAGCTCCGTTTGGCCAGTCTCGCCGCGTGTGCGAACAACTCGAGGAACGCCTACGTTCTGGCCAACGCGTGGCCGGAATACCAATCGGGAGATGTGTTGCCGGTGCGTCTTTACCACTTCCAATGACGTATCCTACTGACGATAACGTCACGAGCAAATCTCCTCTACTCAGCGTTCACGCGATGACGAGACAAACGAGAACCCAGGAGAAGATGCTTTCGGAAAAAGCAAACAACTTTGAGCGAGCGTCTCGCAACTCTGGCGGGAAAGCCATGCTTTCATCGTGGGGATACGACTTTGACGAAACGTGCGAGGTTGTCGAGCGCATCAGAACAGATGCAAAACGGTACGTGGACGACGACTTATAGTAAGTAGATATTAGATAATTAGGTGTATACAAGTATATATTTTATAATAGAATAGACAATCAAGAGCTATAAAAATTTATGTGCGCGCAGATCCAAGGAATACAAAGTACACAGGGTGGTGTCTCCTTTTGCCCTCGTATAATGAAAAGATAAGAAGAAATCCAACATTGCATTTGTAATCTTCTTTCCGCGCACACCGACTACGAAGAAAATACGATGATCCATCATTACTTCTTCATTCTGTTCCACGTCGAGTGCGTTTTACCCGCCGGGGCCAAAACCTTACGTCCTTTCTTCATTCTTGCCTTCAAAACTCTTCTTCCGTTTGGCGTCGCTTTTCTCGCAAAAAACCCAGATTTTCTCGCCGACTTTCTTCTGGTACCACCCAAAGTGCAACCAAGGGATCGGCCACCGGCCGTAATGACTAAAGCACCGCGTCCGTTACTCGCCGACGGGGTGACTCGTTTGTTGAACGCAAAAACGGACGCGTTCCCAACCGTTTTTTTCGCGGACAAAGACGTGGGTGAGGATGACGACGTTGAGGTTTTTGAGGTGGAGGATTTCAAGTTCATTCTCGTCATCGCCGCGGTCACGCAACTCGCAGATACAGTAAAAGCAGACATTATTGTGTTGATGTTTGTTTTCTAAATTTTTAAATTGACTCGATTATATCTTCTTAAGACGCGTATGAATTTCGCGTCGTGTGTGTGTGATATATGATGCTACCGCGTTCTTTTTTTGACGGAATCGAGCTAGGGCGTTTGGCAATTTTCCTCTATCCTCTTCTTGTCCCAAAACCATCCAAAAACACACAAGAAAGAAAACAACCAACCACATCAACCCAACCGACTGACTTTTTCATCATCGAAGAGAGTGTTTAAAATCTTTTTCGGAAAGCGCGCTTTAAAGTTCACACCCGAAGCGAGAAAACCTCATACACGCACACGCAACACAGATAACAAAAATGTCTTTCGCAGTTTCCTCCTTTGTTGGCACCAGAGTCGTCGCCAAGACGAACGTCCGCGCCTCTGCTTCCTCGAGAAGAGCGTCGGTGCAAGTCTTCGCCGAAAGAAAACTCTGGTACGAGTTCTCGTTCTAATTTGTTTTTTGTAAATCATCGCTCGAGCGCGCGCGCGGTGGAGAGTGCGATTTCACCTAGATTTCAATCGATCTGTCGAGGGAATTGAATGCCATGGCATTCGACGAGCGTTTTCTCATGAACGGATTGAACGATTGGATGTCGCATCTCGCCTCTTTTCGCGCGATTGGTGTTCGCGGAACATTATTTTTTTTAAGCACCATCTGGAAGCGGAGAAGATACGGAGACGAAAGAGTATCTTTCAACTAAAGAAAGGCTGTCGTTCCCAAAGAAAGAAAGCGATTTTTTCCTTTTCTCTCGCGCGCTATATGTTGTTCCTTTGATCATCATCATCTGTTCTGTGTACGATTTGAGAGTGCTGACACTAACGAAATCTCCTCTTCATTCACATAATCATCACAGGTTGCCGAACATCAAGACTCCGGACTACCTCGATGGTACCATCGCGGGTGACTACGGTTTCGACCCGCTCGGTTTAGGCTCCGATCCGGAACGCTTAAAATACTACCAAGAGGCGGAATTGATGAACGCTCGATGGGCGATGATGGCGGTTGCCGGCATCTGCACGACCGAAGCTTTGGGCATCGAATCTAAGTGGTACATGGCTGGCCAAGAAGACTACGGTTTCCCGATCAACGCGCAGTTGGCTGTTTTGTTTCCGACCATGGGTTTCTTGGAAACGAAGAGAATCACCGGCTGGTTGGCGACGGGCAAGTCTGGCGTCAACGAAACGTTTCCGTTTGACCCGTTAGGAATGGGCGCTGACAGTGATTCGATGAAGTTGAAGGAGATCAAGAACGGTCGCGCGGCGATGATTGCGTTCGTTGGCATCTGCGTCCAAGCGTTGGTGTTGAGAGAGGGTCCGTTGGCTGCGTTGCAAGACCACGTCGCGAACCCGTTTGGTAACAACTTAGCGACGAACGTCATGAACCTCCCGATCAACTTGGCGTAAATTTATACACACATAGAAAAAGAGAGAGAGAAAGAGAGAGAAGGAGAGAGAGAAGGAGAGAGAAAAGGAGAGAGAGAGGGTGCAGAGAGAGAGGGTGCAGAGAGAGAGAGAGAGCAGAGAGACAGAGTTATGCTGATAAAACTTGTTGTAATACAAACCAAAACTATAGATGCAAAATAAAGAAAGTTCCGGAACGAAAAGCGCAAAACAAAAACAGCACAAAACAAAAACAAAATGTCGCCGACGACGGACACTTCTGTCGTCGTCCACTGTAAATTCGCCTCCGAGGACGAGTCGAAGACGATTTCGATATCTTTACCTCCCTCTGTCCCCGCGACGGTTCGAAAAGTGTGCGAGCAATTCTTATCCGAGCGCGCGGACGTTCAACAGTTGATACAAAAGAAAGGAGGCACGTTTGAAGGATTTAACGTCTGCGCTTTACCGAGGAAAGAAGAAGCGACGACGACGACAATAACAACAATAAAAACAAAGAAGGAAGAAGACGAAGAGGAAAGAAATCAGTCCACCATCAACGGGTTATCCGTCAGCGAAGCGTCGACTGTTTTAGACGATGCGAAAGTGTTACAAAACAACGATCGGGTCACGATGGCGTTGACGAAAGAATATAACTTGAAGAGTTTGAATCCGGTGAGGAAATATACGGTTGGTTCTTTCCACGGGACGAATTTACCGAAATTTAAAAGCGGGAAACAAGCTGCGGTAGAATGGCAAATGCGAAGGACGATTGACGAGGCGAACCCGACGGTAGCCTCTGGATTATCTTTAGTTGGAGGAAAAAGACAAGCGTTTGTCGGCGCGAAAGAGAAAGGACAAAGCGCAAAGTTTTACATTTTGAAAGCGCAAAACACGAACGATTTCTGCGCGTTGCCGATGGAGACTTGGTATAATTTCAGACAGCTGATGTCGAGAAAAGTGCTAAATTTAGAAGAAGCGGAAGAATTGATGAAGAATAAGCAAGATAGGTTGTACGAGACGTCGGCGAAGTTTGTCGGAAGCGGGGCGAACAACGCCGATTTAGACCGGTTTTCGGATTCGGATTCAGAGGACGATATCGTCAATCCAAAGTCCAGACGAAACAAAAAAAGGGGAGACGACACGGACGACGAAGGCGAAGAGAACGGTGGGAAAAAGAGAGGAAGAAAGCGAGGCGGCGGCGGCGGGAAGAAGAAAGGCGATGACGAGGACGAAACGAAAGAGAAGAACGAAGACGGCATCGGCGAAGGATGGGAACACGATCAAACGTATTCCGACGACGAAGGCGGAGAAGTCATGGCAACTGCAGACCCGGAACAACAAGAAATAGATAAGCAAAACGCACCAAAACCTCCGACGGCGGATTCCGACGACGAGCTGGATGAAAACGCGCAGAAAATCAAAACGTTGTTAACGAGGCAAAACGCGATTGAAAATAACATCACGGCGGCGGCGATATTCTCGGACGACGACGACGATGATGACGACGACGATATTCCGGAAGATTTCGATCCCGATAAGGAAGAAGTGAACATCGGGAAAACGCGATCCCTGATCGATAAAGTGAAGCAAAAAGAAGTTAGAGATAAACAAGCGGCTAAGGAAGCGGCGGCGGCGGCTAAGGAAGCGACTGCCGAGCAACAGCGAAGAGCGTTAGCGCAGCAACAACAATTGCAGCAAGAACAATTACAGCAACAAGCCACCGCGGCTTCCCAAGGTGTGAAAAGAACGGCATCGCAGGCTGGCATGACGAGTCAAGAAAACTCTGCTCGGAAATCAGCGCAGCGTCCGTTGTCTCGAGGAGCGAGCGCTCTGGGGGTTGGCGGAGACAAAATCAAAGACGAATCGGCCACAAATCCAGTCGAGAAGATTATTCGCGAACTGTTAAAGAAAAATCCCGGTCGCACGACGATGAAAGACATTACCAAAGCGTGCAGAAAGGCTGGATTGGTAAGTTCGGATGCGGGAAAAGCGCAACTGAAGCAAACGATCGAGCGCATATTGAGATTTAGCCAAACAAGCGATGGCGTTATGGTGGTAGCTTTGAAATAATAATAATGATAATAATACTTACTGGGTACCACCATAGGAATACAACACAGTGAGAAAAAAAGAAAGAAAGAAAGGAAGAGAGAAAGACATTTGTAATACTACCAAGAGTAGAATTATAAATATGTGATAGTATGGTACCGAGTAGTAGTTTGATGATGGTGGGAGTTAATCTGTGTTGTGTTGTATTTATTTGTACAGTTCTGGCCAAAAGCTAAAAGAATTTTTTAGTTCGCCAAGGCGTACGTAAACAACCCAAGCATCGCCCCGCTGATGCAAAAGTTAATTTTCGGTCCGATAACTTTCGCTTTCTCGATAAACACGCGTCTCGCGGCGGTTATGTTCCACCAAGCAAACGCCGCGACCGAGGCGTACGCCGCGGACATTTCGTCCCCACCTTTAAATGCAGCTTGGTACGTCATGGCGGTTAAACCGAGAACACCGCCGACTAACCCGTGCGCGATGTACGTCGTATTCTTCGTGTATCCAACGCCGTGATCTTTAAGACTGTATGTAGTTGTTTATATATTATTATTATTTTGATGATGATGATGATGATCATGATGATGATGCGTTAGTGCGTACTCATCATAACGAGACCGGGAACAATAAAACAAAATTCGATCGTCAACGAGAATTGAACAAAAAAGGTATTTGCAAATTCAAATTCATTCGCACACGAGAGAAGAAGAAGAAGAAGAAGATATATATATTAAAAGCAAACGTACTATTTCGCCGGCATGAGAATGACGTTGGACGCGTACGCCGCGCCTACGATCGTGTTGATTTTCAACACCGTGTTCAGCGTGATGTTCATCATATTTTCTTTCGTGTGTGTGTTATATTCTTCTAGAAATAAGTTATAACGAGAGAGAGAGATGATTTTTGTTTTTTGTTTTGGCAATTTTTACTCTTTCTGCGTTTTGAAAACTTAAAATTATTTGCATCAGAGTTTTCGATGGTATCAGTACCACCACCACCACCAGGTTCGAATGTGGTATCATTCGAACCGCCGGAAGGGGCAAAAGTCCAACTCGAATTCGATACCAGCTACGCGAATTTCAAAGTCGAACGAAAAGCAGACGAAATTGGAGATGTGAACTTTCCATCGAATTTACACAACGTCGCCGAGTTATTCGGTCAATTACACACGGTGAAAAACGTAACGAACTTGCACCGATGCGTCGAACGGTTTAAGACAATCTTGAAAGAAGGACCGGATGGGAAACAGAATAATCGCATGGGACAAGCAGCCATCGTGTGTTTCAACTGTGGATGTGTCGCTTTGCCTAAAGGTGGCGACGTTGGGATGGAGTGCGCAAACTGCGGGGAGAAAGAGCAGACGAATAAAGTTTTGTGTAAACGAGAAGATGGATCGATGGTTCCTTGGATTGAAAACGGAGTGAAACCGATGACGGAAGAGGAGAGGAGGAAGAAAATAGAGGCGGACGTGGCGATGGCGAGGAAGTTACAGAGTCTCGGTGAAGGCGGTAATAAGAATGGGTAGTGGGGAAAGGGAAATGTACTAGCGTAAACTTGCATTAAAAAAACCAATCATTGGTCGCGTTCGTATCTTCGCCTTCTCTCCTCACTCTCACCGCTACCACTGCTACTACTACTGCTGCTACTACTACTACTACTACTCCTATTGCTGCTCCTATTGCTACTTCTACTACTACTACCACCAAATCTAGAGTTACCACCACCTTGTTCTCTTCTCCTTGTTCTCTCGAATGGCACGTCTTGTCGTCCTCGTTGTCGTCGTCGTTGCTCCCGTTCTTTGAGCTGTTGCGTTCGTTTTGCTTCATCCGCGTTACCATCCGAGTGATTCACGAACCAATCCGGCAAACTCTCTCCGGACTCCATGAAAGCATTTCTTAATTGTTTGTAGATTGGCCCGTTTCCAACCTCGTCTTCAAATCCAGCCACGTATAAGCTCGTCGATGTTCCTTTCTTCCCGGCTCGAGCGGTTCTTCCCAATCGATGGACGTACTCTTCAAAGTCTCGTTTATCCGTCGGTAAGTCGAAATTAATCACGTGCTCGATGAGAGGAATATCCAAACCTCTCGAAGCAACGTCCGTGGCAACTAATAACGATATTTTCCCATCTCGAAAAGCTTCTAACGTTCGGACTCTCGCGCCTTGCGTCAAATCTCCGTGTAGCGCTTCGACTGTAATTTTTTTCTTTAAATCCGAATCCGAATCCGACGACGACGATGACATGGACGATAAACGTTCCTTGAGCCAAATTGCCGTTTTCACTTGTTTGCAAAACACCATTGTTTTCTCGTCACTTTTATTTCTACTTTCTATGGCCTCGAGAAGTAACGGGAATTTATACTCCTTCGGTTCCTTCTCGTCCGTAGCGTTTGTTTTGACGACTTCTACCAGTTTTTGCGTCACGCCGCGAGCCAACGCACCAACGCGTCCAACAGATATCCTCGCGCGATACGGCGACGGACGCGTGTATTTAGAGGCCAAAGTGAGCACTTTTGGTGAAAACGTTGCGGAAAACAAAAGCGTTTGTCGTCCATTCTCTTCCGTTGGAATCTTGCCCCGGTTGCCCAACAAATCTCTCAATTGCGGTTCAAATCCAAGATCCAGCATGCGGTCGGCTTCGTCCAATACTAACAGTCGAACTTCACGCAAGTCAACGTATTCGTCGTCGCAGAAATCGAGCAAACGTCCTGGCGTGCACACCAGAATTTCCGGTCCAAATGCGATGTGTTCGAGCTGTGGCTTACAATTTTCTCCTCCGTGCGCGCACGCGACTCGGAGACCGGTATCGAAACACACTTTGCGCACGTCCAAGTAAATTTGTCGCGCGAGTTCGCGAGTTGGTGCTAGTATAACCACCGAAGGTTGACACGGCGTCGATATTGTCGCTATCGTTTTTGTCGTTGCATCAGTATTGTCCCGTTCCTCGTTCGATGATGTTGAAGTCGTCATCGCGGCACTCTCTCTTTTCTCCGCTTTCCTCTTCAAAGCAATTTCAACAGCCGGTATCGCAAAAGCGAGCGTTTTCCCACTCCCAGTGTGCGCGGAACACACTAGATCTAATCCGCTCATCGCTAACGGTATCGCGTGTTTTTGTATCGGCGTCAATTCGGTGAGCCCCATTCTCTTCTCCACGTTGGTGACAACCGCTTTGTCGTGCGCGGCCAAAGACGCCTCGCTCAAGCGTCGAATGGCAGTTGGCGACGATATCGTGCGTGTGCTCTTACCATCACTCCTTTCACGTGTAAAAGTACATTCACTCTCTTCCTTTCTTTGCTCCTTTCCGTTTTCTTCCCTGTTGTTATTATTCTTATTATGATTATTCTTATTCTTATTCACCACGAGAGACTCTAAATCTACCTTTACCTCCACGTCGTCGTACGTCGTAAACAAATCTCGTCGCTCGTTCTCGACTGTTTCTCTCGGGAACAACTCGCTCTCTTCGTCTGGTAAACATCTCCCGTGACTTCTCGCGCCACCCAAGATCTCCCCGCCAGTCTTCGCCGCTTCTACTTCCTTTAAAAAAAACTCCCTCTCTTCTCGTTTCCGGAGTTTGATTTTCTCTCTCTGCTTCGCCGTCAAAAACTGTTGTTGTCGTTGTTGTTGTTGTTCTTTGTGTTCTCGTCGCGAAGACGAGAAAGACGAGGAAGAAAAGGAAGAAGAGGGTTTAAAAGAGTTTTTATTTTTGTCCTTGCCACCGTTTTGGGTTCCTCCAATTGCGTTTATTGTTGTTCTTGTTGTTGTTGTTCTCGTGACGACGATGCATTCTCTCCGCCTCCTCCTCCTCCAATGATGATGATTTTGTTGACGATATCGAGAAGAAAAAGAGCAACAATATCCACCAAAACTGTTACTATATCCACCAAAACAACTCTTATTATTACTAGTATTAAGCATCGTCGTCTGAATCGTCGTCATCGTCTTTCTGCTCTTATTATTAGACTCGCGTGTAGTGTGTAAATTAGTGTTAAAACTGTGTCGAGAATTGGGTAGACGCCACTAAATAATTCTCCAATTCTCACCCGTCTGTCTCGGAACAAAATGACGACGACAGCAGCGAGTGAGTGGTGGTGGTGTTGCGCGTACTGCCCAAGTAGTCGTCGTAGGAATAGTAGTTTTAGTAGGAGTAGTAGCAGCAATAACAGAAGAAGAAACAGTAGACGAGGATCATCATCAATCTCATCATCATCATCATCATCATCGTCATCATCATCAACGACGACGACATCAACGAATTCGATAAAAAGTGATAAAACTCCTCCTCCTCCTCCTCCTTCTCCTTCTCCGAATTCTCAAACTCCGTTTGTAAAAGTGGACGCGAGAGTGTTCATCGTCGGCGCGGGCGTTGGGACGGGTTCTATACAAAACTTAACCATCCGCGCGGCGAACATCTTGAAATCCGCGGATGTGGTCATTTACGACGATTTAGGCGTCGATAGCGAGGAAACTTTATCTCTGTGCGGAATGAAGTGTAAGAAAATATACGTCGGTAAGAGAGGCGGGAGAGCGGAAAAGAACACATCGCAAGCGGAGATTAACAGTTTGTTGGTGGAGTTGTCGGCGAGCGGGAGATATAAACACGTCGTCCGGTTGAAAGGCGGAGACCCGACTATATTCGGTAGATTAGGAAACGAAATAGAAGCGCTGAAGAAAGCAAAGATAAAGTACGAGATTGTCCCGGGAGTCTCGAGTTTAGTCGCGAGCGCAGCCGCGGTGGGAATGCCGCTCACGGAAACCATGCGAGGCGGGAAACACTTCGCGTGTATTTCCGGCCACGACGCGAAAACAAACCCAGACGCGTTTAGAGATTTAGCCGACGTAGATACGGTCGTCGTATTCATGGGTGGAAAGAACATCGCGAGCGTAGTGGACGCGCTTTTAATGAACCTAACGTTTGGTAGCGAACAAGCAGCCGCGACGACAAAGAGTAGAAGTAGCAAAGCGACCGCGGCTTCCAAGAGAACGAAAAGCACGCCGTGCGCCGTGGTCAGAGACGTAGACGGCGCGAAAGAAAAACGATGGTTAGGTACGCTCGGCGATATCGTCGAGAAAACCGAAGGCGAAAAGTTAAGTCCGTGCGTTTTCATCGTCGGAGAGATTGTTAAATCCGCCACCTTGCACGAGCGTAACATTTACTTGTGATAAAAGAGAAGAAGAAGATCTGAGAGAAGACGAAGAAGAAGAAGAAGAAGAAGAAGAAGAGAGCTTTCAGAATAATACTAATACTACTGTGTGATATTTTTAGCTTTTTATTTGCAAGATGATTTTTCTTTAAAAAAACTTGATTTAAAAATACACGAAAGGCGCACACTTTACAATAACACATACGTTTAATCTTCCTCGCGGAAGGATGCACGACGACGACTTTGACGATGAAAATCATCACGGTTCAACAGAAAGACTTTGCAACATTATTGCCCCGCGAGCTCGACAGCTCCGCGTTTTCGCCGAACGCAAAAACAGAACGAACGATTTTCTTCGCCAACTTCGCGCGACGAAGAAGCCAGCGCTCTCGTCGCCGAATTCGACGAGAAAAAAAGAAGAAGAAAACAAAGAAAAGAAGTTTACTTCGAAATGGAGCTCGAAAGCGAAAGCGAAAGTGGACACGCGACGACGACGCGAAAAGAAGCGCGAGCTCAATGAGTC
>Ga0302127_10001944_pt1 | contig 12466 bp, 10 predicted proteins | sample CB4_SCM_MG_FD_204452 | JGI IMG/M metagenome (GOLD analysis project Ga0302127, IMG submission 204452) | Marine microbial communities from Western Arctic Ocean, Canada - CB4_SCM | ecosystem: Environmental > Aquatic > Marine > Oceanic | place: Canada: Western Arctic Ocean | collected 2017-09-24
CTTGCTTTCACTGAAGCCGGGTTCTGCTCCTGCAGGCTCAGTAATTGAAGCAAGCGGAGATGTTGATGGTGCCGAAGTATTTGCAAGCAACTGCACAAGCTGTCACTCAACTGACGACAACACTGTTGTTGGTCCTGGACTCGCAGGAGTTGGCGACCGAGCCGGCTCACGAGTAGACGGCCTTAGCGCTGACGCTTACCTAGAACAGTCGTTGATTGAACCGGGAGCTTTCGTTGTCGACGGCTTCCCTGCAGTAATGCCTGAATGGTCGCATCTTGGCGATGATTCAATCGACGCACTCGTCACCTATCTAAAGACACTCAAGTAACGGAAACCACCTGTACAGGCGAATCAGAAACGTCTAGCAGCGGAGCTCACACCTAGTGACAACAAAATCACTGACATTTCCACAAGCATTCCCGCGACCTAAGTCGTCTACGGGAATATGGAGCTGGATCGGCACTGTCGATCACAAGCGCATCGGAACCATGTACGGGATAGTCTCGTTCATCTGGTTCATCGTGGGTGGCATCGAAGCAATGCTGATGCGATTGCAGTTGTCTTCCGCTGAAAACGACCTTATCGGTCCTGAAGCGTATAACCAGTTGTTCACCATGCACGGCACCACAATGGTGTTCTTGGTGATCATGCCGCTCTCGGCGGCGTTCTTTAACTGGCTTATACCGTTACAAATTGGTGCGAGAGACGTGGCGTTCCCACGATTGAACGCCCTAAGTTTCTGGATTTTCCTATTTGGTGGGCTAATCATCAACGCAAGTTGGATCACAGGTAACGCACCTAACGGTGGTTGGTTTGGTTACGCCCCTAACTCGGGTTCGACTTTCAACCCTGGCATGGGTATGACTTACTGGGTTGTTGGACTAAACGTTCTTGGTGTGGCATCTATCGCCGCAGGTTTGAACTTCATCGTCACAATCCTGAACATGCGTGCCCCTGGCATGGGAATGTTCAAGATCCCGATCTTCACTTGGATGACCTTGATCACTTCGGTTCTGATCGTGCTCGCAATGCCAATTTTGGCAGTAGCGGGCATCATGCTCATGACCGACCGTGTTTACGGCACTCACTTCTTCAACTCTCTCGGTGGTGGAGACCCAGTCATGTGGCAACACATATTCTGGTTGTTCGGTCACCCTGAGGTTTACATTCTGATTCTGCCTGCGATGGGTATCGTTTCTGAAGTGCTTCCGACATTCGCTCGTAAGCCACTCTTCGGTTACCCCTTCGTAGTGTTCGCTGGTGCAGCTATCGCCTTCATGGGTTGGTTCGTATGGAGCCACCACATGTTCACCGTTGGACTCGGACCTGCAGCTAACACTGCGTTCTCTATATCGACGATGCTTATTGCGGTTCCGACCGGGGTGAAAATCTTCAACTGGCTCGGCACGCTTTGGGGTGGAAACATTCGCCTCAACACGCCAATGCTGTTCTCGATATCGTTTATAGCGATGTTCACGATCGGTGGGCTTAGTGGTGTCATACACGCCTCACCTCCAACCGATGCACAGCAGCAGGACACATACTTCGTCGTTGCTCACTTCCACTACGTTCTTGTAGGTGGTGCTCTTCTGGGTATCTTCTCTGGAATCTACTTCTGGTGGCCTAAATTCACCGGACACTTCCTCAACGAGAAACTCGGTATCGCCAACTGGGCCCTGATGCTTATCGGATTCAATCTGCAGTTCGCTCCGATGCACTGGCTCGGTATGGACGGCATGCCACGACGTATTTATACCTACGCCGAGAACATGGGCTGGGAGACTTCAAACCTCGCCGCCTCTATCGGTGGATTTATACTCGCCCTCGGTATCCTCGTGTTCATGATCAATGTCGTCTACTCGAGGATGAATAAGGTCATGTCAGGAAACGACCCGTGGGATGGCCGAACGCTGGAATGGGCAACTACATCGCCTCCACCAGTGCACGACTTCGATGAAATTCCTCAGGTCAAGTACCGAGACGATTTCTGGTTCCAGAAGCACCCAGAAACTATTTCTGAATACCACCATGATCTTCACGATGACGACACTGAAAAAGCTCTTCCGGTTGTTTCCGATGATGCTGACGGGCATGGCGACGATCACGGACACGGTGGAATCCACCTTCCTGATATGTCGTACTACCCGTTCATTCTTTCGGCGGGTGTCGCTATCATCGGTGCTGGTTTCCTAACCAACACCTACGTTATTGGAGCTGGTGTTCCAGTCCTCCTATGGGGTCTCGTCGGCTGGTCGATGGAACCTGTAAACGACCCAGAATAAGCAACTCCAACTTTTCGAGTTCATTTCCACTTTCCGAAAATACTAGGAATCAACGAACGTGACACAGGCCGCAGCAACAGAACACCACGAACCGGTCGAAAATACTTCTACCGGGCTGAATAGCCGTAAGCTCATGATGTGGGCTTTCCTGGCTTCTGACGTGATGTTCTTCGGAGCATTTATCGCAACCTACCTCGTATACCGAGGTAAAAGCCTAGTCGGGCCATACCCGTCTGAGATTCTCGACATCCCAATTACGTCGGTATCGACGTTCGTGCTGTTAATGAGCTCACTCGCTATGGTTCTCGGACTTCACTATGTGAAGGAAGGCCAGAAGAACAAAGCAACGCTTTGGATTCTGGCAGTCGTGGTTCTTGGTGCGATATTCATGGGATTCCAATTCTTTGAATTCAAAACGTTCGCACACGAGGGTCTAACTCCTCGAACGAACATCTTCGGAACAACGTTCTTCATCCTCACAGGCATCCACGGTGCTCACGTAACCATCGGTGTTATCTGGATGGCAATCCTCGCTTACGGATCGCACAAGGGATCACTTCGACCCGACAGTTCTCTCGATCTCGAAATCGCTGGCCTGTACTGGCACTTTGTCGACATCGTATGGATTGTAATTTTCACAGTCATTTACTTGATTTCAGCCTCCGATGGTCCGCCTCTTGGGGTTGGACCAACGATAGTTCACTGATAACACGGGATAGGCACGGGAGCTAACAATGGCCAATCTCTGGCAGAAATTTACGAAGCACGACGGCAACGGTTGGTGGAATCTTCCACACACCGGAGCCAGCGAATTGAACCCTGATTTTGAGGGTCCAATCGGTGGTGCTTGGTTCGGAAACATGTGGCGATCGCTAACGCACGGCAACGTCGCACACGCAGGTGTCGGATTCTACTGGCTCGTAGGATTGATTCTTGCGGTCATTACGCTTGTTGAAGTCTGGCTTTTCACTATCGAAACTCTGGGCGGCTGGTTCATACCGCTGCTGCTGATACTTTCGTTAGGTAAGTTCGTTGGTGTTGTTGCGTACTTTATGCACCTGCGTTTCGACGACAGGATGTTTACGTACTTCTTTGCGTCAGCGATGATTGTCGGAATACTGATTTTCTCGTTGCTCCTGCTATTGATGAAGTACGCCAACCAGCCTGTACTCTTCTAAGAGTGTCCTTCACTAATACCGCCTGCGTAGGCATGTAGTTACTGGATACAGGCAACTGTTACCCGGGTCTGACACAGCGTCGACCCGTACAAGATTGGTGTTGTTAGCTCCTAACAAACACCGAACACTCGGATGACTCGACGCCATGAACGGCGGTTCAGAACCCAACCTCATCGATAGTTTCGGCGAATTTATTTCCGCCTGGGACTTCTCATCACCGCCCGCTGTACTGTTCCTGCTACTCGCAGCTGCGTACACCATCGGAACCATTCGCTTAGCCCTGCGTTCAGATACCGGAAGCGGCTTCTGGTCAAAAGTCGGAGCAAGCGTTGCAGGTTTCACACTTCTTGCGATAGCCCTCGCAGGTCCGCTCGATTTCTACTCTGGCGATTTGTTCGCAGCCCACATGGCGCAACACATCGTCATCGCCATGTTTGCAGCACCGTTGCTACTGCTGGGCCGACCAATGCCCGCGTACATCTGGTCGCTTCCACGACCACTTCGAATAGGGGCTGGCTCGGCGCTCACAGGCTCCGGACTAATCGTCCGAGTGCTCACAGTCCTCACCCGCCCTCAAGTGGCTCTTCCGCTGTTCATAGGCAGTCTGTACGGATGGCACATTCCTCAGGCTTACAACGCTTCTCTGGAAAACGAATGGGTGCATTTGGTCATGCACTTCACCATGTTCACAACGGCAGTATTTTTCTGGTGGCCAATTGTTGGTCCGCCGCCAATTCGCACACAGCTCAACTACCCTCGACGAATCGTTTACTTGCTGATGGCGGTTACGCCCACGGCTCTGCTCGCGGCGATCATCACGCTTACTAAGACTGTTCTGTACGACTTCTACCTGGACGCCCCCGGACACTTCATGTGGTCGACGATGGAAGATCAACGCGTGGGCGGTCTGTTTATGTGGATCCCCGGCAACTTCGTGTATCTGGCAACTCTGACAGTGCTGTTCTTCAAGTGGTTCAACGAAGAAGAACGCAAATCAACACGCAACGTCCGCCGACGACGACCTCCGCCTAAGTCGTAGAACATCCAACTACAACTTCCCGACTGAAGTGCATCCTGAGCACCGTTGAAGGATCAACGAGGCCGAGGGATATGGTGTGGGGTGCGAACGTGCTCCAGATTGAACGAGTGCTTCGTGCTTCACCGTTTTGCGCTGACGGAACAGATCCTGAATATACCCTTCGACTTGCTCAGGACATGGTTCAGGATGACAATGTGACTCCCAAGCCTTAGGCTCCAGTACTAAGCGGTTACAACGTTGGCGTTCCCCCTCACCTAAATCCTCTCCCTAATGGAGAGGACTTCATCTCCAATCGCATCCCAACACAAAAAAAGCCTCCATCGGAATCGATGAGGGCTTTTTATTTATCTCGTAAAAGAGAAAGAGAACTTACGAAGCAGTGCTTCGGCTGCGTCGGCGTCGGATTACTGCACGCTTGATGAAGTAATCGTTTTCCTGATCGAGCATGCGTCGAAGAACTTCATCTGAAAGGTTCTTAAGGTAAATCACACTTGCCCAAGCAGTGGTGAGACCCGACTGAATTTCGTCGAGAGTCATTGCCTTGTTTGTGTTAGCAAGCAGCAGCTTGAACACAGCTTCGGTAATTGGAGTACCGGGGAGGAGGAAGTCTGGCTCTTTCGAGCAGATGTTCGACATCACCTTCATGTACTCGGCGGAAGGACCGAATCCGCCTGGAGTCTTGCCATCATCAATAACGGCTTTGCCGCTCTTTGAAAGCCTTGAGTACACGGCGTACTCGAACGATCGTCCCGAAACATCAAATGCTTTGGTGTCGATCTGGTACTTAGGTTCTTCCACCGGCTCTGGAGCTGGGGCTTCGTTCTGTTCGGTTTGTTCTGTCTGATTAGTCATGTATTTATTAGTGTGTGAAACGGCGCGTAAACGCACGGGTCAACAGTGTTAGAAAATATCGTCTGGCCAGTCGAGCATTTCGACTCTGGCGACTTCGCCTACATCAATCATACCAATGTCATCGGGGCAGATGGCTAATCCATTTGCAAGAGCCATAGAACTGAGTACGCCAGAACTCTGATTTCCAGTTGATTTCGCTCTAAAAATCCCGTTTTCGTCTTTGTAGGCGTGAACTCTCGCATACACGCGTCGACCGTCGTGATTGCGGATTGGATCATCCATAATCGCTTCAATCGTAGGTTTTTCGGCTAACGGCTTACCCAACATTAGGCGCAAAGCAGGTCGGCCGAACTGCTCGAATGCGACCATTGCGCTAACCGGATTACCCGGCAGACCCAAGTGAGGAACCTTCGTTCCGTCTTTTCGATTAAGAACGCCGAACGCCAACGGCTTGGCAGGGCGCATCCTCACCGACCACAACGCAATTTCACCTTTAGATGAAAGAACGTCCTTCACGACATCGTAGTCACCCTTCGACACACCGGCGGAAGTTACGACTAGATCGGCGTCCAACGCATCTTCGAGCGCGGCCTCGAGCGATTCGATGGTGTCTTTCGCAATGCCCATAATTCTCGGTACGCCGCCGTATCGAGTGACCATCGCAGCGATGCTGTAGGCGTTCGAGTTGTAAATCTTTCCGGGCTGGAAATCTTCGCCCGGCTGTAAAAGCTCGTCGCCGGTTGAAACGATCGCAACTACCGGCCTACGAAATGCCTTCACAGTTGAATGACCAAGCGAGGCGATAACGCCAATCTCACCGGCACGTAATATCTGACCGCTACTAATAACGGTCTCGCCGACTTCTACATCTTCTCCAGCACCGCGAATGTTGTCCCACGTTTCTGCCTGAATATGTATTGCGATCGATTCCGACGATCCACCGGCAGCACGTCGTTCAAGTTCGTCGGTGTCTTCAAATGGAACAACGGCGTCGGAATTCTCAGGCACCGGAGCGCCCGTCATGATGCGAATAGCTGTACTAGGCTCTAAAGCGTGGTCAGGGAGCTGTCCTGCTGCAATAACACCCGTGACGCGTAACTCGACAGGCGATTCTTTCGACGCACCTATGGTGTCTTTCGCAAGCACGGCGTATCCGTCCATCGCAGAGTTGGCGAGTGGTGGAATATCGAACGAGGCGACCAAATCTTCCGACGTCACTTGCCCAAGTGCATCGACGAGCGGCGTAGCTTCCGCAGGCAATACAGAGAAGTACGAAAGGATGCGTTCGCGTGCTTCCTCTACGCTGAGCATCTCAGCATCGTAGTGGTGGCGATGCGGTCGGTCGTGGTGGCGATGCGATTTCTTAGCCAATGACTATTGAGCCCTTAGCTCGGCACCAAGTTCTTTGGACATCTGCTTCATGATTTGGGATTCAATTTTGCCGATCTGGTCACCGCTCAAGGTTTTGTTTGGTGACTGGTATACGAGTCGTACTGCAACGGCTTTTTTGCCATCGGCAATACCCTTGCCTTCGAACAGATCAAACACGGTGGCAGCTGTGACGATGCGGTTTCGCTTGGCGATTTCTAGGACCTGACCAGCTGTGACGCCGGTATCAACAATCAACGAAAGATCGCGGTGCGAAGCGGGCAGCCGTACAAACTCTTGGAACTTGTCGGCACCATCGGAATTGGTAAGAATCTTCAATATTGCTGCGAGGTCTAGTTCGAACATCGAGGCTTTGTCGGCTTCGGGATCGAACTTAGCGAACACTTCTCCTGAGACTTCACCAACGACGCCAATCACAGCGTTGTTTGCTGCTTTCACCTTGATGATTGCGGTTCGACCGGGTGCAAACGTTGCGTCTTCACCGACTTCAAATGTTGGCTCAATGCCGATATCATCAAGTGCCGATTCAACAGCGCCTTTAGCGTCGTAGAAGTCGGAAGCGCCGGTCGACTCGTCCCAGTGCAGTTCGTTTCGTGGGCCAGCGAACGCACCGGCTACCATCTGGCGTTCTTCAGGAAGCCCCTCGCCGTAGTCGAGGAATACTCGACCAGCCTCGAACATAGCGATAGGACCACGCCAAGTTCGTGAGTTTCGAGCAACTGTTTCGAGAATCGCTTCACGCAATGTTCGACGCATCACTGCGAAGTCGGCGGTGATCGGGTTGCGTAGTTTCAATGCCGACGCTGTCTCGCTCGGAAGCTCGACTCGCGCTTCGCCTTCACTTGTTGTGGCAGCGTACGAAATTGTCTCTCGCATGCCGGCTTGAACCAGAGCGTCGGTTACGCGGTTACGAAGATCCATTTCAGGCTGCGGCTGCCACTGAGGAGGTCGACCTGAGAGAGTCGTAGTTGGAATATTGTCGTATCCAACAATTCGGGCGATCTCTTCAATGATGTCTTCAGTAATAGATATATCTGGGCGCCAATAAGGGATGGCTACATCCCATCCATCTGAGTCAGCCTTCAGATCGAAGCCTAAATTATCAAGCGTCGATTCGATGCGGATGTCTTCAAACTCGACGCCGAGAACCCGAAGGATGTGAGCACGATCGAGCCGAACGCTCTCTTGCTCTTGCCCCTTGCTCGGATACACATCGATGATTCCTGAAGCAACGACTCCGCCAGCTATCTCTTGAATCAGCTTGGTGGCTCGTCGTAATCCAACTTCGCTCAAGCCTGTTCGTAAACTCTTTTCGAATCGAAGTGTTGCTTGGCTTGCAAGTTCTAGTGACTGGGCGGTTTTACGGTTGTTCACACCGTGGAATGTTGCCGATTCCAATATGACGGTAGTGGTGTCGTCGGAAATTTCCGAATTAGCTCCACCCATGACGCCAGCAAGACCGATGCTCTTATCGGGATCGGCGATCACCAGCATTTCGGCGCTGAGTTTCCGTTCCTTGTTATCAAGCGTCGTCAGTAATTCGTTTTGGGCGGCTCGTCTAACGATGATTTTGTGATCGGCTACCTTGTCGTAGTCGAACGCGTGTAACGGCTGGCCAAGTTCAAACATCACGAAGTTTGTGATGTCGACGAGGTTGTTGATTGGTCGTTCACCAATCGCTGTCAGTCGGTCCTGCAGCCACTGTGGCGACGGACCAATCTTCACGCCCTGAATTACGGTTGCGGTGTATCGCAGGCACAAATCAGGATCGGCGATTTCAACCGAAGCTAACGTGTTCACATCAGGACCGGTCGCTTCGAATTCAACACTAGGATTCTTGAGCGGGTTGCCGGTAATCGCCGAAACGTCTCTGGCGACACCAACAACTCCGAGACAGTCGGGTCGGTTTGGAGTCAGCTCGATGTCGAGAACCGACTCACCAAGCACCTCACCAATCGGCGTGCCAACCACAGCGTCGTCGTCTAGCACCAAAATGCCGTCGTGATCGTCGCCGATGCCTAGCTCACGTACTGAGCAGACCATTCCGTCGGATACGACTCCGCGAATTTTGGAACGCTTCAGCTTCTTGGTTTTGCCGGGTTCATCTGCATATGCGTCTTTTAGAACCGCACCGATCGATGCGTAGACGATCTTCTGGCCTTCAGCCACGTTAGGCGCACCGCACACGACTTCAGCTTCGCCGTTGCCATGATCGACCGTTACGAGTCGTAGTCGGTCGGCATCGGGGTGCTGAGCCACGGCTTTAACGTGCCCAACTACAACGTTGTCGATCCAGCCAGTACGTTCGATCTCTTCGACTTCGTTTCCGCCCATCGTTAGCCGATGCGCGAGATCGTCGAGACTCATGTCGACGTCTACATATTCGTTTAGCCAGGAAACAGGGACCTTCATACGTTTTACTCAGTTGCCAAAATTACGGCGAATTTATTACTTGTGAAATGGAAAGTGTCAGATCGCAGAACGATCTTTCGCAGGTGACGGCGCATTCGCCGTTTCTAAAACTGAGTTAGGAACCGCAAATCGTTGGAAAAGAAATGTCGGATGTCGGTAATTTCATTACGCAACATTGATATTCGTTCTGGTCCCATTCCGAAAGCGAAACCGGTGTATTTAGTTGAATCGTAACCAGCGTTCTCGAGAACCTTTGGATGAACCATTCCGGCACCCAGAATTTCAATCCAGTTACCGTTCCAGTCAATCGACATATCAACGCCAGGCTCAACGAACGGGAAGAAGTCGCAACGGAAACGAACTTTGCGCTGTGGACCAAAGATTCGTCGAGCGAATTCGTAAAGCGTTCCCTTTAAGTCGGCGAACGTAATACCTTCGTCTACTGCCAGACCTTCAACTTGGTTGAAGTGCCATTCGTGAGTAGCGTCGGTAGATTCATATCGGTAGCACTTGCCGGGAACGACCACGCGAATTGGAGGGTCGTTCGCTTCCATAGTTCGTGCTTGCATGGGAGATGTGTGGGTTCGCAGCAGAACGTCGTTGTGAGTAGGGTCATCAACCCAAATCGTGTCCCACTGGTCACGCGCAGGGTGATCGGCGGGAATGTTGAGCATGTCGAAGTTGTACTTCTCGAGTTCAACTTCAGGACCCTCTATCGTCTGGAATCCCATTTCGTTGAACGCCTGAGTGATCTCTCGGATCATCTGCGTCGAAGGATGAAATCCACCAAGCCCAGGCCTACGACCCGGCAAAGTGATGTCTATCGATCCGACAGGGGCTTGCGATGACTTCGACTCGTTCACTCGCTCTTCGAATAACGATTCCAATTCAGCGCGAAGTTTGTTAGCTGAAGCGCCGACGACTTTACGTTCGTCGATATCGAGCGATCCAAGCCCGCGAAGCAGCGATGTTAGCCGCCCTTTGCGCCCCATAAAGCCGACTCGCCACGATTCGAGCAACTCACTGGAATCAGCAGAATCTAGCGCAGCGACAGCTGCAGCTTTCAACTCTTCGACTGATTCGCCCGCCTGAATACCTTGAACGCCTTGATCATTTGGCAACGACATTTACCTGACATGAATACTTGTGTACCGGGGAGGACTATCCTTTGAAGGAAGTTGTCCACGGGGTTTTCGACTCGAAATTATAGTGGATAATCAGCGCTCTACCGGGCGGTTTATCGCTCTTGTCGTAATCTCAGCAACAGTTGGGAAACAGTCAGTTGGCGACTAACACGTGATTTTCACCGAAATTCGAGTATGAATTTGCCTTCTCGCTGAAATGATCTCAATCAAGCATTCAAACGCTTATTTGCTACGAAATTCGTAACAATCTCCACGTGAGCCGTTACGATTCCACCACCTGCGCCTTCTCGGGTGAACGTCGGTTACAGTCACCTCTGCAAGACTTGCCCGTCTGAACTAGCGACAAGTTCAAAAAGTTGTAGTAGGGTCGAACAACGATCAATGATCAACCGCAGTGACGCACGATGCGCACAACGAGATGCGGTATAACCAACATCCGAATTAACGGGGGGGGTCCTTTATGGAAGCCTATTGCATGAAGTGCAAGACCAAACGTGAAATGCAGAACCCAGAGCAGATCACAATGAAGAACGGTCGACCTGCGACTCAGGGCACATGCCCAGTCTCCGGCACTAAAATGTTCAAGATTGGTAAAGCTTCGTAAGCTTTCTGCTATTGAATTAATTGACCCGTGCTTCGGCACGGGTCTTTTTTTGCTTAAAAATAGTCCGTGGAATTCCTAGCGAATATCTTCAATTCGACTAGTAAGTAGTAAGCTGCGGGCGCAAATATCACCAGTACTCGTTACTTAGCTTTGGGAACCATCGTTTATGCAGACCGTGCCATTCGGAAAAACAGGATTCAATGTCAGCCGACTCGGAGTCGGTCTCTCGGAGATCGGCTCACAGCTTTCTGTCTCTGATCAAGATCAAGCCACCAAAATGATGAACACCGCTCTCGATAGCGGCATCAACTTTCTCGACACATCAGCCTGCTACGGCATATCTGAAATGATGGTCGGCAAGGGCGTGGCAGATCGACGCGATGATTACTTCCTCGCGACGAAAGCTGGGCACGTAGCTCTTGGAGCAGACGGCGATGAGTGGACCTACAAAGTAGTTTCTGAATCTATCGACCGCAGCCTACGTCTTCTCAAAACCGATCATGTCGACCTGGTTCAACTTCACTCCTGTGGAATCGATGTTCTAGAACGTGGCGACGTAATTCGTGCATTGCAAGAAGCTCAGAAGGCCGGAAAGACTCGATTCTTCGGTTACTCGGGCGACAACGATGCTGCTCACTGGGCCGTTGATTCCGGACTTTTCGCTACGCTGCAAACCAGCTACAACCTTGTTGAACAGCGGGCACGAACGTCGGGACTTCTCGAAAAAGCGACTGATCAGGGCATGGGCACGATCATCAAGCGACCTATCGCTGGTGGTGTTTGGGGCAAGTCTCGTCCTGAAGCTGGAATCGATGACGCTGGTAATTACAACACGCCGTATCTCGTTCGAGCCAAGGCTATTCGAGCGCTAGGTGCAATCGAAAACGAGCCTGCCGATGGCATTCTGACGGCACTTGGTTACACGTTGGGCGATCCCAACGCTAACGTCGCTATCGTTGGCACAACCAACCCGGCGCACATGGCAACCAACATTAAGCAGATTGCTAATGATCTTCCAATTACAGAGTCGGTTATCGAAGAACTTAAGAGCCGGTTCGAACAGCTCGACAAAGACTGGGCACAACGCACATAAGGTGCCATAGGCACGTTATCTACTCAATCGAGCCGATAGTGAACATTGATTTCCGAGCGAAGGCCTTCCAGAAAGCACCCGAAACACAAAATGAAAATCGATCGCATTGAAGTCCGGTTCGTTGAAGCTGAACTCGATAAGCCTTTCGGATGGTCGCAACGCTGGACCAACACGCGGAGCGTGGTTGTACTAAAAGTAATCACCGATGATGGTGTTGTTGGATGGGGCGAAACATACGGATCGTTAGATTCGATTGCGGCGATTGCTTCAGTAGCTCGTTCTGCAATCGGTGAAGACCCAGCCAGCATCTCTCAGATTTGGCATAAGATTCACCGTGCTACTTTCCAGAGCCACATGTACGCCGGCGCTCCTGTGATGGCTGCAAGTGGGATCGATACTGCGCTTCACGACATCGTAGGTAAGGCAACCGGCAAACCTGTTGCCGAAGTTATGGGCGGCAGGCTGCACGATT
>Ga0302127_10001945_pt1 | contig 12462 bp, 11 predicted proteins | sample CB4_SCM_MG_FD_204452 | JGI IMG/M metagenome (GOLD analysis project Ga0302127, IMG submission 204452) | Marine microbial communities from Western Arctic Ocean, Canada - CB4_SCM | ecosystem: Environmental > Aquatic > Marine > Oceanic | place: Canada: Western Arctic Ocean | collected 2017-09-24
TCAACTAACTTTGGCCAGTAAATTGAAGGAAGGTCATGTCCCATTTCGTCAAATATAAGAAGCTTAGAACCGTGAATAGCTTCAGTAGTGGCGGTCCCACAGTGCAACGGGAGCAAAGGGTCGACCGCCCCGTGCACTACGAGTGTTGGTAACGAAAGCTTTTCAAGCTGTAGGGTCCTGTCTCCACTCATGGCTATCGCACCCATTTGAAATGAGACCCCATCGGGGCAGAAGCAGCGATCGTAGTTATTTCCGGCTTGCTCATAAGCATAATCTTCATCCCAGAGAGGTCCGGCTAGAGCCTTTGAACCAAGGACATTGGCGCTAATGATATCATTACGGGTTGTTTGGGGAGTTCCAATTATGGCGTTAAGTGCTCCCTCTGTAGGAGTGAATTGAAGGGGGTCGCCAGTAGCAGAACTGATACTAGTCAGGGAAAGAGCTGATTCTGGGTAATTAATTGCTAATGTCTGAGCGATCATTCCGCCCATCGAAGCACCGGCAATGTGAGCAGAGTCATAACCCAAGTAATTTAAAAGTCCAGTAGCATCATCAGCCATATCTGATAACGAATAGGGAGATTCAACCGGTTCGTTATTAAGTGCTTTGCTGAGGAGTTCCAGCGCATTGGGAGGATCTCCAGCGGTCTTAGTCGATAGCCCACTGTCGCGGTTATCGAATCTGATCGGTCTAAACCCATGAGCGCATAATAAGTTGACGAAGTCAATAGGCCATCCAGTTAATTGAGCACCTAGTCCCATGATTAGGAGTAAAGGGTGCCCTGTTCGCGGTCCAGTGACCTCGAAATACAATTCGACTCCATTGATAGATGCAGTTCCGTTTATAGTTTCCGAATTCATGTGAAGTCCACCCATCTCGGTTAATCAAGTTCTATCGAACCAGAATGTTAAGTATCTTTCATCTCTGATGCGTCACTCGATTCAGGCTGTCCACTCGTTTGCTCGGTATCAGAAATTTGGACAAAAGCGACTTGGATTTGCTGCAGTGCTTCACGAAGAACACTTTCATTCTGCCCAAGGCGCCCAGAGAGTGATGACATGATTCCCGCCATCGCATCAATAGCGACCTTTGCCTCGTCGATAGAGGGGGGCTGATTTGAAAGATGTATCGCAGCTAGTTCGTAAATTCCCATAACATGATTAGCGATAACTTCCGCTGCCGGAGCTTCAGAGAGTCTCTTTCGCGTATCTGCTAATTCAGCTGCCATGGCCCTCGCCTGTTCTTGCTCTTCAGGGCTAAGGTCGTCGAATCCTGGAAGTTCACCAACATCGCTTATGTCGTCTCCTTCGCTCGGGTTTTCTTCGGGGATATCATGTTCCCCTTGTGGTGTCCATAGACTCATATGCTCTCCTTCGAATGCTCTATAAGGACTCTATAGAGATAGACGCCGGATCCGAAAGTTTCGCTGGTATTCTGGTGATGTCTCGAAAGTAATTTTGGGAACCTTGAAAGTGCTGTCGAGAGGCAGTCACCTAGCTACACCGTCATTTTGATGGAATTTCAAAGTTGTTTTGGAATTTACGTAGTCTGGGTGCAACATCAGTCGTAGCCTAATGGCAATTGCGGTGGGTGCTGATTTTCTCGGCTCCACCGGATGCTAATTTGAGGCACCACAGAAGTTGTGGTTTTGTAAAGTATAGAAACTAGTCATTTAAGGAGATTTAACTTGATCAGGAGCTTGACATAGCTGGGAACGAAGAGCCTCGCATAAATGAAAAGATACGTGCTAACGCGGTACGCCTTGTTTCACCTGATGGTGAACAGATAGGGATTACACCGCTGGCAGAGGCTCTAGAAAAAGCCCGTGACCTTGAACTCGATTTAGTCGAAGTTGCTGAGAACGCAAACCCTCCGGTTTGCCGGATTATGGACTATGGCAAATACAAGTATGAGGCGGCACAGCGAGCAAAGGATTCTCGGAAGAAAAGTACGAATATTGTTGTCAAAGAACTTAAGTACCGGCCCAAAATAGCTGAAGGGGATTTTAATACCAAAACAAGGAAAGTACGGAAATTTCTTGAAGATGGGCACAAGGTAAAGTTGACTATAATGTTTCGAGGTCGTGAGGTTCAACATCCAGAATTAGGAAGACGAATTCTCGACAGAGTGGCGGAGCTCATGGAAGATATTGCTATTCTTGAAGCTTACCCCCAGCTTGATGGTCGAAATATGACTATGATTCTCGGTCCTGACAAAAAAGCTATGGCTAGCCTTCGTAAGGCGAAGGCCCAACAGCAGAAAGATGAGAGCGACCAGTAACTTTAGCCAAATCAATTGTCACAGAGAGCAATGGAAAATTCTAATTTTGTAATCTGAGTCAGTAAGTGGTTGCCCATTGCGTTTATAAGTGATCGGAGAAATAATATGCCAAAGATGAAAACCCATAAAAGTTCAGCAAAGCGTTTCAAAAAAACGTCTAAAGGGAAATTGAAGCGTGGACGTATGCACCGTAACCATCTGGCCGAAGCAAAATCACCAAAACGTAAACGGCAAGCACGGCGTCCCGGCGAAGTAAGTAAAGCAGATACGCCCACAGTGCGACGAAACTTAGGGATCTAATACAGACGATTTAAGGTAGCGGGTGGATAAGCCTCCATCTGTTAAATGAGGAGAGAGTTATGGCAAGAACAAAAACTGCAGTGAATAGGAAAAAACGCCGTCGCCAAGTGTTGGGGAGAGCTAAAGGCTATTACGGCAATAAGAGTCGAAGCTTCCGCTCTGCTAATGAGCAGCTCATGCACAGTGGGAACTATGCTTTCCGAGATCGACGTGCCAGAAAAGGTGAGTTCCGAAAGCTTTGGATTCAAAGAATTAACGCAGGGTGTCGGCAACACGGAACTTCGTATAGTCGATTTATCAGCGGCCTGAAAGCGGCTGAAGTTGAAGTAGACCGGAAGAATCTTTCAGACTTGGCTATCAACGACCCGGATTCGTTTGCTGCTCTCGTGGAAATGGCGAACAAGGCTAACGCTTCGAAATTGGACTGATAACGAGAATGGTTGCTGTTTCAAGGAGCAATCAAAGGGTTCGACAGCTTCGTAAACTCACAAGGAAAGCGGCATATCGTTATGAGACTGGGACTTTCGTCATTGAGGGTCTCAGTTTATTAGAAGAAGCGATATCGACTGGACACACGCCAATTGACGTATTCGTAAGTACAAATGACGACTCTCTTTTGGGTTTGATAGACGGCTTAACTACCGAAAGCCCGAGAGTATGGCATCTTGACGAAGATACGATCAGGTACGTAGCATCAACGAAAAATCCGCAACCAGTTCTGGCATCCGTGCCTATGATGGATGTGGAATTTTCAGACCTGATGGACGCTTCCCCTCAATTTATAGTTGTGGCAGCTGGAATTAATGATCCAGGTAATGCGGGGACACTTATTCGGAGTGCAGCGGCAGCTGGCGCTGACGGTGTAGTTTTTTCCGAGAATTCTGTTGACATATTTAATTCAAAAGTTGTGAGGGCAACTGCTGGATCACTTTTTCGGATACCGGTTGTTCACTCTGTCGCTATGAGCGATTTTTTCGATAGTTGTAGTTCAAGTGGTATCACCACATATGGCCTCTGCGGACAGGCAGAGACACAGTATGACTTATGCGATTACAGCAGCCCACTAGCCCTTTTGGTCGGTAACGAAAGTACAGGTTTGGATGGCGCTATCCGAGAAAAACTCGACGTCGAAGTTGGAATCCCCATGGAAGCTGGAGTTGAGTCTCTCAATGCAGGGTCAGCGCTCTCGGTCGTATCGTTCGAAGTTCGTCGTCAAAGAGAACTCCATGCTTCGAATACCTGACATCACTCTGTCAGTCGGCTGTCCCGATTACTCTGGTACATGCGGAGTATTCATTTAAATACCTGATGAGTTGTCCTAAAATCTGCGAGAATGGTAATCACTTGGTGTCGAACTGGTTTAGCTATGAATAACTATGAGAAACTTCTGAATCATGCTAGAGACGCAGCTTCTGCGGCTGTAAACGCAGAAGAATTATCCCTTGCGCAGGGAGATTTTCTTGGTAAGCAGTCTGAATTGACTAATGCAAAAAAACAGCTTGGTACTTTACCGAAGAATGAGCGTGCAGAGGCGGGTAAGGGGTTAAACGACGTTCGACAAGCGATCGAAAAAATCTTCACTGACCGCGAACTTGCCTTGCAAGGAGATGCGTGGAATTTGCAATTTGAGAATGAACGACTGGACTTAACGGAGAGAATTCATACCTTACGGAGAGGGCACCTTCATCTCATTAGTCAGGCAAGAGACGATTTAGAGGATGTCTTCGTTGGTATGGGGTTTACCGTGGCAGAAGGGCCGGAAGTTGAAACAGCTTGGTACAACTTCGAAGCTTTAAATATCCCTGATTGGCATCCAGCACGTGGAAATTTTGACACAATATTTGTCAATCTAGGGGCACCGGAAGAAGTGATGCTCCGTTCTCATACTTCTCCTGTGCAGGTGCGAACTATGGAGGCCAAGGAACCACCAATCTACATTGTCGCTCCTGGACGGACTTTCCGAACCGATAATGCCGACGCTACCCATCTTCCAGCTTTTAACCAGATCGAAGGTCTTGTCATTGATAAGGGTATTACTATGGGAGATCTGGCAGGGACTATAGACTCGTTTGTCCAAGCTTTCTTTGGTTCGGAGGTTAAATCCAGACTCCGGCCAAGCTATTTTCCTTTCACGGAACCATCCGCAGAGTTTGATATTTCTCGGCCTGATGGGAGTTGGTTAGAACTCGGTGGGTGTGGGATGGTTCACCCCAATGTTCTTCAGAACTGTGGCATCGATCCCGAAGAATGGCAAGGGTTTGCATTTGGATTTGGCATAGATCGATTAGTCGCCATGCGGCATGAGCTAGATGATATTCGTGAACTTGTACTAAATGATGCACGATTTCTGAGACAATTTTAGGAGCATTTGTGAAAGTTTTGTTGTCGTGGCTTAAAGAATTCTCTCCAGATATTGATGGTGACCCGATTGAATTAGGAGAGCAGCTGAGCCAGTTGGGTCTTGCTGTGGAAGAAGTGTCAATCCTTGGGGGTGGTCTCGATAGGATTGTGGTAGCAAAGGTTCTTGACCTACGCCCTCACCCCGATGCTGAAAGGATTCAACTCGTCGATGTCGACTTGGGGGATGGGGAAAGTACACAGATTTGTTGTGGCGCGTTTAACATGGCAATCGGTGATTATATTCCGGTAGCTACGGTCGGTAGTGTCCTGCCTGGGGGTATGGAGATCTCGCAGAGGAAGTTGCGAGGTCAAGTTTCGAACGGGATGTGCTGTTCAGCCTCAGAAATCGGTATGGGAGATGATCACGACGGGATTATGATTCTGGCTTCCGCAGAGAATCCAATCGAAGTTGGATTGCCGGTAAATGAAGCATTAGGGGTAACCCACGATGTTCTATGGGACTTGGAAGTCAATGCGAATCGTCCTGACGCAATGAGTGTGGCCGGTGTGGCGCGAGATTTAGCTGCATCACTCGGAGTCCCTTTTACATACCCAGAATACATTTTTAAAGAATCAACAGATGAAATTACGGCTATTTCGTCTGTTGAGATAGAGGACCCAACATTATGCGGCCGGTTTCTGGTTCGAAGCATTAGAGGAGTATCTATTGGAGAGTCTCCCCGATGGATGCAGAACAGGCTCATTAGTCTTGGAATGAGACCTATAAATAATGTCGTTGATATTTCAAACTACGTAATGCTCGAACTTGGCCAACCCAATCACGCATACGACCTTGCAAAAGTCCCTGAGGGGCACCTTCTGATCCGAAGGGCGAAAGAAGGGGAGACCATCACAACCCTTGATGGGGAAGAGAGGTCCTTGGTCGTCTCAGATGGTGTGATCGCCGATATTGATGGCGGGCCAATAGGTATAGCGGGAGTTATGGGTGGGATGTCTACAGAAATCTGTGAGAACACGAAAGATGTCCTAATCGAAGTTGCTTGGTGGGACCCCCCATCAATTTCTAGGACCGTGAAAAGATTGAATCTTGCGAGTGAAGCCTCTTTGCGTTTTAGGAGAGGGGCTGACTACGGGGTGAATATTGAACGTGCAGCATCTCGAATAGTGCAACTTCTAGCTGATGGTGGTGCTAGCGTCGCATCTGGCCAGATTGATGTCATCGGCCAACTCCCAGATACTTCACCAATACGAGTTCGTACAGAGAAAATAAACAGTCTTCTCGGAACAAACCTTTCTTCAGCGGACATGCAATCTCACTTGAACTCAATCGGGTTCAATACTGACATAAAGAAAGATGATTTACATGTGGAGATCCCAAGTTGGAGATGGGACACGGTAACTGAAACTGACGTATGCGAGGAAATTGCGAGGATCTATGGCTATGAAAATATTGTTAGGACGGTACCACGGGGTACAAGTCCAGGGTTACTAACTCAGTATCAAAAAGATAGAAGGCGTGTTCGAGAGATTCTCGTAGGGGCTGGTTGTGACGAAACTATGCCAATGCCATTTCTTGCTCCGGGAGATCTTCATTCTGCGGGTTTGCCGGAAGAGGCAATAAGCCTTAGCAACCCTTTGGTTCATGAAGAATCACTTTTGCGTACTTCGTTGTTACCCGGTCAATTGAAGATAGTGTCTTACAACCAGTCGCATCGTGTAGAAGATCTTCGATTCTTTGAAATTGGACATATCTTCCTACCTGAGAACTCCAACGGAGTTCTCCCAGATGAACGCGAATACCTTTCTGTGGCATTGGTCAATGTAGAGGTCGCCGAAGTAGTTGACATATTGCACCTTCTCGAAAACGAGTTAGCTATTCCAAACCTTCAGTTGATACCCAAAGCTTTTGGTGGACTGCATCCTGGGCGGTCCTCCGAAGTCCGCATCGCCGGACAAGGGTGCGGACAGATCGGAGAAGTAGATCCTCGGGTTGCTCAGTCCTATGAAGTCACAGGAAGAGTTGCATGGTTTGAGTTAGATCTTGGGAAGATTCTCAGTGGCCCATTGGGTAATAGTAAATACAAACGAGTATCTAAATACCCATCCAGTGATATCGACTTAGCGTTCGATGTCCCTCCGTCAGCCTCTTCTGACACTATTCTTGGTTGCCTTAAAAAAGCTGGAACTGAGCTTCTGGTGAGTGTGAAACTCTTCGATTCATACTCTGGAGAATCGATAAGTGATGGTCGTCGAAGTCTCGCATATAGCCTCCGTTTTCAGGCCCCAGATCGGACCCTGACTGATGACGAAATTTCAGAACTGCGGTCACAATGCATACAGCTTGTTGAGAAGAGGACCGAAGCCCGACTAAGGAATTAAGTATACTTATACAGATATATGTATAAGTATACTTAATTTGTGATAAGGTGACCCCATGAAAAAAATTGGAATCATAGGAGCATCTGGTTACACCGGTGCTGAGCTACTTCGGTTAATCGCTATGCACCCAGAATTCGAGTTGAAAGTTGCAACCGGCGAAACTAAAGCCGGTACAGCAATTCGCGACCTGTATCCCAGCCTTGCTGCCTGTTACCCTACGGAAAATTTTGCTTCGTTTAATCCAAGTAACATCGATGGCTTAGACCTTGTTTTTTGTGCTTTGCCCCACGGGATAAGTCAATCCATTATTCCCGCTATCCATTCCAGTGTGGGCCACATCGTCGATCTAGGTTCTGATTTCCGACTTCAGGACCCTTCTCTCTACAACGAATGGTATGCAACGGAACACTCCTGCCCAGAATTACTAAGTGAGTTCGTATATGGTCTACCAGAGTTATTTCGTTCTGAAATCAGGAAAGCTCCGTTGATTGCTGCGACTGGCTGTAATGCTGCAGCATCTATTTTTGCACTTGCACCTTTTGTGAAATCAGAAGCTATTGAAAGCAAAGGCTTGATCGTAGATCTCATAACTGGTGTCAGTGGAGCTGGACGCCCTCCCAAAGAAATGACCACATTCTGCGCAGTTGGCGAGAATATTAGCCCCTACGGTTTGTTGACACACCGTCATACACCCGAAATTGAACAGGCATTAACAACCTATAGTGGCTACCCAACCTCTGTGCTCTTTACACCTCATCTTGCTCCCATGAACCGTGGAATCATTGCCACTTGCTATGGGCGGGCAAAACATGAAATCACGACAGATGAAGCTTTGCATCAATTGCATAGCTTCTATGCGGATGAACCTTTCTTTGTGGTCGATGAACGTCCACCTTCTACGAAATTCACCCTTGGATCGAATACTGTTCACCTAACAGCGAGAGCAGATGTGAGAACAGGGATGATTATCATGATCGCTGCACTCGACAACCTCATGAAAGGTGCTTCGGGTATGGCTATTCAGAATGCAAATCTTGCGACCGGTATCGAGGAAACTACCGGCCTCCCTATCGCTGGGCTCTACCCATAAGGGATTTATGGCTTTGTCACCTCTTGCTCCCTCTGAATTCCCGGCTATCCCTAACGTACAGGGTGTGCAACTGGCTGTTCATGCTTCGGGAATGCGATATAGCGGACGAGATGACCTCTGCCTCGTGATTCTTTCAGCTGGTTCGATAGTTGGAGGAGCCTTCACGCAATCTCTTTGCCCATCTGCCCCTGTGGACTGGTGCAAGAAAGTAATTAAAGGAGGCTCAGCCCGAACGCTGTTATGCAATGCAGGGAACGCGAATGCTTTCACAGGTAAAGCTGGTCAGGAGGTCGTTGAGAGTAGTGCGATATCTCTAGCGGGTTTGATCGATGTAAACCCAGAAGATGTCTTCCTAGCTTCCACTGGAGTGATCGGAGAGCCTTTCCCTCCGTCGGACCTGGTTGAGCATCTACCGGAGCTAGTAGGGAAACTACAAGAAGCGGACCAAGACAACTGGCTAGCGGCTGCAAATGCCATTCGAACCACTGATACTTTCCCAAAGGGGTCGTTCGCGAAAATTAATGGGACAGGAGCAGTCGTTGCTGGCATAGCCAAAGGCAGCGGGATGATAGCCCCAAATATGGCGACAATGCTCGCTTTCATCTTTACCGACATCAGTGCTGATCATTCTCTATTGCAGTCAGCAACTGAAATAGCGGTTAACCAAAGTTTCAATTGCATTACAGTCGATTCTGATACGTCAACAAGCGATACGGTGCTTACGTTTGCTACAGGGAAAACGAATGTCAACGCATCAGACTATCCAGACGAATTCCAAGATGCTTTGAACACTGTCATGCTTGATTTAGCACAACAAATAGTTCGCGATGGAGAAGGAGCCACCAAGTTCGTCGAAATTGTTGTCACCGGAGCAGAGAATGACACTGCAGCGAAAGAGATAGGAAAGGCAATTGGGAATTCTCCTCTTGTGAAGACTGCTATCGCCGCAGAAGATGCCAACTGGGGAAGGATCGTGATGGCTGTTGGGAAGGCAGGGCAATTGGCCGACCGAGATAGATTGAAGATCTGGATAGGGGATGAATTAGTAGCCGAAGGGGGAATGCAATCAGAACACTATGAGGAAGCCAAAGCAGCTAAACACCTACTAGCTCCGGAAATAGTTATCAAGGTCGATGTAGGGGTAGGTGAGGGAAGTTCAAGTATCTGGACCTGCGACCTTACTCATGGGTATATAGATATTAATGCGGGTTACCGATCATGAGTAGAGCAAAAACGGTGAACCTCGAAGACAGCAAAACATTTAGTCCAGAAACCAGAGCCCATGCCCTCGTTGAGGCTCTTCCGTATATCCAGAAATTTGCTGGCACGGTCGTCTTAGTAAAAATGGGTGGGAACGCCTTGATCGATGAAGACCTATTCAATAGATTCGCAGAAGACATTGTTCTTTTAAGATCTGTTGGCATTATGCCAGTAGTCGTTCATGGTGGTGGTCCACAAATAGGAAACCACCTTCAAGAGATCGGTAAAGAAAGCGTATTTATCGACGGACTCCGAGTTACGGACTCAGAGACTCTTACTGCTGTTCGGGAGGTCCTTGTCCATCAGGTAGGGAAAAGGATCGTTGACACCATTAATAGTTACGGCGGGATCGCTGTTGGGATAAGTGGAGAAGACGATGACCTTCTGATCGCAACCGCAAAAGATAAACAGCTTGGGTTTGTAGGAGAAGTTACTGAAGTCAAACCTGAAATTATTTTTGAATTACTGAATAAAGGTAAGATCCCTGTTATATCAACGATTGCTGTAGATAAGGAAGGCCAGGCGTATAACATCAATGCAGATACAGCTGCCGGAGCGATAGCAGGAGCGTTAAACGCTGAGAAAGCCGTATACCTTTCTGATGTCCCAGGCCTACTCAAAGATAAGACAGACTCCTCAAGCATCGTTTCCGAAGTTGAATTTCAAGAACTTGATAAAATGATTAAAGAAGGGATTATCTCAGATGGGATGATACCCAAGGTCAAGTCCTGCATGCATGCTCTCAACCGCGGAGCTAAAACCGCCCATTTACTTGATGGGCGTGTCCCACATGTACTTCTCCTCGAACTCTTTACAGATAGTGGAATTGGAACCATGATCATGAAAGGAGAAAGCGATGACTAACCATGCTAGAGAGATGGGTAGTGCTACCGAACTAACCAAATGTCCGATAATGCCTACTTACGCAGCACCATCATTGATGTTCGTCCGCGGAGACGGAACAGAACTATGGGATACACATGGGAAAAGATACCTCGATTTTGTGGGGGGATTAGCGGTTCAAGCACTTGGTCACGCAAATCCAGAAGTAGCAGAAGCTATTTCAGTCCAAGCAAGGAAGCTAACGCAAGTTTCAAACTATTGGGCTACCGAACACGCACACCATGTTGCGCTCTCACTCGATCGTCACATCAGCGGTCAGACTAAAAGCTCTGGAGATAACAATACTTCTCCAAAAGGGCAAGTATTTTTCTGCAATTCAGGGGCAGAAGCAAATGAACTTGCATTTAAGTTGGCCAGAAAATGGGCAGGCCCTCTTCGGTATGAAGTACTTACAGCAATGGGCTCTTTCCATGGGAGGACTCTCGCAGCTCTTGCCGCCTGTGGCCAACCTCTAAAACATGAGCCATTTGCCCCTATGCCCCAAGGTTTCCACCATTTTAAACGTGATGATGGAAATTCTCTGCAATCATGCATCACCTCAGAAACAGCGGCTATTCATATTGAACCTGTCCAAGGTGAAGGAGGAGTTTGGCCCAGTACGGATGAATTCATGTCTCTTGTTCAATCGCTTTCTAGCGAAAAAAAACTACTTTTTATGGTTGATGAAGTCCAAAGTGGTTTATGTAGAACAGGGAAGTGGTTCGCCTTTCAACATTATGGGGTAGAGCCTGATGTTGTTTGTATAGCGAAAGCTTTAGGGAATGGTTTCCCGATCGCTGCAGTATGGGCCCGAACAGAAATTGCAGCAACCTTCCAAGCCGGTGATCACGGAAGCACATATGGAGGGAATCCACTAGGAACAGCAGCTGCTAGAAAAGTCTTAGAGATTATGGAACGGGATGACTACCCAGCGAAAGCGAAGAGCCTCGGAGAGAATATGAAAAGCGCTCTTAATGACCTCCCTCGAGTGGTCTCTGTTCGAGGCAAGGGAGGTATGCTTGCCGCTGAACTTGATGGAGAGATTAGCAAAGTCGTAGCAAATGAGGCAACAGAAAAAGGCCTGTTAGTAAATTCTATAACGCCGACAGCAATTCGTCTGACTCCGCCACTGTCCACCACTACTGCAGAGGTAGATGAAGCTATGTCCATTCTGAAGGGAGTTCTAAATGCCGTCCCATCTTCTTGAAGTCGATGACTTAACTTCCTCTGATATTTTCGAAATATTAGAACTGGCTGTTTCTCCAAAGCCGAACCATCTACTTAGCACCAAGGGAGTAGCGCTCCTATTTGAGAAACCCTCTAACCGGACTCGGAATTCAATGGAAATGGCGATTATCCAACTTGGTGGGCACCCAGTTACAATCCGCCCAGACGAAGTAGGAATCGGACAACGCGAAAGCATCGGAGATATAGCACGAACACTTTCGTGTTATCACGAGATCATTGGTGCCCGTGTCTTCGACCATTCCACTGTTACTGAACTAGCAGCGACTGCAAAGGTCCCGGTAATCAACATGCTCTCTGATGAAGCGCACCCTCTGCAAGCATTGGCAGACTTATTGACGATACGACAGGAGTACACATCATTTGATGGCCGGATAGTAACGTACATTGGAGATGCAAACAATGTCGCGCGTTCATTAGCAATCGGGTGCGGTTTGACCGGAATGAGTTTCCGTATTGCTCACCCTGAAGGGTATGGGTTCTCTGATTCTGATATTTCAAAAATTCAACAAAGCGGAACAGATTTGTACATTACGACTGATCCCAAAGATGCAATTAACAACGCTGATGTTGTATATACAGATGTTTGGACATCTATGGGGCAAGAAAATGAGAAGAAGAAACGGCTTCAAGATTTTGAAAACTTCACGGTAACTAATGACTTA
>Ga0302127_10001946_pt1 | contig 12461 bp, 5 predicted proteins | sample CB4_SCM_MG_FD_204452 | JGI IMG/M metagenome (GOLD analysis project Ga0302127, IMG submission 204452) | Marine microbial communities from Western Arctic Ocean, Canada - CB4_SCM | ecosystem: Environmental > Aquatic > Marine > Oceanic | place: Canada: Western Arctic Ocean | collected 2017-09-24
CTGATGGTAGGGCTATCAGGGATGATAATTGATTTCAGCATTACCTATATTTGCAAAGAGAAATTGGTGATAAATAAATACATCTCTAATTCACTTGGATTTTCAATAGCAGCTATTTCAAATTTTTTCTTAAATAGGCACTTTACTTATCAGAGTACCAGCTCTGATACTGCAACTGAATTTTATTGGTTTATGGGAATTTCTGTAATTTCACTTCTTATTTATAATGGTATTGTGTGGGTTGGAATCAATAAATTAAATTTCAAATTTTACACCTCAAAAATGTTGGCTATCTTTTTCATCACATTCTGGAACTTTTTCGCACATCTATTAATCACATTTCATCATTAATAAAAAAGCCCGCTCATGAGCGGGCTTTTGTTTTAAAATTATATTTTACTTACTCAACTATTAATTTTTCAGTTATTATTGATGAAGAGTTTGAAATGGTAATTAAATAAGTCCCTTTCCCAAATTTAGAAATATCAATATCCTCTGTAAAGAAATCATTAACATCCTTTTCAATAGTATACACCGTTTGACCAAGTAAATTATTAATAGTCACATTATACATGTCATTATTCACTCCATTCATTTCTAATGTAATTTTTCCATTAGATGGGTTAGGATGAATTATGATGTTAAACTTAGAAAACTCTTTTATAGAGGTAATTGAAAAATTAATACTTGTTGAATCAGAACAGCCATTTGCATCTACAACTATAAAAGTATAATTCCCTGAATTAATTGGAGTGATAGAAAAATTATTTCCAGAATTATTAGAACTAGAAGCAACGAGTCCATTCGGTCCAAAAAACTCATAAGTATAGGGAGTGGTTCCTCCCAAAGAAGTTCCTGTCATTACTCCATTACTATTAGCAATAGAAACTTGTAAAGCTGCTGGTTCTGTAACTATTATAGAGTCAGTAGCAATACAATTATTTGCATCATATACACCTAAAGTATAAGTGCCCGCCACAACATTTGATATCGATTGCGTAGTATCTCCAGTTGACCATAAATAGGTGTAAGGCAATTGCCCTCCTGATTGAGCAGAACTTATATTCCCATCACTACTACCATAACAACTTACTGCAGTAGCTGAAAGGGTAGATGAGGGTGTTGATACTGATGTTGCATGCACGGTTATTGTGTCCACAGCCTCACAAAACGTAGAATCTGTTACCCTAACAATATAGTCGCCAGCAGTTAAAGTATTTGAGTTAACAGGAAGACCATTTAGATCTGACCAGTAAATCACATAAGGAGGAGTCCCTCCAGAAGGTACTACTTGTGCAGTTCCATTATTCATTAAACAACTAGAATTTATTGTTGTTACGGGAATCTTTAAATTACTACAAGAAGGAAAGACTGTTATTGAAATAACCTGTGATGTGTTTTCAATTGCCGGAGTAGGACAGAAATCATCAGAAACCTTAATAACAAAAGTATAAACACTAGGACGTAGTCCGCTGCAAGAATTTATAACATGATTACATGAAGTGATCCATTCGAACTGACCACTACCAGTTCCTCCAGAAGCAATAAAGGGAGGAGGAGTTCCTGTTCCTATTTCATTAAAGGTTGCGCAGGGAGGGTTCTGACAAGGAATGCTATTGTAATAATCATAAAACTGCCCACCAGAAACTTCAAATAATAAATCTTGTTGCGAACCATTAGGATATACATCATCATCAGTTGCTATAAAATCAAAAGCTACTGTATCTCCACAATGCACTAAAGTATCCCACTGATATGGAGCTGAAGTTGCCGGATAAAAAAATGGAGGCTGCACTAAAGGACGAACATTACGTAGCGTGTTTGCGCCAATATTTCCATTAGTAGTATCTCCCAAAACCTCAGTAAAAGGAATAAGTACTACTTGTATTTCTCTGTATATTGAGGCAATTTTATTACCACATTTGTATGCAGAAACCCTTGTGCATGTTACATAATTCCCTGGCTGGATAGCAGGATAATTCGTTCTTCCTGTTGTAGGATACATAAATATCCCTTGAATAGGCGTGGTGACTGAAAATCCAGCAGCAAACGGTATTGCATTCGTTACATCTGCGTTTAAATAATCGTAAGCAGGCGCGTTGTAACCATCAAGTGGTTGTGCGAAGTGATAGCCAATAGAATCCTGTTCTTCATCAAATGCATTATGACTATAAGTAAATCCATTAGAAAAAGAAAAAGGAGTAGGCCCGTTTCCTACCTCAAGAATTGTTCTTGGCTTTTCATAAAATTTAGGAGAGGAATCATAACATTCATTATTATTTGGATATACAACGCCAAGAGAATCTGTGTAAGAATACATTACAGCTCTTAAAGTAAATCCATACTGCCCTGTATTGTTTGCTAAATTTATGACCGCAAGGTTTCTGGCTATATCTGTATATGTAAAATGCCAACCATCTGAATCAGGAGTTCCTGTTATTATCATTGGTTCAGAGGTATATATATGCTCCTCAACTGCCCCATCCCCACTTCCAGCATATCCAATATTTGTACCTCCACAAGACAATTGCGGATTAGGCCCATCAATGGTATTACAGGCAGGAGAGATGTCAGTCGCCCCAATATATGTTAATGCGATATTTGATATAGTTAAATGATTATGCACTACAAGAACTTTATTATTAATATTTGCTAATGGAACGCCTTGACAATCTCTATATATTTTAACATTAAAAATGTATTTTCCAGCATCCGGCCCAGATTTAATACATTCCCAAGTAATTTCTCCACCCATTAAGTGGGTTGCATTAGAGTTATTTGAAAATACAAATAACATCAATAAAACAGCTAGTATTCTTTTAAAAATTGTTGTTTTCATTTTTTTATTTTTTTGATGAATCAATTTGTTTTATTTTATAGTGCAGCTATATGATAAAAAGCATAAGAAATTATCAATTAGTTAGTGTTTGATTTTAATAAGTAAATATAAAATTTTATTACTATCCAACAAACATAGGTAAAAAAATACATAAAAGAACCCTACTCAAAAAGAAAGTAGGGTTCTTGTTATTAGTTATATGTTGTTTTTAAATTACTTGACTATAGTAATTTTCTTAACAGTCATTGCATTATTAGTATTGATGCGTATAAAGTAAATACCACTACCTAAAGTAGCTACATCAATAGTTTTTTGGTAGTCAGTAGTCAATACTACTTCCCCAACTACATTGTAAATAGTTGATGAAGTATAATTTCCATCAATTGTCAATGTGTTTTTTGCAGGATTAGGATATATTAATAGGTTTGAAATCTTTTCAGCAGTAGCAGTTACTACACAAGCAGCCTGACAAGCAGATAATGAAGTAAAAGTTCCCAATCCTGTGCCAGGGTCAGAACAAACTCCACCATTTATACATTCCCATGAATCTGGTATAGATCCAGATAGTTCAACTTTAATTCCGTTTAATATTTCTCCTGTTGTATTGTTAATAATCATCCCCGCAACATGTACATTACTTTCATTTTGATTAGCTGGCAAAGTATGTGTGTAATTATGTGTATGTATTCCTCCAGCTGTTATAGTAGCAGGAAGGCTGCCAGCAGTTCCGTCAAAGCCTCCTAAAATCTCACGAGCTACATGATCAAAAGTAACGCTTACAGGGTCAGAAGCTGCTGCCCAATCAAATCCTGATATAGGGCTTACCAGCGGCCCCGCTCCACCTCCAGAATAATAGTTTGCTTGGCTATACGGACCAACCGCATCTTCTAGTATCACGGCATTAAAACGATAATCTCCAGATAGATTGGCAACAAATTCACCACTAAGATTAATGTCAATCATTCTAGTTGTAGCGTCAAAAACAGCTGTAGCAGAAATATCAACTGGAGATATTTCATTAATTCTATCAGAATAGTATTGCATAAAATCCCCTGGGTTTACATCTAAAATAGCCCTATCAACATGTCCACTTGGATAGCCACCCACATTCATTCCTGCATCATATGCATTAACTGTCATAGCATCTCCATTATGTACAGCAATTCCAATGGCAGTGCCTGGATAGTTTTGCTCTAGTGTTTCTAGACCTACAGCTCCTCTTGGGCACCATCCGCACCAAGTTCCAGTAGCCTCTTCAAATACAACCCTTTTTGTTGGTATGAAAGTGACTGCATTAGCTATTGCTGTTAATGAGTTGTTGCTCATATCTGGGTCAATATTTGTATTTACATTATCAATAGTAACCGTAAGGTTTGCAGATCCTGGACTAGCTAGATTTAATTGATCAGCATGTGTAAAATTATATGTGGCGTTAGCAGCTATATTAAGTCCAATATAGTTATCTGTGTATGAGTTTGCCCCGTCTGTCCAAGTAATGTCCATTGCATTAATTGTATTTCCTCCAACATTTGTTATTACACCTTCAACATCAATTATTGCTGGTGCAACTGAATATGGGGTAATGTTTAATGAAGAAAGTTCAGCATTATTATCTTGCATTTCATTAACGATAATATTGTCAATTCCTAACACGAATTGATCGTTTGAGTTATTTCTAAAAGCAATATAGATTGTTTGTCCAGCATAAGAAGTTAGATCTACGGATCTTTTAGTCCAGACGTCTGCTTCACCACCTGTGTTAGTAGTGTTATATATCGATGGGGTTGTAAAGTTGGCAGGAGTAGCCCCTGTTGTTGAGACATATACTTCTACTCCGTCAGAGAAATTAGCATCTGGAGCAATAGCATCAAATTCTAAACCAATACCATTTCCATTATTTGGCAGTGTTATTGATGGGGTAGTCATCCAGTCATCAGCACAACAAGCTAAAGGATTAAACCATGAGGTGCTTCCGGCACAATCTTGACTGCCTAGTGCTTGTGCGGTAAAAGATCCTGTGAATGTAGAAACATTTGCTGCTGGCGTTAATCCATCTACATCTGTTAATGTAAATGTTGTAGGAATTCCTGCATTAAAATCTTCTGAAAAGATTTGTGCTTGTCCTAATATTGCGCTAAGAACCAAGCTAAGAGTAAGAATTTTTTTCATTTTATATAGGTTTTATTTTTTTACTAATGTAGCGGTAATATATGATGTATAGTATAATAAACAGCCTCTGAAGATTCCAGTTGTTTTTATTAGTTATATGTTGTTGTAAATTACTTAGCTATAGTAATTTTCTTAACAGTTATTGCATTGTTAGTATTGATATTTATAAAGTAAATACCACTACTTAAAGCAGCTACATCAATAGTCTTTTGGTAGTCAGTCGTTAGCACGACTTTTCCAAATACATTATAAATAGTTGCTGAAGTATAATTTCCATCAATTGTTAATGTATTCTTTGCAGGATTAGGATATATTAATAGGCTTGAAATTTCTTCATTTATAGCAGTTTCTATACAAGCGGTATTACAAGCGGCTATAGAAGTATATATGCCTGTTCCAGTACCGGGGTCTACACAATTCCCTGGGCTAATGCAATTCCAGGATGAATTGCTACTAGCAATACAAGCGGTTTGACAAGCATTATAAGTAGAATATTGACCTGTTCCAGTCCCAGATAAAATACAATTCCCTATTCCAAGGCAATCCCAAGATGGGCCGCTAGAAACACAAGTAGTATTACACAAAGACAATGAAGTATAGGTTCCATTTCCTGTTCCCGGATCAGAACAGTTGCCTTGACCATCACAATCCCAGGATGCAGCCACCACAACACAAGCGGTTTGACAAGCAGTTGTAGTTGAATAAGCCCCTAATCCTGTGCCAGGATCAGAACAAGCTCCCGTTGAAAGATCACAATCCCAAGATGCAGCCACCGCAACACAAGCGGTTTGACAAGCAGTCGAAGTTGAATAAGCCCCTAATCCTGTGCCAGGATCAGAACAAGCTCCCGTTGAAAGATCACAATCCCAAGATGCAGCCACCGCAACACAAGCGGTTTGACAAGCAGTCGAAGTTGAATAAGCCCCTAATCCTGTGCCAGGATCAGAACAAGCTCCCGTTGAAAGATCACAATCCCAGGATGCTGCAGATACTCCACTGGTCTCAAATGGGGTTTTATCTTCCGAGGAAGTAAAATTATAGTTAGACACAATTATATTCCCATTAAAATCTTTAACTTCAAAACCATTTGGAGGATACATTCCATCTCCATAGGAGTCATACATATTGAAGGTGTAACAAGCCCCAGTAACTAACATTGCATTAACTGTAGGCTGAGCACTACTATTAGTTAAAGTTCCGGATGCTACTACTACCATTCCATTATCATCTACAAGCTCCCATGAGGTTTCGGTAGCATATTGATCTGTGGTTACATCAATTGTAGCATTACCACTAACAATACCTGTAGTTATTGACCCATAACTATGATTAATAAATGTTGTGGTTGCATTGTCATTAGACGTGTTCTGATCGGTATTCCCATTTGGATTTAAAACATTTACATCTAGGGTATTTGTAAATGAGGGGGTGTAAGTATAATTTGATAAAGTTACAGTTGTTGCTTGCCCAGACGCTAGATTGCCTGTCCAAGGGAAAATAGAAGGAACACCTCCATTAATACTGTATTCAATATCAAGAGTAGTCAAAGGTAAATTACCATAATTTTTTATTAAGACTTCAATGTCTTTGGAGATATTACTACAAATGTTATCCTTAGCAGTAGCACTTACTAAATAAGCATCATAAGCATTAGCAAAAACAAGGTTAGGGTATACTTCTGTTCCACTTAAGATTTCTTGTTGTCCTTCACTTACAAAAGCAACCACTGCAAAGTTTGTTGGATCTAATATAGGAGACAAAGGATATCCCGATATTTGACTTGGGATGGTCCATGTGTAAGTGTTGCTATACAAAGTGCCTGAAGTAATATTTGCAATAGTCTCACCCCATTGCCCTGTTAGCATATGTCTTAACATATGATTATGATTATAGTTTCCATTTGGCAGCATTGATCCAGGATTATTACTTGCTCCTCCAGTTTGCGGACCTTCAATATTATTTTGAACAACTGCTATATTTAACATATTAGATGTGACTGCTTGTGTTCCTGTATAATAGACCTCAACATCTACTGTGAGTGTACTTGTAGCCATATCAATACTTGCTTGTATTCCAACATTTACTGGTGAGGGCTCTAAAAGCCACTGTGATGCAGCCGCAGTCCACTCTCCTCTACTCATAGCAGTTCCAGTTCCGTTTTGTTGTAATCCAGCAAACTCATGTCTATTTACAGTTCCAGCAGGATAACCACCTAAATTACTTTGCCCTGCAATTGCTGCACCAAATGAAGTGTTAAAGTCTGTTCCAGGTCCAGCAGGAGATGCGTATCCACCGGTATGGATGTTTATAAGAAAAACATCATTTGGGTTTGCATCATGTAATTGCTGTCCAATTAAGTGTCCAGCCGGACACCATACACAAGTGATTCCTGTGAATTCCTCAAGAATAATATTTTTATTTTCAGGAGTTGTACTTACAAATGTTTGCGCACTTGTAGTTAGCATTCCTAATGTAAATACAGAAAGTAATATCTTTTTCATTTCTTTTTTTTAAATTTAGTGGTCAAATTTACAAATAAAAAATGGATTTTAGCTAGCGCTAAAAGAAAACCTTATGTCTTTAAGCGCATCCTTTAGTTATTGAGATTAAATATTGTATATTTGTAAAAAATTTAATAAATGAGAAAAATTATACTTTTTATATTTGTACTAGCTCAAATGAGCTTTGTTGCTGCACAAAGCCTGGTGGTTACTGGAGACACTTTTTTTACTGGAAATCTTGTTGATCAAATTGATCATCATTTAGATATAAAGAATACTTCTGTTAACCCAATAACTATAAAATGTCAAAAAACTAACTTAACCTTACCATTATTAATTGATATGTCAACGGGAGACACTTCATTTGCAGAATCTTATTATTGCTTTGCTAGTAATTGTTATTCTGCTAGTTCAACAAGTCCTAGCAGTTCAGTTGTTCTTTCGGCAGGCCAGCAAATCTCTTTTGATAATTCGCCTCCTGACGCTGATGCGTATTCAGGATATTATAACGCATATGGTGCTTCAGGAATTGCCGAGGTTCAATATTGTTTTTATGATGTAGCTAATTCTTCAGATGAAACTTGCGTGACCATTACTTATGATTGTAGTGGCGCTACTGGTATTAACAATTTTACAGAGCTTACCAAAATGAGCGAGTTTTATCCTAATCCGGCTAATGGCGTAACAAATCTTGCATTTAACGGAACAAAAGCACAGTTAAGAATTATTGATATTTTAGGAAATGAAGTTAACAGCATTCAGCTTGAAGGGTCAGGAATAAAAAGAATAGACTTAACTCATATGAGTAAAGGAATTTACTTTGGGAAGCTATTGGTAGCCAATAAATTAACCGCAATAAAGAAATTGATTGTACAATAGAAAAAAGTAAAATAGTTTTTGCAAGCCCTGTACTTTAGTGCAGGGTTTTCTTTTTTATGATGTTAGATATAATCAAATCATTAAATTTGCATACTTATAGGTAGATTTAAATAAACAAATGATAACACATATTCACGGGAAATTAATTGAAAAAACACCAACTTATGTAGTTGTAGATGTAAATGGAATTGGGTATAAAATCAAAATATCCTTACAAACATTTTCTGCTATTGATGGTGAATTATGCAAACTATTTACTCACCTTTCAGTAAAAGAAGACTCACATACTTTATTTGGTTTTTATGAAGAGAGTGAGCGTCATTTATTTCGGAATTTAATTTCAGTTTCAGGAGTAGGCCCTAGTACAGCACAAGTAATCTTGTCTACGTATTCTCCACAAGAAATAATACATCATATTACAACTGCTGATGTGGCGGCTGTACAAAGCGTAAAAGGAATAGGAGCGAAAACAGCTCAAAGAATTATTATTGATCTAAAAGATAAAGTGGCAAAAGGGATGCCTACCTCTGATCTATTGTTTGATGCAGTAGACAATACTATTAAGGAAGAAGCGTTATCCGCATTACTAGCTTTAGGATTTGCTAAAAAAGGGGCGGAGAGTAAAATTGATAAAGTCTTGCAATCAAACCCTGAAATTGTAAGTGTTGAAGATTTAGTGAAAATGGCATTAAGCCAGATGTAATTACTTTATTAGGAATTGAAAAGCAATAAAAATTATAAGTTAATTGTATTTGTTTTTGCATTATTTTTTGCAAATACAAATTTGTGGGCTCAAGCCACTGACACTACTTTAGCATATCCTTTTTCTAATGGGAAAAATGGAGGAATGTTTATGCACACCCCTTCCAATATAAGTTCAATAGTAAATTATGATTTTATAAATAATCAATATTTTATTCAAAATAAAATAGGCGGCTTAGATGCTGGTAAGCCAAGAACTCTTAGCTTTAAGCAATATCAACAATATAAATTGAATAAATCTATTACAGAGTATTGGAATTTAAAATCAGGAGAACGAAAAGGAAATCAATCTTCATTATTCGGGTCGCCTAAGTTATTTATTCCAGGCCAGGCTTTTGATAGGATTTTTGGTGGCAATGCAGTAGATATTCGCCCTCAGGGTTCTGCTGAGCTTATTTTTGGGTTAAAAACTAATAGATTAGATAACCCTCAATTACCTGAAGAACAAAGAAAAACAACTTCTTTTGATTTTCAAGAAAAAGTTCAGGCGAATGTGATTGGAAAGATTGGAGATAAATTAAAATTAACTGCTAATTTTAATACTGAAACTACTTTTGATTTTGAGAATCAGATGAAGTTGGAATATACGGGTTATGAAGATGAAATAATCAAAAAAATAGAAATAGGGAATGTGAGTTTGCCATTAAACGGTACGCTAATTACCGGTAGTCAGTCGCTTTTTGGGCTTAAAGCTCAACTCCAATTTGGACGCACTACAATAACAGGAATTCTTTCTCAGCAAAAAAGTACAACTTCTGAAATTGAAGTAAGTGGTGGTGCTCAAACCTCAGAATTTGATGTGTATGCTGACCAATATGAAGCTAATAAACACTTCTTTTTAGCGCATTATTTTAAGGATAATTATGATATAGCTTTGGAAAATTTACCTTTTGTTAATTCGGTAATAAATATTACAAAAGTTGAAGTGTGGGTAACGAACAAAACAGGGACAACTAATGATACTCGAAACATTGTTTCCTTTTTAGATTTAGGGGAGACTGGACCTTATTTCGAAGATGATCCTGTAAATGGAAATATATACAATAAAGCCGTAGTTCAGGATTTGTATTGGGGGCCTCAATATGATGACTATCCTGTAATGGGTAGTCCTGCTACTACTCCGCCTTATCAATATGCTTCAAATGATTTGTATAAATCTTTATTGGGCTATAATATTAGAAATATTAATGATGTAAATTCTACAAACTATCCGCTATTGTCAAACGGAACAGATTATGAAAAATTAGAAAGAGCACGCAAACTTTCAGAATCAGAATTTACAGTGCATAATCAATTAGGATATATTTCCTTAAATCAAGCGCTTAATAATGATGAGGTATTGGCAGTTGCTTTTCAATATACTATTGGCAACAAAACTTTTCAGGTTGGAGAATTAACTACAACAGGTCCGAATGCTCCTGATTTTTTAATTGTAAAATTGTTAAAAGGAACAAATCTATCACCTTCACTTCCTAACTGGCACTTGATGATGAAAAACATCTATGCTTTAGGAGCTTATCAAATGAGTAGAGATGGTTTTGTGTTAGATGTAGTTTATGAAAATACTAAGGAGTCCGGGGCATTAACAAATTATTTAAGTGAAGAAAATGAAGACGCTATTAACGGGAAACCTTTAATCAAATTATTAAATTTAGATAGATTAAATCAGCAAATGGATGTGCAATCAGATGGTATTTTTGATTTTATTGAGGGTGTAACTGCAAAATCATCAAATGGAAGAATTATTTTTCCTGTAAGAGAGCCATTTGGAAATTATTTAGCCAATCAGTTTAGTGACCAAACACTTGCAAAAAAATATGCGTATCAGGTTTTATACGATTCAACCCTAACTGTCGCTCAGCAATATCCTGAACTGAATAAATTTAGATTAAAAGGAACCTATCAATCCTCATCAGGATCAGAAATTCGTTTGAATGCTATGAATGTACCGGAAGGCTCGGTAACGGTAACTGCAGGTTCACAAAAACTAACAGAAAATCAGGATTATACAGTTGATTACATGTTGGGACGTGTAACCATTATTAATGAAGGGATTCTGAATTCTGGTGTACCAATTAAAATATCTTTAGAAAATAATTCTTTGTTTGGCATTCAGAACAAAACATTAGTTGGGCTGCATGCCGACTATGAAATTAATAAAGATTTCTTGATTGGAGCCACTATGTTAAACTTAACTGAAAGGCCGTATACCACAAAAATTAATACAGGAGAAGAGCCAATTTCTAACACAATTTGGGGGTTGGATGGAAATTATCAAACAGAAGTGCCTTGGTTAACACGCGCTGTCGATTGGTTGCCTTTTTTGGAAACCAAAGCCAAATCCCGTTTGATAGCAACTACTGAATTTGCATATCTTATACCTGGACACCATAGCGCTGTTGGTGATAAAGGAGTTTCTTATATTGATGATTTTGAATCCAGCAGAACCTCAATAGATATCAAAAATATGGGGGCATGGAAATTAGCAAGCTTACCTTTGGAAGAAGGACAAGCTTTAGATGGATTTAACATCTCTGATGAGTTCTTTGATGAGAGTGTAAATTTGAAATACGGTGCAAAAAGAGCAAAATTAGCTTGGTATACTATTGATCCTTTATTTTTCAGGACAACCTCAATCAGCCCTCCAGAGATAAACATAATTAGACCTGATTTAACTACTTTTCCTCAGAAATACTATCATTATTCTCGTGAGATACTAGAAACAGAAGTGTTTCCTAATAAAGATCCTGATTTAGGAAGTCAAATCACAAACTTAGCGGTATTAGATGTAGCATACTATCCAGAGGAAAGAGGTCCTTATAATTATACCATTGACGGATTGGATACTAACGGGCAATTAAAGAATGCATCTGAAAATTGGGCAGGGATGATGCGTAAATTAGAAACAAATGATTTTGAGGCGGCTAATATTGAGTTTGTAGAATTTTGGATGATGGATCCTTTTAATGAAGATGATGGATTGGGAATAGGAAAGCATTTAGGCGGGGATATGTATTTGCATTTAGGGAATGTATCAGAGGATGTGTTAATAGATGGGCGTAAAAGTTTTGAAAATGGGTTGCCAACATCAGCTACAGTTGAAGATGTAGATACTACTGCCTGGGGTAGAGTGCCAACTAATTTTTCTATTGTTGAGGCTTTTGATAACAATCCTTCTTCTAGAGAATATCAGGATGTTGGGATGGATGGCTTGAGAGATGCTGATGAAGAACTCTTTTTTGATGAAGTTTATATTCAGAAATTAGATGACATTCTCTCACCTGCTGCTTATGATGGTCTAATTAAAGATC
>Ga0302127_10001947_pt1 | contig 12458 bp, 10 predicted proteins | sample CB4_SCM_MG_FD_204452 | JGI IMG/M metagenome (GOLD analysis project Ga0302127, IMG submission 204452) | Marine microbial communities from Western Arctic Ocean, Canada - CB4_SCM | ecosystem: Environmental > Aquatic > Marine > Oceanic | place: Canada: Western Arctic Ocean | collected 2017-09-24
GCTTCCTCAAGGTATTCCTTGATCCGACCCTCCTTGATACCGTCAAAAACCGGTGTGGCGATCTTGATCCCGAGTTTCTCCGCCGCCCAGCCAAGGTGGCATTCGAACACCTGCCCGACATTCATTCGGGAAGGCACACCCAGTGGGTTGAGGATGAAGTCCACCGGCGTTCCATCCGCGAGATGAGGCATATCCTCCTCGGGGATGATCTTGGCGACAACACCCTTGTTGCCGTGGCGACCCGCCATCTTGTCGCCCACTGAGAGCTTGCGCTTGGAGGCGATGAAAACCCGAACCGACTTGATCACACCCGAGTCGATCTCATCACCGGCGGCTACGCGAGATGCCTGCGCCTTGTGCTTATCCTTTAGGTCATCAAACTTCTTGGTGAAGCCACTGATAATCTCCAGGATCTTGTTCTTGATCGGGGACGGGTCAATGGAGATACAGCCATAGACCTGCGAAAGTTTGCGAAGCAGTGTCTTCGTAATTTTCCGGTTGGCGGGGATGATGACATCACCCGTCTCCGTGTTTGTGACATCCAGTGGGATTTTCTCGCCCAGAAGGATGTTGCTCAGATTCTCGGTCAAATGCTCGTGGAGGCTATTAAGTTCCTTCTTGAAATCATCCTCCAACTGCTTGCCCTGTTTCTTGGCTTCGCTCGCGGCAGCCTTGAGTCCCTTGTCGCCCTCTTTTTTGGAGGATATTTTCACACCCATCACCTTGCCGCGTACTCCCGATGGCACTTTCAGCGAGGAGTCTTTCACGTCGGCCGCCTTCTCTCCGAAGATGGCCCTCAGCAGGCGCTCTTCCGGAGCCAACTCGGTCTCGCTCTTGGGTGTTATTTTGCCGACCAGAATATCTCCCGGGCCGACCTCGGCACCGACCCGGATAACGCCGTCCATGTCGAGGTTGCTTAGGGCCTCCTCGCCAAGGTTGGGGATGTCCCGGGTAACTTCCTCCGGGCCAAGCTTGGTGTCGCGGGCGGTCACATCGTACTCGCCGATATGGATTGACGTAAAAACGTCATCCTTGACGATCCGCTCACTGATACAGATCGCATCCTCAAAGTTGTAACCGTTCCAAGGCATATAGGCGACCAACACATTCTTTCCGATGGCCAGTTCGCCGCCATTTGTGCAAGGTCCATCCGCTATCGACTCCCCTTTCTTAATCTTGTCCCCAACGGTGACCAGGGGCTTCTGGTTAATACAGGTGCCGGCATTGGACCGGTGATACTTGCGCATGGAATAGACCCAGCAACCCTCATCGGGGCGATGCTTAGTCTTGCGCCGGTTCTCGGGCATTTTGCCCGTCTTGGTGATCACAATTTCGTCCGCGGTCACAGATGCCACCACCCCGTCCGCCTCAGCCAAGACCAGCGCGTGGGAATCCCTCGCCACCTTGGTCTCCATACCCGTTGCAACGAACGGCGACTCGGTGATCAGCAACGGCACTGCTTGGCGCTGCATGTTCGACCCCATCAGGGCCCGGTTCGCATCGTCATGCTCGAGGAACGGAATCAAACTGGCCGCCACGGACACCAACTGCTTGGGCGACACGTCCATGTAATCGACCTTGTCCGGCATCATGTCGACAAAGTCCGCCCGGAACCTGCAAGCCACCTGCTCGGTTGTGAAGTTACCGCTTTCGTCGACGGGCTGGTTGGCTTGGGCAATAAAATATTTCTCCTCGAGATCGCCGGTCAGGTAGTCGACCTTGTTTGTCACCCTGCCTTTAATCACTTTCCGGTAGGGGCTCTCGATAAAGCCAAAGTCGTTCACACGGGCAAAGGTGGCCAAGCTGGCGATCAAACCAATATTGGGCCCTTCAGGGGTCTCCACCGGACAAATGCGGCCATAATGGGAGGGATGAACATCCCTGACCTCGAACCCGGCGCGTTCTCGGGACAGACCTCCCGGGCCAAGCGCAGACAGGCGGCGCTTGTGGGTCAATTCCGCCAGCGGGTTAATTTGATCCATAAACTGCGACAGCTGGCTTCGGCCGAAAAAGTCACGCACAACCGCCGACAGGGCCTTGGGGTTGATCAGCTTGGCCGGCGTCATGGTGTCCAACTCCTGATCGAAGAGCGTCATCCGCTCCTTGACCAAGCGCTCGGTGCGGGCCAGGCCAACACGGCACTGGTTGGCCAAGAGCTCGCCCACGGTGCGGACACGGCGACTGCCCAAATGATCGATATCATCGATGGTGCCATCCCCCAGCTTGAGGCGGAGCAGATACTTGGTTGCCTCAACCAAGTCCTCCTTCATCAACGTGCGGGAGCCGTCGTCCCCCTTGAGGCTAAGTTTCTGGTTCATCTTGTAACGGCCCACCCGTCCCAAGTCGTATCGCTTGGGATCGAAAAACAATCGCTTGACCAGTGCGCGTGCGTTGGCCGGAGTGGGCGGATCGCCCGGGCGTAGACGCTTGTAAATCTCCTTAAGAGCCTCCTCCTCATTATGCGCCGGATCCTTGGCCATGCAGCGTATAATCAAGCCGTCGTCACTGGACACGTCTACGATCTGGATTTTCTTGACGCCCAACTCGCTCACCCGCTTGACCACTGCCTTGGACAAGGGCTCGAACGCACGAGCCACGACGATCCCCTTCGAAGGCTCCACCAAGTCGCTTATCAGAACCTTGTTCTCAAGGTCATCCATGCCCGCCGCCTTCTTGGTAGTAACCTCCACGACCTTGTAAAAAGTGTTCAGCAGTGAAGCGTCGCTGCTGGTATCGGCTCCCTCCAGGAAATTTATGGCCCGGAGGAAGGTGGTGATCAGAAACTTGCGGCGGCGCTTTTTCCGGTCGAGATAGACATACAACATGTCGTTGGTGTCGAACTGGGCCTCGAACCAAGAACCCCTATCAGGGATAACCCGGAAGGAATGAAGCATCTTGCCGTTCGGATGCCGAGTGGCCTCGAAAGCAACACCCGGTGAACGGTGCAACTGGCTCACGATCACCCGCTCGGCGCCGTTGATGACGAAGCTGCCCTGCGGAGTGATGAGCGGCACCTCGCCCATAAACACTTTCTCTTCCTTGGTGCCCTTTTGATCCTTTAAGCGGAAGAACACGTGCAGCGGTGCGCCATAGGTCTGTCCCTCGTCGATGCACTTGAGCCAGTCCATCTTCGGCGCGCCAATCTCATAATGGTTATACTTGAGCTCGACCTTTTCATCGTAGCTCGTCACCGGAAAAATTTCATCGAACACCGCCTCCAAGCCCACGCTTTCACGCTTTTCCGGGCTGATTTCCGCCTGGAGAAATTCGTGGTACGAGTCCACCTGTATTTCAATCAGGTTGGGTGGAGTTATGATTTCCTTGATATTGCCGAAGTTGATGCGGCTGTTCACTTTATTGGGCATCGATTATGTCGAGGTTTTGTCGGATCCGGCCGGTCACCGGGAGATTCATGGGCACACCAATTCGGGTAACACGCCCCCCCCACTCTTTTGGGAAACGTCTCCACCCTTTACATACGTTGGGTTTCTAAAACTATTTAAATAAATAATTATTCTTATACGAAAAGGCATCGACTCGGGGGCGTTTCCGCCCCCGGGCCTAAATGCTGTTACTTGAGTTCGACGGATGCGCCGGCTTCCTCAAGTTTTGCCTTGGCCGCTTCGGCCTCATCCTTGGACACTCCTTCCAAGACAGGTGTTGGGGCACCTTCAACCAAGCCCTTCGCCTCAGCCAAGCCCAATCCGGTCTTGACCACACGAACCGCCTTGATGACTGCAATTTTCTTGCCGCCGTCACTTATCAGTACGACATCAAATTCAGTCTGTTCCTCATCCGGACCGGCATCTGCGCTGTCCCCTCCGCCTGCAGCAGCAACCGCAACCGGGGCAGCAGCACTGACACCCCATTTCTCTTCTAGTTCCTTAACCAGCTCGGCGGCCTGAAGGACCGTCAAACCGCTCAACTCTTCCACTATTTTTTCTATGTTTGCCATTTTTTCTAATTTCTTCGCCCCCGGAGCCCCGGGGATTTAAGCACGCAGACCGCGCACCGACGATTTACACTTCTATTTCTTCCCCGGCTTTTGTCCGTGGAAAAATTCTAAATTCAATCAGCTCACCCTTCTTCGCCAAACTTGGCCCGGACAATCCTTGCCAAGCTCGCGCTTGGCTCAACCAGGGTGCGCACCAGTTGCGCGGCTGGTGCCTGCAACGTGCCCAGCAACTTGGCCCGCATCCCATCCAGCGACGGCAGATCGGCCAGCATCTTGATCTGATCGGCGTCAAGGCGATCGTTCTCAAGGAAACCAAAATGCCACTCGGGCTTGTCAAATTCAGCCGTGAAATTCTTCAGGATTTTCGCGGCACCAGTGAGCTCTCCCTCGCCGGTGACTGCTGCCAGTTGGCCCTTCAACTCTTGGCCAAGATCTTCAATCCCAGCTTCATTGGCTGCTGCCTTGAAGATAGAGTTCTTGAAAACATGCACCTCAGCTCTGGCGTCAGCCAATCGATTGCGCAGCTCTTCAAACTGGGCCACCTTTAACCCCTCGTAGTTTACCACAATGAAGTATGGACTGGCGTTCAGTCGCTCAACGTACTCTCTTGTAATCAGCTTTTTTTCTTCTCGCATGACTTATTCTTTCACTTTCGGTTCAAGCTGCCTTCAATATTTCACGAACATCCAGTGGGATCCCCGGACTCATGGTTGAAGAGAGCACACAGTGTTCGATGTACCGACCCTTGGTCGCTGACGGCTTGGCCTTGATGATGGCATCAATGATGGTCAAAGTGTTTTGAACAATCTGTTCCGGCTTAAAGGAGGTCTTTCCGGCAAGAACCTGAATGTTGGACCCCTTGTCGAGCTTGTACTCCACCCGGCCAGCCTTGACTTCCTGGACAGCCTTGCCGGTGTCATCCGTCACAGTGCCTAGCTTGGGATTGGGCATCAGTCCTCGAGGGCCGAGGACTCGGCCCAATTTGCGTACCTCGCCCATGGCTTCCGGTGTGGCGATGGCCACGTCAAAACCAGTCCAGCCGCTGGTCACCTTCTCAATGAATTCATCAAAACCGACGAACTCCGCCCCAGCTGCCTTGGCGGCAGCTATCGCCTCAGCCTCCTTGGTGAAAACCAGAACCTTGACCTCCTTGCCGCTGCCGTTTGGCAACCGGACGGTGCCGCGGATCATCTGGTCCGTCTTACGCGGGTCAATACTCATCTTGAAGGCGAGTTCGATCGATTCGTCAAACTTGGCCTTGGGGAACTTGCCGACCAAGTCGGCTGCCTCGGCAACGGAGTAGCGCTTGCCAGGCTCCACCAGTTCCAGTGCTTTCTTATATCGCTTGCTTTGTTTTTTAGGCATCGTTTTTGGCGCGGTGCAAACGGGCCACAAGGCCCTCCCGCTGTTAGGGGTTAATTCTCGATTTCAAGCCCCATTGAACGGGCGGTACCAGCTATCATGCGGGCTGCCATTTCTGGGTCACGGGCGTTCAAATCTTCTTTTTTGGCTTCAACGATCTCGAGTAGTTGAGCCTTGGTCACTTTGCCGACCTTTGTCTTGTTCGGCTCACCCGAGCCCGAGGCGATCCCAGCAGCCTTTTTCAACAACACCGCCGCCGGTGGCGACTTTGTGACGAAGCTGAAGGACTTGTCCTTATAAACCGTGATCACCACAGGGATGATGAGGCCCGCCTGGTCCTTGGTCACCGCGTTGTACTGCTTGCAGAACTCCATGATGTTCACGCCCTGCTGGCCAAGCGCGGGGCCAACCGGCGGAGCGGGGTTCGCCTGGCCCGCTGGTATCTGGAGCTTAATGTAGCCTGAAATTTTCTTTGCCATCGTTTTTGTTCCTAAAATTTATCGCTTGGCCAAGTGCCATGCTCAGCCCTTGTCTACTTCCCAATACTCAACATCCACCGGGGTGTCTCGGCCGAAAATATTGACAGTCACCTTGAGTCGTCCCTTGTCCGGGTCGATCTCCTCCACCATGCCGTTGTTCCCCTCAAAGGCACCGTGATTGATCTTCACGGTTTCTCCCACTTCAAACTCCACCTTGGGCCGTTCCAAGTCCTCTGAATCCGACATCCGCGTTTGGATATCCTCGATCTCGGCATCCGGGGTCGGTTCAGGTCGATCCCCCCCGACAAACCCAATCGCTCCCGGCGTGTCCTTGATGAAGTTCAACTGCTCAAAGATGGTTTTGCGGTCCTCATCTCGGAGTTGCATGTGGATGAACACGTACCCCGGGAAAAGTTTTTTTGTGGACACTTTCTTTTCACCGCCGCGCACGTCCACAACCTTCTCCTTGGCCACAAACACATCCTTAATGTGCTCGCCCATCTCCTCCACATCAATACGCTTATTGATACTGTCGAGCACTTTCTGCTCCTGCCCCGATAGGGTATGAATGATGAACCACTCGTGTGCCATAACCAATCAACTTAACCCTTGAAACCGCCACCAATCTGTTTCAACAGGATTTCCTGAATCAGGTAGCCTCCCAAAATCAAATCAGCCAAAAAAGTGAACAACCCCAGCATCCCCACCGCCGCGAGCACCATCCATGTGGAGCCACGAAGCTCATCGCGGCTCGGCCAGGAGCACTTCAGTAATTCCTCCCGGGTTTGAAGAAAGAACACCCGGATGCGATCAAGCCAACCGGCTTTTTTGGCTATAGCTAAGGTGGCCAGAAGTATTACTCCCCCGATGATCCAGCTTACAGGCAGTGGACTGCTCACCGCCAGGCCGGGCACGGGCTGCCCCACGGTCGCGGTTGTTTGAAGTGCATCTAAATTACTGTTCGTTTGGTTCATATTGCGAACTTTCTTTCTTTGTCAGCTCTCCCGGAACTTGGCGGAGGGGGAGGGATTCGAACCCCCGGAAGCTTTCGCTTCAACGGTTTTCAAGACCGCCGCATTCGACCACTCTGCCACCCCTCCGGTTTGGGGTTGGTTTCAACTATTGGCAGGGCGGGAGGGATTCGAACCCCCAACAGACGGTTTTGGAGACCGTTGCTCTACCAATTGAACTACCGCCCTACTCAGGGTTTGTATCCTTCCCGCGCACGACTCCATATCGCCCGCGTAAAAACAAATTACTCGACGACCTGGGCCACACGGCCCGAGCCGATTGTACGGCCACCCTCGCGAATAGCGAAAGTAAGCCCCTGCTCCATCGCGACCGGCTTGCCGAGTTCCACAGCCACCGTCACGCGATCTCCAGGCATCACCATCTCGATGTCACCTTCCAATGTCAAGGAACCGGTCACATCCGTAGTCCTGAAGTAGAACTGCGGGCGGTAATTGGTGAAGAACGGCGTGTGTCTTCCACCTTCCTCCTTGGTCAAGACATAGACCTCGCCTTTAAACTTGGTGTGCGGCTGGATCGTGCCCGGCTTGGCCAAGACCTGGCCGCGCTCCACTTCATCCTTCTTGATACCGCGTAAAAGCACGCCCACATTCTCACCGGCGCGAGCTTCATCCAACAATTTCCGGAACATCTCGAGGTCGGTTGCGACGGTCTTTTTAACATCCCGCAAACCCACAATCTCGACTTCCTCCATCTTCTTAATGATGCCGCGCTCAACACGACCGGTCACCACGGTGCCGCGGCCCTCGATGCTGAATACATCCTCAATGCACATCAGAAACGGCTTGTCCTCTTCACGAACCGGATCGGGAACGCCTTTGTCACAAGCTTCCAGCAACTCGGCAATGGCGTTCACCCACTTCTCCTCGCCGTCTAAAGCACCTTGAGAACTGGCCTGAATGATCGGGGTGTCCTTGTCGAAATCGTATTTCTCAAGCAGATCCTTGATCTCCTCCTCGACGAGCATCAACATTTCCTCGTCGTCAACGAGATCACACTTGTTTAGGCAAACCACGATGGCGGGAACACCCACCTGCTTGGCCAGCAAAACGTGCTCCTTGGTCTGTGGCATCGGGCCCTGTGATGCGTCTACCACGAGAATGGCTCCGTCCATCTGTGCGGCGCCCGTGATCATGTTCTTCACATAGTCAGCATGGCCAGGGCAGTCAACGTGAGCATAATGGCGATTTTCGCTCTCATACTCCACATGCGACACCGCGATGGTCACCGTCTTGGATTCATCACGAACAGTACCACCCTTGGTGATATCCGCATAGGAGATGGGGGTCGCCATCCCTTTTTTTGACTGCACATCCACGATAGCTGCCGTGAGGGTCGATTTGCCATGGTCAACATGACCAATGGTACCGATATTTACATGGGGTTTTTTGCGTTGGAACTCTTCTTTTGCCATTCGATTATTTCTTGTTGGTTAGTTCGTTATACTTACTTATAAACAAATTCTTAGTGGAGCCCATGACCAGGTTTGAACTGGTGACCTCATCCTTACCAAGGATGTGCTCTACCAACTGAGCTACATGGGCATCGAGCGACGTGGCCGCCTGCCTTTCAAGCCCGCCTGTAAAATCAAAAAGCCATTTACTTCAATGTTCCCGCCCTAAGTAACTGGAATCAAACAACTTAGCGATTGGTTTGCGCCCCAAAAGGGAAGAGAATTTAGTTGCCATTCTAGCCCTAGTCAACGATTTTTTTGTTTTAGCTCAAAAAAACAATTAAGTGGGGCTTTTTATGTTCACCCAAGCGTGAACATGCGGGTTGCCCCGGAAAAACCACAGGCAGTTCGGCCCCTCTATCTGCCAAACATCCCATATTTTGTCGTTTCCGACGTCGTGATTCTTATAAAATGCCAAGTGCAAGTGGTCAAAACCGCCTGCTTCAACCATCTTCATCGCCTCTTTGGCGTCTTTTTCCCGGAACATCGCCAGCAAATCAGCCATCGTTTTGCGCACTTGGCCCTTTTGATCGCTGCTTAATTCCGACACTGGAATTCCCGGCAAACCATGCTTTTTGCCGCTCAACGCCACCGTCTTGGTTCCCTGCTCACCCCGGCTTTTGCCCAAGAGGGCCATTTTCCGCTGCTTGCCGTCCATCATCGCAAACACTTTGTTGGCCTGCTTGGCCTGATACCAATAGACGTTGCCGGGATGTTCCGGCGCTTCGTTGAATGCCCGCGCGGCGTGACCGTAAAAGATCGGCCCGCCAAATGCCTCTCCCTCCACAGAGTCACCATCGCAGCGCCGGGTGCAGTGCCGGCCGGTCAGCACAAACTCGAACTTGCCGGTGTTCGGCTGGCCAAACAAAGCCACCGACGTGCTCTCGAACCCTTCATCTTCGGAATCATGCCGCACTTGGCCAAGCACGGTCTCGGCGTATTGCTCGCTGTGCAATTTCAAGAAAATCTCCTTCACCAGCGCCTGCTGTTCACCGGTGAAAATCTCGCCGATGCTCTTTTTAGTGATGTGCCAGTTGTTGTCGACTTTTTCGCGCAACGAGTGCTCGAACGGAAAGGCCACCACTTTCTTTTGGTTGTCGTTGAGACTGCCGAACAGTTGGGCCACCAGTGTCTCGGTGTCAGCCTTCTTTTTCGCCGCCTGGCCAAGCGGCGCCGCGGCCAGGGCGGCGCTGCCAAGTGCAGCGCTCTTCACAAAACGCCGCCGATCCATCGTCGGCAGACATTCCAGACATTCGTTGAGTATTTCGATTTTCATGGCTTTTATTGACAGTGACTTTTCGTGCGCCGAAAACTCGCACATCCCTTGGCCAAGTCAACCCGGAATTGTAACGCTTGGCCAAACGGACATTTTCCTGTGCGACGATGGCTCGTGGTGGCACAATCCCCCTCACCCGTTTCGTCATTGGCACGGATCAATCAACAATCGCATGGACAAAGTACGCATCGGCATCGTCGGCTTGGGAAATATCGGGCAGATTCACGTCAACAACCTGCTCGAGGGCAAAGTGGAACGCGGCGTCTTGACGGCGGTGGCGGATGCCTTCCCCGACAAACTGCACGAGTACGCGGCCAAGGGGCTGAAGACATTTGACAGCGGCGAGGCCTTGATCGCCTCCGGCGAAATCGATGCGCTAATGATTGCCACGCCGCATTTCCAGCATACCACACTCGGCATCGCCGCCCTCGAAGCCGGCCTGCATGTGATGGTGGAAAAACCGATCTCCGCGCACAAGGCCGACGCCGAGCGCCTCGTCGCCGCCGCCGAGGCACAGCCGGAACTGACGTTCTCCGGCATGTTCCAAATGCGCGTCGAGCCGCGCTACCAAAAGATTCGCGAACTGGTACAGGGCGGCGAACTGGGCGAACTGATTCGCGTGATTTGGATCATGACCGACTGGTTCCGGGCCGAGGCGTATTATCAAAGCAGCGACTGGCGCGCCACATGGAAGGGCGAGGGCGGCGGCGTGCTGCTCAACCAATGCCTCCACCAACTCGACGCACTGCAATGGATCGTCGGCATGCCGTCCCGGGTGCAGAGCCATATTGGCATCGGCAAACATCACGACATTGAGGTAGAGGACGACGTGACCTGCTACCTTGAATACGCCAACGGCGCAAGCGGCGCGTTCATCACCTCCACCGGCGAGACACCGGGCAGCAACCGGTTTGAAATCGCCGGCACCAAGGGGCGCGCCTTGCTGGAGAACGATAAGTTAATCGTAACGCGCAACGCCGTGCCGTCCGACGAATGGAGTCGCACCTCGAAGATCGGCTTCCAGCAACCGGAGACGACCGTGGAGGAAATCCCCATCCCGGGCGCAGAAGATACCCACGCAAAACTCGTCGCCAATTTCGTCAACGCCATCCTCGTCGACGAGCCGCTGATCGCCCCCGGCGCGAGCGGTATCGGCTCCGTGGAGTTGGCCAACGTGATGGTGTACTCCGGCCTGCTTGGCCAAGCGATCGACCTCCCGATGGATGGCGCCGCATGGGAGGCCAAGCTAAACGAACTCATCGCCAAATCAACCCACGAGAAAAAAACCGTCGAGGTCAGCAACAAAGATTTCACCGCAAGCTTCCGTAAATAATTTAGGGGTGTGTACGCGCCTCGCGTGCAGTTTTTGCCTCCTCGCCAAAAACAAAAAAAGAAAGAACACAACATGGAACTAATGGGAATCGCAGACGAAGCATCGCCCTCAATCGACGGCCAAATCCGAGCCACGCAGGAACTCGGGTGGAAATCGATCGAGGCCCGCTTCGTCGAGGTGGACGGATTCGACAAAGGCAGCATCCACGACATCCCGGACGCGGCGTTCGAGATCGTTGCCGCCAAGCTCGAGGAAGCCGGCGTCGGCATCTACGCTTTCGGCTCAACCATTTGCAACTGGGCCAAGACGATCGACACACCATGGGACGTGACCGTCGCCGAGATCGACCGCTCCATCCCGCGCATGCAGCGACTCGGCACCAAGTACGTTCGCATCATGAGCTTCAAGCCGGCCGACAACGCGGATAAAACCCCCGAGCTCGTCTTCGAGCGACTCCGCGAAGTCACCATGCGCTTCCTCGACGAGGGACTGCAGCCGGTTCACGAAAACTGCATGAACCACGGCGGCATGAGCTGGCAGCACGGCGTCGAGTTGCTCGAGAAAGTCCCCGGCCTCAAGTGGGTGTTCGACACCGCCAACCCCATCTTCAACGCCGACCGCTCCAAGCCGCAGCCGTGGCCCAAGCAGGACCCGTGGGAGTACTGGCAAAACGTCCGGGAACACACCGCGCACATCCACGTCAAGGATTGCACCTGGGTGGACGAGAAAAACGACGCCGACTATAACTTCCCCGACGAAGGACAGGGCCGCGTCCGGGACATTTTGCGCGACGCCTTGGCCAACGGCTACGACGCCGGCATCTCCATCGAGCCGCACATGGCCGTCGTCTTCCACGACGCCGACAGCGAGGCCAACGAGGACGACATGTTCAACAACTACGTCGAGTACGGCCGCCGCCTCGAGTCCCTCATCGCCGAAATACAGCCCTAATAAAAAGCCAAGCGATTGGCCAAGCTCCTCCGGCGGCCGCGACAACGTCATGGAGTGCGGTTCTCTACACCGCTTTGGAGTACTCCCGAAAGAGGCAGGGACGGCCGCACTCCAAAATTCCACCCCTGCTCCTCTGCGGCCCTCTGCGTCTCCATGTCCTCTGCGTTTACCACCGATCCTAGCCCTCGCCCAAACGTTGTTCAGAAAGCTTGCCCCGCCTGTTAAGCCTACCTACGTTTGCCCGGCGACAAACCACATGGCAGAGGAAGTATTCATCAGCTACGGCTCGGCCGATCGGGAGCGCATTCAGGACTTGGTGACGCGCCTCCGCCAGGCTGGCGTCACCGTATGGATCGACGAAGCCGGCATCGAGGGCGCCGCCATGTGGAGCCAGGAAATCGTCAGCGCCATCAACAACTGCAATATCCTCATCCTCGCCATCTCCACCAACTCCGCCCAGTCCAAGAACGTTGTCCGCGAACTCGCCCTCGCCAGCGAGGATGACAAGACCATCCTGCCGGTCTTCATCGAGCCGACTAAAATTCCCGAGTCGATGAAATACCAGTTGGCCGGCATCCAGCGCGTCGAGTATTTTGAAGGCAACGAGGACGAATCCATCG
>Ga0302127_10001951_pt1 | contig 12454 bp, 5 predicted proteins | sample CB4_SCM_MG_FD_204452 | JGI IMG/M metagenome (GOLD analysis project Ga0302127, IMG submission 204452) | Marine microbial communities from Western Arctic Ocean, Canada - CB4_SCM | ecosystem: Environmental > Aquatic > Marine > Oceanic | place: Canada: Western Arctic Ocean | collected 2017-09-24
GGGCACCTTGGCGGGAATCATGTCCGGCCGGTAAACCGCGATCCAGTCCTTGGGATTGCCGGGGCCGTTGGCAAAATGAACCGTGATGGTCTCACCTGAAAGGTATGCCTCACTACCTACGGTGACGCCGGGCGGTTCCGCGATGGAGAAGTTCTCGCTGGCCAATTGGTTGTAACCGTCATCCTCGAAAAACCGCGCCACGTAGTCGCCGGGCTGCAACACGGCATCGAACACGAGCGTTCCGTCGGTGACACCCTGCCCCGCCGACTTGGAGCCATTCACGTAGGCCCAGGCCGGAGCCACGGCAGACCCGGGGATCATTTCCGGCCGATAGATACCGACCCAGTCCTTGGGGTTGCCGGGGCCGTTGCTGAAAGTGACCTCGATCGGTTCGCCCATCTCATAAACCACGCTGCCGACCGCCAAACTCAACGGCGGCGGAGTTTGAGAGGCAACACGGGCGGAGAAGTTTCCACGGCCGTTGGCTGGTGTTTGCAACTGCCAGTCCGGCGCCGCTTTCGTCCCGACGTTGAGCCAAAAAGTCCCGGCGCTGGCTCCCTTGTCCGGTTCGTCGTGAAGAAACAATCCAACTTTTCCGATGTTGGTCAGACCAGAAAACTCGAGGGCCCAGGTCACCGACGTGATCTCCTCGGGCACCTGCACGAAAAGGTCGCTTACCGTGACCATGTTGTATCCGGCTCGAAGCGAAAAGGCGTCACTCTCGAACAAAAGATCGCCCGGTTTTTTCGAGCCGCCCTCTCCTGTCAACGGACCGTTGTTGGCGTAAAAATACAGCACGCCTTTCTGGTCGGAGTCGAACGGATTCAACGCAGCGAAATACTCGAACTGAATCTGGTTGATAACCCTCTGGCTGCCGTCGAGTGTGAACTCGTCGCCGATCCCGCCGCTGGCAAGTTGGATGTCGTCCTTGACTCCGCGCGGATTGTCGTACACCACCAAGCCGCCGGGTTGCAGTTCCATCTCTCCCCGTGGATCCACCGGCACCTCCGCCGTTGCATGGCTCTCGCCGTCGTTAAGATAGAGGCGAATCTTACCCTTGGGTATATCGCCAAACGGGGACAGGGCGGCGTAGTACTCAAACTGGATGGCCGTCAGTTCACTGATATCCCCGTCCAAAACCACCGTGTCCGCGACCTCCTTGGAGGAGAGGTATACCTTGCCGAGAGAGGTCTTGGCATTTTCATAAACAACCACGTCATCCTCCTTGCCGATAGGCACCCCGGCCAGCCGGGCGGCAAAGTTGGAGCCGTTCTCGGTCGACTTGATTTCCCACTCGCCATTGATCTTCTCCCAAAAATCGTCGTGACTATCGCCAAGCGTCGGGGGGTCGTACAGCAACAGGCCCGCCCGCCCGACGCCTAGGTTCAGAAACTCAACCGACCAGGTTACTTCCGAGGTGCCCTCCGGCAGATCCAGGCCAAGCCCATGGACGGTGACCGTGTTGTATTTGTTTTGCAGGGAGAAGGTGTCACTCTCGTAAAGCACAGTGCCCGGCTGGTGGGCCACCGGCCTGATCTCGGTTAGAACCTGGAAATCGATAGCCACCGATTTGACGGTTTGTGCGGCCACCTGCCCTTGAGATGCGAAGACACCGCACGCAAGCAGACATCCCCGGATGAACTGAACTCCTTTATTCACAAATATCATAAAAACGTCTGGGCCTCCCGTCCGCTTGGCCAAGTTTCAATCGAAGCGCTTAGCCGCGTCAATGAAAGAGAGGCAGCAATCCCTCAAAAATCAGTCCACCGCCAACAGCCCGGCCACCTTCGCCAAGGCCTCGTCCAGCTTAGAGGCATCCTTGCCGCCGCCACGGGCCTGCGTCGGCTTCCCTCCGCCCTTCCCTCCGACAACGGGGGCAATCGCTTGGATGATTTTCCCGGCTTGGATACGATCCGTCAGCGAATCGGCAACGTTGGCCAATAGGACCACCCGGCCCTCCGCAGCCGTGCCCAGTACAATGACGCCCTCGAATTCCACTTTCAACGCATCGGCGACGGCTTGGGCATAATCGCCATCAGCTTGGCCAAGGTTAGCCGTGACAACCGGCACGCCGGCGATCGTCCCGGCCTTGGCCAAAAGCTCCCGGGCTGTGACAACCGCCTGGCTTTGCCGGAGAGCCCTCAATCGTTTCTCCAGTTCCTTGACTTGGCCAAGCGACGCCTCGATCTTTTTTTCAATCTCGCGGACAGGCGAATTTAGTGTCGCTGCCAAGGCTACAATGCGACCGGCATCGGCGCGGGCCTGCCCGGCGGCCACGAGACCAGCCACGGCCTCCACGCGCCGCACGCCGGCGGCAATCGCTGACTCGGCGCTGATGCGGAACAGGCCAATCTCACCCGTGGCGCGCGCGTGGGTGCCGCCGCACAACTCCATCGAGTAGCCATTAAGCGCGTTGGCCTCGCCACCGATTTGAACCACGCGAACCGTGTCGCCGTATTTGTCGCCAAAAAACTGCAGGATGCCTTCATTGCCGCGCACCTCGCTATAAGGCGCCTCAGCCCAACTCACGACGGCATTGTCGACAATACGCTCGTTGACCAGTTGCTCGATGTCGGCCAACTGTTGAGGCGTCAGCGCCGGGCTGTTGAAATCAAACGTCAACTTATCCGGGCCGACATAGGAACCCTTTTGCGAGGCGTCCGGGCTGGTGACCTCGTGCAGCGCCCAGTGGAAAAGATGCGTGACTGTGTGGTGGCGCTGGATGGCGGCACGGCGGGCGGCATCCACCGCCAACTCCACCTCTCCTCCAACCTCTGGCACACCATCGCCCTTGATGAAATTCAGGAAAGCATCGCCGGCCTTCTGAGTGCCGGTGACAGCCCATGTTTTGCCCCCGATCGACAGCGTGCCAGTATCGCCGACTTGGCCTCCCATCTCGGGATAAAACGGCGATCGATCAAGTACGATACCGGTGCGTTTCTTTTCCTCAACGACCTCCGTTACGGTGGCGGTGGCGCTCAGTCGTTCAAAGCCAACAAACTCCGTCGTCGCACCGGAGGAGAGGCTCGAGACACTGATGATCTCCTTTTTCTGAGCGGCCCGTGCACGATCGCGCTGCTGCTCCATCAGCGAGTCGAAACCGGCGTTGTCCACCGTCAAGCCGGCCTCACGCGCCATCAACTCCGTAAGATCCAGCGGGAAGCCATACGTGTCATAAAGCTTGAAAGCAAACTCGCTGGTCAGCTCTTTTTCATCCCCCATTTTTCCGACTTCTTCGTGGAAGATGTCGATGCCTCGGTCGAGGGTTTTGTTAAACGACTCCTCCTCGGTGCGAATCGTTTGCTGGATGATTTCGCGGCGCTTCTTCAACTCGGGGAAAACGTCTTTCATCGAGTCCGCCAGAACATCGACGAGCTTGTAAAAAAACGGCTCGTGAAACCCGAGTGTACGCCCGTAGCGCACGGCGCGGCGCAAGATGCGGCGCAGAACGTAATTGCGATCGGTGTTCCCGGGCTGGATGCCGTCGGCGATGGAGAAGCTCAACGTGCGGATATGGTCGCCGATGACGCGAAAGGCTGTATCGGTTTTTTCCTGATCGGTCGCCTCGGGGCCGGGCAGTGTAGCGGCATATTTTTTGCCGCTCAGTTTCTCGAGTGCGGCAAATATGGGGCCGAAAACATCCGTGTCGTAGTTGGAAACCGGCCTGCTGAAGTCAGTGAACCCTTTGGTGGACTGGATGACGGCGGCGACACGCTCGAAGCCCATGCCGGTGTCCACGTGCCGGGCCGCGAGCGGCACAAACGTGCCATCCGGGTTGGCGTTGTACTGAATGAAAACCAGATTCCAAATCTCGATGCACTGTCCGCTGTCGGCGTTGACGAGGCTGCCCTTCGTGTCGCCCTCCGGGGTGAGGTCGATGTGCAACTCGCTACACGGGCCGCACGGGCCGGTGTCGCCCATCATCCAGAAATTATCCTTCTTGTTGCCATTGATGATGTGCACGGCGGGGTCGAGCCCGGCAGCGGTAAAGATCGCCGCCCAACAGTCGTGCGCCTCCTGATCGAACTCGCTTGGCTCGCCTTCGCCCGGCTGGTACACGGTGGCGTAGAGCCGCTCTTTTGGAAATCCCCACAGGCCGGTGAGCAACTCCCAAGCCCACTCGATCGCCTCCTTTTTGAAGTAGTCGCCAAAGGACCAATTGCCGAGCATCTCGAAGAACGTGTGGTGGTACATGTCCATTCCCACGTCCTCGAGGTCGTTGTGCTTGCCACCGGCGCGGATGCACTTCTGGGTATCGGCGGCGCGGCCGGGATTGTACGGGCAGGTTTGCTCGCCAAGGAAGATCGGCACGAACTGGTTCATGCCGGCATTGGTGAACAGCAGATTCGGCGCGGCCGGCATAAGGCTGGCTGAGGACACAATGGTGTGCTGCTTTTCCTGAAAAAAATCTAGGAAGGATTGTCTGATCTCCGAACTGGTCTTCATCGTCTGGCCGCGAACAACGGCGGCAGGAAGAAAAGCCATCCCAGCCTCTGACTGCAAGACAAAGGACAGCCTGATTTAAACAAAGCCCGAGGATCACCGGCCAATTGCCACCGAAAACGCCACGGCCAGGGGCGTGAATTTTCGCGTGGCCTAGGCCAAGCTGCGCGAGTATGGTTCCCGCCCGTTTTTGGAACGGAAAGTCGTGCATTTTGAACATTCCCAGATTCTGTGGCTGGCGGCGCTGGTCGTACCTCTGCTTAGCCTCTTCCTTGGCTGGGCTTGGCGGCGCCGGCGCGAGCGGGTGACACGATTCATCCACGCCAACCTTGTGGAACAACTCACGCTTGGCCTTTCTGCGGCCCGGCGCAAGGCCAAGCTGGCCCTCCTGCTCGGCGTGGTGCTGCTCCTCTTTATTGCGCTGGCCCGGCCCAAGGTCGGTTACGCACTCCAGAAAACCGAGACGCGCAGCCTAGACATCCTCGTCGCCGTGGACACCTCGCGCAGCATGCTGGCCACAGACCAGAGCCCGAACCGGCTCGAGCGGGCCAAGCTAGCCGTACTCGACCTGATGCGCTTGGCCAAGCGCGACCGGCTTGGCTTGATCGCCTTTTCCGGCACTGCGTTTTTGCAATGTCCGCTGACGATCGACCGCAACGCCTTCATTCAAAACGTCAACTCACTCAACACCGACATCATCCCACAGGGCGGCACAGCCATCGGCGAGGCGGTCACCGAGGCGTTGCGGACATTTGAGAAGGAGGAGGACAACCACAAGGTGCTCGTGCTGATGACTGACGGCGAGGATCACGAGGCTGGCGTCACCGATGCAGCCCAAAAAGCGAACAAGATCGGCATGAAAATTTTCACCATCGGCCTCGGCTCGACGGAGGGGGAACTCATCCAGTTGCCCGACCCGCAGACCGGTCGGCTCGAGTTCCTCAAGGACGCGAGCGGCAACGTCATCAAGTCGCGCCTGAACGAGACACTCCTGCGCACGCTCTCCACCGACACCGGGGCGTTCTACCTGCCGCTGCAGGGGGCCGACACAATGGAGCGACTCTACGAGGCGGGCCTCGCCGGCCTGACGCCCAACCGAATCGAAAACCAGATGACCAAACGATACATCGAGCGTTATCAATGGCCGCTTGGATTGGCCATCTTTCTTATAATCAGTGAGATGCTACTCAGAGAGAGTCGCAGAAAACCGCTAACAAACCGCGCCTCAACCGGGGTCGCTGCTACCGCGCTTGGCCTGCTGCTGCTCGCCCCGGTCGCGTTGGCCACGCCGGCCGAAGCACGTCGTGCGATGGAGCAGGACGATTTCGGGAGAGCGCTGCGCCTCTACGAGAAACTGCTGGAGGACAGCCCGGAAGACGCCCGGCTGCATTACAACGCCGGGGCCGCCGCGTATGGTGCCGGGGATTTTGAGAAGGCTCGGAATTATTTCAACTCGACGCTCGCCTCGCCCGATACCCCGCTCCCCCTTCAGCAACGGGCTTTTTACAACCTCGGCAACGCGATGTTTCGACTGGGCGCAACCACCGAGAATCCCGACGACAAAGCCAAGCAATGGATCGGTGCCCTGAAAAAATACGAGGGCGCATTCGATCTAAGCAAGCAACTGGAGAAAACACCCGACGACGAGGACGCCCGATTCAATACTGACGTCGTCAAAAAACGGCTCGAGCAACTAAAACAACAACAACAACAACAACAACAACAACAACAACAGCAGGGCGACGACAAGCAGGACAAGGAAAACCAGGACAAAAACGAGCAGAAAAAAGATCAGCAACAGAAAAAATCAGACGACCAAAAAAAACAGGACCAGCAACAACAGCAGAAAGACCAGCAACAACAGGAAGACCAGCAAAAGGGCGACGAAGAGAAAAAAGAACAGCAGCAGCAATCAGGACAGAAGCAGGAGGAGAAAAAAAAGGAACAACAAAAAAAGGACAGCTCTGGCGGGGAGGACAAAAAGGAACAGTCGCAGCCCAAGCCCGGCGAAGAGCAATCCAACGCCGGCCAGGCACAACCGGACGGTAAGATGACCCCGGAGCAAGTTCGCCAACTGCTCGACACCATCAAGCAACAGGAGCGTATTTATCGCCCCGCCCAAAAAGGCAAGGCGCGCAATCGTGGGATAACTAAGAATTGGTGAGATGAGCAGAATCCTTGCGTTCAGTTTTGTGTTGTTGCTCGCGGCTAACGCGCTTGGCCAGAAGGTCAGCGCCAGCCTCGACCGTGCCGCCACCTCGGTTGGCGAGAGCGTCACCCTGTCCATCACTTGCACCAACTTTACCCCATCGTCCCAACCGGTGCTGCCATCGATCCGAGGATTGCGCTTTTCCAGCGCCGGCACCTCCCGGAAATTCCAACTGGGCAGCGGCGGGCGCACCTCAACCTACACGTTTAATGTTCTGGTCACGCCGCTCAAGGCCGGCAACTACTCCATCTCCCCTATCCAAGTACGGCACGAGACCCGCCTGCTCAAGCCCAAGCCGCTCAAACTTCTCGTGTTGCCCGCCGGGGAGAAACCCAAGCAGGGCAACAGCCAGTCGCAAAACGCCTACGTCCGGTTGCTCCCCACCAAGACAACCGCCTACGTCGGGGAGGTTATCCCGGTCGAGATCCAGCTTTTTTTTATCGACAGCGTGAACGTGCAGATGCCGGAACTCGTCGCCGACGGCTTCAACGTCGCCGCCTTCCCCAAGCACAAGCAATCGCGGGTGCAGAAGGGCAACCAAATCTATCAGGTGCTCACATTCCGCACCGCCGTCACGCCAGTCAAGGCGGGGAAACTCCAGCTTGGCCCAGTGAAACAAAGCATGGTGTTGCGCGTCCGCCAAAAACAAAACCGGCGCAGTCCGTTCAACGAACCGTTCGAGGGTTTCTTCAACCGCTACCAGCAGGTGCCCGTCAATCTTGAGGCCAAGGCGCAAACCATCACGGTGAAGCCGCTGCCCACCGCGAACAAGCCGGCCAGCTTCAACGGCGCGGTTGGCCGGTACACGATGCAGGCCAAAGCCTCGCCGCTTGAGGTGACGGTCGGCGACCCTGTCACGGTGAATATTCAAATCTCCGGCCAGGGCGCCATCGAATCGCTCAATCAGCCCAAGCTCGACTGGCCTGGCTTCAAGAGCTACGAGCCATCCTTCACCACGAAAAAAGACAACCCGCTCGGCCAGCTAGGCTCGAGGATATTCGAGCAGGTCGTGATCCCCAAGAGCGACAAAATCGCCGAGATACCGAAAATCGAGTTCTCCTATTTTGACCCGGTCACGAGCCGGTACCGCGTGCTGGCCAAGGGACCGTTCCCCTTGAAAGTCAATCCAAGCGGCAAGCCTGTTGCGCCGGTAGTCGGCGGCAACACGGCACAGGAAACAGAGGAGAAGAACCCGCCGCCACAAACCGACATCCTGACCATCAAGCATCACCTTGGCTCGCTTGGCCAGGCAATGCCGCTCGTTGCCCGCCCCAATTTCTGGCTACTGCAGTCCGTTCCCCTGCTGCTCTGGCTTGGCGCGCTGGTGTGGCGCCGGAAGACCAACGCGCTGGCCAACAACCCTGGGCTGCGCCGCAAGCGGCAAGTCGCCGAACGCACCCACGCCGGCCTGGCCAAGCTCACCGAGTTGGCCAAGCGCGAAGAGACCGGAGAATTTCACGCTGAGTTGGCGGATCTGCTGCGGGAACAAATCGGGTTGCGACTCGACATCCCTGCCGAAGGTATCACAGCCGACGTTGTCTACAGCTTCGCTGCCGGTAAAAAGCTCGGCGAAGGCACCCGGGGCGACATCCTAAAATTGTTCGCCGCGAGCGACCAGGCCAGCTACGCCGGCTCGCAGACCACCGGCGAACTGAAAGCCAATCTTGCCCTGCTCAAGGAGGTTTTTTCCGCCCTCAAATGAACCCGCGCCGCCCTTTGTTAAACCGGCAATTTAAGAGTGTGCCTCATGCTCCATTGGTTGTCTTGCGTTCTCCCTCCCCCCAACCCTCTCCCGCTGGGAGAGGGAGCATCTTGGAGGGCGCTATACAGCAGCGCACTCCAACCCTCTCCCTCGGATCCACCATCACCCGGCTTGGCAAAGCGATTGGACTGCTCGCCGGCGCCCTGCTCCTAGCCGGCTCGAGTGCCGCCAGCGAGGCGCAGTTTGAGGAGGCCAATCGCCTATACGAAACCGGCCAATTCGCCGAGGCCGCCACACTTTACCAGGCCGCCGGCACAAACCAGGTATCCGCCAATCTGCTGTTCAACCTTGGGAACGCACACTACAAGGCCGGCCAACTTGGCCGGGCGATGGCCGCCTACCAGTGGTCGCTGCGGCTCGACCCGCGCAACCCGGAAACTCAGGCCAACATCCGCTTCGCTCGCGAACAGGCCAACATCCAGCCGCCGGCGCTCACCCTGCGCCAACGTTGGCTACGCAATCTCTCGCTCGGCGAATGGACCGCGCTCGCCTCGGCGGCGATCACGCTGTTGCTACTGATATTTGCGGCGAGACAATTAAAGCCCGGAGCGTTCGAGGGGAACCCTTCGTGGATTAGGCTTCCCGCATTGGGTGCATTGGCCGCCGGACTCCTGTTGGCCCTGGCTGCGTCGGATCACTTCTCGGACAGACGCGCGTTTGTCATCGAAACAAAGGCCGCTGTCCGAAACGGGCCGCTGGAGGAATCGCCGGAATCGTTCAAGGCCACCGACGGGACGGAACTGCTCGTGCTCGATCGCAAGGGAGATTTTCTCGAGGTCGAAACCAGCCTCGGCCAAAAAGGCTGGATCCACTCCGGCGACGTCAAACTGCTCGCGCCCTGAGCGAAGGCGGGCGGCTTATCTTCTTCCCCGGCTGGGGACGCGCCGGATGCCGGTGCGCTCTTCTCGCTCGCGCTCTGCTTCAAAATTTTTCAAGCTCTCTCGCGCGGCGGTGAGTTCCTCCTCGCTCAATCGGCCGTCCCGATCCTTGTCGCTTCTGCGCAGGATGCCACCGCGTGACTGCTCCCCCTCGTCGCGCCGCATATCCCGGCTACGCTCGCCACCGCCACCGCGCGAGCGGACCAAGTAACGCGTCAGCCAGCCAATATCCTCAAACTTGCCGGCTTCGATCTGCTTTGACAACGTGGCTCGTTCGGCGGTGTTCAAGCGGCCGTCCTTGTCGGCGTCGTACTCGGCGTTGATCTCCTTGAACCGCTTGTCCACCCAATCTCGAGCGGCGGCAAATTCCTCCCCATCCAGCTCGTTGTCATCGTCCTTGTCGAAACGGGCGACGACAGTGTCCGGATAGCGAAAGCTGCGCCGCCCCGACCGCTCCCGGGTCTCGGGCTGGAGCCGGTCGATGCGGATGACTTCGCGCTCGCCGGCACTCAGGCGCCCGTCCTTGTTGGCATCGTACTTGGCCAACAGGCTCTGGTACACGGACGATTTCTCATCCGCCGCGACCAAGGCCAACCCCACGGCCAAGGCCAACGCGGCGACGATTGTGTGGTTCAACTGAGCTCGTTTCATTTCTTCAAATTCGTGGTGACTTTTTTGTCTTTTATCTCGAACGGCAATTCATCGATGGCGCTCCATTCCCCCTCGAACAACACGCGCACTTTCACGACGGATCTCTTGCCGATACGCATCGGGCGGCTGTATTTTTCAGCGACCGGCGAAACACCACCGCCGACCAGGCGCGGGTCGGAACCGTCAAGTGTGTAGTACACGGCTCCCTGTTCAGCGGACATCTCCAACTCGTAGCCGGACTCGACCACTCCACCGCGTTTGGCCAGTCGCGCCGACGCGAGGTCGGGGATCAATCCGTGCTTCCTGAGTTGATCAACGACCACCCGCGAACGCGCAGGGATGTATTCGTCGAACCAGCGAGCCACCTCCGGCTGCCAGTCGTCATCCAGTGTACGAGGCCGCGAGACGGAGCCGCTGCGCGAGGGCCGGTCACCCCACCGGGCGGACTCGCCGATCACCGCGAGGCGCAACCCGGCCACGCGCTTGGCCAGCAGGCCGGCCACCGACTCCGGCGTGAGCGCGCCCGCATTCTCAAAATGCCTGTGAACCCGGTCAGCCACCAGCATACGGAACTCCGCGTTGTGCAGGCACTGCTGCCAGATCCATTGCGGGTTGCTGCGCGCATACTCGTCGCCGGCGGGATACGGGCCGGTGCGATCCTCGTCAATTTTCAGAAACGTGTGCTCGGCGTCCCACACGTAATAGCGAAAGCCTTCCCCTCCATTCCGATTCCGGATGCCGTACCAGTTGTTCGCGGAACGATTCGACCCGAAGGAGGTGATCGGTGCGTCGAGATTGCCGCCGTAAAAAATTACCAGCATGTAGTCGATGAGGTTTTCAGCATCAAGCAGCACAGCGAAATCCGGGTTGCGGGTGCCGTCCGGATGGTTGCCCAGAATCTTCTGGTAAGCGGCGGGAGTCTCCACACCGGCCTTGCAGGCTCTCCACAACTGCTCCCACGCATCGAGATTGCCGTCGGTGGCAAACAGGCCGTACTGGACGCTCCCCTGCCCCTTGCCCCTGCCGCGACCGATCTTAATCACGTCGAAATCCTCCGGCTTGCCCTTGAAATAGGATCCGCCAAACGAGGCCTCCGGACGCTCGCAGGCGTTGAACAGGCCCCAGTACTGGCCGTTGATGTAAAGATGGCAAAATTCGCCGCGAGCTGTGGACTGCCCCATGGCAAACTGCAGGTCACGGTTGAATTGGTCCCGCATGAAAGTGCAGCGCGGGTCGCCGCTCAGGCTCCACGAGTAGTTGCTGAACGTGCGCAGGTCGAGGTTGTCAAACTCCTGCGCCGCCGCCTTGCCGAACACCGGATACTTCAGCTTCCCAGGCCCGTACTCGCGCCGAAAGAATAAACGAAAGGCGTGCTTGGAATTGCTGGTCATTCTGCTGAACCCGCCGCGAATGCGAATCCCGCAATTTTCCTGAAAACCGTCGTCACCAGCGGCGAGAATCAACTCTATTGAGCAGGGCCGCTCCCAGTCACGCCCGTCGTCCTTCGCGTTAGCGTAAATGCCACCCTCCTCGGCGAACAGGTCGTCGAGATCCATCACAAGCGAGTAACTTGGAATCGATCGCAGACCCTCGAAAATCTTTTCACGATACCGCTCGTCGTTGACCACGCGCGCATCCATCCCGTAATCCACACGGTTCGCCCCCCACTCGTAATGGAACCCCGCCGGCGGCAGCCCGTCTGGCGACTGCCTGACAACGTCCCCCAGGAAAAGATATGTCTGCGTGACAACTTTCGTCGGCTTGTGACCCGGCTTGAACGCCGCCGCGCGAATCACGGATGTTTTGCTGATATTCAACGTGCCGTTCAGCACTTGGCCGCTGCCCTCGGTCGGCACCGAGCCATCAGTCGTGTAACGAATCTGCGCGCCCGGCATTGGGGATGTAATGCTCAACTCGAACGGCTCCTCGTAAAAACCGTGGGGCTGGTTGAAGGCGAGCTTGGCCACCTTGCCGGTCAAGGTCTCTCCGTTGGGCGCGCCCGGCGTCGGGCGCAGGAAATAAACCTGCCCGGCGATCACTGAGGCCGACGAGGCGGGACTCGGCTTCCAGTCAGCCGGCACGCCGTAGGAAACGTCATCCCGCTGCTTGGGATACTTCATGACAAAATGATGCGCCACCATCTGCCCATCCGGCTGCACGAGGCCGAGGTACTCACCGCCCGCACCGAGTTTGAAGCTGGCGTGCAGTTCCCCGTCCGGCTTGGCCCGGTTTTTGCCGGAGGCAAACACCAGCAAAAAACCGCCGGCCTCGATCTTCACGGCGGGAAACATCCACTTGCCCAAGTCTTTGGCATCGTCGGTCAGCGCCCAGCCAGCCAGGTCGATCGTTGCGTCGCCGGCGTTGTGAAGCTCAATCCAGTCCGCGTGGTCGCCATCAGCATCCTTCAAGTCCTTGTCGTTGACCGCGAGGAGTTCGCTGATGATCACCCGAGCCTGCACTTGGCCAAGCGATGCAGCAAAAATCAACCCGGTGGCCATGACAATAACTTGA
>Ga0302127_10001953_pt1 | contig 12451 bp, 10 predicted proteins | sample CB4_SCM_MG_FD_204452 | JGI IMG/M metagenome (GOLD analysis project Ga0302127, IMG submission 204452) | Marine microbial communities from Western Arctic Ocean, Canada - CB4_SCM | ecosystem: Environmental > Aquatic > Marine > Oceanic | place: Canada: Western Arctic Ocean | collected 2017-09-24
GCCGGCGACGGCGGCGGCGCCACCACCACCAGGGGGGTATCGACGACGCGGTCCACGGGTGGCGACGGCGTGTCGGGGCGCGGCGGCGGCTCGACGCGGTCGCGGTCGCCGCTCGCGACCGGCTCGAGCGCGAGCGCGAGCGCGAGCGCGGACAGGTCCGGAACGGGCGGAGTGGGCGTCGTCGTCGTCGTCGTCAGCTGCAGCTGCTTCTTCATGTCCAGGATGCCCTCGACGAGCTCGTGCTTCTTGAAGATGGTTAGCGCCGATTTGTGGTAGGGCGTGTCCGTCTTCTTGGCCACCTGGCGCCAGAGCTCGCGCAGGTCGGCCTCGGTCAGCTTGTCGAGCTTTGCCTTGGCCACGTAGCTCAGGTTGCGATCGACGTACTCGGCCACCTTTGGGCTGATCGTCTCGAACGCGGCGCTCATGTTGGGAGAGGGTCTGTGGCCTCCTGCTTGGGAGGGGGTGCGACCAGGACACACGCGCGACCTTAGCGCTTGCGCTATGACACGCGTTGAATACGCATGGGTAGATTCGCGTCAGATGGCCTGCGGAATCGTGAATGTCGGCACAGCAACCACCGCAGCGCATCTCGTTTGTGCTGTCGGACGTGCAACGACGGCCGGAGGGGCACTGTGGTGCGGCACAGCCGCAACCGCAACCGCAATCGCAATCCCAATGCACCTCGCGCGCGCCGCGCGCACGGTCGACGCAGGCCGCGGCGCACGGCCACGACGCACACCACCACCACGCACCACCACAACCACCACAACCACCACCACAACCACCACAACCACCGCACCACCACGTCGTGTTCCCGCATCCCAACCCCGGCTACCACCCTCAGCACGCGCACGCGCATACCCACTCCGGCTACCACCACCTCCACCACCACCACCAGCCTGCCGGTGGGGGCTTTGCGCCGTGCGAATGCCACGACCCCACCATGGAAGCGGCCGCGCTCATGGAGAGCGACGGGCCGTACGCACACAACCTTTCGATGCCGTCGAGCCGTGCGCGCTCGCCGCCGCTGCCGCCGCCCCCAGCAGCGGTGCGCTCCGTGGTCGTGGGCGTGGCGCCCCAGCCGGCTGCGCCGGTCGCGCCGCCGGCTCTGCCGCGCCGGCACGGACCCACGTGCGTGTGCTCGCTGGCGTGTCTCGGTGTGATCGGATGCCTTTTGTTTTGCGCCGTACTGTTGGTCGAGGTGCCGTGGGTTACGCTCGAGGGCGGCGCGTCGATCTTGCAACAGCGCCGTGCGCATGCGCAACAGCAACGACACCAGCAACTGTTGCGGCAGCAGCACGCCGGCCTCGGGCCGGTGCCGCCCGTGACGGTCGCGCTCGGGCTGTGGGACGAATACGGGGTTATTACGCCGTTGCAGCTGACCGTGGCGCTCAGCATGGCCACCGGTGTCGACGAGCAGCACATCCACGTCGAGATGCGCGGCAACCACTTCTTTGACGTGAGCATCGCGGGCGAGGGCTCGTGGATCCTCGACAGTATCAACGTGGAGTCTGGTCAGTTTCTCAACACGCTCAACCGGCACGCAGCAGACGACTTTGGCGCTCGCATGGTCGTCTCCCGCGCTGCAACGACCGAGCCGATGGCTGCGGCTGCAAACGGCACGCTGGCTGCGCCGTCATGACGAGAAGAAGAAGAAGACTTGCGGGTTGTGACACTAGAGTTTTTGGGACATGTCGTCGCGCAAGCGCAAAGCGCCACCGACACAAGCCACCACAATCAACAACTATTTTTCCGCACCCGCAAACGTGACGTTTGCAGCTCCGGCGGTCGCCGAGGAGGCGCCGGGGCGCTGGCTGCCGCCGCGGTCGGCCGATCCGCGCGTGAGCCAGACGCTCGGCGGAGCGCTCCGGATTCAGTGCGAAAAGTGTCGCGCACAGAAAAACGCTACGTTCGTCTACGGCCCGGAGCAGTTCGTGCCCGAGAAGAACCCGCGCGACGCCACCGCGTACGGTGCGGCACTAGAGGCGCTCAGCGAAGCGCGCGCCGCCAAGGACGGCGCCGCATTCCTGACGGCACGCGAGACCATCGCCACGCTCGCGACCGCCAAGTGCGCGACGTGCCGCGCGATCGCCGCCAAGTCGGACGCCAACCCAAAGACCAAGTTAGGCGCGTGCCGCGAAGAGTGGGAGCGTCTCAAGGCCGAGGTCTTCGCCACCTGCCGCGCGTGCGGCGCGCAGCGCGCCGTCGAGGCCGACCACGGCGACGCGTACGCCGCCAACGCCAAAGCGCACGCGAAGATGGTCGCGACGCATGGGCAGGAAGCGGCCGACGCCGCCTACCCGGCGACCGAGCGCAAGCTTGAGAAGCTATCGGCCACCAACTTCTGGTCTAATCACGGCGGCGTCGAGGCGATGCGCGCCGAGGCCGCCAAGTGCGCGCCGCTGTGCCGCATGTGCCATCAGCTTGACCCGTCGAGCACCTCGGCACCCGAGAACGCCGGCGGTCGCGCCAAGGCCGAGGCCAGGGAGCACGAAACGAACGAACAGCGCTGGGCCGCGGTGCGCCAGGCGGGGTACCGCGAGGACAAGCGCGCGTACAACAACAGCATCAAGCGCAAGGTCGGCGCATGCGAACGCCCCGAGTGCCCGCGCGACGGCCCGTCGGCTGGCCGGTGCGTTCCGGGCTTCGAGGTGTGCTACGACTGGGACCACGTCGACCCCACGAGCAAGGGCCGCTGCATCGGCGACATCGTCAACGACTGCCGCTCGTTGCCGACCGCCAAGCGTGAGCTCCTGGCGGAGCTCGGGCTGCCGCCCGACTTTGACGTCGACACCGACGACATCCCGCCCGTGGCCGAGCGTCGCTGCCGGCTGCTCTGCCGCAACTGCCACATCACGCGCAAGGACTGGGACGCGTAGAGAGTGCGTGTGTGTGCGCGTCTTGCAGGAGGCGTGCGAGGCGTACCTGGTCGGCCTCTTTGAGGACACCAACCTCTGCGCCATCATCGTGCCCAAGGACATGCAGCTGGCGCGGCGCATCCGCGGCGAGTGCGCCTGAGTCGGACACTGTCAAAGAGAACTTGCGTGTTGTGGCACGTGTGTGTGTAGCGCAGCGTGTGTTCTGTAATGTCGTCGCGCAAGCGCAAGGCTGTTCCGACACAAGCCACCACAATCAACAACTTTTTCTTCCACACCCAAACCGCAAACGTGGCCACACCCGCGCCGGCCGAGGAGCCGCCCGGACGCTGGCTCCCACCGCCCCCGCCGCGCGAGTCGCGCGTGAGCCAGACGCTCGGCGGGGCGCTCCGGATCCAGTGCGACAACTGCCGCGGCCGCAAGGCGCACGGACCCGAGCAGTTTGTGCCCGAGAAGAACCCGCGCGACGCCGCCGCGTACACCAAGGCCGTCGAGGCGCTCGGCGAGGCGCGCGCGGCCAAGGACGGCGCCGCCTTCCTGACGGCACGCGAGACGATCGCCACGCTCGGGACCGCACTTTGCGCGCCGTGCCGCGCGATCGCCGCCAAGTCGCACGCCAACCCGACGACCAAGAAGGGCGCGTGCCGCGCCGAGTGGGAGCGGCTCAAGGCCGAGGTCTTCGCCACCTGCCGCCGGTGCGGCGCGCAGCGCGCCGTCGAGGCCAACCACGGCGAGACGTACGCCGCCAACGCCAAGGCGCACGCGGCGATGGTCAGGACGCACGGTGAGGAGGCGGCCGACGCCGCCTACCCGGCGACCGAGCGCAAGCTTTGTAGTCTCTCGTCCACCGACAGCTATTGGCACTGTCACGGCGGCGTCGAGGCGATGCGCGCCGAGGCCGACAAGTGCACGCCGCTGTGCCGCATGTGCCACGCGCTCGACCCGTCGAGCAACTCGGCGCCCGAGAATGCTGGGAGCCGCGCCAAGGCCGAGGCCAAGGAGTACGAGACGAAAGAGCAGCGCCAGGGCGCGGTGACCCGCGCGGGGTACCGCGAAGACAAGCGCGCGTACAACAACAGCATCAAGCGCAAGGTCGGCGCATGCGAGCGCCCCGACTGCCCGTGCGACGGCCCGTCGGCTGGTCGGTGCGTCGCGGGCTTCGAGGCGTGCTACGACTGGGACCACGTCGACCGCACGACCAAGGGCCGTGGCATCGCTGAGATCGTCCACGACAACCGGTCGTTTGCGACCGACAAGCCCGAGCTCCTGGCGGAGCTCGGGCTGCCGCCCGACTTTGACGTCGCGAGCGACGAGATGCCGCCCGTGGCCGCGCGCCGCTGCCGGCTGCTCTGCCGCAACTGCCACAACACGCGCAAGGAGTGGGACGCGTAGAGAGTGCGTGTGTGTGTGTGTGCGTCTTGCAGGCTGTGTCCGCGTCCGTAGCGTCATGAAGAAAGAGAGACTTGCTTCTTCTGAACCCGCGCCGGGCGAAGGCCCACCACACCCGTGTGTCCATGGCACGGGAGTGGCCGCCCGTGAATCGCGACGAGATGCTCCCAAGCGACGACGACGAGGACTCGGACGACGATGCCAGCGACCACGACGTGGAGGAGGAGGGCTTTGACTTTGTCGATCCGCTCGAGGAGGTGCGCAAGCAGCGCGAGTTGCAGGCGTGTCCGGAGTTTGGAATGAGCGAGGCCGAGGCGCTCGTGCACGCAATCGTGACGTCGGAGGCCGAGCTCGCAGAGCGGCGCCGGGTGGAGCAGGACACGATGCTGGCCCAGCAACTTGAGCTCCACGAGGTGCGCAAGGCCACTCGAGAGGTGGCGGATCTGCGCCGCACGCAGTTCAGGCGTCGCTGGCAGTGCGCGTACTTTCTGTACGACGTCGTGCAGCTGCGTGCATTCTGCCGCAAGTACGACATGCCGTTTGCGACGATTGTGACGGCGCCGGTGCCGTGGCAGGACCGCGTGAGAAACTTTCAAACCACGCGTCTGCACGACTTTACCAAGGAGCCCGAGCCATACCGCAAGCAGCACTCGCTCGGCTCCGCCACCGGTCGGTACGTCGGATTCGCCATGGAGTACCGACGCAAGACGGGCGTCGCTTGGAACATCATGGACTTTCGATGCGACCTGCTCTGCGCGCAGTACCTGCTGGCGCACGTCTACCTGTACTTTGTCCAGGACCGTTCGAACCCGGCTCGCGTGCGCGGCGTCGTCGAGTACCTCTACGGCGGCAACGTGAGCGGCGACAAGAAGCTGATGCTCGCGGAGGCGAGGGAGTGGGTGGCCGTGCTCGTGCAGCTCGTGCTCATGCACGACGTCTTCTACGCATTCGACCGTGAGACAATCGCCATGATCCTGCGCCACGTGCTCGACGCCAAGCCGCCCAACCAATCGGAGATGGTGGCCGACCTCCACCGCATACGACCCCTTATCCGCCCCCCCAAGGACGCGTTTGGCAGCGCTAATAATGCCTTCTGCGTTCCGGAGAGCGCATCCGCGCCGGGGTCCCCCTCGGCATCGGCGTCGGCGTCCGGGTCGTCGCCGCCCCGGTAGCCCGCGACAGCACGGCATGAACCCACGCGGCGCGGGCGGTGTGGTAGCCGGACTGGTGACGTTGTTCAGCAGTGGTGGTTTGTGGTTTGGTGGCTATGAACACGATCTGCCTGTCGTCAAGATCAACGACGACGACTCGTTGATGGCCCACTGGCCATCTGAGGACTACGGAGCGCCCGCGGACGCCCGTCCCGAGTGTCGGTTCTGGAACATGAGCGTGCAGTACGACGCGGGCCTGTGCAACCACTTCACCATCGGGCGATCGGCGAGCACGCCGACCAAGGCGCGCGATCGTGCCCTTGCATGCGCTGGTGCGCACGGCACCGAGTGCGTCCTGTCTCCCGAGATTGGGCTTGCCCTGCCGGCGGCCTTTGTCTACGTTCCGCACGGCGAGGGTATCGGGACGATGCAGATGCTTCTTGGGCCCAAGCTCCTGCCTCAGCCTCAGCCCGACGCCGAGCAACAGCACGTGCGCGTCGCACCGCCCAATGGCGACGGGCTCACGGACACGCGAACCTTTCTGTTCAACAAGACGATTCGCGTCGAGTACCTCGACGGCGCCACGCGCACCATGTCGACAGTGGAGGCCTCGGCGCACGTGGGCTACTGCATCCAGCTGTTGCGCGCGGCATTCGAGGACCGGTGCTGGAGTCAGCTGGACTGACCGATGAGCGTCCGAGTGTCCTCCTTTGGGGCGCGGGTGTTGTGGGCGTGAGATTTATGACTTGCGTGTTGTACGCTAACAACGAGTGGAAACTGTGCGTCTGGAGAACAAACACTCGTCTGTCATGGCGTCCTTGTCCGCGGCCGATGCCGCGCGCAGCGACGCGCGGAAACGACGGCGCGTCGCGCCCATGACGCAGGTCGCCGTCGTGCCCGGCAGGCGCGTCGGCACGTACCACGAGCCCGACCACGCCGCCGGCGAGGCGGCCTGGCCGGGCAAGCAACCGGCGACCAAGCAGCTCTCGCTGTTCGAGACGACGACCTTTGCCAAGGTCAAGGACGAGGCGTCGCAGGAGCGGCTCGTGGACCTGATGCCGTCGCCGGAACAGACACGCGTCGTACAAACAACACTGACGACCTTTGCAGGGTTTGGGTCGTTGTCCACGTCGTCAGCCAGTGGCTCGACCGAGGATGCGAGTTCGAGTGACGATGGGAGTAGACCGTGGGATGTGTGTGACGGGAAACGTTGTTAACACGGGATTGCACGCACGAAACTCCTCCAGCTATTCACAGACTACGGAACCGGTCCCTACTAGACAAACCCGTTCAGTTCCTTATCCTGTCGTGTTTCGCATCATTTCTGAGCGTGGAGGTCAGCCCAACCCCCCATCCGGCACCCAACGTGGGTTTCCAGATCCGTCGAGCACCCCGTAGGGTTTCCCAGACGTGTGACGGAAGGGCGCGCCCAACGAAGGGGGCCCACGCCAGGCTGGCTGGCGGCCGTTGTCTAGCAAACGGGATCGTGTCGCACTAGGAGCTAGCGGCGACGCTGCTGCTGTCTCCGCCCTCGCAAGCTCTGGGAGGGCGTGTTCGGTTGTGTGCAGGAACGTGCGGTTCCGCAGGGTTCGAGTGCACGGTTGACACCACGGTCCGTCCGTGACTCAGCACGCTCTTGTTGTCTGCTGCGACGCCGCCAATCACCCAGAACAACACCAACAGCACACCGACCGACCACTCCCGTGCCCACACCCGTCACCCACAGGGCGACCGAGTACGCAGTCCACATCCAGTCTCTCTCTCTCTCCCTCTCCCTCCCTTCCTCTCTCGGGAGGGTGAGGGAAACCTTAGCGAGCGAGCGCGTCACCCGGCCCCCGCCGCGGCCGGCGCCGGCGCTGCTGGGGCCGGCGCTGCGGCCGGCGCTGCGGCCGGCGCGTCGGGCAGCGCCATCACCGCCATCTTGCGCTTGCGGCGATTGGGCGCGGCGGTCGATGGAATCTGATCGAGCGGGCAGGGAATGATCTCGGAGCCGGGCCCACTGCTGTGCACGTAGCGCTCCGCTCGCTTGAGGTCGTTGTGCAAGGACGACTTGATGGCAAACGAGAGGCTCATCGCCTGGAAGCTGCTGAGCCCGTTGAGGTACGGGTTGAGGCACCAGACGGCGTACCGAAACTTTTGGTTGTGAAAAGGCTCGGACAAGTTGGAAGTTGTGACGTTGACGTTGGGCTTGAACTGGAAGCAGACGCATCCGTTGGCCATCTGCTGCTCGTAGTATCCGCCCGCGTAGGGCGGGCTCTCGGGCGGCATCAGGAGCTTGCCATTCTCGGGCGCGGTCTTGAAGGCGCACTGCGGCGACCGCGGGTTGGTGTCGATGCGCGCCGCCGGCGCATCGGCGACGGACTGGTCAAACTGGAGCTCGACGTAGAGCACGATGCTCGACTCGAAGCTGCCCCAGTTGGCGACCTCGGCGGCCGGAAGTCGCTGGCGGAGCAGGGCGAGCACCTCGCTCTCGGACACGGGCTCTGGAAAGTCGTCGACGCCGTTTGGACGCCGACGCAACGACACCTTCAGGCGCGTGTCGTGCGTCGCGCCGATCAGGTAGAGCGTCTTCTCGCGGTGCGGTCCGAGCTTGGGACGGCAGACGGCGTGCGGAAAGCTGCCGCAGAAGGACGCATTCTTGAGACCGCTCGGCACAAACTCGCGCCCGCTCAAGTCGCTCGTGTCCTCGGTGATCTCGAGGAACCACTTGGCCTCAATCTCCGCGGCGAGCGCGTGGTCCAGCGGCTTGACCTGCCAGCGCGCGCCCGGGTCGACGCCGTTGCCGTTGCCGAGCACGCCGACTGGAACAGGCTGGAGGTGCGCTGGCAGCTGCTCGTGCAGCGGCGGCCGCGGCGGCGGCAGGGGCTCGTTGAAGACGGTCATGGCCGCGCCGGCCGCGCGCGACGGCAGCTGCGACGGCAGCTGCGGCGACGCGCCGCGTCGCGGCATCTCGTGCCGGTTGACGCCCTTGTCGACGAGATCGCGCACCGCGGCGAGGGTCCGCGCGTGGAAGGCGGCATCGGCAGCCAGCTTGCGCTGCTCGTCGGCGTACTTCCAGAGCGCAAACATTGGGTCGCTGCGGTTTCCATTCTCCGGTCGCTCGAGCTCCACATTGGGCTTGCCGCGCTCCTCGATGGTGATCTTGACCAGACGGTCGTCGACAACTGTCGGCTTGAACACGCGTCGCGGCGCGCGGCGCCGGCCAGCGCCATTGCCACTGCCACTCACCACCGAAGCCGCGGCTCCCCCACCTTGAGCAACCGCTGCTTGCCCGTCCTGCGACGGCGCGTCTTGGCTTTGGTCTTGGTGGTCGTGCTCTTGGCTGGCGGGCTCGGCCTCGGCCTCGGCCTCGGCCCCGTCGGCCCCGTCGGCTTGGGCGGCTTGGTTGGCTTGGGCGGCCGCGTCGGCCGCGTCGGCCGCGTCGGGCGCGTCGGGCGCGTCGGGTTGGGCATCCTCTGGCTCGGGGGACGGGTTGGTGGCGGAGCGGTCCGAAGCGGGCGACAACAGCAGCATCCAGGGGGGCGAGGGAGGGTGGGGGTGGGGGGGAACGACTGCTGCTGCACTGACTACTAAAGCGAGATTATCTGATCTTAAGTGTGTTTAGAAGCCGCAAGCCACACACGCGCCACTCCTCCTTTTTTAGTACTGCTGTCTCTCCTGTCCGTGTCGCGTCCGCGTCCGCGTGCGCGCATCCCCATGTCCCCTCACGACGCGACACGCGACACGCAACACGCAACACCACCACCACCACCACCCATCCACACGACGGCGACTCCGCGACGCGGAGCGTGTTCAGGCGCCAGACACGACCTTGTACGCCTCGATCTGCTGGGTCAGCCTGCCGTCCAGCGCGTTCTTCTTGAGCAGGGTCGTGTAATGTGCGGTGTTCATCCAGCCGATTGGCTTGAGCTCCTCGGGACTGGTGCCAATGGAAGCGGCGCTCTTCTCGGTCTCGTTGAGGGCATCAAAGTGCGCGGCCGCCTCCGCGGCGTCATTGGTCGCCATCGCGTTGGGCATCTCCATTGCGTTCATCGCAGCGGCTGTCCGCATGTTCTCAATCTCCATCCGCAGCAGCTGCGCGTTTGTATGGGAGGAATTGACGATGCCGACGTCGCGCCGGATGGACATGTCTGTCACGACGATTCGCACGGGCTTCGGGGCTCAGGTTCATCTCTTGTGCTACCGACACCGACTTATCCTACCGACTCCTCGGACTCCTCGGACTCCTCGGACGCGAGGACAACACACAGTTCCGCCGACGAGAAACAGTACCAGAAACAGGTCGACCCGCTCGGTCGACGGCGGTGCACGAGCCGCCGCTCGCTGGTCAGGTCGTCGATCATCAACTTGAGCGCGGGCGGGAACCCCTTCAAGTCGCTGGCACGGAGCCGCAGCTCGCCGTGCTCGGGCCGCCACCCTCGCACCGCGGGGTGCAGGCGCAGGACGTCGCCGACGGGGTGCGAGCGCGCCGTCTCCGCGAATCCGAGCGACTGACGATACTCGCGCAGGATGGGCATGGCGAAGCGCAGCGCCTGAACGACAAAGTCGGTGTACCCCGTGCGGGGTTTGACGAGCAGCATCTCGCGCACCGAGCGGCGGAGGCGGTCCATCTGGATGCCGCCACCGACCGATCCGTGGCAGAGAGAACCCTCTCGAAACAGCCCCTCGAGCTGCGCGTACGTGTATCGCGACAGGTGCCGCGCGGCGTCGCGCACGTCGTTGTCAACGTGCGACCCGCTCCAGCCGACGAGGTCGGTCTGCGTGCTGCCCCACTCGATGCCGACGGTGAGCGGTCGCAGCTGCTCCTTGAGCTGCCCGTAGGCGTGCATGCCCTTGCGCAGCGCCGCGTGCGCGAGCGGGCTCAGCACGGTGGCCGCGATGCACCCGGGTGCAAACACGCGCGGGCTCTCCTCGGACAGCAACCGGTGCACCACGGAGCACAGGAGCACGATGCGCAGGCCCGGTGGGTCGAGCCCCGTGCGGCGGGTCTCGTGCTTCTCGCGTGGGATCAGGTACCAGGTGCGGCCGCCGAGCGCCCAGCCCATGGCCGGCAGACGCGCCATCGGATGCAGGCGTGCGGCCTTGGACGCGGTCGCGACCTCGTCCTCGGCAAAGACGACCCGCAGCAGGTTGCCGCTCATGGTCCACACGTTGGCGGCGCGGTAGGCGGTCTCGAGAAAGACGCAGAGGGTCGACGTGTTGATCGTCTCGCGCCAGGCCAGCGCCTCGCGTGCCATTGCGGGCAACGAGTACTGCTGCTGGTTGCCGAGCACGTCGCGCAGCGCGTCGAGTCGATAGCCCTGCACAATCGAGGGCAGCGCCTTCAGCAGCTCGGGCGGCGGTGCTTCCAGGATGCGCAGAATCTCGATGCGGTGCTCGGCCAGCAACGCGATCGTCTGCTGCTCCGTGCCGCCCTCCTGCGCGAGCTGGAGGAGCGCCTTGAGCGCGACCATGTCGTTGCGCGCCACGCCCGACGCAAAGTACGTGCACCGCAGATGCTGAATCGCCGCGAGGTGATCGCACGCCTTGTCGCTGAGGCACCGGTCGGGCTGGTCGGTGTCGGGCGAGTCGAGCAGCGCGACCCGGTCGGCCACGAGGTGCGCGAGTTGCCGAGCGCAGCTGTCCACGGATGCGCTGTCGTTCTCGGTCCGCCCAACGGGAATGGAGAACCAGACGCGCATCGTCTGGTCGACCTGCTTGAACCATTCAAAGGCGAGCTCGCGCACGCGGTCGCGAATCGTGCGGCCGAGGCCGCCCACGGGCACGTGGAACGCCGTGCCGCAGGAGATGGGCGTCCGGTAGTTGCCCTCACCGTCGACGAGGCCGTGGTCGAATTGCACGTTCAGCAGGCTCGTGTCCCACGTTGGTTGGTACGACGAGTGCACAATCCAGCAGAGCTGCGCAAGCGCGCGCGACAGCACGACACAGTCGCACGCGGTGCACATGTGCGCGCGCAACGTGGTGATGTCGGCCTTCTTGTCGTCGTCGAGCTCGTAGGCCGTGTTCGACGACCGGTACATGCTCTCGACGACGGTCGGTCCGTATCGCACCTTGGGCTGCACGCGACGGCACGCGTCGCACAGGACCTGTGCCTGCACGGCTGCGCCGCACGCCCGGCAGTGGGGTTGCGCAGCGTCAAACGTGGCATCAAACTTGAGCAAGCTGCGATAGTTGCCCCGTTCGACAAAGGCCGTGCAGCGGGTCGACAGCAGGCCGGCGAGGTAGCGACCCATGGCGTCGGTGACGTCGTCGAGAAACGCAGCACGTTGCGTCGCGGCGTCGGTCTCCTCTGTCTGCGCCGTGGCCATGGCCGTGGTTTCGAGTCTGGAGTGGGGCTGGAAGTGCACCCAAACCAATCTATAGCGGTGACACACACACGCGATGCGATGCGACGGACACCACATGCACAAGCCGCAAGCGTAGACAGTCGACAGGGGTCGCAGGCTGCAGCAACCCGGCGCTGCAACTTCAGGGGCCTCAGCGTCAGAGGAGTTAGTGTACCTTCAAGCAAGGTTTAGTACTACTTAAGATGAATTCCTCTCTTGCTCATCTCTTCTTTTCTTGTCTTGACATGTGCTGCACTTTTGGTGCGCGGGTGTCGCACCTTTAAGCAACCTTTAGTACCACTTTAGAAACCTTGCACGCAAAGTGCAGCACATGTCAAGAAGAGAAAAGAGGAGATGAGCAAGGAGCGAATTCATCTTAAGTAGTACTAAACCTTGCTTGAAGGTACACTAACTCCTCTCACAAGAAGTTCTTGGTCCGACCAATGGATGCCGTGCCGAGCTCTGCATCCCAGTCGGGTGAAGGCAGAGTACGCGAGTTAGTGTACCTTCAAGCAACCTTAAGACATCTTAAGTCGAAAAGTGGCCGGTGTCATTTCTTCTTTTCTTGTCTTGACATGTGCTGCACTTTGCGTGCGCGGGTGTCGCACCTTTAAGCAACCTTTAGTACCACTTTAGAAACCTTGCACGCAAAGTGCAGCACATGTCAAGAAGAGAAAAGAAGAAATGACACCGGCCACTTTTCGACTTA
>Ga0302127_10001959_pt1 | contig 12428 bp, 13 predicted proteins | sample CB4_SCM_MG_FD_204452 | JGI IMG/M metagenome (GOLD analysis project Ga0302127, IMG submission 204452) | Marine microbial communities from Western Arctic Ocean, Canada - CB4_SCM | ecosystem: Environmental > Aquatic > Marine > Oceanic | place: Canada: Western Arctic Ocean | collected 2017-09-24
CATTAAACAAGAACAAAAAGCCCGAGAAACGATGGATATTTACGCTCCGTTAGCTGGCCGTATGGGTATGCACTGGCTTCGTGAAGAACTCGAAGATTTGGCGTTTCAAGTTTTAAATCCTGAAGGCCGCCAATCAATTATTAGAAGGTTCATAAAACTCCAGAACGAAACTGACGATGTAGTCGAAAAAATTAATGCTGATTTATTGCACGAGATGGCTAAATCAAAGATCGCAGTAGAAGTTTTTGGCAGAGCAAAAAAACCTTATTCAATTTGGCGAAAAATGCAGACAAAACAGCTATCGTTCTCACGTCTGTCTGATATCTATGGCTTTAGAGTTATTGTTGAAAATGAAGCTGATTGTTATCGAGCTTTAGGCGTCATACACCAAAGATGGCTCTCTGTTCCTGGGCGGTTTAAGGATTATATCAGCCAGCCTAAGTCAAATGGGTATCGCAGTATTCACACCACAGTCTCTGGGCGCAACGCACGGCGGGTAGAGGTACAAATTCGGACAAAAGCGATGCACCAGGTTGCAGAAAAGGGGGCCGCTGCAACTTGGTCGTATAGAGACGGTGAACGGGTAAAAAATCATTTTGCCCTGGATCCATCAGATTGGATTGCTTCGCTGACTGAACGCTTTGGTTCAGAGGGTGATCATGGAGAGTTTTTAGAAGCAGTTAAACTGGAGTTGTATACTGATCAGGTGTTTTGTTTTACTCCAAAAGGAGAAGTAATTAAGTTGCCTCGAGGGGCAACTCCAATCGATTTTGCTTATGCAATCCATACTCGAATTGGGTCTGCATGTGTTTCGGCTAAGGTTGATGGAATACGAGTTCCGCTTTGGACCCGTCTACGTAATGGGCAATCTGTCCAAATTGTTACGGCTGAAGGACAGACCCCACCAGCAAACTGGATCGACATAGCTGCTACAGGACGAGCTAAAACTGCTATTCGCCGCAGCCTCAGGGAGGCTGATCGAGAAAAGTTTATAAACTTAGGGCGTGAATTTGCTCGAGTTGCTTTTGAAAATGTTCATAAAAAGGCAACTGATCGGGCTTTAAGTACAGCAGCAAAGCACTTTGGTCTTCTTAGTGCCGAAGAACTTTTGGCACGATTGGGAAGTGCAGAAATTGCTGCTCGAGAAGTGGTTTCTGAGCTCTATCCCGATCTTAAAATACGCGATGCAGATGAGGTAGACTTGTCACGTTCAGTTATTGGCTTGGGATCTGACCAGAAATTTGATCATGCTGATTGCTGTCATCCCTTGCCAGGTGAGCGTATTGTTGGAATTACATTTCGTGGTCAAGGTGTCGTTGTTCATACCATTGATTGTAACAATCTCCAGAACTATGAGAATCAAATGGATCGTTGGTTAGATTTGCATTGGAGGGATGGTCAGCATGCGGCAACTCATCCAGTCCGCATTCAAATCACAATACGTAATGGAGCTGGTGTAATGGGTCGTATTTGTAGTTTGATTGGTGATCAAAATGCAAATATTGCAGATATGCATTTTGTTGATCGCAAGCCAGACTACTTTAAATTGATCATAGATTTAGAATTGCGTGACGTGTCACAATTGCACATGGTGCTGACAGCGCTAGAAGCAGAAAACGATGTGGCAGAGGTTTGTCGATACCGTGAACCAGATTTGGGTAGAGATATTGCTGCTTTTGACGATGAGTAGGACACGACTTGGTTTTTAGACGACGTGACAGACGTGGTGTAGGAAGAGCTGTTTGGGAAGGCTTCTACCCAAAGGGTGGCTGGAGCCGTGCCTATCAATATGTTAAACATCGGGTAACTCGTTTGCCAGGTACGCCCGAGGAAATTGCGCGTGGTATAGCTGTTGGAGTTTTTGTGTCAGTTAGTCCCTTTTTTGGTCTCCATTTTATTTTGGCAGCCATTTTAGCGTTGTTTATGAGGGCTAACATTCTTGCATCTCTACTGGGTACATTTTTTGGCAACCCTCTGACCTATATTCCAATTGGAGTTTTAGCTTTGAATATTGGTAATGTTATGCTGGGCGTTGGATCGGAAAATAATGTAGATGGTGGCTTTGGCGTTATGTTTGCCCAAGCCTCGCAAGAGCTATGGCATAACTTCGAGTCTTTATATACTTACAGAACTGCCGATTGGACATATTTAGCAGATTTTTGGAGCACAGTTTTCTTGCCGTGGCTTTTGGGTGGTGTCCCGTTGGGTTTGGGTGCTGGACTGCTAGCATATTATCTATCTGTTCCAACAATCAGGGCCTATAAAAATCGCCGAAAAGGTCGTCTGGCAGCTAAGCTGATAGAGCTCCGAAAAAAAACAAAGCTTAAATAAGGGTAAAGACTTAAGTTTTAAGTCCTAAAGAAAAGAGAATTTAATGACAAAAAGACAACGCCTTGGTGTTAATATTGATCATGTAGCCACTATAAGAAACACGCGAGGTGGGATTTTTCCAGATCCTGTTCGTGCTGCTTTGTTGGCAGAAACTGCTGGTGCTGATGGTATAACTGCACACTTACGCGAGGATCGACGTCATATTAGAGATGAAGACATTGAAGCCCTAGTTGCAGCACTTACAATCCCACTTAACTTCGAAATGGCTTCCACTTCAGAGATGCAAGAAATTGCACTGAAGTTTTGTCCACATGCAATATGTATTGTTCCAGAAAAACGGGAAGAACGAACTACGGAAGGTGGATTGGACGTTGTTAATGATCAGAGCCGATTGTCAGATTTTATTAAGCCTTTGTTAGATGTGGGTTGCCGAGTATCTCTTTTTGTAGAACCTGATGAACGTCAACTCGAAGCGAGTGCTGAAGTGGGAGCTAATGTAGTTGAGTTTCATACAGGCGCCTATTGTGACTACCATGCAAAAGGCAGTAACAAATCTGCATTAGAGGAATTAACTCGAATTTCCCAGTGTTCTACTTTCGCCCACAAGTTAGGACTTGAGGTGCACGCTGGGCATGGGATCACTTTTGAAAATGTTTCACCGATAGCGTCAATTCCAGAAGTTTTAGAGTTAAACATTGGTCATTTTTTAATTGGTGAGTCAATTTTTACTGGCTTAGACACTGCTATACATAAAATGCGTAGGTTAATGCTAGACGCGCAGTTATGATTTTAGGTATTGGTAGTGATTTAGCAAATATTGAGCGCATACAAGGTACTATTGATCGCTTTGGTAGTCGTTTTAAAAACAGAGTATTTACAGAGGTAGAGCAGCAAAAAGCTGGATCCCGTAAAGATGTGGTGGGCACTTATGCGAAGCGCTGGGCCGCTAAAGAGGCTTGTTCAAAGGCGCTGGGTACTGGGCTTGCAATGGGCATTAGTTGGAAAGATATGAGCGTAACTAACCTGGGGAGTGGGCAACCGCTGATGCAGTTAACTGGTTGGGCCAAAGATAGATTGGCTCAGATGACTCCCAAAGGCCATGTCGCGGTTATCCACTGTACCCTTACCGATGACCACCCTTGGGCACAGGCTTTTATTGTCATTGAAGCGCTGCCAATTAGAGGCATTTTTGATTCATCCCCAACTTGACTCTGCGCGACAACGACATCACATAGCCGGTAGCTTGTTCTGAGGATACTATGGCCAAAACTGATAATAAGTCTTTCGCTGCGAGCGCTTTTGAAACAATTAAAACGGTTGCTTATGCGCTTTTGATTGCTGGCTTGTTTCGTACATTGTTTTTCCAGCCTTTTTGGATTCCATCAGGGTCAATGAAGGATACTCTCCTTATTGGGGATTTTTTGTTTGTTAATAAGATGGCCTATGGATATTCCTATGCTTCATGCCCAAAAATCCAGATTTCTCAATTTGGGATAAACCTAGATGCGGACGATTTTTGTGGTTTTTTGAAAGGCCGACCTGATCGTATTTTAGGGAGTGAGCCCGAACGTGGCGATGTGGTTGTATTTAGGCACCCTGTTTCTGGTACCGACTATATAAAGCGATTAATTGGTTTGCCTGGTGATAAAGTTCAAATGAAAAATAGTAGATTATTTATAAATGAGGTGATGGTGAAAATAAACGCAACTGAAGATTTTGTTGAAGTTTATAAGCCTCAGGGTTCTCAGGGCAATAGACCAATTTGCTCTAATGGTGTCGTTGGATTGGGTGGTAATTGTATTAAGAAGAGATATATTGAGTTTCTTCCTAACGGCGTATCTCATGGAATTTTAGATACTGTGGATCAGGATGATTTGAAGTTAGGTGGGCGCCTCAATTTGGATTCGACAAAAGTGTATTCTGTGCCTAAGGGCCATTTTTTCTTTATGGGCGATAATCGAGATAATTCGTCTGATAGTCGGGTACCTCAATCTTCGGGAGGGGTAGGGTTTGTGCCTTTAGAAGATATAGTAGGGAGAGCAGATCGCATACTATTTTCGTCGGCGGGCCGATCGATGCTAGCCTTTTGGAGCTGGCGTAGCGATCGTTACTTAAAGGCTGTGAATTAAATGTCTAGTGCATGCTGCTCAATTTATGATTAAGCTATCCAATGATTTGCAACATTTTTGTGGTGATATTGGATATAATTTTAATGATCCCAGCTTATTAATCACAGCGTTAACCCATTCTAGTGTATCGTCTTCAACCCGTTCAGATAACGAGCGGCTAGAGTTTTTAGGAGACCGCGTGTTGGGCCTCGTTATGGCACAAGCTTTGCTTGATGCTGATAAAGATGCAAGTGAGGGTCAGCTGGCTCCACGTTTCAATGCGTTGGTACGCAAAGAAACCTGTGCTGATGTTGGCCGTACCATTGGAATTGGCGATCGGCTGAAATTAGGGCGTTCTGAGATGATCAGTGGCGGCCGTAGAAAAGAAGCTTTGCTTGGGGATGCAATGGAAGCCTTAATCGCGGCGGTTTACTGTGACGGAGGTTTTTTTGCCGCCCAAGATCTTATTCTTAGGCTTTGGGGTTCAAGGATTTCGTCGGTAAAAGGTGATGCGAGAGACCCAAAGACAACTCTGCAGGAGTTAGCACAAGCCCGAAAAGGCTTGCCCCCTAAATACGTTGAAATTTCTCGTTCTGGGCCAGATCACGCACCAATATTTATGATAGAGGTGCAACTTCACTCTGGTGAGGTGGCACAAGCTGAGGCTGGATCTAAACGCCAAGCAGAACAAGCCGCCGCAAAAAAAATGCTGGAGAATTTGGAAAAATGATTACTCGTGCTGGATTTGTCGCCCTAATTGGAGAGCCTAATGTAGGCAAATCAACTTTGCTCAATTGGATGGTTGGTGCGAAAGTTTCAATAGTTACGCATAAAGTGCAAACTACCCGAGCCCGAATTCGTGGAGTAGCAATTGAGGGAGATGCGCAAATCGTATTTGTGGATACTCCAGGGATCTTTCGGCCAAAACGACGTTTAGATCGTGCGATGGTTAAGTCAGCTTGGGGTGGAGCAGCAGATGCTGATCTCACTGTTTTGCTTATAGAGGCGCATCGTGGAAAGACAGAAGGTGTGGATGCAATCATGGAGGCGTTGAAAGACTTACCTGATAACAAAGCCGTTGCTTTAGCTATTAATAAAATTGATAAAGTACATGCTGAAGAACTTCTTGCTCTAACAAAAATGATGAATGAAGCTTTCCGATTTGTTGAAACTTTTTTGATATCTGCTGAAAAGGGTCATGGCTGTGGCGCACTTAAAAGTTGGCTTTCTGGTATATTGCCAGAGGGGCCATGGCTTTATCCTGAGGATCAAATTGCAGATTTGCCCCTACGTATGTTAGCTGCAGAAACCACACGTGAAAAATTGACGCTGCGGCTTCACCAGGAGTTACCTTATCAGTTAACTGTTGAGACAGAGGCATGGGAAGAGCGTAAAGATGGATCCTGTAAGATTGACCAAATAATCTATGTGATGCGTGATGGCCATAAGGGTATTGTTTTGGGTAAAGGGGGAGAGGCGATTAAAGCAGTCTCTACACAAGCTCGGGCTGAGTTGGAAGTATTCTTAGGACGTAGGGTGCACCTGTTTTTACAAGTTAAAGTACGGCCTAACTGGTTGGAAGAAAAAGAGCGTTACATGGAAATGGGCCTAGATTTTCGCGATGGAAATAAATGATCCGACTTACCAGTGACGTCTGGGTATCTGCTTATCTGACTCGTTTGCGATTATCGGATATTCCGGCCTTTGTTGTGGCGCGTGGAGATGGCATAGCAGGGGCTGTATTAGTTAAAGTAAATACTTTGAATGGAAAGGGCTCCGTTTTCCACCGCTTGTTTGATTTAGATACAGGTGAGCGTAATTGGGTTGAACTTATAACTGGCGATGAACGTGATCTTGACTCTACTATTGTCAGGCAGCGTAGTTTTGATCCTGATTTATGGGTTATAGAGGTGGAAGACCGAGCGGCTCGGCATTTGTTAGAAGAGCCGGGCTTGAAGGATTAAGAAACCATTTGCTATATTGTTTTGGTGCAATTTTTTTAAGTAAACCATGTAAAATTTTGTGTATGGTTGCACTATAAGATTGGAGATCAGACAGTGATAGAGTGGCGTGATGAAGGAATTTTGCTGGCAGTAAGTAACCACGCTGAAAATTCAGCAATCGTCGAAATTTTTACTCAAAGTCATGGTCGTCATTCAGGAGTGGTACGCGGCGGTGCAGGGCGTAGACAGGCCCCAATTTTGCAAGTGGGATCTCAAGTGCACGCAGTCTGGAAAGCTCGGCTTGAGGAGCACATAGGTTCTTTTAAGGTTGAGCCGTTGCGGAGCAGGACTGCTCAGGTAATTGGTGACCCCCTAACGCTCGCGGGGCTTACTTCAGCTATCGGGCTACTAAGCTTTTTACTTCCTGAGCGTGAAGCCCATGCATCTCTTTACCAGGATTCTGTAAATCTTCTTGATCTTATGTGTGCTACGAATTCCTGGCCACTGGCTTATTTGCATTGGGAACTAAAGCTGTTGGAGGTTTTGGGCTTTGGCCTAGACCTTAATAGTTGTGCTGTATCGGGTACGACTGAAAATTTGTTATATGTTTCGCCTAAGTCTGGTCGTGCAGTAGCTGCGCATCATACTGGACGCTGGCAGGAGCAGCTCCTGCCCTTGGTCCCCTGTATGATTGGTGATAGCGAAGCTAGCAATAATGAGATTGCAGAGGGTTTGCGGACTACAGGGTATTTTTTTGAAAAACGTTTAGCACCCTCGTTGGGTAATCGCCCGTTGCCCATGGCTCGACAAAGGTTGGTCGACCGTCTTAATACATTAGCTTCAGCCTAATGTAATTAAAACAAAATCCAGTACCAAAAAGATTATGCTTTTAAATCTGGCTGGAGTACGAGCTGCCAAAATCAATTTTATTCTCATAACAGTTGAAGGAAAACAGCAGCAATTTTGGAGGATTACCCTCGGTATGTTAATTGAAAAGTACCAAAGGAGTAATTTAGCCTAACATTCGCCTGGCAATTACCTGAGCCTGGATTTCACCAGCACCTTCAAAAATGTTCAGGATCCGAGCGTCGCAGAGTATTCGGCTAATTTTATATTCTAGTGCAAACCCATTGCCACCATGAATTTGCAATGCATTGTCTGCTGCAGCCCAAGCCGCTCGTGCGCCCAGAAGCTTAGCCATACCAGCCTCAATGTCGCAGCGCCGGCCTTGATCTTTTTCATTTGCACTAAAGTAAGTAAGCTGTCTTGCGACCACTAATTCCACAGCAATCATGGCCAGCTTGTTGGCTACCCGCGGAAAATGAATCAAAGACTTTCCAAATTGCTTTCGGTCCAGGGCGTATTGGTAACTAAGGTCCAATGCGGATTGAGCTACACCAACAGCACGCGCTGCGGTTTGTATGCGAGCGCTCTCAAAGGTTTCCATGAGTTGTTTGAAACCGTAACCAGTTTTCCCGCCCAAAAGATTTTCGTCTTTTACAATAAAATTATCAAAAGCTAGCTCGTGTTCTTTCATACCTCTATAACCAAGAACTTCAATTTCGCTACCGGTCATACCATCACTGGGAAATGGTACTTTATCCGTTCCTGGTATTTTTTCCGCCAAAAACATTGATAGGCCTTTATAATTGGAAGTCTCTGGGTCGGTACGAGCAAGCAATGTCATGACATGGGTACGGGCCGCGTGGGTAATCCATGTTTTATTACCAGTGATTTTCCATTCTTCTCCATTGTGGGCAGCCCTTGTTCGGAGTGCGCCAAGATCGGAACCAGTATTAGGTTCTGTAAAAACTGCTGTCGGCAGTTTTTCTGCACTCGCTAACGCTGGAAGCCATTTCTGTTTTTGTGTCTCTGTTCCACCAGCGATAATAAGCTCTGCTGCAATTTCAGAGCGAGTACCCAAAGATCCAACTCCAATATAGCCGCGCGCCAACTCCTCACTAACCACGCACATTGAGACCTTTGACATGCCTAGTCCGCCATACTCCTCTGGGATTGTTAAGCCAAAGACGCCCATTTCAGCTAATTCATCGATCACCTCCATTGGGATCAATTCATCCTTAAGATGCCATTCATGAGCGAAGGGTTCAATTTTCTCTACTGCATACCGTCGGAACTGCTCTCTAATCATTTCCAACTCTTCGTCTAATCCTGATATTCCAAAAACAGTGTCTGCTGAGTGTTTTTGCATCAATTCAACTAAATTTACGCGAGCTTGTTGTGTATTCCCTGACAGCATAAGCTGGACCAGCTCTGGAGTTTTTAGTGGAAGCTGATCGCTTGGATCCAATCCAATATCCTGCAATCTTATGATCTCTCCCTGGTTCATCGGAATACCACCTGCGAGCTGACTTAGGTATTCTCCAAATGCAATTTGATGAATGAGTTGCTCAACCTCACCAAACTTAGCCTCTAGCTCAAGTTTTTCTGCCCATTTCTGCATTTGACGTAGGCTCTCGATATATGTTGCTACCCATGCAAAGCCGTGCGTTGCGGTTTGATGTTTTTCAATCAAGTTATTAGAAATTTTGCCTTGGTCACTAACCTTTACGCGAAGCTTTTCTTTCGCAATTGCGCATAATTCTTCAGCCGCAGACAACGCCTTATTCGTGAGGCTTAATAGATTTGGCAATATTACTCTGTCGGCCATGTCGTAATCCTATTTTTTGATAGACCAATGTTAACCTATCGAACTGCGTATGGTTTAGGTGCTTTACATTAGCAGCACAACTTTCATTCAAAAGAAATTGTTGTTTTGAAGTATTATGTCGCAGCCGAATTGGGGTGCCGTATCAAAATTGTATAGTTACAATAAAAGAATGAATGAAATTTTCAGCCTTTTTTCACCAAACATTCTTATGTTAATTGCCATCACAGCAACAGTTTCCGGTATGATTAAAGGAATTGTTGGCTTTGGGATGCCAATGATTTTTATTACGAGCATGACTATTTTTATCGATCCAAATATGGCACTCGGAATACTGATTTTACCAACTTTAATTGCAAATGCCTGGCAGGCAGGAAGACAAGGAGCTTATGCAGCGCTCGAAACTCTCTACAATCAAAGATGGTTTTTAGGGCTCACATGTCTAGTTCTTTTGATTACTACACAGATGGTTCCGTTGCTGTCTCAAACGCTATTTTTTCTTTGCTTAGGCGTTTTGGTGGTTATTTTTGCCAGCTTAATGCTCAGTGGCTGGCAACCCAAGGGGCATAATAAACAGATACTATCTATTTGCTGTGCTATAGCAGCAGGTCTTGGTGGCGGTTTGTCAGGTGTATGGGGCCCACCCACTGTTATGTATTTATCTAAACAAAATTTAGAAAAACAGGAACAGGTTCGCGCCCAGGGTGTAATCTACGGGCTGAGCGCACTCTTACTCTTACTTGGGCATAGTAAATCTGGGATAGTTACAGGTCCATTTTTAGCGTTAGGTGCTTTTGCAATTTTGCCTGCTTGCGTGGGTATTTGGATAGGCTTTAGCATACAAGATAGAATAAATCAGCGTGTCTTTCGTATTACCACACTCATTATACTAATGATGGCTGGGCTGAACCTCATACGCCGTGGGTTTATGTAACATGAATAATAACATTTAATTTTCAAAATAAAACTAATTGAGTTCTATTTTAACGCCACGGCCCTTACGTCATCATTGATATGAGGCATATACTGTTTGAAGTTTTCAACAAACATTGCGACTAGTTTAGCTGACTGCTTGTCATAAGCGTTTTTGTCCTCCCACGTACGGCGTGGATCCAAAAGAATATCAGCAACACCTGGAACAGTGACGGGGACATTAAATCCAAAGTTTTCATCTGAGCGAAAATCTCCATTCGAGAGGGTCCCATCGAGCGCTGCACTTAACAGTGTGCGTGTGGCCCTAATTGGCATACGGCTGCCTTGGCCAAAAGCTCCACCTGTCCAACCGGTGTTGACTAACCAACAGGTGGCACCGTGTTTTGCAATTTTGTTACGCAGTAAATTACCATACACCTCAGGTCGTCTCGGCATGAACGGAGCGCCAAAACAAGTTGAAAAAGTGGGTTGAGGCTCAGTAACTCCGCGTTCTGTTCCTGCGACTTTAGCTGTGAATCCGGAAAGAAAGTGATACATAGCCTGCGCTGGTGTCAATTGCGCTATTGGCGGCAAAACCCCAAAACTATCACAGGTTAGCATTATAATATTTTTGGGGTGACCACCCATCGCATTAGGAGATGCATTAGAGATATATTCCAATGGATACGCACACCTCATATTTGCGGTAAGGCTATCGTCGTCAAAATCTAATTTTTTAGTGTAAGCATCATAGACCATATTTTCTATAATTGTTGAAAACTTGGACGTAGTTGCAAAAATTTCTGGTTCTGCATCAGCACTTAAATTAATTGTCTTTGCATAACATCCACCCTCGAAATTGAAAGTTCCACGATCTGACCAACCGTGTTCATCATCGCCAATTAGCACGCGAGACGGATCTGCTGATAGAGTAGTCTTCCCCGTACCAGATAGCCCAAAAAATATGGCAGTATCAATTGGGTTTCCTGGCGCGTGATTGGCAGAGCAATGCATTGGCATTATGTCTTTTTCTGGTAGTAAATAATTTAAAAGAGAAAAGACAGACTTTTTGTTTTCACCTGCATATTCTGTTCCACCAATTAAAATAATTTTGCTTTCAAAGTTCATGGCTATTACCGTCTCAGACTTACAATTATGGCGTATTGGATCAGCCATAAAAGTTGGACAATTAATTACTGTCCAGTCCGCTACAAAATCTGTAATTTCGTCATTATCGGGTCGCCGTAGCATATGTCGTACAAAAAGACTGTGCCAGGCTAATTCTGTTACAATACGGACGTCAAGCCGATTGGCTGGGTCGGCTCCAGCAAAAAGATCTTGTACAAAATAATCTTTGCCCTGCATGTGACTTATCATATCTTCGTAGAGTAAATCAAAACCCAATTCAGACATTTCAGAGTTATTTTCCCACCAAATAGTTTCTGCAGTAGCTCCAGTTTTAACAATATGTTTGTCCGTTGGAGACCGACCTGTGAATTTCCCAGTGGAAACTAAAAATGCCCCACCAATACCCAGTTCGCCTTCCTTTCGCGCTAGGGCGTGCTCAATAACCGTTGGCTCGATTAAGTTATAGTATACTCTACCCAGACCAATGATGCCTTGATGGTCAAGAGTGAAATTAGGGTTCACGCGTCCGTCGGCCATCTGATTACTCCTGCATACCGTAGCTAGTGATGTGGGTTTAACACGGGCAAGTTGTATTCAACAGGTCGCTTACTAATAGTTAGCGCAATCAGTAGGAATTTAGAGCAATTATTCTAGGTAACGTTAAAAAAAGTGGCTAAAAAACAGAAATTATTGGCTAAAAGTTTAACGTTAAACAACGATTCGCAGTTATCAGTTGCGTGAACAGGAAAAACCTCTGAAAGTAACAAAATCACCAAAAGCTGAATTTCAAGCCTTTAGAGGATAGATACCATGCTGAAAATAGCATTCGTAGATGACGACCGTAATCTGCTAACGTCACTATTTGTGATGTTTCAAACTGAAGGTTTCGAAGTAACTATTTATCATGATGGGCAGTCAACTTGATCTAAATTTTAAATTGATTGAAACAATTTATGGCATTGGTTACCGATACTATGAAGAATAAAAAACCTTCTTTCTGTAAAAAACTAATGTTAGAGATAACATGTGGATGAACGATATAAGTATTCAGAATATAGCTTGCAACCTTCAATCCAAATTATTTATTTGGCAGTTTGTTTTTGTGTAAGATGATTTATAGTTCCTGGAAAAGCTATAGTGAAGAACCAGATAGGTTATTATTGCATGGAACAGCAGTTGCCATTGGTAACAGTGGATTACTAATTTTAGGGCCATCTGGATCCGGTAAATCACACCTAGCATTAGAAATGATAGCTCTAGGTGCAAGCCTGGTTAGTGATGATCGAGTTTGGTTAAATAAGAATGACGAGGCGCTTCAATTGGAAGCACCTGAGCAGA
>Ga0302127_10001962_pt1 | contig 12425 bp, 14 predicted proteins | sample CB4_SCM_MG_FD_204452 | JGI IMG/M metagenome (GOLD analysis project Ga0302127, IMG submission 204452) | Marine microbial communities from Western Arctic Ocean, Canada - CB4_SCM | ecosystem: Environmental > Aquatic > Marine > Oceanic | place: Canada: Western Arctic Ocean | collected 2017-09-24
TCTTTTGCTTCACCGCGTTCACAAAATCCGAATTCTTCAAACTGCGGAAGTACTAATGGAGTGAAATGGTCGTAAATCGTAGCTGTTTGTATGTCTTTGGGGCCAAGACCTGTAGCTTCCCATAATTGTCGTGCAACTACTCCCATTTCAGGTATTCCTGTGATGTCATTACGGTAGTACGATGTCATCATGTGCTGGTCTTGTGCAACGCCTTGTGCAGCTGCAGCAATCACTGCTGGTTTTTCTTTTAGGTCTTTTGCCCGGTCAAGTGAAGTGATGATGAGTGCTTGCCCGCCATCGCTTTCCTGGCAACAGTCGAGAAGGTGGAGCGGTTCGACAATATACCTGCTGTTTTGATGATCTTCTAAAGTTATAGGCTTTTCAAAGAAAAAAGCAGCAGGATTTGTAGCTGCATGTTTACGATCTGTCACAGCTATCCTCCCAAAATCTTCGCTAGTAGCTCCATATTGATGCATATAACGTGTGGCGTACATTGCCACCCAGGATGCAGGCGTTAGTAACCCAAAGGGGGAACTCCAACTAAAACTTACGTCAAATGCTTCAGGGCTTTGATGGCGGCCCTGTACCCCCTCACCAAACCGATGCCATGACCGCTCATTGAAAGCTCTATAGACCAACACATAGTCTGCTACTCCTGAATGGACTGCCATTGCCGCCTGTTGGATAACGCCCCCTGGCGCTCCGCCACCATGGTGAATCATAGAAAAGAAGGTAAGTTCTGGTATGCCTAAATTACGGGCTACTTCTATTTCACTATTTTTTTCTGCGCTAAAAATAGATATTCCATTGATTTGAGATGGGGAAATGCCAGCATCGTCGCATGCTGCAAGGCTGCATTCAGTTGCAAGTTGCATGGGAGTTCGGCCGGAATTTTTAGAAAATTCTGTCGCACCGATTCCAACAATTGCTGTTTGCCGTGCAAAGTTCATCGCCATCGCTAATCTCTCTTTTAACTAATTTCTATAGTCAGACATTTCTGCAAATTCAAATAACTTTCGTATCGGGGAATCGCTTCTGAGCACAGTTAACGCTCTTCCTGTTTCTGTTTCAGTTGCTGTTTCGATAATAGCGCTCGCTACGTCACTAGGTTCTAAACGGTTAGACGAACTGATTTCCTCTGGTTCGATACCAATAAGAGGCGTAGATACTCCACCAGGGCATATCGCATTTATCCGGACTTTTTGGTCTGATAACGCAGGTGCGATTGACCTTACCCAACCCATCGCAGCGTGTTTGGTTGCAGTGTAAAATGGGTCTGGGGTATGTGGAACTAGTCCTGCTGTAGACACTGTTACGACGATAGACCCTCCGCCTTGTGCTTCCATCATTGGCACCACTGCGAGTGTTCCATATACAACTGCATCAAGATTCACTGCTCTTACTTTTGAAAAAACCTCTGGAGAGAGATCTTGTGAACTGTAACCGTCTCTTTGAAATGCAAAATTTCTTCCCAATATGCCCGCGTTAAGCAATGCGAAATCCAACTTTCCATACCGATCCATCACTTTTTCAACTACTAGTTGATTGCATTCAAAAGTTGAAATATCTCCATGGAAAGACCCACACCCTGTTTCTTCAACGATTTTTGTCAATTTTTCAGCATTAACATCAGTTGCAAGAACCTGCGCTCCTCTAGAGATGAAATCTCGAACCAATGCAGCGCCTATCCCTGACGCGCCTCCAGTAACTAACGCTACTTTTCCCTCTATCGAATTAATCATTTGTCTACCAGCTCACTTATCTTGCTACCTAATACGAAGTCTATCTCTGTTAAACCTCCAGCCTGATGGTTCGTAATCTGAATCTCAACTTTATTCCAACTGTTGGACCAGTCTGGGTGATGGTCAATCTCTTCCGCTATTACAGCGACTTTGGTCATAAAACGAAATGCTGCATCAAAGTCGGTAAATTCAAAACACCTGAATAGATAGCCTTCAGTAACTGTCCATTCAACGACAGATTCGGTAAGCGCATCTCGTTCTTCTGCCGTTACAACTGTTGTTCTATTTAGTATGGCCATTTAGGACACGCCTCCAAGGGTGACAGAAGTTTCTGGAGATGGGGTCCACCTTTCATAACCGCTAAGTTCCAATTCATCCGCTAACGAGGAGTCACCTGATTCAACAACTTTTCCATTGATAAAGACATGGACAACATCGGGCTTAAGTTCTTGTAGCAGTCGGCTGTAATGGGTAATGACGAGAACTCCCAAACCATCTTCTTTTGTCGAACGTTCAATACGGTTACTGACAATTTTCAGACCATCGACATCCAAACCTGAGTCGAGCTCGTCAAGAATAGCAATCCTTGGCTTTAAGGTCACCAGTTGAAGTGTTTCGAGGCGTTTTTTTTCTCCTCCTGACATACCAAGGTTTATACCTCGTGATAAATGTTGATCTGGTATGCCAAGGAGTTCAGCTTCTATCTTAGATAATTCCTGAACCTCATTTGGTTCTTCGTTTGAAGAAAGAAGAGAAGCAGCAAGGACGCTGGATGTCGTGACACCTTCGATCTCAACTGGGTATTGCAGCACAAGAAACAAGCCTAGTTGTGCTCGTTCCCATGTTTTAAGTCCAGTGATATCTTCGCCGTCCAAAGTAATTGACCCTTCAGTGACTTCATACCCAGGTCGTCCCATGAGAACATGGGACAGCGTTGATTTTCCCGACCCGTTCGGACCCATCAGAGCATGGACTTCACCTGACCTTATAGTCATATCAACTCCAGTGAGTATCTCTGCAGTAGAGGTTCCAGCATGCAGGTTTCGGATTCGTAGTTCTGTCACTAGGACCTACCTTCAGGGATCATCACGTAAACATTTTTTTCGTCAGTTTCCACTTCAAAAATGGGTATAGGTTGGGTCGCTGGTAACGAAACCGGGCTACCGTCACAAAGTGAAAACTGCGCCCCATGTTTCCAACACTCGATAGTAAGTTCTTCCGCATCTACGGGGCCTTCCGATAAGGAGTAATTCGCATGACTGCACTTGTCCCCTATTGCATAGATTGCTTCTCCGACACGTATTAACGATAACCACATATCGTCGACTTTTACCCTCTGAGCTTTCCCATCTATGACATTTCCAAGGGCCATGATCTCAACTCTTCGCTTGGGCTGAAGATTGTTTTCTTCACTCTCCATCAATATCCCTAGCATTAAGTTTTTCGTTTAGTAAATGCGCTATCCAACCGTTGATTGAACCGACTGGCAACTGAGAAACAACTTCTTGGAGGAAACCACTGACGATTAGTCTATCTACCTCCAATGTCGGGATCCCTCGGCTTTCAAGGTAAAAACGCTGGTCTACATCGATCGGACTCACCGTTGAGGCGTGGCTACATTTCACATCGTTGTTTTCTATTTCTAAATTTGGAACCGACTCAGCCCATGCCTGGTCACTGAGTTTTATTGTTTTGTTTGTTTGGAAGGCGTTACTACCTGCTGCCCCCTTATGAACTTGGATCAGTCCGGTATATATCGAAGTTGACTCATCATCCAGAACTCCCTTGAATAGAAGGTCGCTCAGAGTGTCGCGTGCGATGTGTTCTTGATGAGTTCGAAAATCGAGAGTCTGACTTTCATTCCCATGGTAGATCGCGGAAACTTTTCCAGAAGCACCCCGTCCTGAAAGGCGGCAATTTGTTTTCACTCGGGCGTAGGATCCCCCTACAGCGGCTATGGCTCCATTGAAATTAGCCTGTTGGCCAACAGTCACGTCCAGCGCTCCTAATTGCCACATTCTGCTACCGAGATTCTGTATTTGCTGGTAACGAACATTCGATCCGCTTCCAATCAAGATTTTCGTCCCGGAGACAATCAGAGATGAAAGCTCGTTTTGGTGAAAAATCTCCACGACAGAGAGTTCTGAATTCTCTTCAAGCTCTATATGAACATAAGGGAAACTGGTTGCCTGATCATTCTGCCAATAATGGTTGATCACGAGAGGTTGAGTGACGTGAACCCCTTTTGGAACGCGGATCATTAGCGGGTCAGGGGAGAACGCTAGATTGGTGCAACTTAAAAGATCTGTGGGGGTAGGCAATTCAACAGGGTTTTCAATATGTGAAGCTGAACATATTTCGTACTCTTCTGATTCATCATATGAAAGCAGGAAGCCATCGACCATTGAAATCGTTAATGCGCTATCAGATAGTTGGGTGTCGATCTCTTGGTTCAGCGCAGGCTTTGAAACTACTGGCTGAAACCTTTCAGGCTCCAGTTGATCTATAGGGCTGTACCGCCATTCTTCTTCCTCTATAGAAGGAAGGTCGAGGTTCTGCGCTTTAATAGCGAGTTCTTCCCGGAGTCGTTGGAGCCATTGATGGCCTTCTAGTTGTTGAGTTAGCTCGGGGGGGTACACGATAGTTCCTTGGGGTTATCATTTTTAATGTCAACTGAATGCAACCGTGACTTTTCTTATTCTATCGCCGAACTGATAAACCATACCCTACGAAGCATGGTGTTTTAACCAAATCAAACTTCCCAGTTTGGTATTACTGTTCACTTGCTTTTCAGTTACTCTTAGATAGTGCTCCCCTTAGTTTGTATAGATGTCGATGGAACTCTCATTGGGTCCTCTGGGGTTCCGTCCGAAAGCGTCCTTGCAGCTATTTCAGAGTCTAAGGAAAAGGGACAACGACTAGCCCTGTCAACAGCGCGTGGAGCCATGGGCCCGACCTTCGAGTACGCAAAGATCCTTGACCCTGCGGGGTGGCACATTTTTCATGCCGGAGCAGCGTTAGTTAACACTGGGGGTGAATCAACTCAGAAGTATCCTATTCCCAGTGATGTCCTTGAAACATGTACAAGGGTGGCAATGGAGCGTGATTGGGCACTTGAACTTTACTGGGAGAACGACTACCGAGCCTTTCGTAATAGTTATTTCATTAGACGTCATGCTGACATGCTCGGGATTCAGCTGCATTTGGGTGGCCCAGGTGACGTTGAAGGAGATATTGTCCGTCTTCAGTTTGTTGTTCCAGAAACCTCTCTTCCCGATGTTAAAGAAGCTTTAGAAGGTACAGGAACTCTCAGGTCTGCAACCTCTCCAGCTATGGCTGGAGTTTGCTTTGTTTCAATAACCCAATTAGGTGTCACGAAAGGGAAAGCGATTACGGAAATATCTTCAATGCTAGGCATTCAGCCTTCAAATGTAATGATGGTTGGTGACGGCCACAATGATCTTGATGCACTCCGCGTCGTTGGTCATGGAGTAGCTATGGGGAATGCTGAAAAGGAAGTGAAAGATGAGGCGAGGTACATTGTTGACACAGTTGACAACGATGGCCTTGCGGAAGCCTTAGAATTCTCGTGGAGTTTGTAAGACCGGTATTCTTGTAGAGGGGCTAACCTATTGACCCTTCCATTTGGAGTTCGATAAGTCGACTCCATTCCACGGCATATTCCATTGGTAGAGTACGAGTAACAGGTTCAATGAACCCATTGACTATCATTCCAGTGGCTTGCTCCTCGGTTAGCCCTCGACTCGTAAGGTAAAAGAGCTGTTCATCTCCAACTTTGGAAACAGTCGCTTCATGAGCAACAACCGCATCTTGTGAGCCGATCTCCATATATGGATAGGTGTCACTTATCGATTCGTCATCAAGGATTAGAGCGTCGCATTGCACATGACTTTTGCATCCATATGCCCCTTCTTCTACACGCACAAGTCCTCGATAGCTAGATCGTCCGCCATCTTTTGAAATAGACTTTGAAACAATCTTCGAAGTAGTTTCAGGAGCGGCGTGAGTCATTTTAGCCCCAGCGTCTTGGTGTTGCCCCGCTCCGGCATAAGCGACAGAAAGCACTTCTCCCGATGCTTTTGGCCCGACCATAACTACAGCAGGGTATTTCATTGTGAGACGACTCCCGATGTTCCCATCGATCCATTCCATATGCCCTTCTGCTTCCACAAGAGCGCGTTTTGTAACTAGGTTGAAAACGTTGCTTGACCAGTTCTGAATCGTCGTATATGTAACTCGTGCTGATTCTTTTACGACGATTTCGACAACAGCCGAATGCAGAGAGTCTGTACTGTAAACAGGCGCAGAGCACCCTTCGATGTAGTGAACTTTCGAGCCTTTGTCAGCGATGATGAGGGTTCTCTCAAATTGACCCATATTTTCTGCATTGATTCTGAAATATGCCTGTAGCGGCATCTCAACTTCAACGCCTTCTGGCACATAGATAAAGGAACCGCCGGACCAGGCTGCTGAGTTGAGCGCTGAAAACTTATTGTCGTTCGCTGGGATAATTTTGCCGAAATAGGCGCGTACCATCTCTGGATATTCGCGCAAGGCAGTGTCCATATCACAGAATATGACACCTTGAGCTTCTAAGTCCTCACGATTTTTGTGGTAGACGACTTCCGATTCATATTGAGCAGTGACCCCGGCGAGGTATTTTCTTTCAGCTTCAGGTATACCGAGTTTTTCGTAAGTGTCTTTGATTGCTTCAGGGACGTCGTCCCACTCATCAACAACACTTTCACTAGGTTTAATATAGTAATAAATGTCATCAAAATAGATTTCTGACATATCTCCACCCCAGTTTGGCATTGGGCGGTCTTCGAAAAGACGGAGTGATTTCAAACGGAAATCACGCATCCAATTTGGTTCACCCTTCATCCACGAAATCTCTTTTACGAGATCTTCGTTCAATCCTTTTTTGGGCTTAAAGACGTAATCTTCTTCGTCACTCCATCCAAGCTGGTATTTATTTAGATCGAGGTCTGCTTCGGTTGTTACCATACTATCTGCTCTCATCTTTGGGCTTGTGCTCTTGTAACGATAGTAACAAAGACTGGAACGAATAGATACAGAATTACAAGTAAATTCAAGCGCTTCAGACTGGTCGTGGTTCAGTCAAGACGGCGCAAGTCTTTCCGGAACCATTTCCCCCTGTTTACATAGGATTCCACTCCAAGCAAAATTTCTTTTTGGTTTGCCATGCCTTCTCGGACTTTCGCAGGAATCCCAAGAGCCATTGCTCCAGGAGGGATCACTGAACCACCCGTTACGACTGCATTTGCTCCGACAAGTGCGCCCTGCTGAACTTCCGCATCATGGAGGACGACGGAAGCAGTACCAACCAAAGCATCGTCGAAGATTCTACAGCCCTCAAGGTGGGCTAGGTGCCCGATCGTGCAGTTATTACCGACGATGGTCGAATACATAAGCGTCGTGTGTAGGACAGCTCCGTCCTGAATGTTACTTCTTTCTCCCACGATGATTTCACCATCGTCACCGCGCAATACCGCACATGGCCATACCGAAGACTCTGACCCAATAGTCACATCTCCAATGATGACAGCTTCAGGGTGAATGTAGGCGTCGCTGGCTATCTGGGGTTCTTTGTTTCCTAGTGCATATATTGGCATGTCTAATCCTCCGAAAGTGAGTTGTATGACCCATAGGAACCACCGAGGAACAGTAGTGGTAGTGTCGGTGACTCCCCGACACCCATTCCTTCAACAGCGCCGATAACAATAAGGTGATCGCCAGCTTCATGTGTTGTCTCGATTGAACAATCAATCCACGCAACACATCCGCTGATAATTGGTGAACCTGTGGGGCCTGCAACCCAATCGATGTAGTCGAAAGGGTCGATTTCTTTGTTAAAGAAACTATTGCTCAAGTCCAGTTGGTCTTGGCTTAAAACATTCACACAGTAATTTCCGGTTGCGTTAATACGTGTCCATGTTTCTGATTCTTTCGTCGGCATAAACTGGACTAAAGGCGGGTCAAGGGATACCGATCCGAAGGAACCGATGACCATGGCAAAGGGGCCTTCGTTGTCTGCAGCACTGACAAGCGTTACTCCGGTGGGATAACGCCCTAATACTTGTCGAAAAGCAGCTCCGTCTATTCCTTCTTCACTCATTCATGCCTCCGGTTCATACTCAAGCAAACCTATCTTAAATTAAACATTACCGTCTCTGACGCTGACAAGGACGAAGGGGTCCTATTCATACCCATGTTGTATCTTAATTCATATCTCAGAGCTGAGCATCTTACCTGAGAGCCGCGTTCTCCTCGATTCTCAGTTTCTCAAGGCTAGAGTGTCAGAGAATTTTTCTCAGTGTTAATATGACCTAAATGGTAAATGACCGCCCTCGGCTCCCTGATGGATATGTGGCTTTCGTAAAACGTGACTGCCCAACATGTGAACTTATAGTCCCTGTCTTAAAGCAACTTGCTGACACTAACCTTTTGGGCGCCATCTACACGCAGGATGACCCATCATTCCCATCCCTTAGTGTGACCAAAGATGATACTTCGCTCAAAATGAGTTTCTTGCATGAGATTGAGACCGTTCCGACGTTACTAAAAACAAAGGATGGTAGCGAAACCGGTCGTATCGTTGGTTGGTCTAAGCAAGAATGGGGTTCTTTCTGTGATATTGAGGATCTCGGGCCAAAAGATATGCGATCGTATAGCCCCGGATGTGGTTCAAGAAATACTGACCCTGACCTTCAAGGTGAACTACGGAAGAACTTTGGTGAAGGAGTATCAAGTAGAATTATTGATTTCGCTTCGGCTGAAGACGAATTTGAAGCAATGTATGATCGTGGCTGGTCAGATGGGCTACCCCTCATTCCCCCAACTATTGAACGGGTCTTGGCAATGCTTGAGGGAACAAGCCGTCAACCAGAAGAGGTGGTTGGCCTTGCTCCACCAAATCTAGTCACTCTCACAGTAGAAAAAATTGCTATAAACGCAGTGATGGCTGGTTGTAAACCGGAGTATCTACCTGTGGTTATCACTGCCCTAGAAACTGCCTGCACCGATGAGTTCAATATGCACGGCGTGCTAGCTACGACAATGCCCGTTGGCCCTGTTCTCTTCATCAACGGCCCGATTCGGAAATCTCTTGGAATGAATTCAGGAATGAACCTTCTAGGACAAGGCAATAGAGCAAATAGCACGATCGGAAGAGCTCTCCAATTAACGATTAGAAATGTTGGCGGTGGGCGACCTGCGGAAATTGATCGAGCGACCCATGGTAGTCCGGCAAAATACGGCCTCTGCTTTGCTGAAGACGAAGAAAGCTCTCCTTGGCCTTCCTACAGTGAGGATCTCGGATTCTCTCCGTCTCAGAATACTGTTACGCTTTTCCCCGGTGAAGGACCTCGGCTCATCTGCGACCAGCTTTCTCGATCGCCTGACGAGCTTGCTCGGAGTTTAGCGAGTGGTTTGTTGGGTAATGCCCACCCCAAATTGGTTATGGGTTTTGATTGCATATTGATTATTGGACCAGAGCATGCATCCCGTTTTTCTGAGGCAGGTTGGTCTAAGGATCGAGTTAAAGAGGAAATTATCAATTGCACAGTCCGTGAAACAGATGAGTTGATACGTGGTGCCGGTGGCATCGCCGAAGGTCTCCCCGAGGCATTTGCTGGCACTTCTCTACCGAAGTTTCGTCCAGAGGGAGGTCTTATCATTGTATATGGTGGCGGAGAAGCTGGTTTGTTCTCTACCATCATAGGAGGATGGCTTTCTGGCCCGAAAGGGAGCCAATATCAAACAAGGGAGATAACGCCATGACAACCAGTGTGCTCGACCCCACTGCCGAAGAGGAATCAGAGAACCGAGTCCGGATTAAAAGACTAACTAGTATCAACGGAGCAACGATCGGCCTGCTTGATATAAGTAAGCCACGTGGAGATATTTTTCTCGACACGGTGCAATCTTTACTCGAAAACGCGGGAGCTAAGGTTCTTCGTTTCACCAAACCCACGTTTAGCAAACCCGCCCCTGTTGACCTTCGACATGAAATAGCTACTACTTGTGACGCTGTTATTGAAGCTCTCGCTGATTGAGGAAGTTGTACGACATGCAGTGTGCATGACATAAGTGACCTAGAAAGGCGAGGAATACCTGGCATGTTCGTAGCTACGATTCACTTCATCTCTGCCGCCGAGGCACAATCTGATTCGCTTGGTTTCTCCCCTGCTAGCTTCTTCACTGACCATCCCATTCAAGACCGAACTGATGACGAAATGCGGATAATCGCAGAGAAAGCATTTGACGGTATCGTTCAGGAATTACTTGAATAGAAAAACAACTCGAGAAACAAACCCTTCAATGCTTTCGGAGTGAATCCGCAAGGTCGCCTTTCTTCTCGATTCGTATCTCATCTGCGCCAAGGAATCTTGCAAGGGTGGACAACTCTTCATAGGCTCTTCGTGAAATTTCTTCCTTGTCTACCCCGTCCTCTCCATATGACCCTTTCACATGGAGAGTTTTTCGTTCATAAAGATTTTTTAAGTCAAAGCGACCAACCAAACGTTCACCAACTACTAACGGCATAACGTAGTACCCGAATTGACGTTTAGCCTCTGGCATATAGATTTCGATTTTGTACCGAAAATCGAATAAACGGAACAGCCTTCTTCTGTTCCATGCCAAAGGGTCAAATGGGGAAACTAGAGAACAAATATCTATCGATCTTGGAATTACAGCGCTTTTGGCCATATACGCTTCTTCTTTCCACTTTTCGATCCTCACTTCTTCGATCTCTTTATTCTCGACGAGTTCCCTTATGGCTTCTCGGGCCTCTTTTTTCGGTAATCGAAAATAATCAACTAGATCTGAAGAAGTTGCGACTCCGTAGGCTTTGGAAGAACGAAGTATAAGGTTTTTTATAGAACACATAAGGTCCGGTGTTGGGAGGTTCAAAATGTCCGATGGGACAATACGGTCAATCAGGTCAAATCTTTTTTCAAAATTCGGTCCCCTGCGTATCCCGACTTCACCAATTCGAAAGAGCCAGTTTAATGCGAGCTGGCCTTTGGATCTATGGCCCCAGCCATTCGATTCTCTCGGCTGAGGATCAGATAGATCCTTCGCTTCAAGAGGGCCTCTATGGGAGATTTCATTTAGAACTTTCTGAATATAGGCGGGTTCATCGGTCGCTAACTGATGAAGACCTTTCCAAGTTGCTCCTGCCTTCGCCAGAACTTTATCAAAACGGAAATATGGTTCAATTTCTACAGGAGCTATTGAAGCTTCATGAGCCCACAGTTCGAACCATTCGTCTTCTTTATAGGCCACTTCATCGAATAAATCTTTCTTGTAAGGGCCAAGGCGTGAAAAAAATGGCATGTATTGTGTCCGAACAACTACGGGAACGGCATCAAGCTGTACAACTTCCATGTTGTACATGCACTTGCGCAAGTGCCGCCTATCCACCCGTCCTACCGGACGGTTATTCGTAAACCCTTGCGCTGCCAGTGCTACTCGACGTGCTTGACGAATTGATAGAGACTTCATTCGATGAAAGCTAACATTCATTTAATTACCTTGGCAGTGAGTATTCTTTCTTTGCGTTGCACTCTACAAGCCCATCTTTAATAAGGCCCATCAAGACCCGCTGGCACCTTTCTGGGTCATCTTTCCAACCCATTACTTCTCCAAGCTCTGATGCTACGACAGTTCTGTCTCGTAGCATTTCGACAAGCCGTCCACGTCCCTGCCTATCTGAACCTTTGAACTTGCCGTTAGGAGCGTCCGGTACTGTTTTAGGTTGCGCAGGGTCATTTCCTTCTCCTCTCCACTGGCAAAATTGCTCAAGTGGGCAATGGTGACAATTTGCAATTCGCGATGTGCACACCACAGAACCAAGATCCATCAATGCCTGGCTCCAAGTCCATCCTTTTCCTTGTGGGACGAGATCATCGGCTTTTTCCTGCATCCCACGAGGAGGAACAAGTTCACCAGACACTCGAGCCAAAACCCTACTTACATTCACATCGACAACACCGATGTCTTCCTCGAAAGCGAAACATAGAATAGCGCGGGCCGTATATGGACCTATTCCCGGTAGTGACAGTAAATCATTAAGCGATCGAGGAACTTTACCATTATGGCTCTCGACTATGATTTTAGATGTTCGATGAAGATTGATTGCCCTCCGGTTGTACCCGAGACCTGCCCATTCCTCGATAAGACGAGCAACTGGAACTTGTGAACATTTCATTGGAGTTGGGTACTTTTTTAGAAAGCTCTCAAACTTGGGGATGACACGTGACACTTGTGTCTGTTGCAACATGAGTTCTGAAATCATCACCGCCCATGGGTCGCGTGTTTTTCTCCACGGAAGATCACGGCAACTAGTTTTCCACCATTCCAAAAGTGCTTTTTGCTGTTCAGTGTGTATCACACAACCAACGTACATCTAGAATTAGATAGCAGGCCAATGCTATACACCTACTCAAAATGAGGCCTCTCAATGCACCTTTTCTCAAAACACCTCTATGCGATCTCGCTAATCTTCGTTGTATCACTAATATGGTCACTTCCAGCTTCCGGTGAAGAAGAACAGGAGCCTACGAAAGGCAATGATGTCATCCGAGTTGACGATGGTTCCGGAATTATCCCGAAACCCGGTTCAGGATCTGCCCC
>Ga0302127_10001964_pt1 | contig 12411 bp, 13 predicted proteins | sample CB4_SCM_MG_FD_204452 | JGI IMG/M metagenome (GOLD analysis project Ga0302127, IMG submission 204452) | Marine microbial communities from Western Arctic Ocean, Canada - CB4_SCM | ecosystem: Environmental > Aquatic > Marine > Oceanic | place: Canada: Western Arctic Ocean | collected 2017-09-24
GTCCTCGGTAAAGTCACCGGCGTGAGCGAACACTATGCGACGTTGAAGATCGCTGATGGCGTTGAGATCAAAGTTCAAAAATCCACGGTCTCTTCAGTTGTGCCTAAGGGCACGATTGACGCGGCATAAATTCACGCCTCCACGAGTCAACGTTTTAATGCGTTTGATACGACACCAATCGATCCTAAATGAATAGATATCCGGCATGGCTAAATGCATTGGTCTTCACCCTGTTAATGGTGGGGATTCTGGTCGCGTTACCTAACGTCTATGGCACGGCTCCCGCTGTGCAATTGGCGCAACGCGAAGGTGTTGCTTTCGATGAACAACGCGTCGAAAGAGTCGGTCAGGTATTAGAAAGAGCTGATATCAGTTTCGAAGAAATTTACTTAAAGGACGGACGAATCGTGGTGCGTTTTGCATCGCTCGATAAAACGCCGTCTGCCGCGGCTACGCAGAGTAGCTCCAGCGAAAACTCGCAATCGGTGCAGCAAAATGCACGCGAACTACTCATGGGTCGTTTCGAAACGGACACTAACGTCGCACTGACCGAGGCTTCTCGCATGCCGGAATGGCTGCGAAACATGGGTCTAGAACCAATGAGCCTCGGTCTTGACCTCCGTGGCGGTGTCTACGTGCTGCTTGAGGTCGATATGGATAGCGCGATAACCGCTCGACTTGCTGCCTATGAGCAGGATTTCGACGCGCGCATTCGCGCGGAGAAGATTCGTCCACGGGTTGAGCTTGACGGCCAGCAAGTTAACGTTCGATTGAGAACGGCAGAGGAAATGGAACGCGCCCGCGAGATAGTGAGAGAAGCGGACCCCGAGCTCATCATCTTAGACGGCGCCGACGGAAAATCGCTGCGTGTCCGTATGAGCGAAACACAAATTAAAGCTCGTCAGGATTTTGCTATTGAGCAAAACATGACCACGTTACGCAATCGTGTTGACCAATTGGGTGTTGCGGAGCCATTGGTTCAACGTCAGGGTGTGAGTCGAATTGTGGTTCAGTTACCTGGCGTACAAGACCCGAATGCCTTAAAGAATATCTTGACTGCGACTGCGACTTTGGAATTTCGCATGGTCGATACTGATGGTACGAGCCCAGGATCGCGTCGCTATCCGGGAGTGCCCGGCGTACAAGGCCAGATTCTAAAGCGCGAAGTGATCGCGTCAGGTGATCAGATAGTTGACGCATCCGCCGGTTTTTCTGAGGGCAGCCCGGCGGTGTTTATTACGTTGGACGCGGTTGGCGGAGAGCGAATGCTCGCTAACACCATGGCCAATCTCAGAAAACCGATGTCGTCTGTATTTATCGAAACGAAGCGCACGCCGATTAATTTACCGGATGGCACAACTTCTTATCGGACGGTAAGAACGGAAGAAATAATCAACACCGCAACCATCAATGGCGTTTTCAAAGACAGCTTTGTTACAACGGGTCTCAATCCGGTCGAAGCTCGTGATCTCGCATTGTTGCTAAGAGCAGGTGCTTTGGCGGCGCCTGTATTTCAGATTGAAGATCGCACCATTGGGCCGACCTTGGGTCAAGACAACATCGATGCCGGTTTCAAAGCCGTGCAGATTGGCTTCCTCGCAGTGATCGCGTTCATGGCATTTTACTACCGCGGTTTTGGCTTGGTCGCCAATGTAGCGCTGTTCTCCAATCTGATATTTATCGCCGCATTGTTGTCGTTGTTACAGGCGTCGCTGACATTGCCAGGAATCGCCGGGATCGTTCTGACCGTCGGTATGGCCGTCGATGCTAATGTACTGATTTTTGAGCGAATTCGAGAAGAGTTGTCTGCTGGTTCGACGGTCCAAAATGCGATCCATTCAGGCTACGAAAAAGCTTTCTCGTCCATCGCGGATGCCAATGTGACCACACTAATTGCCGCCATCGTATTGTTCGCATTCGGGACCGGTCCGATTAAGGGATTCGCTATTACGTTGTCGCTAGGCATCATCACTTCTATGTTTACTTCGATTGTGGGCACGCGCGCAATAGTCAATTTGATGTTTGGCGGTCGTCGGCTTGACAAGCTGCCGATTTGAGGGTGTACCGATGCGCTTAATCAAAGAAAAAACCAATATTGATTTCCTTAGCCGAGGCCGTCGCAATATCGCGGTCGGTTTTTCCATTCTTATTGTGGTCGTGTCATTGGTTTCACTGTCGATGCGCGGTCTTAATCTTGGTATCGACTTCACGGGTGGGATCTTGTTGGAAGTTGGTTATCCGCAAGACGCTGATTTGTCCGGCATACGCAATAAGCTGGACGTCGCCGGGTTTGATGAGTCGATTGTTCAGGCATTCGGCAATACGACAGATGTTTTGGTTCGCTTAGGACCGCAACCGGGTAAAGATTCCACGGAGATTCGAGATCGCTTGTTCGCTGTTCTCTCTGGCGGTGACTCACGAGTAGATTTGCGCCGCGTGGAATTGGTCAGCGCGCAGGTTGGAGAGGAACTTACCGAACAAGGTGGTCTCGCGATGATCTTCGCGCTTACCATGATTTTCGTTTACGTTATGTTTCGCTTTCAGTGGAAGTTTGCGGCTGGTGCGGTTGCCGCGCTGTTTCATGATGTCATCGTGACAGTCGGTTTTTTCTCGTTTACGCAGATTTCTTTCGACCTAACGGTGGTTGCCGCGGTGTTGGCCGTCATTGGCTATTCGCTCAATGATACGGTCGTCGCATTTGATCGAATACGCGAAAACTTCACCAAGCTTCGTGGTGTCAGCGCAGAAGAATCCATGAACGTTTCGGTCAATGAAATGTTGGCGCGTACAATCATCACCGGCGTCACAACATTGGTGGTGCTTATCGCATTGCTGACTTTGGGCGGAGAATCGGTCGGCCCATTTTCGATCGCCTTGATCGTCGGTATTGTTGTGGGCACATACTCGTCAATCTATACGGCGAGTGCGACCGCGTTGATGTTGCACGTTAACGCGCAAGATTTGATGCCGCCGGAAATCGACCCGGACGCGATAGACGATCTTCCGTAGTGAAATCGTACTTCAAGCAAAACTAAATTTTACTTTGACGAGGTACTAGGTCGAAGCCGAGGTTTCATTTCGCGAACATTGCTTTGATGTCGGGCGCAAACAATTTTGCCAATCCGGTGTAAATTTTTGAGCTGCCACACAGCACATGGCCGCTATCCATGAAATCTTCGCTGCCGTCGAGCCCACTGATCAGTCCTCCGGATTCCCTAATTATTAAGGTGCCAGCTGCCAGGTCCCAGGGTTTCAGTCCGGTTTCCCAAAACGCGTCCAGTCGACCCGCCGCGACATAACAAAGGTCCAACGCCGCAGCGCCCGTACGCCTGACTCCGGTCGTGTTCTCCATCGCCTTAACCAGCATATTGATGTATGGCTCGAATGCTTCGTTGGAATCACGATACGGAAATCCTGTGCCAATCAGCGCTCGTTCCAGGTCTACTCGACCACTCACACGAATCTTGTGACCCTCCAACTGCGCACCCTGGCCGCGGGATGCGGTAAACATCTCCTGGCGCAAAGGGTCATACACTACGCCGTGTTCCAGCCTGCCCTTGTGGGTAACCGCGACAGATACGCAGAAAACTGGAAATCCGTGCAGGAAATTTGTTGTACCATCGAGTGGATCGATGATCCAGATAGTGTCAGACTCGCCGCGCTGTCCACTTTCCTCGGCGAGAATGGCGTGATCGGGATGATGTTTTAGAATGACTTCAATGACAGCCTTTTCAGCTGCCAGATCTGCATCACTGACAAAATCATTGCGACCTTTTCTCTCGACGTTGAGCTTTTCGAGTTTGTTTAGATTACGGATGAGAATATCTCCTCCGCGACGTGCAGCCATTACAGCCACGTTCAGCATTGCGTGCATGTTTTGATTCCGCCAGTGTTGGTAAAGAGCAATTCGATCTCATTAATCGACGGACGGTAGAATAACAGAGGATCGCTGCTGGTGATTCCTAGAATTTCAGATTAGGCAGGACAGGCTTTGGTCAACGTACGCGTCATTCTGGTAGGAACTACTCATCCGGGCAATATTGGTGCGGCTGCTCGCGCAATGAAGAATATGGGGTTTACTGATTTGGTATTGGTGAACCCTCGGTTTTTTCCGCATGAAGATGCGACAGCTCGCGCATCCGGTGCCGAAGATGTGCTGGAGACTGCACGAGTTGTATCTACGCTTACCGACGCCGTTGCCGATTGCACCTTTGTAGCCGGTGCCAGCGCGCGTTCACGCGCTATTGAGTGGCCGAGCTTTGCGCCGCGTGAATGTGCAGCAAGGATTCTGGAGGAAAAAAGCGACAGTCATGCTGCGATTGTTTTCGGCCCGGAAAATTCGGGCCTCAAGAACGAGGATCTCGACCGCTGTAACGTATTGTTAACTATTCCAACAGACCTGACTTTTTGTTCTCTCAACGTTGCCATGGCAGTGCAGGTCATTTGCTACGAGCTTCGAGTGGCAGGGTTTTTAGCGCCAGATCCTGCTGAGCCGGAATCGCCGCCGGCAAGCGGCGCCGAACTCGAACATTTTTATGATCACCTGGAATTCGTGTTGGCTGCAAGCGGATTTCTCAGACTGGATGAACCGCGCTTGCTTATGCGCAGGCTCCGACGTTTGTTCACCAAAGCGGAGATGGATAAGAACGAGATAAATATTATGCGTGGCATTCTCAAGGCTTTGGCGCCGGCGACGAAAGATCGAACGTCAAATGACTGACGCGATAATTTATCTGGATTTTGCGTCGACAACGCCGCTTGCTGCAGATGTCGCTGCCGCCATGCACGAATGCACTGCGGCGGGAAATATCTATGGCAATGCTGCCTCGCTGCACCCGGCGGGGCGCAAGTCGGCTTTGGTTGTCGATCACGCTCGCCAACAAGTCGCGACATTACTTAACGTAGAGCCGGAGCGTTTAATTTGGACGTCGGGTGCCACTGAATCGAACAATCTGGCCATCCAGGGCGTCGCCCGCACTCGCCAGCATCGCGGCAAGCACCTCATTACCATGCTTACAGAGCACAAGGCCGTGGTTGATACCTTTCGAGCGCTTGAGCGCGAAGGCTACGAGGTGACCTGGCTTACACCCGGGGAAGGCGGCTTACTTGCTGTCGACGGTCTGGCTGACGCTATCCGTGCGGATACTCAGCTCGTCTCGATCATGCATATCAACAATGAAACGGGCATCACGCAGAACATTGATGAGCTCGGACACATCTGTCGCGACCGGGGTGTGTCATTTCATGTTGATGCAGCACAGTCCACTGGAAAAGTGCGTCTGGACCTGAGCGATGCGCCGATCGATTTTCTCTCGTTGACCGGGCATAAATTTTACGGACCGCAAGGGATAGGCGCCTTGTATATTGCAGATTTCGCTAGAGCACCGATCACGCCCTTGGTCTTTGGCGGTGGCCAGGAGAGACGACTCAGGCCGGGTACGTTGCCAGTACACTTAATTGTTGGGCTTGGACAGGCAGCAGAAATAGCGCATGAGCAAATGGACAGTGACTTGCGTCATCTGACTGCACTTAATCAGCGCCTTTGGAAAGGCATTGCTGATGTTGCAGATGTTCAACGTAATGGTTCTGCGGAACATTGTTTTCCCGGGATCCTCAACGTGAGTGTCGCGGACGTGAATGGTGAGAGTCTGATGCTGGGTATGGAATCGATATGTGTGTCGAGTGGCTCAGCTTGCAATGCGACCAGCGGTGAATCTTCCTACGTTCTGCGTGCGCTAGGCCGCAGCGATCGCGAGGCGGGCGGCGCCGTTCGCTTTAGTTTTGGTCGAACGACGACAAACGACGACATAGACGCTGCGATCGAGCGCTATCGGTATGCGATAAATCAGATGCGCTCTTTGGCGCCGGGCCCTTGAAATGATATCTAAAGACCCCTACAACGAGCTTGTACGTGATTGCTTCAGCGACCCAAAGCACGCAGGCGACCTGACGAACGAGCATCAGATTACGGGCGTTGCCACTGGCGCTGAATCCGCCACAGGGGACCGTTTGACAGTCACGGTTGGAATTGACGATGGCTTGATCTCCGTCGCACGATTTCGCGCGGATGCGTGTCCGCATCTGATCGCGGCAGCGGAATTGACTTGTATGGACTTGGAATACCAGACGATCGGCGAACTTCGGGATTTTGATCCGCATGAAATAATGAGACGTTTGTCAGTGCCGCCTGAAAAGATCGGTAAGATACTAGTGCTGGAAGATGTGCTGGCTACTCTGGCGCAGAAATTTGAATTATCGATCCAGGAATAAAGCAGAGTATAAATGGCGATATCACTAACAAAAGACGCAGCAGAACGGGTCAAGAGCTACCTCGTATCTCGAGGCAATGGCATAGGCTTGCGGATTGGCGTCAAGAAAACGGGCTGCAACGGCTTCGCATATGTCGTTAATTACGCAGATGCCGTGGACGATGCCGACAACGTATTCGAAGACCACGGCGTTAAAGTCGTGGTGGACAGTGAAAGCTTGGCGCTCATTGACGGAACCGAGGTCGATTTTGTCAAAGAAGGCCTAAATGAAGCGTTTCGTTTCCGGAATCCCAATATTTCCGGTGAATGTGGCTGTGGTGAGAGCTTTAGCGTTTAAATCCGCATTCCAGGTGCGCAAGATCCAGCTCCGGATACGTTGCCTGACAGCATTTATCCAAGTAAAATCGCAGACTTAACCCAGCCGACTTTTCAGAGTCGGCTTTTTTGAATTCCCCGAACTATAAGGAATACTGCAATGTCTGTTGAGCGCACGCTCTCCATCATCAAGCCTGATGGTGTTGAAAAAAATCTTATTGGTGAAATTTATGGCCGCTTTGAGAAATCCGGTTTAGAAATTGTCGCTGCCCGCATGCTGCATTTGTCTCAGGAACAAGCGGAAGGTTTTTACGCTGTCCATAAGGAACGGCCGTTTTACAACGACCTGGTGAGTTACATGCGTTCCGGACCAGTCGTTGTGCAAGTCTTAGAAGGCGAATCCTCTGTCAGCAAGCATCGTGAAATTATGGGCGCAACAAATCCGGATGATGCTGATCTAGGCACGATTCGAAAGGATTTTGCCGCCAGCATTGAAGAGAACGTTGTCCACGGTTCTGACGGCATAGACACGGCCGCAGAGGAGATTGCGTTTTTCTTTGGTGATGACGGGGTTTGTCCGCGGACCCGCTAAATTTGATGCTGTCAGGCTCGGAAAAAACCAGTCAAGAATCGCAAACGCCGCGTATCAATCTTCTTGGTAAGTGCGAATCCGAGCTCGTTCAGTTTTTTGCTAATATAGGTGAGAAACCTTTTCGGGCGCGTCAGGTCTTGAAATGGATGCACCAGCGCAACGCGTCTCAGTTCGAAGACATGACGGACCTGTCTAGGAGTTTACGTGATCAGCTTGGTGCCATTGCAGCAGTAACGCTGCCGACGGTCATCTCTGAGCAAAAGTCACGCGATGGAACGGTGAAGTGGTTGTTTGAGTCGGGTGCCGGACAAGCGGTTGAGACTGTTTTTATTCCTGAGCCGGGCCGGGGCACACTGTGTATTTCGTCACAAGTCGGTTGTGCGTTGGATTGTTCGTTCTGTGCAACCGGTGCGCAGGGCTTTAACCGCAACCTGCAGGTTGATGAGATCGTCGGTCAGGTGACCCACGCTAACCGCCAGTTGCCCGTGCGGTCCAATGGCAAACCGGCCGTCAGCAACGTTGTCTTCATGGGTATGGGCGAACCACTGGCTAATTATCGCAATGTATTGCCAGTGCTCGAATTACTCTCGTCCGACTACGCATATGGATTATCGCGGCGCAGAATTACGGTCAGCACGTCAGGGATCGTTCCGAACATCGATAAGCTTGCGGTCGACTGCAATGTCGCACTTGCGGTGTCATTACACGCATCGAATGACGCTTTGCGGGACGTTCTGGTGCCAATCAATAAAATGCACCCAATCGCTGATTTGCTAGATGCCTGTTGGCGATATGCGGAAAAGCGCGCGAATCGCTTCATAACATTCGAATATGTCATGTTACGTGGCGTCAATGACACGTTGGCGCACGCCGACGAATTGGCGTCTTTGCTAGCGTGCAAACCGGCAAAAGTGAATCTAATTCCCTTCAATCCCTTTACTGGCAACCAATACACGCGCTCAGCAAGTGGGGTGATTCGGCAATTCCAGGAGCGTTTGCAGCAGCGCGGGCTCGTTGCAACGACGCGGCGTACTCGAGGCGATGATATCGATGCAGCTTGCGGCCAACTGGCTGGTAAAGTACGGGATAAAATCAAGGTTCGACTGAGCGAAAAGGGTCGGAAGACGGCGCGGCATTAGGCCGTCATTTGCGGACTAAAATTTCGGGATGGCAATAGGATGATGAATAGAGCGATTGACCGATTAGCAAAGTTAGCTCTCGTGCTGTTGGCCATGACGATTTTGAGCGCGTGTGTGTCGAACGACTCGAACGGCTATCGAAATGATCCCGACTCTGACGCGGCGAATCAGAACTATCAGTTAGGGGCCCGTTACTATAAGCAAGGGAGCTATGGGCTGGCGCGAGACCGGCTGGAGCGCGCAATCGGCATTATCGAAAATGAATCGACTTATTTGATGATGACCAACGCAGCCGTTTGCATTGCGAAGAAGCCTGACCTGCAAATCGCCGAACAATATTTGCGGGATGCATTGATGGTTAAACCGAGCCATGGTGAGGCGCTGATACAAATGGTCTCATTGCAACATCGCAATGATGATAACTTACGTGCCCGTGCATTTATGGAACGATTTCTTGCGGCAAACCCATCGTCCGCATCAGTTCTTTACCTCGCGGTGCAGTTTGAAACGCAAAACCAGGATGATCGAGCGGCAACGGACTACACGAATCAGTTGATCCGCGTGCTTCCGGAATCTCCGGAAGCACGCTTGCTGCTGCAACAAGGTTAAAGGCGCTAAGGCCCCATTAAACGATGAAAGATAAAGCTGGCAAAACTGAGACTGAGGAGGCAACCGGCCCGGTTGGTGGCGAGCGCCTGCGAATTGCACGCTGCGAGAATGATATTTCAGTGCGTGATATCGCTAAAAAATTGAATCTTGATGAACCGAAAGTGCGCGCGCTGGAGAAAAATGATTTTGATGCGCTTGGCGCGCCGGTTTTTGCGAAGGGTCATCTGCGTAAATATGCCGAGCTTGTCGGAATTAGCACTGATGACATCATGTCTGATTATTTTCAGATGAATCGCTCGGTAGGTGCGCGCCCTCTTGTGGGCCCAAAGCGAACGTTGCCGCGTGATGTCTCACTTGGCCCATGGATTGGTGGTATTGTGCTGATTGCAATCTTTGCCGGTGCACTTTACTGGTGGTTTACCCGAGAACTGCAGCCTGAAGTACCGACTATAGAACCGGCGGCGTTAGCGCCATTTTCTTCAGCTTCCGATGACGCTGACGAGGGCAGCGATACGGGCGCGACGAATGTGCAGCGGGCAGCGGCGGAATATTCTATCGAGATTGATGCCGCAAGCGAGGCCTCAAGCGCGGTGGCGGAAGCAAAGGAAACGGTCGCAAGTTCTCCGGGCACCATTAGCGAACGAATTAACTCACCGCCGAGTGATTTACCCCGGGTCGAGGTTGAGCTTTCATACTCGGGTGATTGCTGGACGGAAGTGTCGGACGCATCGGGACGTCGATTGTTCTATGATCTTGGCCAGAGCGGCAGGACAATCACGTTGTCCGGAGATTCGCCTTTGCGTGTGATCCTTGGGGATAGCGCAAACGTTAGTGTCACGGTTGAGGGCAACGCCTACTCTATCCCTGCATCTGCCAGGACTGGCCGACTCGCCCGATTAACGCTCGGTCGCCGCTAACCATGAAAAATGAATTCTCAGCCCTTTCGCAGACGGTTGCTTGCAAGCTTACGTCCACTGAACGTGAACGCGATGGTGATGACCGTGAAACCTAAATCCGTTCGCGGTATGAATGATCTTCTCCCAGAGGTGTCGGCGACCTGGCGTCTTGTGGAAGATATTGCCCGGGAAGTTATTGAGGCGTACGGATATCGGGAGATTAGGCTGCCGATACTGGAGCACACAGAAATTTTTTCTCGGGCGATCGGTGAGATCACTGATATCGTTGAAAAGGAAATGTATTCCTTTCGCGACCGTAATGATGAGAGCCTGACATTGCGGCCGGAAGGTACTGCAGGCATGGTGCGGGCTGGAATTACGAATGGGCTGCTGCACAATCAAAAGCAAAAATTGTGGACCGTCGGCCCGATGTTTCGCTACGAAAAACCGCAAAAAGGCCGCTATCGACAGTTCCACCAATTTGATGTGGAAGCGATGGGTTACGCCGGACCCGATATTGATGCTGAGCTCATTATCATGTGCGCGCGCATGTGGGAGAGGCTCGGATTGTCGCGCTTGGCGCTCGAGATCAACTCGTTGGGTACGGATGCCTGCCGCGTGAATTACCGTAATGCCCTAGTAAAATACTTTTCGGCGGTGAAAAGTCAGCTCGATGAGGATAGTATTCGTCGCCTTGAGAAGAATCCCTTACGTATTTTGGACAGTAAAAATCCTGATATCCAGGCGCTGATCGAGGTTGCTCCGGTCATAACGGACCATTTGGACGCGGAGTCAGCGGCACATTTCGCGACCTTGCAGGATCATCTAGATGCCGCCGGTATACCTTATGTCGTCAACCCACGGCTGGTGCGTGGGCTCGATTACTATAATCAGACGGTATTTGAGTGGGTGACAGATGCGTTAGGCTCGCAAGGCGCGGTGTGTGCTGGCGGGCGCTATGATGGCCTTGTTGAAAAACTGGGCGGTCGGCAGATACCGGCAATTGGCTGGGCGATGGGGATTGAGCGCCTGGTTGGGCTGTATGAGGCTAGCGGAGGGTCCGCTGGTGACGGTTCGGTAGATGTTTATGTTGTCGCGGTTGGTGATGCTGCATTCAAGGTAGGTCTCGCTATTGCCGAGAATTTACGGGATCAAAGTGATCGAATTCGGGTCGAACTGAATTTGGGCGGAGGCAGCTTTAAATCGCAATTGAAGCGAGCCGATAAAAGTGGCGCCGAATACGCGATCATATTGGGAGAGGATGAGATTGCACGTGGCGAGGTTGCATTGAAACCGCTGCGTACAGAAGCAGAACAGCAGCACGTCGCTATCGATGAATTGGCAGCAATGCTGGTGAACAAACTCGAAACATCAATTGTCGGATTGGCCCCACGAGGCCTGTCGGGAAATTAATATCAGAAAAGGCGTTATTAAGTGGAAGATGAGACAGAAAAAGAACAGCTCGATGCAATGCGAGACTGGTGGAAAGAAAATGGTAATTACGTCATCGGCGGAGTGCTTGCCGGTGTGATCATGATTTTCGGTTGGAATCGCTGGCAAACGGGTATTGTCGAGACAGAGATTGCGGCGTCAACGCTTTACGAAGAAGTATTGTATGCCGCAGATTTAGGTTTGCTGGACAACGCTATCAAACCTGCCGAGGAGCTGATCGAAAATCACAAATCTTCACCGTATGCAGCACAAGCAAGACTTGCGATGGCCCGCATGTATATGGACAGCTCGCGCGACCAGGATGCCGCGGACATGTTGCAGGGCCTTATCGATTCAGCGCCGGAAAAACAAGTCGCGTTATTGGGCCGACTGCGCCTCGCTAAAATCCTCCTATATCAGGGCAAAGCCGAAGAAGTGCTTGACCTAGTAAGTGATCGATCCGAAAGCGGCTTTACAGCGCGTTACAGCGACCTAATGGGGGACGCCTACGTCAGCCTAGGCGAATTCGATAAGGCTGAGGTGGCCTACATCGCTGCCTTAAATGACAATCCTGTCGCGCCAACGGTCGACACCAACTTTGTGCAACTGAAGATTAACGACTTGCCGGTCGCGAGCGAAATTGCGGCGGCTGCTGAAGAAGCCGGTATGGCTCCCGAGTCAGATGCCGCGGCCGAACAGGATGAGCAGGATGAGCCGGAGCAGGCAAGTGAGCTAGCAGAAACTGAATCTAGTGCTGAGGCTGAGTAATGTTTGTCAGCAGTAATTTTAGCTACCTTCACCGCGTTTTTCGGGCGATCGCATTCGTAATGTGTGCGCTGCTACTGAATGGCTGCAGCCTCTTTGGCGATGAGGAAGAGGAAGATAATACGCCGACCGAGTTGGTTGACATTGACGAGACATTGAATGTTGATCGACTCTGGTCGCAGAAGTTGGGTAAGGGCACAGAGGCGTTGCGAGTTGGATTAAGCCCCGGCAGTGACGGCAATCGAGTATACGCAGCTAGTCATGATGGAAACGTTATTGCCTTCAATCCGGAGAACGGCAAGCAGGTCTGGCAGGTCGAAACAGAAGCTGTTTTGTCGGCAGGTCCCGGTGTAGGTGAAGGCGTTGTTGTTGTAGCAGGATATGACGGAGATCTT
>Ga0302127_10001965_pt1 | contig 12406 bp, 9 predicted proteins | sample CB4_SCM_MG_FD_204452 | JGI IMG/M metagenome (GOLD analysis project Ga0302127, IMG submission 204452) | Marine microbial communities from Western Arctic Ocean, Canada - CB4_SCM | ecosystem: Environmental > Aquatic > Marine > Oceanic | place: Canada: Western Arctic Ocean | collected 2017-09-24
AAAGTTCGATCTTAACATCGTTATAGCCTTCAACCGTTTCTCCTGCTTGCGAAATATTAGCCTGAAACAAAAGGGTGTTTAGCACCGTTTCTGAAAACGTTGGTGTGGCCGATAATAGTAATATCGTTAAGCCTAGTAAAATTGATTTGATCCATTGTTTATTCATAATAATGTCCTAAAAATCTGTGTGTAACGAAAAATAAGTTTTATTGTCTCTCAATACATAATTACTTCGTTCGTATGCAAAGTAACAATGAAGGTTAAGCAGGTGTAACCCAATGCCAAATGAGGCGTTGTGATGACGTTGCGCTGTAACGCTTAAATGCTGCTTGTAACCCCACTCAAAGTCTAAAAAAGACATAAAGTACGGTGTATACGAAAGCCCTATAGACTGCAAAAAGTGTTTTTGAGAATATTTGATTTGCGGGTAGATGTAAACCCCTTTAAAGGCTTGCTTAAAGGATAAATTGTATTGTCGTGGCAGTAATTCTGTGTTGCCGTCATTGTATTTAACCATCATTCTTGGAAACACGTTGCGTGCAAAAAAAGACCACTCTCTAGGGCCGCTATTCCATAAGGCGCCTGCGTCAAGATTATACCCGCCGCCGCTAACATCATCAAAATTTAAGCTGTAATAAACAGGTGTAACACCAACAGATATCCCATTTGAAAGCACTTTTTGAAACCCTACTTTGTAAGTGGTTCTGGCATAATCGTAATAATAGTCCACACCATGAAAGCCCTCGTCAGTTACAAATGTACTTGGAATTTCGCTACTATCAGATCGCATAAACCCAACAGCAAATTGACCATACTGCGTTTGGGTGCCTAACGAAAAGTTGGTATAGGTTATTTCGTCCATAAGGTAGACGAAAACACAGATAGCGATGTTTTAGAAATACGAGACAACCCAGCCGGGTTTTCAAAAATAGCATTAGAAGAATCGCTAAACCCTTCAACCTGCCCTCTACCAACACTTTGTGCAGACGAACCTAAATCCGTTAACATAACATAGTCTGCATAAAGGGGAGCCGATAATAATAATAAAATAGTTAGTAAGTGTTTCATGGCTGTATAGCAAACTTCCCTTTACCTAAAACGGTAGACCCTGTCATTAATATGTATACATATAAACCGGCTGGAAAATAACTATGTCCCAACACATCTGTATTAAATGGCACTTTGTTGTAACCCAATAATCCACCTTGGCTACCGTTTTCATAGTCTTTTGCAAACACTTGGTTGCCCCTACTATCATAAATAAGCAAGGTTACATCTATATCGGGTCTGTTTAAGCGGTAGCCTAACGAGCTACCGTCTGCAATCTTAAAAGGGCTTGGGTAAAATAAAGGCGGTAATGTCATTTCTGCTTCAGCGTCTTCGTTATACAAAACAGTTGTTTCGCTAAAAAAACCAAGGAATTACTCGCTAAACCAGGGTTTAAATTGGTGTAGCTTACAAAGCTATTATGATAGTTAATGTCTAAATCGGCATACAAAGCGGTGCATATAAATGCTAAAACCACTGTGGTTACTAGCTTATAGATGTGCTTGTTCATAACAATTGGCCCCTAAATTTAATAAACCTTTTTATACTCGTACACTAGTTATCGGATGAAGTTGAAAAAAATTTCATCAATAATAAATTAATGTTATAGATAAACATAAATCACACTAATATATACATGTTTTTAAAAAAGACATCATTTTATATATAAGTAGAAAAATCAATAGATAAAGGGAAAATAGGGTGTTGCTTTATTTTTTAAAAGTGTTACATAATACGCGTCATTAGTAATAAGCATATTTATTTGCTAATGAATAAGCTGTAAATAGCAGTTTTTAACACAAAATTTATTATATTTAAGCAATAATTAATCAACCTGGGAGGGTTAACATGTCAGTTATCTCAAAATCTGTTCAACAACAAGCGCTAACAAGAGTGCCAAATCCATTACAAGGTCAACCATCTCAAAAAACAAGAGACGTCTCATCCGTATCAAATAGAGGAAGCCAATCTGTATCTCATACAGAGGTTACACTTAACGAACTTAATGTGATGCCATCTTTAACTCAAACAACAAAACCCAACACGGCCAGAATTAATGGCTTTACTACTCAATTTAAACAGCAAGAAGCCGCAGCCAAAAAATATGGCCTACACATAATGTTTGATATCGAAAATAAAACGTTTTCTTTAGAAATAAACAACGATGCACCCGCAAAAAAATGGACAGAAATAGAAAATGTGGCTATTAAAAATTTATTTACGCTAGTAAAAAGAACGTCACAAGACATGAATAACCCAAAGCATCATTTAACAGAAGATCAAAAAGTAGACATAGGTAAAGCCGCTTTAAAAGATGCGCCTGAAGAAAGCGAATCAAAAACTACAGATTCTAAATTGGCAGTTGCAACAGCAGTAGGCGCCGCGTTAGTCGGTGGAGCTACATACGCAACGTGGCAGCCAAATCGTAATACCGCATCCAAAATGGAAACGCTTAAAACAGTTGTAGACTTTGTGCAAAATAGTGGACAAGCTGCAGCCGCAAGATTTACAGCATTATTTCCAGTTCGATTATTACCTGCATCAGCTGCAACCAGTGGTAATAACACTATTCCGTTTAACTGTAGTTATATCGGCGAAAACAGATCGTTTCATTCGCTAACAGACCCACAAATATATGCAAATGTATTAGAAGTTATGGTTGATTCTCTACTTGAAGTTCCTAATGTTAATACTATTTTACCTCTTCCAGGTGGAAAGTTATGGGAGAATGCAGCTAGTGAAGCCGCAACATATTGTAATAGCTCGGCAAATGATATGAATATACGAAATTTTGTAGAAGCAGTCGTTCAAAATGTTGCTAATAATTGGGGGCTAGTGGCTTCTGGCTTTAATGCTTTACTGGGAACAGACGATACATCGTTTAGCTCGTTAGAAGAGGCTTTAATATCTGGTACAGACGATACAGGCGTAGATATTCAAACAGCATTTGGTTCATTAGCTGTTGGTGGTTCATATATAAACCCTAATTATGTAGTAGACGCAGAAGACGGTGGTTTTACATATAAAGGTACAATTAACTATATAACATCAATGCTAGCTGAAGACGGTATAACGTTTGCTGACTCTAGAGAAGCCGCCTATTTAGAAACGGCCATATCTGGTTATACAACAGACCAGCAAGGCGCACTTGTTACCAGTGCCTATTATAATTTTTTAAACGAAAACCTCAACTCTCTTTCTACAGATAATAAAGCGCTGGCAGAGTATATACTTTCAGATCCTAATGGTAATGGCCAAATAAACCTAAATGGCGATAAATTTTTAACGCCACGAGCCGATGATCCTTTAGGTATTGTTGCTGTAAACTAGCCTTTTTGGGTATCACTTAACGAAGCCACAAGTGGTGCGTTAGAACGTGTAGAGTCAACGAAAGCCCCAACACCAGCACCGTATCCTGCACCTAGCAGAGCGCCATCCCCAGTACCTGCGCCAGCACCAACTTTAGGTCCTATCGAAGCATCATCAAACCCAAGTTCAACACCCACATTTCAACCAACCTTTTCATTTAGCCCAACGTCAGCAACAGAGGCTCCAACGGGTTCACTAGTACCAACACCTCAAGCAGTTCTACTAACACCTTCGCCAAGTGTATATAGTTATGACCAATCATCAACGCCATCACCTATGCCAACACCAGCACCACATGCAACGGCCCTTACAACATATCCACCAACCTCTTTGGATGGTAACAATGGCGCAGCCGTAACAACGTTTAGTTCCATTGCTACATCTTCTTCAGTTACTATAGGCGTTGGTATTACGGTTGCTGTAGGAATTTTAGCGGTAATAGGTTGTGGAGCCAAAAGAGTATTTGGAACAACACAAAGTGCTGGTCAAAGAGAAGCAACAATCAGAACTACAAAAAAAGCAGTAGATAAATTGTTTCATTCACCCGAATTAAAGACTAAATTACAATTATCAGAAGATGACTCTGCTAGTTTAAAATCATTGATAAAAGCTTTGAAAAGTGAAGTAAAGATAGGTCACGATGCTGTTACTGGCGGCTATTATATAGACTTTGATAATTTTGATTTATCTTCAGACGATCATGCGGCTATTAAAGAAGACGCTAAAGCAGATATTGAAGCTCAAGATAAAAAACAAGATGAAGCCAGAGATGCAGCAAGGTATTTACAAACTGCAGTAGCCAATATACACCCAGAGGCAACCCCAGGTGAGGTTGAATTAGCGACACATCAAGTTGAAAGCACATTTCTTTCAGCTGCACAAAAAAAAGAAAGAAAAACAAAGCTTTCTCAAATAAGCTCAAAAGATAAGCAGCTTGTTTTTGCTCATCTTAAAGCTATTGCAAAAAAATTAAATGCTCCTGTACAAAAAGAGGTATTAGCAGGTGCGTTAAAAGAGTGCGCTGTTATCGTTAGTATAAATGGAAAAACAGCTATGATAACAGATTTAAAAACCTCCGAAGATGAAACAACTGTTGATTTTAGAGTAAATATTTCTAAAGCAGAATTTACAGAAGAAGGTATGCTGGCCTTTTCTGAATTAAAGTCTGATTCAGAAAAACCTGGCTTACTACTAGAAATCATTACAATGTTTACAGACGCGCATAGATCATCTACAGTTTCTGTAGAGCCTGTATTACCTGATACACCTAGAAAACAAATAAAACAAAGAGTGCAAGCAAGAAAAAAAATGGAAGACACGCAACGTTATGAACCGGTAGATGCCGAAGAAGGTAAATCTGATAGCGATTCAAGCGACCTAACAGGTATGAAGCAATTAACTAAAATGGCAACTCAACCTAAATCATCATTAAGCACAGATGATGTTGAGATGGCTACTAGCCACTCTGCTACTTTAAAATGAGGATAATAAAATAAATGAAATTTTAATCGTATAAGCAACGATAAATTATAGACGTATTAAAAGAATCAAAACCTTGGAGGGTTTAGAATGGTACAAGCAGCACAATCACAAAATAGAATAGGTCTTAGAGGTTCAGTTAACAATCAACAAGTAGCGGTTTCCCCGCCTCAACCACCTACTAGGCATTTACTAGCGCAATCTTTAAAGAAGGCGCCTGATGCCAGACATTTGGTGAAAGTTGCCCCTCCAAAATTAGATATAAAAGACCAATTGTCTAACGTACAATCGTATATAAATAAAGAGTTTTCAGATACTAAGGGTACCGTTTCACTGGCCTTTAAACTAGATACAGATGCATCGGGTAAATCTATAGTAACATTAATTGGGTTAGATGATTTCTCTACTCAAATATTAAGGCTAAAAGCCGAGTATAATTCGGATGTTAAAGGGCCTGTAAACGGGCTTGAATTACCAGATTACGTAGATATAAAAGACTTAAAGCTACAGAATTTAGAAGACGTACAACTTCTCGCCCAAATAGCCAAAACTCAGATTGCGTTATCAAACGTATATCCTGCAAAAATAACAATATTACCTATTGAAACGGATGGTACAAAATCGTTAACTATTGGCGGTAAAGACTCTATAGCCTTTACCACTGCATTAAATGCTGTAAAAGATAAAACACCAGCTCAAAAAGATGCCTTAGTTGAATTAAACAAACTTCAGGTTAAATTTGAAGCCTTTACAGCATTAAATGGACAACCATCTAAAACACAAGTCATTATGCAAGATGCAGGTACTGTAGCCTTAGCGTTTCACGAGAAATTAGCCGCAAAAGTAGAAACAACTGCGCTTAATACGATAGATGCACTAAGCAACCAAGAGCTTGATCCACAACAAAAACAAGACATTGAAGTAGGTTTGTTGGCTACCTTAGAAAAACAAGGTGTGCTTGTTGTATTAAATTCAGACAAACAGGGTGTTAGATTAATAGCACGTAAAGCAAACGATGTATCTAAAGAAACCGAAATAAAAATGCATGATTATTTACGAGAACCCCTTAAAGACGCATTGCCAGATATGTCTAGTAAGCAACGACAACAATTAAGACAAACCATTATAAAAGAGATTAAGAAAAAAATAACCGAAGAAGCTCGAATAAGAAGACCTGCATTAAGCCATGTAGCTGAAAGCACAAGTAAGTTAGCTATAAAAGCAGACAACGTAATTGCAGCAGCACGTACTCTAGGAAAAGAGGTTGTATTCAACCCAGAAACTGAGGCGTTTTCTTTATCTGATACAGTTGGCAGTGTAGTAGACGTAACAACTAAAGAAAATAAAGTGGCATTAGATGGCTTAAATAATCAATTAGTAAAATTAAATGACATGTTACGCAAACTTATCACCAAAGATATAACAACAACCGGAGATGAAAAAGCCGAACAACTAAGTCAAATTATGACAATTGTGGGTGTAAATTTTACGCCTGACCCTAATGATGATCAAGAGGGTTCTCACCTAATGACAAGCTTGTTTCTATATGGCTTGCAGTTTACTGCGGCAATTAGTAATGCTGTAATGGGCTCGCAAACAGCTGGTGTACAATCTGCATCAATGCCTCAACCTCCAGGTACAGACGTATCAGCTTATAGAGAACCTGATAATAGTGTGACTGTTGCATCGCAAATGCTAAATTCTATGCCTCTTATGCCACCTTTGCCACCTGCTAGTCGTAGATTAGGTGGTGCAGTATCAAATGTAAGTTTCACTGATTTTAGTTGTACCTATTTAGATCCAGAACTATCTGCTCAAGATTTAGCAGCTGCAAATCTTCAAGCTATTTATGATGATTTTACAGGTAAGTTTCCTAACGCTAATCCCGTTTGTAGTTTTACACCAACCTCAGTAGATCCAAATCAAGCTGTTTCAACAGAAGATACCAATAGAGTATCTGTAGAGGCTATAGGTGTTCTTATAGATTCAGATAATTGGAAGCTATATAATCAAACATTTAGCAATACAGAATATCCAACTTATGCCGATTATTTAGAGGCAGAAGTTATAACCGATGTTTCACCCTTTACGTCTTTTGCTAGTGATGGCGAATATGTTGATGGCACATACACCCTGGTGGCAGAGTCTGGGGCCTATACATATGAACAGTCGGCCTATATGTCTATGAAGTTATTAGACGGCGTTGTTGATGTAAGTAGACAGCGAGTAGATGCGTTATTTGCCGAAGCAGGAACATCTGAAGCAGCAAGAGCATGTGTTGCAAATATGCTGTTAAAATTGGTTATTGATAATTACAATTCAGGTGCCATATCAAGTTTTATAAACCAATATATTATTTCAACTGACATTCTTAGCAGTACAGCAGATAGCACATTTGCTTATACCTTTGTTGACGGTAATTATTATTCAGGATTAAAAGCAGAAACAACAGACACATTAAACCAAGAAGCCGAATGCCCAGCAATTATGGCTGATTTAGAGTATCAAACATCAAACGCTGTATCACCAGCCCCAACATCAGGCCCCACAGAAGTGCGATCAGTAAATCCTACCCAAACGCCCACGATAGATACGACACATCAACCAAGTTTGCCCCCAACATCTATGCCTCTAATACCAACACCGAAACCTAGTTTACAACCATCGGTAATGCCAACAACTAAGTCCCCAACAGTTGCACCCTCGTTTTTAACGTTTTCGCCAACATCACGTGGTCAAACCCCAGTCCCAAGTTCTAAACCTACAACAGGTCCACCAAGCCTAGCGCCTTCAACTTCTACTCCAACAAACGAGCCAACTCCAGCGGATACAAGTGAATCTTCTTTTTGTGCCAATCATTTAGATGCGGGCACTATTACAGGTGACCTAATTGTCTCTGCAATAAATGCTCAAACGGCAGGCAATGCAGTTGTAATACAGCTATTTGAATCTTTTGGTGTAAATGCAACAAGTATAGACCCAATAACGGCTCAAATAGAAGGCCTAGCTGATAGTCCGGTGTGTTCGTTATATTTCAAGGATCAGGCATTAAATAGTGCGCAAAAAACAAATGCAGAAGCAACCGCAGCCGCAGGCGACGCTGTGATAGAAGGCGAGTTTACTATAGTAGAACAAGCAGCAGCTAAAGCAGCAGTCGTAGCAGCAAATGCGTCTAGAGTTGCAACTGACGTTCAAGAGAATCTAGCTCAAGAGACAATAGATCGTGAAAAAGCAGCTGCTAAAGATTTAAATACCTCAAAAGCGTACGCAGATAGTGAGGTTTCTGGTTTACAAGATATAGTTAATGAAGAGGTCGCTGTACTACAAAGTACACGTGATGCATTAAATGCAGTGCAAGACGAGGAAATAGAAGGCGTATATAGTATGAATTATGCTGAAACAGCCGCTCGTGAAGAGGCTGTTTCAGCGCTTAATACCGAGATTGCTCAGATAGAAACAGATATAGATGGTGTAGCGTCTCAAAGTGATATTGTAAATGCAACAGATAGCCTTTTGATGGTTCTAGCAAACGCTATATTAAAAGGGCAAAATAATACAGAAGATGCAAGTGGTAGTGACTATGATTATGTGAGTGGTTTAGTCCGTCGTTTAGGTGAGTCTTTCACCCCTACACAACTGGTTGAAATGCTTATGGAAGTCCAATCAAGAGATGTAACAGAGTCAAGTAAATCTGTGGATGTTCTGAAATTAGATGTAGACGATGCGTTTAAGCTGGTATCTGGTATTGCTGGCACGTTGGCTCTGGCTAGTTTAATTGTTGCCGGTTGTATTTGGTGTATTCGTAAAGGAGCTAATGGCTTAAAAGCAACTGTATTTTCTGATAAAGCTATTAAAGAGTTAAATGATACGGCTACAAAAACGTTGCAAAAGATAACTCAAGGTAAAGACTTTGCACAACAGGTGGGTATATCCCATATTGAGCGAGGTAACACCAGAAAGTTTCAAAGAGACTCTTTACAAGCAATAAAAATTAAATATGATGAAACAGAGAAAGCACTTTGTCTTGATTTTGATAATTTGCAATTTGATATGCCTCTAACAAATAAGTTAAATGCTTTGCTTGTTTCTAGAAGACAAGATCCTGCTCCTGCTCAGGTTATACACGCAGCCGTTATTAAGTCTTTAGATGGTGCGTTTTCTGATTTAGAATATGATAGTGAGTTAAAACAAACGGTTGCAATTTGCAAGGGCAATAAGGTTGTAATTGATGATCTTCAAACAACGACCCACGGTAACATAAGAATGGATATAAATGTGTTTTTGATTGAAGAATCTGCAAAGACCGGATGTATGAAGTTATTATGTGATAGTGCACTAAATTCGGTTACGTTTGGTAAGTGTAAGCCTGTAAAAGCTGATTCGCAGTTAGAGTCTAAATTAAGGTCTAATGACGTGTTTATTTCATTGGGAAAAATATTTGCAAACTCTTTCCTAGAAGATGAAGGGTTAGTACTACCAACCGCAAGTGGTGGCGGACCCGCTCATCAACCTGCAGCACAAGCAGAATTTAAAGAATCGCATGCAAGCGAATCCTCAGACGAAATATGGCTATAAACATAAACGAAATTGCCAATAACGGTATAGACGACGATAATAATGGCGTAGTAGACGATGTATACGGCGCTAGCTTTTTTGGGTTTTCCGAAGGCGTACCACCCTCATCACCAATGGATCTGCATAGCCATGGCACCCACATTGCAAGCTTAGTAGCAGCAGAGTCTAATAATAACGAGGGTATAGTAGGTATCAATCAACAAGTATCGCTTATAGGTGTTCGCTTTTTAGATGCCGATGGTGCCGGTACACAAGCCGATGCCTCAGCAGCCATTTATTATGCCGTGCAACGTGGCGCAGATGTTATTAATTGCAGTTGGGGTTATTTCAAAGCCAATACTATTTTAAAAGACGCTATACAATATGCTATAGACAGCGGTGTAGTGGTTGTAGCTGCAGTAGGTAATACCGCTACAAATGTTAAAGAGTACCCGGCTTCTTTACCCGAGGTTATTTGCGTAGGCTCAATGGAAACCAATTTAAAATTATCATCGTTTTCGTCTTTTGGTACTCAGTTAGATTTTTTAGTGTACGGTAGAAATATTTATGGGGCCATATTAGACGGGCATTATGGGTATAAAACAGGTACGTCTCAAAGTGCCGGTATTATTACAGGTCTTGTATCTATTGTATTAAGTCAAAATAATCAATTATCGTTAAACGATATTGTTTTAAAGCTACAATATGCAGCAGCTAATGGCACAAACAGACAGTCTCAAACAGGCTTTGGAGCCATTCAAGCACCCAGTTTTTTAGAAAGCATGTCACTAACCTCAAACGACATTTACTCAACCACAGATATTATTTCGTCTACAGGAGACTTTACCCTAGATAATGTTTATAATTTTCCCAACCCAATTATATCAAACAGCACAACATTTGGTTTTGAAACCACAGAAGCAGGTGCTGCCGTTACCGTTTCTATCTTTGATTTAGATGGCAACCAAATAACAACACTACAAGACACATCAGTAGATGGGTATAACAGTATAAGTTGGGATCTAGATAATCAGCCTAATGGCACCTACTTATATCACGTTAAATTAGACAATGGCGAAACAACGGAAATAGCCTTGCAAAAATTGGCTATTATTCGCTAATACGCATCTTGTCACACCAACAACCAAGCAGTATATTGAGTGTATGGAACAAACGCCTATACTTACCTTTAATAAAGTAAACTACACCGTTAATAATAAACCAATTTTAACCGATATTAATTTATCTGTAACACCAGACGATTTTATTGCGGTTATTGGCCCTAACGGTGGCGGAAAAACCACGCTTTTAAAATTGATTTTAGGCATTATTAAGCCAACGTCTGGGTCTATTCAGTTGTTTTCTAAGGCACCCAAGGTGGGGCGTGTGCATGTTGGCTATTTATCTCAACAGTTTTTAAAAAACTTTTCGTTTCCTATTCATGTTATAGATGTGGTGATGGGTGGGTCGCTTACGCCTAAAAAGTTAGGCTGGTTTTCACAAAAAAACCGAGAAAAAGCGCTTCATCATTTGTCGCAAGTACAGCTTGAAGATGTGGCAGATCAACCTATTCAGCAATTATCTGGCGGTCAGCAACAACGTGTGTTTTTGGCACGTTCGTTAATGAACGACCCCAAATTACTTATTTTAGACGAACCTACTTGTCACGTAGATTCGCAATCGGGTGTTCATTTTTACGAGTTATTACAGTCGCTTAAACCAAAAATGGCCATTATGATGGTAACTCACGACTTATCTGCCGTAGCCAAAGCGGCTAAAACAGTGGCCTGTTTAAATCAAACGTTGTCGTATCATCATAGCGATTCGCTATCTAAAGACGATATTAGTAAGGCTTATTGTTGCCATGTAGATTTAATTAGCCATGGGCATCCCCACAGAGTGTTATCTAACCATGATCACTAACGCGATTTGGTTTTATCCTTTAATAGTAGGGTGTTTAGCCGCCGTTGTGGGGGGGCTTATTGGGCCTTACATAGCGGCCAGACGTCTAACATTTTTAACCGGCAGCCTTAGCCATGCAGCTTTTGGGGGTATTGGCTTGTCGTTGGTATTTGGGTGGCCTGTTTTAATAGGCGCTTTGTCTTTTACCGTTGCTTTATCGTGGTTATTGGTTTTAATAGAACATTATTATACCCAAGCCAAGGACAGTTTAATAAGTGCCATTTGGGCCGTAGGTATGTCTATTGGTGTGGTATGTGTAAGTGCTACTAATCAGTACTCGGCAAATATTATGTCTTACTTTTTTGGTGATTTGTTATTTACGTCTCAAACAGACGTGTGGCTTATTGGTAGTTTGGCTGTGGTTATTTTGGGCGTTGTTACGTTGCTATATCGGTCGTTGCAGTTATTATGTTTCGAGCCAGAGTATGCAGTTATTCGTAACCTACCTACTATTAGATTGCAGCTAGTATTGGTAACTATGATTGCTATTACAATTGTTATTTTGGTTAAAGTGGTGGGTATTTTATTGGTAATAGCGTTATTAAGTTTACCTACATCTACAGCGCTAAATATTACCCAGCGATTTAGAACCACTCAGGTGGTTGCCATCATAGTAGGGTGTTTATCCGTTATGGGTGGCATAGGCTTATCATTAGTTGTAGATATACCTACAGGTGCTGGTATTATTTTTTGTACGGCAGCACTTTATGGTTTAAGTTTAATTAACAGGAGTTTAACATGACAAATAAAACAATAGAGCAAGTAAAAGATTATTACGGAAAAGTACTTAATTCTTCCGATGACTTGCAAACTAATGCGTGTTGTTCAACAGAAACAATGCCCACTCAACATAAAGACATTTTAAAAAATATTGCACCAGAAGTACTAGATAAGTTTTATGGTTGCGGCGCGCCCATTCCACCTGTTCTTGAAGGTTTAACGGTATTAGATTTAGGCTGTGGTAGTGGTAGAGATGTGTACTTGATGTCTGCAT
>Ga0302127_10001966_pt1 | contig 12405 bp, 8 predicted proteins | sample CB4_SCM_MG_FD_204452 | JGI IMG/M metagenome (GOLD analysis project Ga0302127, IMG submission 204452) | Marine microbial communities from Western Arctic Ocean, Canada - CB4_SCM | ecosystem: Environmental > Aquatic > Marine > Oceanic | place: Canada: Western Arctic Ocean | collected 2017-09-24
GCAGGTCTGGTAAAAGCCGAAGTAGTCGGAATATTTGTAGCGAACGATTTACGGGATGAATTCTGGTTAGGCAGCCCGGCGGCGATCCTCGAACCGCAGCCACCTGAGGTATTCGGCGGCCGTGATTTTCCTCTCATATTGTTTACAGCTGAGGACACTATTGCTGCTGGTGTCGGTCCTTCGAACTCGGGACTACCTATGAACTACACCCGAGTGTTGTTCACCGACCCTGATCTTATTTCTGATTCGAAACCGGGTGTACTAGTTGCCGGTATGAACGAATTCGAAGCCCGCCTTACTGAAGGACTTCCTCGTAGCACGGCGTTGTTAGGTGCCAGAGCTACGACGAAACGTATGGACCAGAAGATGCTGTTCCTGCGGTTGCCTGCCCTGTTACTTGCTGCACTGGCTACTTCGGTTGTTGGGTATTACTTGTTCTTGGTTGCGGGGTTGATTGCACGTAAACGTGAACTTGAAACAGTAATGCTGCGATCCCGCGGGGTTTCGACGTTCCAAGTGATTCGTGTGCAGCTCATTGAGGGAATTGCGACTGTTGGGCTGCCCGCCGCAATTGCACCGCTCATAGCTTTTGGGGCTATTGGATTAGCAGGGCGTTTGCCTGTGTTTGAGTCGCTTACGAACGGTTCAAATTTACCGGTCGAACTATCAGTTATGGCTTGGGTGTGGGCAGCTGCCGCTGCGGTGTTGTCGTTCATTATTGTGCTTCTTCCATCGTTATTAACCGCTCGGTCTGGAATCTCAAACGTCGATCGAGCTCGTGCGCGTCCGGACAACCCTCCTGCTTTTCAGAGACTTTATTTTGATCTGCTTATTATCGTTTTAGGTGGATTGTTCCTGTGGGAGATGACGACACGGGGAGTCGCTTCTACAAATAGAGATGGCGAGATTGTTACCGACCCGACTTTGCTATTTGCACCTGCAATGTTGTTGATATCGGTTGCTCTGATAATGCTGCGTGCGTTCCCGGTGATCACTAAGGCTTCGGCATGGATCGCCACACGGTTCACATCGGCTCCAATGGCAATCGGCTTCTGGCGCTTGGCCAGAAGCCCTTACTGGTACGCATGGCCGGTGTTGCTGATTATTTTGGGCACTGGTCTAGGAGTAATGGTTGGAACGCTGGGTTCTACGCTGGAACGTAGTGATCGGGAACAAATTTTCTACGACAACGGAACGAATATGCGAATCCGCCCGGGCGGAGTTCGGATTGACGTTGGACAGCAAGAGGTTGATGAGCTTCTGGCGATCGATGGCGTCAATGATGCGAGCTTGGTTCTTCGTCAGAATGCGAAGTTCGGTACGACCGATTTGGGCCAGTCATTCGACGTTCTCGCACTCGAGGCCGATACATTTGCCGATATTGCTTGGTTCCGAGATGATTTTGCCGACGAACCACTCGACCTATTGATTGATCGTGTGACTGTTCCTTCGAAGCCGGAACCGTTGTTATTGCCATTAGGAACAACCACTCTTACGGCGTGGACGAAGCAAGATCCATATGTCCAAAACCACTTTTTCTGGATCATTATTAAAGGCGCTTACGGGCGGAAAATTCCTGTAACGCTTGGTCAAATCGGTGACGTTTGGGCGAAGCACTCTGTAGATATCCCGCAGCATCTCACCGATCCTGTCGAGATCATTTCGATTCAGACGTATATGCAAGCTGGAGCAGACGGCGGGAAGCCGACTACATGGTCGATCGATGACATTAAAGCGGTTGGGCCTGGGTTCGAAGAGACATTGGTTGATTTCGAATCAGCGAGTTTGTGGACTCCACTTCCCACTTCCAACGGTCTTGATATTTCGTATGAAGAGGTTGCAGAGCCTGCAGGCGTAGGTGATTCTGGTACCACGATTGGTCAGATGAACCTTGATAGAGGGATTATTGCTGGGGTGCGCGGGGCTTACAGAAGTTCTACCGGCGAGCCGATTCCTGTAATTGTTTCTGAAGATTTCTTAGGACTTACACGCACTTCGATTGGCGATTCTGCTGTCGTTCAGATTTCCGGCGTATACATTCCAGTGAAGGTTGTTGGGGCTGTGAAGTACTTCCCGACACTCGATCCGAGCAGCGATCCGTTTATGGTGCTCGACGTGGGGTCGTTGCTCGGCTTCGTTGAATATTTGGGACTTTCGCAGATCTCTGCGAACGAAGTGATGGTAGATATCGACCCTGACGATCACGCACGAATTACCGAAGATATTCGCAAGATATTCCGTGGTGGGTCGTTGTTGGATCGAGAAGCTCGCATTGCGAACTCTGTGATCGATCCGCTTACAGTCGCCGGCTGGCGTGGAATGGGCATCGTTTCATTGATCATAGGTGGAATAGCGCTGGTGCTTGGGTACGTGACGTATCTGGTGGCACATTCGAGCCGGACGATCCACGACTCAGCGTATTTACGAGCTATGGGATTGGCGAAGTCGGGCTTCATACGTAGTGCATTGATTGAGCACGGCATTGTTGCTGTAATCGGAATTGTGGTTGGTGTTGCAGCTGGATTGGTTGCGAGCAGAATCGCTGTCGGAGCGATCGCTTACTCGGAGTCGGGTCGTGAACTGCTGCCACCGTTCATACTTCAGACGAGTTGGTGGCCAGTGTTGACGATTTTGATTGTTGCAGCAGCAGCCGGATTGTTCGGCGTTATATCGTCGTTCATCAGCTTCTTGCGAAGGCCGTTGCACGAACTTACACGTTCAGCAGAGTAGCGCTACAAGATCTTCCGGATTGGAATGGTCTCGTTTTCTCAGAGAGCCGCTTAGTCGAGTCCGGGAACGCTGCGTTTCCAGCCTGGGCGAGTCAACGCTAGCGTGATTGTGATTTGAGCCGCTTTGGAACTCGAAATCATCTCTAACGGCAGCGTTCTGAAGTGCTCGACAGAAACTTTCTTCTGACGAAACGATTTGAGATCTTCGTCTAGCTCAACTTCGAATGCTTGCCCTGCGGAATCGTTGGCATTCGGCTGATACACACCGAATTTTGGGATTGGCCAATCGTAGCTGTCCCATCGAGGGTGCTGTCCAATGATCTCCCACGTGCCGTCTCGTAGGCTGCCATCACGGAAATGCTCGATGTGAACCGAGTCACGTTCGTCGTAGCGATTTAGCTGCTCTACGTTTGGTAACTCATCCTGAACTGGTGCGAAAAATCGCCCAACCACTGTTCCTTTGGCTCCAACGCAAACTGCGATTCCGATTCCGTAGCCGCCAGACTTCAGCGGCACTACGAAGAAATCGCCTTCTGAAAATGAGTTATTTGTTGCCGATGCCAAAGTTTCTTGTTCCGAGGGAGAGCGGGCAGCTAGGTGAGTTGTCGCTACGATCAGTGGTTTAGGAGGGTTGTTAGTTCTAATACTATTCGACGTGTGGCGAGATTACCGAGCACTTTCGACGAATTCTTGAACGAGTCGCCTGTACTTAATCGGGTACCAGTTCCATGCCGCGACGTGTCCAACATTTTCGAACGTAATCATCGAAACCATCTCTGGGTTTTCACTAGCGAATACGAAACTTGTTTCGATAGGAACAGTCTTGTCGTCTTTACCGTGGATAAGAAGAACAGGAACATCGATGTCACTGGCTTTGGACAAGAAATCTAAAGCTTCCCAATCGACACCAAATCGCATCGTTGCAATTGCTTTTGCTGCGAACGTTATTGGTGCGGGCACGCCACGTTCTTCGGCTCCCTTATCGACGGTTTTACCGAAGTTGAGCATTGGCGAATCGAGAACTAGTCCGATTGTGTGACTGGCAAGCTCGGACTTCAGCTGGTAGTTGACGACTACACCGCCACCCATAGAGAAGCCAACCAGAACGATCTTCTTGCCGCCGTTATCGAGGGCATATTGAACTGCAGCTTCGACATCTTCCCATTCGGTAGTGCCGAAATCGTAGTAGCCAGATTCGCTCGGAGGCGCACCTTCGTCATTTCGTAAGTCGATGGCAAGCGAGTGTACTCCGGGAAGATTGAACAGCTTCATCGCAGTTTCTCGATTGCTAGTACGGCCATGAACGAAAATGGCCCAAACATCCGAGTTTGGATCGTCATACGCGGCTTGAGGAGTGAACCCCAAACGCCATGCTCCCAAATCGCCGATACTGCTTGGTATCACTACCTCTTCGTAATCAAGACCTTCGACACTCGGATCATGCGGGAACGATGTTCGATCTAAGTAGAGGTCATCGCCTATCTGGAATCCTCCGAAGACCGGTTCGAACTCCCGAGTTACCTGAGTCTTCGTCTTCGATAGGACGTCGCCCAGTCGACCGTAATTTGTACCGTCGGTGATGCCCCATCTCGCCGATATCGTGAGATTGTCTTCCTCGGCTTCTGGCAATACCCGAAGCGTGATTCTGGTATCGGATATATCAACAACCGACACCGTGTTTTCAGGTTCGGAGTTGTCGACACGGAGTCCGTCTTCCTCAAGCACGCTCGAGAAATACCAGCCTCCACCAAATGTAACCAAGATCGCCAGTGCAACCAACGGCACTAGGACGAATCGAATAATTTTGCTTCGCATATTTTTACTCACGACAAATCAGACAAATCTCACGAATGAAGTCTAGTTGCCCCACTCACGTTTGGTTCGGGGCCAACGTCCTTCTGGACCAGGTAGTTCAGGGAACGTTTCGTGGGGTTCTGTCTGGTACCAGAATGCGACTGAGTCGATCTCGTCGGTCAGTGGCTGGAACGTTTTGTCTGCCCACCAACCGAGCGCCTGAACCGTAACTTTCAAATCTTCTTTGAACCTGATTGGATCAAGAATGTGCCATCGATATAGGCCGTGTTTTGGAACGTCGTCTTCATCACGAGTCCAGAGGGGATACCCGAGGTACGGTGCAGAGTAGGTTTCGCCAAAGCACCATGCGCCGCCGAAGTAGTCTTCAGTTCCGGTGCCGCAAATAGTTGGGTACTTGCCATCGCCATCGATGAAGAACTTGACCTCGCCTTCACCCCACCAACCGTCCGACATCTGAGTCCAACCGAGTGCAGTGCCGATGTAGTGACCTTGTCCTGTTATGCCATCGAGAATGACGTGTTCAGGGTTCTCACGAGTTGTGATTGATCGTCGCCATTGGGCGTGGAAGTAGGCTGCATCATCGGGTACTTCCGTCAGTGAATAATCGAACTGGTAGAAGAATCCACGAAGTTCGTTCCAGTGTTGGTTTTCAACTTCGATGCGGCAACGTTTCCTGAACGGCATTTGCCAGTAACTGTTGAATCCGCCAGACGGGTTTACGTTCACCGGAATGGAATTCACGTTGTAGCGAAGACCGTGAGCGTTGGCGAAGAAATCGGCGATTGGTGATTCGACAGAAGGCGTTTCTTCGTCGTCCCAGTAGAACCGAATAACGCAGTCTCGCAGGCCCGTTTCGCGCAGGGTGATCCAGATGTGATTGATGATCGCCGGACCTTCGATATCGGCAAGAACTACCGTTTCGCCGGGGGCGATGTTGATCGCTGGTCGAACCTTCCATCCTTCACCTAATCGATGAGAAGGATGTGGTGCCTCCGGTGTTGAGGCTTTTGCGCCACCGCCTCGTTCGCCAGTGGGATTCTCTGCCGATATCGACCGAGATTCGGCGTCGCTTAGTAGTGAAAGACTGCCAAGTCCGCCATGAAATCCGCTCATCCAATTGTTCGTCAATATCGCTCTCCAAGTGAATATCCATTGTGGTGTTGGCATTCTAGCTATGTGTTCGCCATGAATGAGCGTTCACTGGCCCTATCGTGCTCTGTTAGAGTCACCAGACCCGTTCAGGACGTTCTTCTAATCTGTTCGAACGGAGCTCGTACCAGTGATAGGAAATCACTCAACTTGGGCGATACGCACAATCACGAACTACCAGATCTTCAACCGGGTCCTCACGGGCATCCTGTTTGTGTCGACTGCGGTCGGACTATCTGGAACGATCCGAAGATCGCTGGCGCTGCGATTGTGCCAATGGACGGCGGTATCGTGATGGTGCAACGAGCTATCGAACCTGCGATTGGCAAATGGAGCTTTCCATCGGGATACGTCAATCGAGGCGAAAAACTCGAACGGGCGGTAGAGCGCGAGGTTCTCGAAGAGTGTGGGCTAGAGGTTGTTGTTGAAGATCTTGTGGGGTTGTATTCGGAAGAAGGAAACCCGATAGTGCTGGCTGTGTATGAGGCACGAGTGACCGGCGGCAAGATGGAATCGGCGGATCACGAGACGCTTGATGTTCAAGTATTCAAGGTAGATGAGTTACCCGAGTTGGCTTTTGCACACGATCGCGGAATTGTTGCCGACTGGTTGAAATCACAGGAGACGGATCTATGAATTCTCGCAGCGATGTTGTTGTTGTCGGTGGAGGGATTATTGGTTCTTCGATCGCTTACAGGCTGGCGAGCGCCAATCAGGATTTGAGCGTGACCGTTGTCGAGCGTGATTCGATTGGAAATCACGCCTCGGGTTACGCACTGGGATTACTGAATCCAACCAACGAAACTGGCAATATCGAATCTCTGAATCATCTTTCATTCACGATGCATAAAGAGATGCTGAGTGTCATCGAAGAAGAATCGGGAGTCGATGCGCAGGTGCTCACTATGCCGCACATCGAACTTGCCTTGGACGAATCTGAGATTCCTTATCTGAAGAGTGAAGTCGATCGAATAAACGAATTTTCAGAGTTCAAATCAACGTGGTTGGAACCCGAAGAAATTCGAAAGATGGAGCCACGTGTTACTGACGATTTGTACGGTGGGACACTTGTCCAAGACATCATCATGCTCGACAGCTACAACTTAACGCTGGCTACCGCTCAGGCGGCTGAATCGCATGGAGTCGAGGTTGTGCTCGGCGAAGTAACTGGGATTATTTACGAAAAGGGCCGTGTTGTTGGGGTGAACCTCGGTGACGGTCGTATTGATTGCGATGCCGTAGTTCTTGCGATGGGTCCGTGGTCGGCTACATCGAGTTTGTGGCTGGATATCGACATTCCAATCGTTCCGCAAAAAGGTGAAATTATTCGGGTCGAAGGATTGAATCCACCGCTCGGAGCTCATTTCCACGGAAATTCGCTTGGTGATTCATGCTCAGTGGTTCAAAAGGCCGATGGCGCAACGTGGCTGGCAGCGACTGTGGAGGACGGCACCGGATTCGATGTCACTCCTTCTAGTCAGGCGTCGGAATCGTTGTCGCTACGAGGAATGCGAATGTTTCCAGAGCTTGAATCGCATGATCTGTTGTTGCACACGGCTTGCATGCGTCCTGTCGCACCGGATGGCGATCCTATTCTTGGCAAGGTTCCCGGAAAAGACGGAGTTTTCATTGCAACTGGCACTGGCGGCAAAGGCATTTTGATGGGGCCTGTAATCGGTAAAGCGATTGCTGACTTAGTGACGAATGGCGAGACGGATCTTGATATTTCCGGGTTTGGATTGGATCGTTTCTCGAACGATTAGTCGGTAATTAATTCCGCCATACGTTCTGCCATAGCGATTACCGTTGCGTTGATGTTTGCACGGACGCATGTGGGCATGATCGATGCATCGACAACTCTCAGACCTTCGACGCCGCTTACTTTTCCGAGTTGATCGACAACCGCCATAGGGTCGGAATCGACACCCATTTTGTTGCTGCCTGAAATGTGATGCCCGGTAGTGACGTCACGGCGAATCCAATCGTCTAGCGCTTCGTCATCGCCAACAATATCGTTGGTTGGGTATGCCGGTGAATCTACGATATCTTGGAACTCAGGTCGCTCAACCAACGACGCCATTTTGCGTATGCCTTCACGCATGCGGGTCAGATCCCACGGTTCGTCGAAGTAGTTGAAATCGATGATCGGCTGATCGTCTATGTTTGCTGAGGCGAGTCGAATCTCACCACGGCTATCCGCCATATTTAGCGTGACGTTCAGCAGAACTCCGATAGGTGAATATCTATCGCCGCCACGATCTGGCCGCTCGGTACCGAACGAACTGACGTAAACGATCATGTCGTTTCGATTGCTTGAGTTGCCTGCGGTATATCGCAACCCGATCTGCATACGTTTGCGATCAAGGTGATATTTGTAGTCGGGTTTTGTCTTCCAAATCATCGGAGTCATCGGGTGGTCTTGAAGATTTTTTCCTACACCCGGCAGGTCGACAACTACGTCGATTCCGTGCTCTCTCAGGTGCTCAGCCGGTCCGATTCCTGAAAGCATCAACAGCTGCGGTGATACAACGGCTCCCGCTGAAACTATGACTTCGTTCGATCGAATCTCGAACGTTTCTCCGCCCGATTCGACCAATACTCCAAGAGCCCTGCCGTTTTCGATGATGACTTTGCGTACCAGTGCACCGGCTCGAATCGTGAGGTTGAGCCTGTGACGAGCGTCAGCAAGATATCCGAGTGCAGTGCTAATTCTTACGCCGTCGATATTGTTGAATGGAAGGGGGCCAACTCCGGTTGAGTCGGGCAAATTGTGGTCGGGGCAGTCGGAGATTCCGGTAGCTCGGCACGCATCGTAGAATGCGGATTGCATTGGCAATAGTTCATCGGACTTTGCTCGAACGCAACTGATCGGACCATCCTTGCCGTGAAAATCACCACCGAAGTCGAGATCATTTTCTGAACGTCTGAACGCCGACAGAAGATTTTTGTACGACCACTTATCGAGTCCATCCGCAGCCCAAGAGTCGTAATCTTCTGGCGCTCCTCGCAAGAATATTTGGGCATTCGTAGCTGTCGATCCGCCCATCGCTCGGCCTCTTGGAACGGGTATCAGCTCTGAGATATCTGTGGCTGTAGCTCGGTAATCCCAGTCGTGCGGATTGTCGGCACCGGTCGATGCTCCGCTGATGCCGAACTTGAGATTGTCTGGAAGCGTTTCGAAATCCGGATAGTCAGGTCCCGGTTCAAGCAGTAGAACGTTGTGGCTAGGGTCTTCAGAAAGCCTCGCCGCCAAAACCGCACCGGCTGCGCCTGCTCCAACGATGATCGTGTCGTAAATCAATTATTGAGTTCTTTCATTTAGCTAAACGCCAGCTTCGAGTCGCGCCATTTCTACTGCGAACCAAAGTGCCATCGCACCGCCTCGATCGTCGAGTCCGTCGGTGTATGGGCGGATGGTGTATTCGTCGAGAGTGGCTAAAGGACCGGTTCCAACACATACGTGCTCGAGCCCGCCTGTTTCAGATATTCGCTCGGCAATTCCGTTCCATGTTTTGTCGACAATGGGGCGCCACTCTTCATCGAGCCAGCCTTCGCGTAATCCTCGGGCGAGTGAGTAACCGATCATCGCTGTTGCGCTGAATTCGAGATAGGTGTCGGGCATATCGACCACTTGGTGCCACATTCCTGATTCGTCTTGATGCTTTGCGAGACCTTCAAGATGAAGTAGGTGTGTGTGCAGTAGTTCGTCACGAGAAGGGTGATCTTCAGGCAGATAAGTGAGCGCCTCTGCGAATCCGAGCGCTGCGAATGCGTTGCCTCTGCCCCAGAAGAACGGTGACGCCTTGCAGTGCCACCAGAGTCCGTTCGATTGCAGCGTATCGGCCGACAAAAGCAATTCGGCGAGGATGTCGATGTACTTCGAATCGCCAGTGCTCAGGAAGCTTCGACCGAGCATTGTTGCGGCAAAGAAGAAGTCTTCAACTCTGATATCAGGATCAAGCGGTCCTTCTTCGACCGACGGACCAAACAAATCGGATATCGAATGAAGAATATCGAGATAATTGTCGTCATCGGTAGCGTTCGCCAGCTCGTCGGCCCAGCAGATTCCAGCGTAGTTGGCTGTGCCGTCGGAATCGGTAAATATGGCTGAAGGATCGCCAGCGTACTCGGCGACCAGCGCTGTGATGTCGCTTGTGGGATCGTCGGAATCAGGAAGTAGTTCATGAAGTCGAAGCCGACCGCTCAGCGACACACCTTGTGTGTAGACCACGGGACGTTCGAGCTTGTGACCGTAGTGGGTGGCAAGGTTTGTGGCGTATTCGATTGGGCTCTTCAAGTGGTTTTCCCGTAATTACATTATGAAATAGATACTGAGCGACGACTGGGCGCCCGAAATATAACCCTGCGGTGAAGAATTCGATACGCGATGTGGAGGATAGCAACGAATTTCGCCTAAATTGCTCATCGTGCGTGGAAATGGGGTAGGGTGCGTACAATCTGTGGAAATGCCGTGAATACGCAAGGAACGAAATGACAACTGCCGCTTCTACCGACCTTTCATTAATGGCGCACCTGCTGCGCCGTGCTGGATTCGGTTCCGACCGTGCCGAGTTAGAGCGTTACGCCGCTCGTAGCTATGAAGACGTGGTCGATGATCTTCTGAACCCTGAGAGATTCAACGAACCTGAAGACGATATTCTTAGCCGCTTCTATCCGCATCTACAGGCCAACAAAGACAATCCGGCGATTTGGAATGGTCGCTGGTTCTACCGAATGGTGAACACAGATCGACCGCTCGAAGAGAAAATGACGCTGTTCTGGCACAGCGTTTTCGCAACCGGCTGGACCAAGAGTGAACACACTCCAACAATGGTCAATCACATCCAGATGTTGCGAACAAACTGCATGGCAAATTTCAGGACGTTGCTTCTTGGAATTTCGCGTGACCCTGCAATGATCTTCTGGCTCGATAACAATGAAAATCACGGCGAAGCCATTAACGAAAACTACGGTCGAGAAATTCTTGAACTGTTCTCAATGGGTATCGGCAACTACACAGAAGACGATATAAAGAGTGCTTCCCGAGCCTTCACCGGATGGACGTACGACACGCCCGTAGCGCTGTATCCGTTTGGTCATTTCGATGTGAATTATCGATTTAGGGCAGATGATCACGATGATGGTCAGAAAACTTTTTTAGGACACACCGGTAATCTCGATGGTGAAGACATCGTCAACATCATTGCCGAGCAGGAAGCGACCGCCCGATTTATCGGACGACATCTCTACAACTTCTTTGTCGCTGACGAGGCACAGGTTCCGGCATGGAGCATTGAACCTCCGGCTGATCCTGGTGCGATTGATGATCTTGCTAAAGCATGGATCGACTCTGATGCCAACATGAAAGAAGTGATGCGAACGCTGCTCAATTCTGAATGGTTCAAGGCTGCGCGATTCAAGCATGTGAAATCGCCTACCGAGTTTGTTGCGAGCGTGCTGAAGCTATCGGGCGAATACTCCGAACCTGCTCCAGATTTGCACAAGCTCGAAGGCACGATCGTAGCGATGGGGCAGAAGCTGATGGACCCGCCGAGTGTGGAAGGTTGGCACACAGGGAAGGAATGGATCGACGGCGGTACGCTCACTGAACGAGTGAACTACGCCATCGACACTTTGAATAACCCTGATAAACCCGGCGTGAGAGCGATCATCGATCGAATTAGTGCGAAAGGTAATTTGACCAGCCCGGAACAACTCGTCGACAACGTTCTCGATTTGATTGGCCCGCTTGAAGTGGAATCAGGCACCCGAGACACACTCGTCGAACACGCCAAAACTGAGGGAGCGTTGGACTGGTCGTCGGACGCTGCTGCTGAAATCAGCGCAGCCAGGGTCGTTCAAATGCTTACTCTCGTAGTTTCAGCGCGGGAGTTTCAATTCTCATGATCCAACTCAAAGAATTTCACTCACCTATCTGCACGATCGCTACAACGGAGAACTCATAAATGACTACAGCTGAAAAGAACGGAAAGAAGAAAGATCCTGTACTTGTTGTTGTTCAACTTTCGGGCGGAAACGACTTCATGAATACGGTGATTCCGTTCACCGAAGGCATCTACTACGACAATCGTCCGCTAGTCGGAGTTCCCGACGACGAATCACTGCCCTTCACCGACACGCTCGCTTGGCATCCTTCAGCGGCTGCGTTCAAGCGCATCTACGAGCAAGGCAAGATGGCGATCGTTCAGGGTGTTGGAACAGAGCATGCAAGTCGGTCTCACTTCAGAGCGATGGACATCTGGCACACTTGCGAACCTGAAATTGTTGCAACAGAAGGCTGGCTCGCAAAAGTCATTAGAGAGCTCGATCCTGAAAGTGCCAACCCGGTCACGGCTGTGAACTTTGGCCGGGGTTTGCCTCGAGCACTGGCGGCTCCGGGTGTAACCGCAACATCTGTAGGCGATCTCGACAACTACGGTCTAATGTCGGGTATTCAGCTGCAGGAAGAGCGCGATCGCGATCTTCAGATATTCCAACGAATGTACACCCCGGCTATCGGATCGGGTCAGGTGATGAACTACCTGAGCCAGACCGGTAACAACGTTCTCAGCGGAGCCGACATGCTCGCCGAGGCGCCTCGTCAGTACAAGTCGAAGGTCGAATACGCCGACAACCCGATCGCAAAATCGCTTCGAGACGTTGCTCGTGTTCACACCACCGGGCTTGGCACACGAATTTTCTATACGACTCA
>Ga0302127_10001968_pt1 | contig 12402 bp, 10 predicted proteins | sample CB4_SCM_MG_FD_204452 | JGI IMG/M metagenome (GOLD analysis project Ga0302127, IMG submission 204452) | Marine microbial communities from Western Arctic Ocean, Canada - CB4_SCM | ecosystem: Environmental > Aquatic > Marine > Oceanic | place: Canada: Western Arctic Ocean | collected 2017-09-24
TAAGATCCTTGTAGGCGTTGCTGATGCGCAACCGGGGAATGTGCTCGTTGTTTGAGGTGACCTTCCACTCGCCATCATCACCGCGTGAAATAAATATCTCCGGCACAACGAACTGCTCCATCTCGGGCATGTACTCACGACCCGGCTTGGGCTCAAGATGGCCGATGCGCTCCAGGGCGAACTGCACGGCATCAACCGTTTCACCAGTTTTCTTGGCAATCTCACGAATGCGCCGGCGGCCAAGCTCATTCATGCAGTCATGTATGATACGATATTCCAGCGAGTCGGCGCGCTCTGCCCGTTTAAGCTGCAGCATCAGGCACTCGCGCAAATCACGAGCAGCAACTCCCGGCGGATGAAACGCCTGCACAACATCCAGCACAGACTGTATCTCAATACTCGGGCAGGAACTTGAAAACACCAGTTCGTCCAAATTCGACTGCAGGAAACCAGTGTCGTCGATGTTGCCAATGATTAACTCGGCAATCTTGAACTGTGCTTCACTCAAATCCGACAAGCGCGCCTGCTCCAGCAAAAAGTCCTGCAGCGACTGGGTGGTCGTCACCGAGTCCAGCATAAACTGGCGCTTCTCGTCCTCATCCTTCGAGTTCCGTGACGGAATGTTGTTGCTGGAGAAATGATCACGCCATTCCTGATCAAGCTCGAGCAACTGATTGATCTCCTTCTGGAAATCGTCAACTGGCTCCCCGGCGTTACTCTCGTCAGTGGGATCGTACTGCGTGTCGCTCGGCGGCTCGGCCAGATCTACCTTGGCCTCCTCGGCCTCGTCGCCCCCCCGCTCACGCGCCTCCATGTCCAGGGCAGCCTGTTCCTCGAGCACGGGGTTGGCCTGCAACTCCTGATCGATCATGGCCTTGAGTTCCATCATCGGGGCCTGCAATAGATTGAGGGATTGCTGAAGCTGCGGCGCCAACACTTGGTTGAGCGACATCTTCTGCGACATTTGGAATCCCTGCTGCGCCATGTGCCGACAGTAGAAAATCCTCCGAACACATTCAAGTCGAATTAGGCACAATATTTGCTTCAAAATTAGCGTGCCAACGCTCCCCTATTATCCAGTTTGTGAACAACTTTTTTTTCGCTCCGTTGCCCCGCAATCCGCAAGCCCCTACAGTGTCCGCGTGCCTACACGGTTTACAGTTTTAGGGAGCGGCTCCGCGGGGAACGCCTCCTTGCTTGAGACAGACCAGACCCGGCTCCTGATCGATGCCGGCTTGAGTGGCCGCCAGATACGCCTTCGCCTCGCCCAGGTGGGACGCTCGCCCGAGACGCTCGACGGCATCCTGCTCACCCACGAGCACACCGACCACACGCAGGGACTGAAGGCGCTTTGCGCCAAGCTCAAGATCCCGGTATACTGCAACCGCCTTACTGCCGACGAGTTGCGATTCAGGATGGATACCAAGCTGGACGTCCGGCAGTTCGTCACCGGCCAATCGTTCGAGATCGGCGACGTGACAGTGGAGAATTTTTCCGTGCCGCACGACGCGCAGGATCCCGTTGGCTTTCACGTCCGGACGCCGGATGGCGGCATCGGCGTACTGACCGACCTTGGCCAAGCCACCCGGCTCGTGCTCGAGCGCGTTCGCGGAGTGAGCGCCTTGTTCATCGAGGCCAACTACGACCTCAACCTGCTTCGGGAAGACACACGCCGTCCGTGGGCCATCAAGCAGCGCATCATGAGCCGGCACGGCCACCTGGCCAACTCCTCCACCGCCGAGGCGGTCGAAAACCTGGCTAACGGCACGCTGCGCAACATCGTGCTTGGCCACTTGAGCCGCGACTGCAACACGCCAGAAATTGCGAAAGAAGCCGTCGCCAAAAAACTTGTCCAAGCTGGCTTCGATAGCCTCCGGATCGACGTCTCCACACAGGCCAATCCGACCGAGACCATCACGCTCTGACCAATTGCAGGCCTAGCGGGGAGCTACTTTTTTATCTTCGGCCAACGGCGCAAGCCGTTTTGCAGCCACAGGCGCCACACCATCCAGATCGCCTCGCGGACAATCTTGCCGCTCATCTTCGATGTGCCGATGAAGCGGTCGGTGAAAATGATCGGCACCTCCGCGACCTTGTGGCCGGTACGCCACAGGATGTGCGTCAACTCGACCTGAAAGCTGTAGCCGTTGGCCCGAACGCGATCGAGGTCGATCGACTGCAGCGCGCGCTGCCGGAAACACTTGAAGCCCCCGGTCGGGTCGGTGAACGGCATGCCCGTGATGATCTTCACATACTTCGCAGCAGCGAGGCTAAGCAGCATGCGGCCGATCGGCCAGTTGATCACGCGGATCCCCTCGCAGTAACGTGAACCCAAGACCAAGTCGGCGTCCTCCGCGTCCGACTTCCTGATGAAGCGCGGGATCTCGTCCGGGTCGTGGGAGAAGTCGCAGTCCATCTCAAAGATGAACTCGTAGTCGCGCTCCAGCGCCCACACAAACCCGGCGCAGTAGGCTCGGCCAAGCCCGTCTTTTTCTTGACGGTGCAGAACATGGACGCGCTCGCTGCCCTTGGCCAAGCTGTCCGCGATGTCGCCGGTGCCGTCGGGCGAATTGTCGTCCACCACCAGCACTTCCAGCGCCGGCTTCATCGCCAGCAAACGCTCCGTCATCGGGCGCAGATTGTCCGCCTCGTTGTACGTCGGAAGGATAATGAGCGTGTTCGACATGTCAGTGTGGTTCGCCGTCAACCAAGCGGCGGATGCCCAGCGGATTGCTCACCCGCAACTCCGCCGGCAACAGCGCATCGGGAAAGCCTTGGTAGCAAACCAAGCGGGTGAAACGATGAATCGCCCTGGTTCCAACCGAAGTCGAGCGGCCATCGGATGTAGCTGGAAACGGCCCACCGTGCACCATCGCGTGGCAGACCTCCACACCGGTCGGGAAGCCGTTGACGACCACACGGCCCACCTTCGTCTCGAGCACGTCGAGCAATTCGCAGTTGGCCTCGAGATCGGCGGCGGTGCCGTGAACAGTCGCCGTCAACTGGCCTTCAAGCGATCTGGCCAGGGCTAGCATCTTGTCGGGGCCATCATGCGTCACCACCAGCGTCGAGGGCCCGAATAACTCCGCACTAAGCGACACGTCGCTGAGGAACGCCTCAGCGCTCGTCCGGAACAATGCCACACCCGCCTGACATTGACCGTCGCCCGTTTGGCCAAGCGCGACTGCCTCAACAGCGTCGTTGCCACGAAGCGCACCCGCGCCCGAGTCGTACGCGGCACTGATACCGGGGTTAAGCATGGTCGCTCCAGAACTGCCACCAACCAACTCAGCGAGCTTGGCCACGAACGGCTCGATGTCAGTGGTGCTGTCCAAAATTGTCAGGCCGGGGTTGGTGCAAAACTGCCCCACTCCAAGCGTCATCGAGCCGTATAACCCGGCGACCAGTTGCTCCGAGCGTTCTGCCAGCGCCCCAGGCAAAATGAACACCGGGTTGATACTGCTCATCTCGGCGTAAAACGGAATCGGTTCCGGCCGGTCAGCGGCGAGTTTCATCAGGGCCTGCCCACCCGCGCGCGAACCGGTGAAGCCGGCAGCCTTGATCGCCGGGTGCCGCACCAACGCCGAGCCGGTTTCGCGGCCCGGCCCGTACACAAGGGAAAAAGTCCCCTCAGGTAAACCACAATCACGAACCGCCGACGACACTGCTTGGCCGACGAGTTCCGCCGTGCCGGGGTGCGAGTGGTGGGCCTTGACGACAATCGGGCAACCGGCCGCAAGCGCCGATGCCGTGTCGCCGCCCGCCACCGAGAACGCCAGTGGAAAATTGCTGGCGCAAAAAATCGCCACCGGGCCTAGCGGCCGCTCCATCGAGCGAACGTCCGGCTTGGGCACCGGAACCCGCTCGGGATCAGCGAGGTCGATGCGGGCATCCACCCACGTGCCTTCCTCCGCGACCGAGGCAAACAACCGCAACTGCCCGCAAGTGCGCCCGGTCTCCATACGGATACGACCTTCTGGCAAACCGGTTTCCTGCGGAGCGAGTCGGGCCAAATCGTCGCCAATCGCCTCGATATTGTCGGCAATTTTCCGCAGGAACGACGCCTTGTCTGTTCCGCTGGTTTTACTGAAAACCTCGAACGCATCCGCCGCCAACTCGACGGCACGGTTTAGTTCCGCCTCACTCACTGCCGCGTAGCCGGGCTGCAGCGACTCCCCTGTTGCAGGGTTGATGCCAAAAACAGCCGGATCGCCCTCGCCTCCCGGCTGAAATCCAATGATCGACTTGCCCTTTAAATTCGCCATGCGCCGTAGTATAACCAAAGCGCGGGAGAGTTTGAAGTTCTCAGTTCAAATTTTCAACCGATTAACCAACTCCACTTGACCAAGCGGGGCTTGCTCTACCAGGGAGACCCGCCGACACTTCGCACATGAATAGAGACGAAGCTTGGGCGTTACTCAATGAGCACACAAAGTCGGAGTCGCTGCTGAAACACGCACTCGCGGTCGAGGCGGCGATGTGGCATTACGCGACCAAACTGGGCGAGGATGCCGAAAAGTGGGGCGTCACCGGTTTGCTGCATGACTTCGACTATGAGCGCTGGCCGGATATCCCCGATCACACGCAGGAGGGGGCTAAAATCCTACGCGAGCGCAGCGTGGATGAAGAGACCGTCGGGGCAATCCTCTCGCACGCGGAATGGAACCAAGTCGACTACCCGCTCGACCGGCCGATTCGCAAGGCGCTGTTTGCTGTCGATGAACTTTGCGGCTTCATCATCGCGGTAGCCTACGTGCGGCCGGAAAAGCTGGTCGGCATGACGCCGAAAAGTGTCCGCAAAAAAATGAAGGCCAAGGGTTTCGCCGCAGCCGTCAAGCGGGAGGACATCGTGGGGGGCGCAGAGTTGATGGAGACCGAACTCAACGACCACATCGCCGAAGTGATCGCGGCGCTTCAGGGAGCATCGTCTGCGCTGGGCTTTGCCTGAGCGGTTTCCCCCGCAACTAAACGTCGGGATTCGTCCATGAACTCGGCGAAGCGCATCGACACGGTGATGGGGGACATCGCCAGAGCCAAGCCGGCGACAAAGTCGACCGACAGCACCACTTGGCGCATCACTGCGGTCATCTCCATTTCACGCCACACTTCGGTTGCCGGGTTGAAGCGTGCGATGGGGATTGGCAACCGCCTGAACTGCATAGACTTCCACTCGGCGTAGCCGCAAAACCAGATACCCAAGCCAAGGCCAAGCGCGGCCGAGAGCCAAAACAGCAACACCCACCCGCTTGGCCAAGCCCGGCCGCAATAGAGCGTCACGCTGTTTTTCAGAATCCAGCCGAGGAATAGGGCCAACGGCACGATGACAATCAAGCCGATCATTTCGAGCCGCCCGCAACGCAGGTGAGATGCCCAAGCGTGCGGAGGAACAACCGCCCCTCGGCCAGAGCCGGAGTCGAATGGGTCGGCTCGCCTAAGTCGTTCACGGCGATTTGCCGGAATTTTTCCGTGGCGGCGAGCACGACGACTTTGCCGGTGGTGGAAATGCAGAATAATCGCTCCTCCACCCAGACGGGTGACCCGAAAAACCGGCCCTCGACGCGTTCCTGCCAGACGATCTCGCCACTCTTGCTGCGCACGCAGGTGACGATGCCGGAGTCGCCCCAAAGAAACAGCAACCCGTCCTTGGCCAAGCTCGTCGGCACGTACGGGATCGACCGGCGCAACTTGTACGCCAAACTCGGCGGCGTCCCCTTGGCCGCACTGCCAGGCTTGAGGCCCACGAGGTAATTGCCCCCGCCGCCGCTGCCACACGTGCCAATGACCAGGCCGTCGGCGACGAGGCAGGAACTCACGGTCCGCTTGTCAAACAGGTCAACCTGTTCCCAAAATGTTTTGCCGTTACTCGGATCCACGAACGTGATGCCGTGAGCCATGCTATTGAAAAGAAGTCCTTCGGTGCCGGAAGGGTCCACGAAACGGCACGGCGTCGAGAAGGCCGCCTTGACATTGGCCCGGTCGGTCTTCCATAGCACGTTCCCGCTGGCAGCATCGAGGGCCGTCAGGAAACTATGGCTCTCCTCATCCCCCGCAAGGATCACGCGGTCATCGTGGAAAATTGGCGAGACACCGCCACCGTGGTTGCTGATTATGGTTTCGAACTTTCGCTCCCAAAGCCCCCCCCCCTCAAGGTCGACGGCGAAAACCGTGTGCGCGTCCGGCTCGGATACGACCACAACCAGCTGTTTGCCATCGGTCGCCGGCGTCGATGAGGTCAGATTGTTGTACCGGTGCATGCGGTAGGACTTCTGCGGACGAGAGACGGACCAGTCTTCGGAGCCGTCCTTGGCGCTCAGGCATTGGACGATGAAGGTGCCTTTCGCCCGGTTCGAGCCAGTGACAAAAATGCGCCCGCCCCACAACACTGGCGACGAGTGACCTTCGCCTTTCAGTGCCACGCGCCAGTCGGCATCGCCCACGGTGAACTTGGACGGAATGCCCTTGCCTAAGCCTATGCCGGTTCCATTGGGGCCTCGAAACCGAGACCATTCCTGCGCATTCCCCGCGGCACTCATAACGAGAAGCACGCCGCAAACAAAAGTGGTTAGAGATGGATAGTATGACTTCATCATTTTGAGAATCACTTGCCCAATCGCCTAGCCACGTAACAGTGGATGACGCCCTTGCTGGTGCTGGCGTACAGGCGACCATCGGCGACAGCCAAACCAAACACTTCCCCGTCGGCCCTGGCCTGCCAAAGTTGGCTCCCGTCTTTCGCACTGTAAGCCGCCACCTCATTGTGGCCGCCGGTGATGAGCGTCTGCCCTGCGAGCACAATGCTGAGAGGTTGACTGCTCGGCACCCGCCACGCGAAACATTCCTGCATCGCAGACTGCATTTCGTCGAGTTGCTTCCCCAGTTTGCCGGCTTCCTTTAAAATCTGCCTTTGTCTCTCACCGGCCTTCACTTTTTTTAATTCATCCTGAAGTTTTCCCAGCCGGCTTTTCAGCGGACGCCGCTTGCGGGCGAGGTCGAGGTATCGGCTCCGGTCCAGTGCGCTCAAGTCCGTGTCGCTCTGGAGGAAGGATCGCGACGGGGTGACGATCATGTGGTTGCCCTTGAATGTGGCAAGTTGATCCGACTGGTTTGACTCGACGAAACCAAGCGTGCCGGTTTTCCCGGGGCCGAACACCAGATTGTCGCCGGTCAACAGCGCGTACGTACCGCCCTGCCCGCTCACGACGCGAATGCGTTTGCCGTCGGCGCGGTTAAGCACAACGGGGTTGTTGCGACCGGCCGGGACATAGAGCCGCGTGTGCGACGCAAGCATGTAACCCTGCGCCGGCAGGTCGGTCTGTTTTTGCTGCCACTTGATTTTACCGGTGGCGGCCTCGATCGCGGTGATTAGCACGCCCTCGGAAGGGAACATCCCAGCGGCGCAGTAAGCCAGGTCGTCGATGACGACGATGCCAGTCCGCAGCGGCCAGCGGGAAATGATCCGCGAGTTGCCAGGAATACGGTAGTCCCTCGGGCCGAGCTGCGTCTTCCAAACCAACGTGCCGCTCTTGGCGTCGAGACAGTAGGCGTGACCGTCGTCAGAGCCGACGAAAACGCGCCCGTCGGCGATGGTCGGAGCAAGGCGTACCGGCCCCTCCGTGAAAAACGTCCAACGTTGCTCACCAGTGGCGGCGTCGAGGCAGTAGATTTTATCGTCCGCCGACGAGCCGTAATAGAGCAGTCCATCGGCTATAACGGGGTGGTAGGCGTAGTCGAAGATTTGCCGTGACTTCAAGTCGTACACCTTGTTGTAGCCGTCCCACTTGGCCTCGCCACGCCAAGCGGGACGCGGGGCGTGCCTGGAGCGATGCACCCACCCGTCGGTGAACGGCGCAAGTAACGATTCCCTGGCCACGCCGGTACGGGCGTAGTCGTGCTGGTAAGTCGGCCAGTCCGCCGCTTGGCCAAGCGTAACTAGGCTGAACAGGCAAACAGCAGAAAAGTATCTAGGTGAAATCATGGTCAAAAAACGATATCGTGCCCGGGTTTTTTAGGTAGTTGACGACGAGGGCGCAATGTAAACCGCCCAAAAACGGCAAATCACGGGCCGATTTAGCACCGATTCTTCAAGGTTTTACGGCGTGATGTTGGATTTAAGAACAGGAATGATTGCTTTGAAGGTGACAACGAGCGACGGCCTTGGCCTTGTCGGTGGGTGACTTGGCTTCCGCTGGCGGTACAAGGGACGGGTGTTCAGCGAAACCGATCGCGAATATTCCCAGAATCACCCGTACCGCTCCGAGAGCGCCAAGGCCTAGCTCAAGACGATGGAGCCGGAGCTGGGCCGGACACTCGATCGCGCCAATATTCTCGAGGACCGCCATCGGATTATTCAGGAGGAACTGGCCAACGAACGAGAGTTCAACCTCTCGCTCAAGGCCGATTTAAGCCGCGAACGCGCCCACCGCAAAATCCTTGAGGACAAACTGACCGACCAATCGGAGGCACTCGAGGCCATGCAACGGCGAATTGGCGAGCTTGGCCAAACGGATCGGTGAAAACACCCTAGCGCTAGCCGAGTCGCTCAACGCCACGCGGAATGCTAGGGAAACGGCGTTCGCGGTTGCCACCTTCTGAGCCAAGCGTAGCTTCAATCAAGGGCCGGTTGATTTTCTTTTGACAACGGCCGAAATCGTGCCAGTTTGCCCGGCCATATTGCCTAGCGTGCTGCCCCGCAGCCAACTCAGCATTCCTTCAAACAAAGATGAAACGGCTTTTTTTGAGAAACAGCCTTCGTGTCCCTGTCGCCATAGCCATCGCGACTTTGGTTTCCACCCCCGTGCAGGCGGCGTCCAACCTCAAGACGTTGGTCAAGTCCTGCTTCGTCCTACATGACCCCTCTGGCAAGTACGACATCAGCCCCGAGTGGGAGGAACCGGCCAAGGTCATGGGCGGCCTGCCAATTCTCCCGGATCTTACCAAGCGCATCAAGAACGTCATAACCGCCGACCACGGCAACAAGTCGGTGCTGATCGTCGGCGACGCCTCGTCGGCCTACCGCTACTACCTCGCCAGCCTAGCAGTGAGCGGTGATCCCGACTTGGCCAAGTTCGCCCATCTCGAGATCGACCTGCCGAAGATCGTCGAGGGCCACACGCTGCTTGGTCAAGTGCAGGAATATTGGCAGAAACAAATCAGCAAGCCGGCGCTTGGCGAAGACATCATTCTCTACATCACCAACCTCAGCTCGATGATCGGGCTCGGCGCCTCGAACCGCTCCTCCACCGGCGTGGAGACGTTGTTCGCTCCGAACATCCAGGGTGGCAAGATGCGCAGCGTCGCGTTCATCGACTACTTTAACTACTCGCGCGTGCGCTCCGACAACAATTATGTCATCAACTCCTTCAGCGACACCGTGTTCCTGCCGGAGTACGGGAACGACGACATCAATGGCATCCTGCTCAACTACGCCCGCGCCTACATCCCGCAGTTGAAGTTGACCGAGGCTCACGTCAACTACATCAAGGGCACCATCGGCTACTACCAACCCAACAAGCCGGAACCGCAGCGGACCCTCACAGTGTTCAAGGAACTAGTCACGATGATGCAGGAGGCGGTGGCAAAGAGCGGCCGGTTCGTGATGGACAAGGCCACTCTCAAGGCCGCCTCGATGAAGGCTGCCCAGGTGCCGGACTGGATCATCCAGAAGGATTTCTCCATGCTCAAGGCGTTGCCGGGTAAAATTCGCTCGCGGTTCATCGGGCAGGACGAGGCGGTCAACGGCGTCGTGAGGCTGTCGCGCATCGGCTACGGCGGCGGGCGGACCGACGAAAAGCCGGTCGCCAGCATCATGTTTGCCGGGCCGACCGGTACCGGCAAAACATACCTCTCCAAGCTGCTGTCCAAAAATCTTGGCCTCAAAATGATTACCATGGACATGACGAGTTACCGCAGTTCGACCAGCATGGATCGCTTCCTCTCCGTCATGACCGACAACCTCACGATCAACCCGCACGCCGTGTACGTGTTCGAGGAGATCGACAAGGCCAACGTGCAGGTGCTCGACCGGCTTTACTTCCTGCTCGACGAGGGCATTTTTTACGACCGAAACCAAAAGCCGATGTACGCGCGGGGCTGCTTCGTCATCATGACCACCAACGCCGGCTACGATGTTATTGTCAAAAATCGCGACAAGGCCAACGTGCGTGAGCTGTTCGAGTTGGCGTTGCTCGACCGGTTCCGCCCCAGTTTCCTCAACCGCTTCGACGAGATCGCCATGTTCCGACCGTTCACCGATCCCGAGTACATTGACATGGCCAAGCTGCACATCCGCCTCAAGGCCGACGGCATGAAGGAAACCTACGACTGGAACCTGAGCGTGGATGACTCGATCCCCACATTGATCGCCCGCGAGAGCCGAAGCCTCACCTTCGGAGCGCGCCCCACCCTGCGGATGATCAACGGCATCCTCTCACTCGGCGTGACCAACTACCAAATCGAGATGGCGCCGCTCGAGGAAGGCTCCAACATCAACCTCGAGCTTTTGTCCGCGGAGAACAAGCGATTTAAACTCAGCGTGGAGGGCGGCGACTCGCTTGAGTTCCAAGTGGACCTCTGACTCGGATCGACGCGATAAACTGAGATTCAGTCGATGCCAAACGACCATTTTTCAAGCGGCAAAAAGATCGCCTTCACGGTGGTCATGTTCTTGTACATCAATCTGGCACTGACCATTTTTTGGATTCTCAAGCCGCTTAAGAAAACCCTTTTCATCGGGCTATACGACGGTGATCAGACCTTCAATCTGGGCTCGATGGAGATGCTCGGCAGTAGTGCTGAACTTCTGGCCAAGGGTATGAACCTTTTGATCGCCTTCATGCTGGTTGTTTTCCTCACCCTTGTCACCCGCTTGGCCAAGCGCCAACGATTGACCTATTGCTGCATGGGCCTGATCATCGCCATGACGTTCTACTTTTCGCTGCAAATCAATGAACCCAGCGAGTCAACAGTCTGGCTCTTCTACTGGTTCGGCGACCTGTACATCAGCCTCATACTGGCTGCTTTCTTCTCATTCCTTCACGACACGGTCGACCTTAGGAACGCCAAACGGCTTTATGGTTTTATCGTGCTTGGGGCGGTGTCCGGTGGTGCCGTTGGCAGCACCTACTTCCGCGGATGGATTGAGGAGATGAACAACCAACAATGGCTGCACACGATCATCGGTATCGGCGTGGTGATCTGTCTGTTGGCGTTTGCCGCGGGGTGGATGGCCAAGTCGATACCACATCACGAACCGATACCAAGCCCCAACGATATCCCGAAGAAAAAGTTTAACGCCGCAATCGAGGGAGCATCGCTGGTCTTCAAGTCCCGTTACCTGATAGCCATCGCTGGGATCGTTGGTTTTTATGAGATCACTTCGGAGGTGCTGGATTACCAATTCACGGCGATGACCGAGCGGTTTGTGCCAAAAGAGGACATTGGCAGCCACTTCGGCACCGTGTACGCGATTGGAAACATCGCAGCGCTAGTCGTCCAACTTTGCTTCAGTATCTTCGCAGCCGGCTTTCCCAAATATCGCATTCACTGGATTCTTTTGGCCTTGCCCCTGGCCGTCGCGTTGAGTTCGCTTTTTTTTATTATCGCACCAATCCTGCTCGCCGCCAGTCTCCTAAAAATCTCCGACAGCACGTTCGCCTACTCGGTCAATCAAACCGGACGCGAGACTCTCTACAATCCACTGTCACGACAGGAGAAATACGTCGCGAGGGCATTCGTCGAGGTGTTTATCCAGCGCACCGGCAAAGTCGTCGCACTGCTAATCGCCTTCCTCGTGCCAATGTTCCTCAACACGCGAAACGAGGCCGGCCAATTGGAGACCAGCTTGCTTGGCCTGCAGCTTCTCGGCGGATTCACCTGCATCATCTTTGCCATCTGGTTTTACTGCGTGAAGATTGTCGGACGAAAGTTCGAGTCGCTCGAAAGCGAACAGCAGCAGACAACGGGCACCGCGCTTGGCCAAGCGCAAGAGCAGCCAAGCGCCGGGACGGCCTGAAATCCGCTCATGCGGCTTCGAAGAGGTGCTTTTGGAAGTTGATGAACAGCTCAAGTATTGAAGCGACTTCGCCCAGTTCATCTACGTCGTCGATATTCTTGAGGGCTTGTTCAAACATGGAAGGACCCGGGGGGACGGCTCAGCGGGCGTATTTCTCGGCGGCGATTTCGCGGAGCTTTGTCTTGAGGATTTTGCCGGTGGCGTTGCGGGGAAGCGCCTCCATCTGAATCACCCTGCGTGGCATCTTGTATGCCGCCAGTTTGTCTTTCAGGAAAGCAAGTAGCGCTGCGCCCTCGATGGTTGCCCCTTCGATTGGAGCCACGCAGGCAACCACGAGGTCGCCCTTGCGGGGGTCGTTAATGCCGATCACCGCCGCCTCTTTCACCCCATCA